>OHEM01000405.1_pt1 | contig 18273 bp, 17 predicted proteins | sample 1567281 | NCBI WGS metagenome assembly OHEM01 (sample SAMEA3879537, study PRJEB24766) | human gut metagenome | biome: human-associated habitat; feature: feces | place: USA | collected 1985/1987
TCGGGCGCGACGCCCGTCTCCTCGACTGTCTCTACAACCGCAGCGCCATCGACGATGCCCTGCTTCTTGAGCTCCTCGGTCATGCTACTCACCTCCCTTCATCTGCGATTCCGCGATGGCGCGGTACACCTCGCAGGTTTCCATAAGCTCGCCATGCGTGCCCAAGCCCACAACCTCGCCGTCCTTGAGCACGACGATCTGGTCGGCGTGCAAGATCGTCGAGATGCGCTGGGCGATGATGAGCACCGCGGCATCGCGCGTCTCGTCCTGCAGCGCATGGCGCAGGGCCGCATCGGTCTTAAAGTCCAGGGCCGAAAAACTGTCGTCGAAGATATATAGATCGGCGCGCTTCATGAGTGCGCGAGCAATGGCCAGGCGCTGGCGCTGGCCGCCCGAGAAGTTCGTGCCGCCCTGGGCCACCGGCGTATCGAGCCCCTGGGGCTGGTCGAGCACAAAGGTGCTCTGGGCAACCTCCAGCGCATGGAGCATGTCAGCCTCAGTCGCGCCTTCGTTGCCAAAGCGCAGGTTGCTTGCAACGGTGCCCGAGAACAGCCACGCCTTCTGCGGCACGTAAGCGATATGCCCGCGAATCTCACCTTGCGAAAGGTCGTGCAGATCGATGCCGTTCAGGCGAATGGCGCCCTTCGTTGCATCGTGGAAGCGAAGCAGGAGCTTGGCCACCGTTGACTTGCCCGAGCCCGTTGAGCCCACGATCGCGGTCGTCTGTCCGCGGCGGCAGGCAAAACTCAGGTTGCACAGAGTGTCCTCGTCGGCATCGTCAAAACGGAACGACATATGGTCGAACACGGCAACCGCATCGGTACCGTCAACAGGCTCCGCCGCGCACGTATCTAGCGTGCGCTTGCCGTCCACGATGCTCGGCTCGATTTCGAGCACCTGTTGCGCACGGTTGAGACACGCCGCAGCGCGCGGGAGCGTCAGAATCACCATCTGCGCCATCATCACAAAGAAAAGGATCAGGATCGCGTATTCCAACACGGCCGAGATGCTGCCGATTTGCATGGCGTGGACGCCCACGCGGTTGCCGCCCACCCACAGCACCGCCACCTCGGCGATATTCATCAAAAAGAAGCTGGAACTGTCGAGACCCACAAACAGGTGGTTGACCTTGATGGCGTTGGCCGCGTAATCGCTAAACACCTCGTCCAGGCGCTGCTCCTCGTGGCGCTCCTTGTTAAATGCGCGGATGACGCGCACGCCCACGATGTTCTCGCGCAGCACCACGTTCATGCGGTCGATAAAGCTCTGCAGGCGCATAAAGATCGGCGCGGCGTTAGCCACCGTAAAGACCGCCGCCACCAGCACGATCGCAACGACCACGCCCAGCAGCGTGCCCATGGCGGGATCGATGAACCAAGCAAAAATGATGCCTGCCACGGCCAAGAACGGCACCGGCAACACCAGCTGAATCGTCTGAAGGACAGCTTGCTGAATCACGTTGATGTCGTTGAGCGAGCGTGTGATCATCGAACCCGTGCCAAAGCGCTCAAAGTCGCTGGCGGACAGCTCGAGCGACTTGTCGTACACGGCATTGCGGATATCGCAGGCCACGTTGGCGGCCAGGCGCGCCGAAAGATAGCAGCCCAACACCGTGCCGCCGCTGGCCATGCCGGTCGCGATAAGCATGTACAGGCCGTTGCGTAAAATATAGTCGACATCGCCCGTGGTAATACCGGTGTTGACCATGTTCGCCAGCATCGTGGGAACCAACAGCGTACCGACGTTATCTATCAGCACCGCAAACAGCGTCACCGCGATCAGACCGCGATACGGCCTCATAAACCTCATTAAGAGTCGCATGTGTCCCCCTCGCCCTTATCGTCTGCCTCGTTCTCGGCGGCCACTTGCCGTTTAAATGCCTCGCACTCTTCGTTCAGAACATGGGAGAATTTACCGACCAGGCGCATGATCTCGCGCTGTTCCCACGGCTCGAGCGCTTCGAATGCCTGTTGCTCGGCTTTTTGCGCCGGTAACGCGTAGCGCCTGGCAAACCGCACGCCTTCTTCGGTCAGTCGCACAACCTTGTTCTTACGACTGCCCTCGGCAAACTCCAACGTCGCAAGCTCTCGCGCCCTAAGCGTCTTGATCGCCGAATTGATGGTCTGTTTGCTGTAGAACCATTCACTCGTCAGCCGACTCACGGCAACGCTTCCGCCCGCTGCACTCGTGTCGACGAGCATCCAGTCGAAATCGACCAGGCTAACTGCACTATTCATCTCTCCCACCATTCGATAGTCCGAGTTTTGACCAATTTATATCTCTACATTAGTCCGAGTTTTGACTATCGTCAATAAGCTCGTTGTTTATAGTCGGCTCTACATAAGCATATCGACAAAAAAGACCGCCGGCGCGGGGGCGGCGCCGGCGGTTGCGAGAGAATATCGATTGTTGGCTGTTAAGCAGCGACGGCCTCGTAGACCGTGGCGCCCGAGAAGCTGTCGTGCAGGCTCTTGCCGCAGATCCACGGCAGTTCGACGACCTCGCAGACCGTGTTGACTAGCTCGGAGCAGTCAGTAAAGTGGCCCTTATCGTTGAGGGCCTCGCAATCCTGAACACGCCAATAGCCATCGGTGTGCGTGATGTAGTACTCGTGATCATTGATCGACACGAAAGCGCGCGTCTTGGAACGCAGCAGCTTCAGAAATCCTTCGAAGTCGGTCTCGACGACATCTCCAGCCTGGAACATGATGTTACCTCCTGGCCCGGCGCCACCATGGCGCGTTGATAAACGTTGGTGCTCCTTTAGTAAAACCTTTATCAGAGCTTATGCGCGCATCATTTAGGCAAGTGGTAAAAAACCGCAGGGTAGACGGGATAAAACGTTTAACCATCCCACCGGTTTGTCACATTCTGAAGGTACTTTTATGCAAACCTACTTTCCCAATTGGAATCTATCCTTTTGGCCAGGCAATTGACCGTCTATCGTTTGAGCCCAACGGGTATGAACGGGGCATCTGCAACGCCACCGCAAGGAGACACCATGGAGACCATCGAAGCACTCATTCACCGCCGCAGCTGCCGCAAATACAGCGATCGTCCCGTCGAGGCCGAAAAGCTTGCACGTATTATCGAAGCCGGCCAATATGCACCGAGCGGCATGGGCCGCCAGCCGGTGACGTTTGTCGCCGTCACCGACCCCGCGACCGTCGAGCGTCTCTCACAGCTCAACGCCCAGGTCATGGGCAGCAACGGCGACCCCTTCTACGGTGCCAAGACCGTTGTGGTGGTGCTGGTTGACCGCAGCGTGCCCACCCATCTGGAAGACGGCTCGCTCGCCATGGGCAACTTGCTCAACGCCGCCTATGCGCTGGGTGTCGATTCGTGCTGGATTCACCGCGCGCATGAGGTCTTTGACTCGCCCGAGGGCCTGGAGCTGCTGGCCAGCTGGGGCCTGCCCGCCGACGGAAGCCTGCGCGGTGTCGGTAACTGCATTCTGGGCTATGCCGAGGACACGCTACCCGAGCCCAAACCCCGCCGCGACAACGTGGTGTACGTCAAGTAGCGCAGGAGTGTCCCAAACTGCCGGCAGAAAAGGAACGTCCCCTTCTGCCGGCAAGCTATGTTGATATTTGAGTTGTCGTCGTTTCGTTCGTCTGGGCCGTTTCGACGTCGTCGCCTTGCTTGTCTTCGTCCTTTTGCGCATCGGCGATGGTAGAAGCCGCCGCAACGATACCGCGCTGGGGCGCGACACCCGTCTGGGTCTGAGCGCCCTCGATAACTTCTGTACCTACATGCGCGAGCTCGGGCGATTTAAACATTGCGTCCAAGTTGGCGCCACCGCCGGCGTAGCCAAGCGCAGCGAGCGCGATGACGATCACTGCAACGGCGGCCACGATCGGCACGTAGCGATGCCAGCCGGCGGGATTGAGCCCGCTGCGGCGAGCCGCCCCGCGGCTGATGTAGCCGAGCGTTCCGTCGTGCTTGAGCTTTGAGCCCACCACGCGTTTGCGGCCCCACAGCGAGGACTCTGTCTGCATTGCCAAGCGGGCGCTTGCCGAAGGATAGCCGTATTTAGTGCGCTTGAACGAGCCATCAAACCCCGAGGCGTGTTTGCCCCACGTCACCGATGTCGTGCGTCGGTTAACCGGCGCGGCGCTCCGCCTTCTGCGGCTCGGTTTTGAAGTCTCAGCCATATGCCCTCGCACGCCGTAACCAAATCGAAACAATAACGCTTTGGACTGTAGCACACGCGTCGCGCGCGGTCACGGGCGCCTCGCTCAACGGTCATCGTCCTTCAGCAAGCGCCACAGTGTTGTACGGCTTATGCCCAGCACCTCCGCCGCACGGGTTCGGTTGCCGTGGAGATGGTCTACAACCAGATGCGCGATATCTCGCTCGGTATCGGCCAGCGGTCGCAGGATATACAGGTCACTTTCGAGCGTCGGGGCGCCAAAGGTTGCGGTCTTAATCACGTCCTCTTGGGCGAGCACTTCCTCCGCCACAGCGCGGTCCACCGTGCCCGTCCCCGCCAATATATACAGTCGTTCCGAGACCTCGCGGAGCTGCAGATAATTGCGCGGCCAGCGGTAAGCATCGAGCGTCTTCGTCGCCGCGGCAGACAGCGTGGGTGCTGCTGTCTCAAATGCATCAGCGAGATATTCCAAATAGCGCGCAACCTTCGTCGACGCGGCTCCCTGCTCGGCGATTGCCGGCGCCACGCTCACCGCGCAGGCGAAGCGCTCGGTCACAAACGCGGCTTGATCACTTTCGCCGCCGCCCGGCATGTCATTCGCTGTCAGCACCACATGGCAGCGCGTCGCCAACGCGGTGTCGGTCATCGTGGAGACCAGCTCGCGGAGGCGCTGGGGGCCAACCGCGTTCCAGCCCTCAATGCAAAGGGTCAGCCCCGTTTGGAACAACGGCGATTCGGCGCTTTTGAGCACATAGCGCCAACCGCGCTCGGTGAGCTCATCGAGCGCAACGGAAACAAAGGGCTGACCGGCAAAAGGACCGTCCAGATAGAGGCGCTTGGCGATCTCGACCTGACCCGCTCCCAGCTCGCCCTCGAGCATAAGGGGCACACCGCGCGCGTAACTCTCTGCAACCGGCGCAGCCACCGAGGCCGCCCCCTCAACGATGCCGTACGCGCTCGATTCGTAGCGGGCCTCAACTTCGTCGGCGTTGAGCCACTCGATGCCCGCATGCGCCGCGGCACCGCGCACCTCGCGGACCACGACGACCCAAAGGCCCCCGCCCTCTTTGTCGGTGGGGCGAACGGTCAGGCTCAGGCGCGCACCCGCACGCCCCATAACCAGACGCGCGCCGTCTCCTATACGGTCGAGACGCTCAGCGACAAAAGCCGCCACATCCCGCTCAAGCGCCGCGTCATTCATGGTCGAGATCGCGACGCCCCCATGCGCATCGATTGCCAATGCCGAGGCCCCGGCGGCAGCTAGGGCATCGGTCAAGATGTTCAGTTTGGCATCGCTATCCATGATTTGCTCCTGTCCGCGGCGACGTGCAACCGCCGACGGTCGCACGACCGAGTGTTTCAAAATTGAACGATATTGCTCACCAAACACTATAGGGCAGAAAGCGCCGTCCTGCGAGTATAGGTGTTGCCCCGCATCGCCATCCTGGCGGGGCGATAAGAGCTCTTCGGGACTTATAAACCTGCGGACAAGCCATACCCGCAAGAGCTCCTATCGCTCCACCGTGAGAATGCGCTCACCAGCACGCAGCACGCAAACAAGCTACTTCTCTACCAGATTCCCAGTACGTGTTGCATTCCCAAACTCATGCACGCAATGCCAATCCAGCAGCAAAAGCCCAGCGCGATGGGCTTGCCGCCCTTTTTGACCAGCTCGACGATATCGGTATTAAAACCAATAGCCGCCATGGCCATCACGATAAAGAACTTCGACAGCTCCTTGATGGGCGCCGTAAAGGACGCGGGAAGCTGAAGCACCGTGGTGATCACACTCGCCAGCACAAAGAACAGCACAAACATGGGAAACGCGCGTTTAAGCGAGAACGTGCTCCTAGCGTCGCTGCCGGCCTTGCGCGCCAGATGCATCTGCCAGCAAGCAAGCGCCAGCGTGATGGGAATGATGGCCAGCGTCCTGGTGAGCTTGACCACCGTGGCGCTCTCGAGCACATTGGCGCCGGGATGCATGCTGTCCCAAGCGCTCGCCGCAGCCGTTACGGACGAGGTATCGTTGATGGCGGTACCGGCAAACAGGCCGAAGCCCTCGTTGGTCAGCCCGAGCATGCCGCCAAGCGTCGGAAACACGAGCGCCGCGATAACGTTAAACAGGAAGATGACCGAAATGGCCTGGGCAATCTCGCGATCGTCGGCATCGATGACGGGTGCGGTCGCAGCGATGGCCGAACCGCCGCAAATCGACGAACCCACACCCACAAGCGTCGCGATCTTACCCGGCACGTTCATAACGTGGCAGAGCACAAAGGCGATGACAAGCGAGGTCGAGATCGTCGCCACGATAATCGGCAGCGACTGGGCGCCCTTGGACAGAATCTGGGAGAGGTTCATGCCAAAGCCAAGCAGGATAACCGCGTACTGCAAGACTTTTTTGGACGTATAGGTGACGCCGGCGGCGAGCTGTTCACGACGATTCTTGGGAAAGACGAGCGCCAGGACCATGCCAAAGAGGATGGCGAATACCGGACCGCCGACCACCTCAACCTGTTTGCCGAGCAACGTCGCGGGAATGGCGATGATCAGGCAGAACAAGACGCCTTTCCAGCGCTCGCGTACGATATTTGCCAGTTGCATATGGGATTCCTTCTTTCTATTTCACGTTTGCGACGGCTTATGATACGGCAACATTGAGCGCAGCCTTGCGCAAACACAGACTAAGATGCCGCAATAGTTCTCAGGCAACAGCCGAATTACCCACCGCGGAGAGCTGATTCGCGGCATAATTAACAACTGACATATGAGTTTGATAGAACAGTTGCGAGGCGCTATGGAAGAATCGATGCACGTCGGCGAGCAGGAAACGAGTCTACAGGACCAGTCCTACCACACCATTCGACGCAAAATCGTCTACCTGGACTACAAGCCGGGCGAAAAGCTGGGCGTCAAGCAACTTTGCGACGACCTGGATATGGGGCGCACCCCTGTGCGCGAGGCACTGGTGCGTCTGGCGCAAGAGGGCCTGGTGCGCACCGTGCCCCAGAGCGGTACCTACGTCTCACCCATCAACCTCACCCTTGCCGAGAGTGCCTGTTACATCCGCGAGCATCTGGAAAAGCAGGTGATCGTGGAATGCTGTGCGCGCGCCACGTCGGCCGGCATCGAGCAGCTCGACCGTGCCATCGCGCTGCAGGAAAAGGCCATGGCCGAAGAGGATCGCATCGGCTTCTTTTTGAGCGACAACCTCATGCATCACATGATTTTTAGCATCGCATGTCGCAGCACCGTGTGGTCGTGGCTCGAAGAGACCAATGCCGACCTGGAGCGCTTCCGCTGGCTGCGCGCCGCCACGCAGGTTCTCGACAATCAGGACATCGTGAACGAGCACAAGCAGATTCGCCGCGCTATCGCCGGTCGCGACCCCATCGAAGCGAGCTTTTTGGTCAGCAAGCACCTGCACATGATGTTCCGCAACCAAACCGAGGTTCTGGACCAGTTCCCCGAGTACTTCGAGACCAGCAAGCTCCGCTAACCTGCCAAAAAGGGACAGGTTCATTTTGGCAGGTTTTATCTGGGCAAATGCCGCAATACCACCAGCTGGACGGAATTGTTAAGACACCGCGGGTTGGGCAAACGTCAGCGAGCGACGTCCAGAGCGAACAAGTTGGCATGAAAAAGGCGAGGCATTGACCTTCTGGTCTTGATGCGGAGCCGGGCCTTAGTCGCTAGAACGGCGGAACCAACTACTCGACCGTGACGCTTTTCGCCAGGTTGCGGGGCTGGTCGACGTCGCAGCCGCGCAGGATGGCGACCTCGCGGGCGAGCAGCTGCAGCGGGACACTCGCCGTGATGGGGCTGAACACGTCGCGGACTGCCGGCACGCGGATGATGCAGTCGGCAATCTTGTTGATCTCCTCGTCGCCCTCGGTGGCAACGACGATGACCTTGGCACCGCGCGCCTTGCACTCCATAAGGTTCGACACGGTCTTGTCGTAGGTGGCACTCTTGGTGGCCACAGCGATGACAGGGAAGCCCAGGTCGATCAGGGCAATGGGGCCGTGCTTCATCTCACCGGCGGCATATGCCTCGGCGTGCAGGTAGCTGACCTCCTTGAGCTTGAGTGCACCCTCGTAGGAAATAGCGGCGCCCATGCCGCGACCCACGAACAGTGCGGACTGCGCGTCCTTGCACAGCAGGGCGGCCTCATGCACGGCCTCGGTTTGGGTATCCAAAATCCACTGGATCTGCTCGGCCGTATCGGAAAGCTCGCGGAACAGCATGCGCGCCTGCTTGGTGGTCAAGCGGTACTTGACCTGCGCCAGCAGCAGGGCCAAAAGCGTAAGGCTCACAACCTGGCCGATGAAGCTCTTGGTCGAGGCGACCGCGATCTCCTTGTTGGCCTTGGTGTAGATAACACCGTCGCTCTCACGCGCTACGGGGCTGCCCACCACGTTGGTGATGCCGAAGACCTTGGCACCCTTGATGCGCGCGTCGCGAATGGCGGCAAGGGTATCGGCCGTCTCGCCCGACTGGGACACGGCAACGACAAGCGTCGTCGGCGTAATGATGGGATTGCGGTAACGGAACTCGCTGGCCGCCTCCACCTCGGTGGGGATGCGAGCCCAGCCCTCAATGAGATTCTTGGCAATGAGGCCAGCGTGATAGCTGGTGCCGCAAGCGATCACGTAGACGCGATCGATGTCGTTGAGCTCCTCGAGCGAAAGGCCCAGCTCGTCGATGTCGAGCTCGCCGGCCGGCGTCATGCGGCCCACCAGCGTGTCGCGCACCACACGCGGCTGCTCGTGAATCTCCTTGAGCATAAAGTCGGGATAACCGCCCTTTTCTGCCATGTCCAGGTCCCAGTCGATGTGGGTGACCTTGGGCTCAATCACGTTGCCGGCCTCGTCGGTATACTCGACGCCTGCGGGCGTGAGCTTGGCAAACTGACCGTCCTCGAGCACCACGACATCGCGGGTGGCGTCGATGAGCGCGATGACGTCGGAGGCGACATAGGCGCCGGTCTCGCCCGCGCCGACCACGATCGGGGAATCCTTGCGGGCCACGGCGATCACGCCGGGCTCGTCAGCGCACACGACGGCCAGACCATAGGCACCGACCACGTGGGCGCAAGCCTCGCGCACGGAGGCCATCAGGTCGTGCGTCTCGGCATAAGCCTCTTCGATCAGATGCGCGAAGACCTCGGTATCGGTCTCGCTCTTAAAGTGGTGGCCGCGGCCCTCCAGCTCTTCGCGCAGCTCGGCGAAGTTCTCGATAATGCCGTTGTGGACGATGGCGATGCGACCGTCGCAGCTAGTGTGGGGATGAGCGTTAACGACGGAAGGCTTGCCATGGGTAGCCCAGCGGGTATGGCCGATACCGCAGGTAGCATCGCTATCGATATTGGAAAGCTCGCTCTCCAGGCCCGCGACCTTGCCCACGCGGCGGATGACGTCGAGGTGAGCCGCGGCACCCTCGCCCACCTCGAGCGCGACGCCCGAGGAGTCATAGCCGCGATATTCCATACGCTTAAGGCCTGTGACCAGAATGTTCTTTGCAATATCAGAGCCGGTGTAGCCGACAATTCCGCACATAGGATAAATCCCTTCGTCCGCGTGACTGCAAAACGTCCACGCACATGGGCGCTGAGACGCATAACGTTCGAGTATTGTACTCACGCAAACGCAAGCTGATATACCAGAAGTGGTATCTCAACTTAGATACCACTCGATGCACACATGCCCAGCCGGTCCAAACCACCGCAAAGGTGCCTGTCCCCTTCGTGGTGGTCGCGCTGGCAACGGCGTTTCCCCAGATAAAACCTGCCAAAATAAACCTGTCCCTTTTTGGAAGGTTTGGGATGCTACAATCTGGCTTGTACTTGAAACGCATCAAAGGGGCCGCTATGGCAAAGGTAAAAATCAGCGACGTCGCGCGCGAGGCCGGGGTTTCGTTGGGCACGGTTTCCAACGCGCTCAACCATCCCGAAAAGTTACGCCCCGAGACCCTCAAGCTCATCAACGAGACCATCAATCGCCTGGGCTACCTGCCCAACCAAAGCGCTCGTCAGCTCGCGGGCGGCGCCACCAAGTCCTTTGGCCTGGTGCTTCCCCGTCTCGACCACGGCTTTTCGCTCCAAATCGCCAGCGGCGCCCACAACGAGGCCCGCAAGCACGGCTACGACCTGCTCATCGCCAACGCCGATAACGACGACATTCTCGAGGACCATTACCTGCGCTATTTTATGGGCACGCAGATGTCCGGCGTCATGGTTCAGCCCATGGCGTCCCCCGACTGGCATCCGGCCATGACTAAAATGCCCGTGCCGATCGTCCACCTGGACATCCATTGCTCCGAACCCGGCTACTACGTAGCGGCCGACAACGAGGCCCAGGGTCGCATCATTGCCGAACTCGCCATCGCCCGCGGCGCGCACCATATTGTCGTCGTCGGCCGAGCGGCATTTATGCAGCTCACCTTACGCGTGCTTGGCATTCACAAGGCCCTCGCTCTGCACCCCGATATCAAGATCGAAGTCATCGACGCCGGCGAATGGAATACCGCTGCCGACGGCTACGGCATCGGTGCCCAAATCGCCGAGCGCCCCGCGAACGAACGCCCCGATTTTGTCGTCGGCCTGACCGACGTGTTGGCCTCGGGCGTTATCTCGGCGCTGGTCGACAAGGGCATCTCTGTCCCCGGGCAAGTACGCGTAGCAGGCTGCGATGGCAACCCACTCGCTTGGAGCGGATCGGTCCCGCTCACTACGGTAGCGCCCCCGGGCTACGAGATTGGCCGCAAGGGCGTTCAATTGCTCATGGAGCAAATCGAGAGCAAGGCCCCGGCAAAGACCAAGCACGTCCACATCGGCTCTGCCGCGCGCACCGTCACCGCGGTCACGGCCATCGAGGACATCAACCGCCAAGAACTCGTGCGGCCGTTCCTGCTGGAACGCGCCAGCACCCAGGCAAGCAGCCAGACCGACGCCACGGCCATCAACCTCGGTGCGTATCTATAGCACGCCCGTAAGTATGCTGTGTCGCCGCTTAAGCAAAAGGGGCCCGACCATTGCCGGGCCCCTTTTGCTTAAGCTCAAACGTGGGCAATTGCTCGTTTTAACGCCGCAATTTTCTAGCGCACAGCCTTGATTGCCGCCGCCAGATCGAACAGCGTATCGAGCACGGCCTCGCAGCCATCCACCACGTCCTGCGGCAGCGGCACGATATCGGGAACGGCAAAGACATGGCAGCCGGCCGTGATGCCCGAGACGCAGCCGTTGCGCGAATCCTCGACCACGGCACATTCCTCGGGGGCAAAGCCCGCGCGCTCGCAGGCAAGCAGATACATCTCGGGATCGGGCTTGCCGTGCACGACGTCCTCGCCGCAAGTCACCGTCTCAAACTTGTCAAAGAGGCCGACCATCTTAAGGTTGCGCTCGGCCGTAACGAGGCGCGACGACGTTGCAAGGCCCACGTGATAGCCCGCAGCCAGCAGCTCGTCTATGCACTCGGCAGCGCCAGCCTTAAGCTCCAGATCGGTCTTGACCATCTCGTCGCGAATCTCCTTGTGGCGACGATAGATCGCCTCGGTGGTTTCGTGGCTGCCATAATGTTTATCGAGGATGTCCATAACATCGGGCAGCGTGCGGCCGATAAACTGATGGATCAACGCTTCATCAATCGCGAGCCCCAGCTCAGCGGCGCCTGCCTTCCAGGCCTTAATCCCCAAACGCTCGGTATCGACCAGCGTTCCATCCATGTCAAAAATAACAGCCTTGATCATATCGGTCCCCCATCGACTCTCGCTGTCGCGTTGCTGCAACTCTACCGCATTTGGCAACTTGTATATAACGTATATACCATATTGCACTTTCGTTACACAGATAGAAGTCTTATGGCAAGTAACGCATTAGGATTATAGTTTTCGATCGAGTACTCAACGATAAGGAACGTTTCATGATTTTAGACACCACGGCACCCGCAGAGGAGCTTCAAGACAAGCTATCGGCGCTCGAACAGCTGCTTTTGGCATACGGGCGCGTGGCTATCGGGTTTTCCGGCGGCGTTGACAGCAGCTTTTTGGCCGCCGTATGCGCCCGCGTCATGCCTACCAATACTCTTCTCGTCCATCTCACCACGCCGCTTATCGGCACGCCCGAGCAGGCTTCGTTTGAGCAGTCCGTTGATGGGCAGGCCAATGAAGGGGCACATTTTAAGCTCCCCGTGCTCAATCTTTCGGTGGATCAGCTGCAGCTCCCCCAAGTAGCCTGCAACGATGCTAATCGCTGCTACCACTGCAAGCACGCCGGCTTTACCGCCATCGTCAACCACGCCAAGTCGCTCGGCTTTCCCACCGTCATCGATGGCAGCAATGCAAGCGATCGCGGTGACTACCGCCCCGGCATGCGTGCGGCAGAAGAGCTCGGCGTACGCTCACCCCTTATGGAGGTCGGCTTTACCAAGGACGAAGAGCGCGAGCTGCTGCGCGCATGGGGCTATCCCGTTTGGAACCTACCGGCGGGAGCATGTCTTGCCACCCGCGTCCCCACGGGCGAGGAGCTTACGCGCGAGAAAGTCAATTTAATCCGCGCCTGCGAGGATTACCTGCACGATCTTGATCTGGCACAGGTACGCGCGCGCTTGATCGGCGGCTGCATGCATATCGAGGCCGCACCCGCAGATGTCGCCAAGATTGCTGCCCTCGGTGGCAACGCCGTCGATGCCGAGGGCAAAACCCCGCTGCCCGCCGTTATCGAGTCCGCGCTGCGCGAGCTGGGCTGCGACCATATCTCCCCCGAGGTCACCCCCTACATCCACGGCAACATGAATCTTTAGGTTACGCCGTTTTACAACCTGCCAAAAAGGGACAGGTTTATTTTGGCAGGTTTTATCTGGGGAAACGCAAATAGGGCCGTGACACCCATACGGCGTCGCGGCCCTTTTCCTTGGAGAAGGATCAATTGATTGAACGGGATGACCGTTCTAGTCTTCGAGTCCGCTATTGATGAGCTCCGCAATCTCAACGGGATCGGTGCTCGCGCGCACCTTGTCACGGAAGCCGGCGTCCATCAGCATCACGGCAGCCTTGGAGAGCAAGCGCAGGTGCGTGGTTCCTGCCTCGCCGGCAGGCACGTACAGCGCGAGCGCAACATCGACGGGCACACCATCGAAGCTCGGCCATTCAACGGGCTCGACCAGCTTAAGCACGGCAACGCCCGGCGTGTGGATAGCATCGCTTTTGGCATGTGGAACGGCAAAACCGGCGACAAGGCCAGTCTCGGCCTCGTTCTCGCGAGCCATGAAGGCAGTCTCTACGGCAGATGCGTCGTCAGCAAAGCCGAGCTCGACGGCCTGATCGGACAAATAATGCAGGGCATCCTCGCGCGAGGCGGCGGTATACCCTATCGTCACTTGGTTGGCAGATACAAATCCCATGGAAACCTTCCTTACAACACAGACCTGACCGCAGCTTCGATGCCGTCGGCGTCCAAACCGTACTTGTGCAGCAAATCGACCGCAGGGCCGGACTCGCCATACACATCGCGCACGCCGACGCGACGCATCGGCACCGGATACTGCTCCGCTAGCACCGAGGCAACGGCCTCGCCAAGACCGCCGATAATCGAATGCTCCTCGGCAGTGACCACGCGACCGGTCTTCTTGGCGCTGGCTACAACCAGGCGTTCGTCGAGCGGCTTGATCGTATGCATGTTGATGACCTCGGCATCGATGCCATCGGCAGCGAGCGCCTCGGCAGCCTCAAGCGCCTCGGCGACCATAAGGCCACAAGCGATGATGGTCACATCGGACCCCTCGCGCACGACCACGCCGCGACCAATCTTGAACTCATAGTCCTCGCAGTCGTTGATGACCGGTGTTGCCAGGCGGCCGAAGCGCATGTAAACCGGGCCCTCAAACTCATAGGCGGCGCGCACACAGGCACGAGCCTCGACGTCGTCGGCGGGAACGACCACCGTCATACCCGGAATCGTGCGCATGAGTGCGATATCCTCGCAGCACTGGTGCGTGGCGCCGTCCTCGCCCACCGAAATGCCGGCATGAGTAGCGCCAATCTTGACGTTGAGGTGCGGGTAGCCGATGGAATTGCGGACCTGCTCGTAGGCGCGACCGGCGGCAAACATCGCAAAGGTGCTCGCAAAAGCAACGCGGCCCGTGGTCGCGATGCCGGCGGCAAGACCCATCAGGTTGCTCTCGGCAATGCCGGCGTCGTAGAAGCGCTCAGGGTGCGCAGCCTTAAACTTACCGGTCTGCGTGGCGGCGGCCAGGTCGGCATCGAGAACCACAAAGTCATCGCGCTCATTGCCCAGCTCGACAAGTGCCTCGCCATAGCTAACGCGCGTGGCGACTTTCTTGACGTCTGCCATTAGAGCTCCTCCCCTGCTGCTGCGAGCTCGGCCATGGCCTGCTCAAACTGTTCATCGTTGGGGGCCTTGCCGTGCCAACCCACCTGGTTCTCCATAAAGGAAACGCCCTTGCCCTTCATGGTCTCGGCGATAATGGCGGTCGGCTGACCCTTGGTGGCGCGGGCCTCGGCAAAGGCGGCGGCAATCTGCGCCATGTCGTTACCGTCGGCGAGCTCGATCACATGCCACTTAAAGGCGCGGAACTTGTCAGCGAGCGGCATGGCCGAGTTGACTTCATCGATCGTGCCGTCAATCTGCAAGCCGTTGTGGTCGACGACGGCAACAAGATTGTCGAGCGCATGGTTGCCGGCGAACATGGCCGCCTCCCACACCTGGCCTTCCTCGCACTCACCGTCGCCCAGCAACGTGTAGACACGGTAGCCGTCGCCCCAGTGCTTAGCGGCAAGCGCCATTCCAACTGCAGCAGAGATGCCCTGACCGAGCGATCCGGTGGACATATCGATGCCAGGGGCGTCGTTCATGTTGGGATGGCCCTGCAGTCGGCTGCCAATATGACGGAGCGTCTCGAGCTCTTCGACGGGAAAATAGCCGCGATTTGCCAACACCGAATACAGGCCCGGCGCCGCGTGACCCTTGGAGAGCACAAAGCGATCGCGATCGGCCTTGTGAGGGTCGGCAGGATCGATATTCATTTCCTCAAAGTACAGATACGTCATGATGTCGGCAGCACCGAGCGATCCACCCGGGTGTCCCGACTTGGCCGCGTGAACCGCAGTCACGACACCCTTCCTGACCTCATTGGCGACCTTCGCCAGCTCCTGGTTGGTCATACGAATTCCTCTCTTGAGAACAACCCCGGCACCGGATGACGCGATGCCGGGGCAATCCACTCGTTAAGCCTGAGCGACGACCTTCTGCCAGTCAGCCTCAAAAGAGGCGAGGCCCTGGTCGGTCAGCGGATGATGCAGGCACTTCTTGAGAGCGGCCATGGGCACGGTCGCAATATCGGCACCGAGTAGCGCGGCCTGGGTCACGTGGTTGGGCGTACGAACCGAGGCGGTGATGATCTCGACGGTGTCGTCGACGTTCTTGCCCGTCCAGTCGTAGTTCTTAATGCAGGTCACGACGTTGTCGAGCTGCGAGATACCGTCCTCGGCGATGTCATCGAAACGACCGACAAACGGGCTGATGTAGCGAGCACCGGCATTGGCGGCCATAAGGGCCTGCGTCGGCGAGAAGACGAGCGTCATGTTGACGCGCACGCCAGCATCGGCCAGTGCACGGCAGGCGGCAAGGCCGGCCTCGCACACGGGAAGCTTGACCACGATGTTGGGGGCGAGGGCGGCAAGGCGCTTGCCCTCCTCGATCATACCCTCGGCAGTGGTAGCGGTAGACTCGGCGGAAACGGGCAGGCCCTCGCAGAGCTCGGCAATCTTGAGCATATGCGGCTCAAAGTCGGCAAGCTTGCCGCCGGTCTTGGCGTACAGGGACGGGTTGGTGGTAACACCGGCCAGGCAGCCCCAGCTCTTGGCCTCGGCGATCTCGTCCAGATTGGCAGTATCGATAAAGAACTTCATGGTGCAAACTCCTTCGAAGGAATCCAAAACTCAAAAAATAGGACAAAGGGGATGTCCCTTTGTCCTATGTGCCGGGCCTGCGGCTGGGACATGCCCCAGGCCCGGCGTCGTGTAGGAAAAGCTACTTAGTCCTCGAGAGCCTTCTCGATGCGGCTCGTGACGCCCTTGAGGTTAAGACCGACGACGTACTGCTTGATCGGGCGCTTGATGTGCTCGATCACAAAGCGCTTGCCGTCGATGTCCTGGGCAGCGAGGTTGCGATAGAGCTTCTCGACCTGCTCCTTGACCTCGGGATCGTTGAACGCATAGTGGCCGGAGACATCCAGGATCTTCAGGCTGAGCTCATCGTCGGCAAGGATGTCATCGACCTGCAGGTTGACGTCGTCGCCAGTCATCCACTTGCGCCAGCGCTCGGTCTTGATAGCCTTGACCAGCAGCGTGTGATACAGGTCGGAGGGGTCATCGCACAGACCGTTGTCGACCAGGATCTGCTCGGTGGCGCAGAGCTTGAGGTAGGCGCGGGTCTCCTCGGTGCCATACTGCGGAGCGACGTTGGAGGCGGTCACGTGTGCCGGGATGTGCTCGAGCAGCGTCGCGTCGTCCAGATAGTCGGCGTTGTGCTCCTTCAGGCCCACGCCATAGCGCTTGGCCATATCGGCAAGCTCGCGGGCGTTCTTGAAGTTGTAGTGACCGACCTGCTCCGTCCAGCGGGTAAGGGTGCCGGTCTGGCCGACGATAAAGGTGGGCATGGGGCAGCCGCGCTTCTCGAGCTCGGGCTGCAGCTGAGAAATGAACTCCTCGTACTTATCGGTAGAGGTCAAGCCGCCATTGGTCTCCTCGGTACCGACCTCATAGGCGACCTCGGGCAGGTTATGCTCGCGACGGTACTGCTCAAGGTAGTCGATAAGATCGATCGTGCGGCGAAGCACCACGTCGAGCGGAATAACCTTGCCGATCTGATAGGGGTCCTTGGTGGGGTCGACCATCAGCAGGTCAAAGCCCGCCTCCATGTCGGCGACGAAGGACTTGCGGGCGAGCTCCATGGCCTCGTCCTCGGGCAGGTGGGCGTTACGCTCCTCGTCGCGCTGCCACGGACCGCCGTGATCGCGGCACAGGTAGTACGGACCGGTGTAACCCACCTCGTCGGCAACCTTCTTGATGTCGGCGGCAAAGCGCGTCTGGTCCCAACCGTTGACGTAGCCGGCGCCCATCTCGTCCATATCGACCTGGTTGCGGCTGGCGATAAACATGGGCGGGAAATCCTCGTCCTTGGCAAGCTCGAACACGGCCTGAATCAGGTTGGGGCTCATGGGGCCAATGCCGACCATGGTTGCGTGATCGCCGCTATCCTGCAGCTTGAGCATGCCCTGAACGGCCTGACGGATGGTGAGGTTGGACATTTTGTTCTCCTTCTCCAGAGGATTTTTGACAAAAGTTCCCTGGGACCCAGATGTGGGCCCTATCAGTACGGATGGATTTTGTTGTGTAGGGGCGGAGTCAAATCCATCCCTCCGCACAACCGGAGTCCTTAAAGGTTTACTTGGCCTGCTTATCGAGCGTGGGCTTCATGGCAATCAGGATTGCAGCGGCGACCACGGCGCCAATCACGATGTCCAGGCAGAACAGCGCGACGTTGTTGGTGGCAAGGGCGACGATAAAGCCACCGTGCGGGACGTAGCAGTCGATGCCCTGGAAGGCGGCAAGTGCCGCACCCACGGCAGAGCCGATGCAAATGCCGGGCAGGGTGTGACCGAGGTCCTTGACCGCGAAGGGGATAGCGCCCTCGGTAATACCGATGCAGCCCATGAACAGCGCGGAGATGCCCATCTGGCGGTCAGCGTCATCGAACTTGTTCTTGGCGATGAGCGCAGCGAGGCCACAGGCGATCGGGGGAACGGCGACGGCGACGCGGAACATACCGTTAGGACCGTAGATACCGGAGGCCATGATGGCCATGGTGAAGGTCGAGGCGGTCTTGTTGATGGGGCCACCCATATCGAAGGCGGTCATAACGCCAATGACCAGACCCAGGACAACTGCGGAACCGCCCTGCAGGCTGCCGAGCACGCCGGTGAGCCAGTCCATCACAAAGCCAAGCGGCGTGGCCAGGATGTAGATATAGGCCATGCCCAGGACAAGCGAGGTCAGAATCGGGATGATCAGGATGGGCATGATGGTCTGGATGGTGTTGTTGA
>OHEM01000410.1_pt1 | contig 18133 bp, 17 predicted proteins | sample 1567281 | NCBI WGS metagenome assembly OHEM01 (sample SAMEA3879537, study PRJEB24766) | human gut metagenome | biome: human-associated habitat; feature: feces | place: USA | collected 1985/1987
GCCGCGCCCCGCAGGGCGCGGAACTCTCCTGTACTCAAAAAAGGTCAGGAAGGGGGGTCCAGGGGGGAAACCCTACCAAGGGGTTTCCCCCCGGTGCCTCACACGTTCTTGCCTTCCCAGACGATGGCCTTGTAGTTCTCCGGGTCCGTGTCGCCCTCAGTGGAGAACATGAGCACCACGCTGTTCTCGTCGAGGCCAATGGCCTCTTTCAGCTCCGCGTACTCCGGGTCCGTCATCAGCGTGGCCACAAGGCCCATGCCCACAGCGCCGGACTCGCCCGAGACGACCTGCGGGTCGCCCTTCACCGGCGCGCCGAGCATCCTCATGCCCTTCGCCGCCACCCAGTCCGGGCAGGAGACGAAGAAGCTCGTGTGGTTCTTCAGTATGTCGAAGCCTATCGTGTTCGGCTCGCCGCAGGCCAGCCCCGCCATGATCGTCTGCAGGTCGCCCGTGGCAAACCTGATGCTCCCGTCGCCCGCCGCCGCGCTGCGGTACAGGCAATCCGCCACCTGCGCCTCCATGACCACCGTCGTCGGGCAGTTGTCCGGATAGAGGTTCGCAAAGTAGCCCTGGATCGCGCCCGCCAGGCTGCCCACGCCCGCCTGCACGAAGATGTGCGTCGGCCGCTCGCCCAGCTGCTCCGAGGCCTCAGAGGCCATCGTCCCGTAGCCCTCCATTATCCAGGCCGGGATCTTCTCGTAGCCGTCCCAGGCCGTGTCCTGCACCATGACGCCGTGCTCCGTGGCCTCAGCCAGCGCGTTTGCGCGGCGCACACACTCGTCGTAGTTCACTTCCTCGATCGTGACCTTCGCGCCTTCCTTGGCGATGTTGTCGAAGCGGGTCTTCGTGCTCCCCTTCGGCATCAGCACGACCGCCTTCTGCCCCAGCCTGTTCGCCGCCCAGGCCACGCCGCGGCCGTGGTTGCCGTCAGTCGCCGTGAAGAATGTCGCCTGGCCGAACTCCTCGCGCAGCTTCTCGCTCGTGAGGTAGGCGTAGTCGCACTCCGACACGTCCTTGCCCACCGCCTCCGCGATGTAGTTCGCCATCGCGAACGAGCCGCCCAGAACCTTGAAGGCGTTCAGCCCAAAGCGGTAGCTCTCGTCCTTCACGAAGAGCTTCTTAAGCCCCAGGTACTTCGCCATCCCGTCCAGCTTCGCCAGCGGCGTCTCCGCATACTGCGGAAAGCTCTCGTGGAACGCCCGCGCCTTCTTCACGTTCTCCAGGCTCATCACCGGCAGACTAGCATCCGCCGTCTTCGGCATTCCGTTCGCTACCCATTTTATCTTGTCCATCTTCAATCTGTCCCCCTAAAACAAATTTGAAGCCGCTAAAAAACTTTTAGGTACTGACACAATAATAACACATTATAAGCAGATTGCAAGAGGGTTTCTAAAATATTTTTAGTTTGTTTTCATTTGCCTTGCCCCGGCTCAGGCGTTGACGCGGCGCCAGAGATCCGCGGCCTGCTTTCTGGCCCCGTCCAGGAGCTTTTCCTCGTCCGCGCAGAGCAGGACGCCGTACTCCATGAGCAACTTCCCGGCGGCCGCCGTTGTCGAAACGCGGGCTGTCCCGGCCGCCGCCAGCAGATGCAGATCCAGGTTTTCCGCCGTCAGCGGCGTGGGCGGCCGGTAGTCCAGGACGATGACGTCCCCCGCCGCGCCCGGCTTCAGGACGCCCAGCGGCGTCTCAAAAAAGCGGTTCGCAAAGGCCGCGTTCGACGTGAAGAGCGCCCGGGGCAGCTCCTCAAAGCCCGCGTCCGGGTTCTGGGAGCTGTGGCGGCAGAGCGCGGAGGCCGCCGCGAGTTCGCCCAGCATGTCCGCCGCCTCTCCGTCCGTGCCGAGGCCCAGGCCCACGCGGGCGCGGGAGTATTCCGTCACATCCGCCGCACCGGCGGCGTTGCACATGTTGCTGCGCGGGCAGTGGATGACGGCGGTGTCCGTCTCCCGGAGTATCTGCACGTCCTCCCAGTTCAGATGTATGCAGTGCGCGGCCAGGGTCTTGCGGCCCAGGACACCGCGCTCCCGCAGGCGGCGGACCACGCTCTTGCCGTAGGTCTGGAGGCTGTGTGTCGTGTCCTCCAGACATTCGGCCACGTGGATGTGGCAGCCGGAGGTCGCAGGCAGGGCCTCCATGCAGGCCTCAAGCGTGCGGTCAGAGAGCGTGAAGCCCGCGTGCATGCCCATCATGCCGCAGCGCATGCCGTCGCCCCGGCGCGAGGCCTCGCGGATGAAATCCACGTTCTCCTGGATGGCGGCGCGGCACTTGCTCTCGCCCTCGCGGTCCGAGACCTCGTAGCAGAGGCAGGCGCGCAGGCCCAGCTCGTCCGCCGCGCGGCTTATCTCGGAGAGGCTGCCCGTGACGGCGCCGTAGCTTGCGTGGTGGTCAAACACCGTGGTGACGCCGCTGCGGACACATTCGAGAAAGGCCGCCGCCGCGCCGTGGTAGACGTCCTCAAGATTCATCGCCCTGTCGAGCCGCCACCAGCGGCCCTCCAGCAGGGCCGGCAGGCCCTTTCCGGCGCCGGGGCGGGGCCTCAGCCCCCGGGCCAGGGTGTAATAGGCGTGGTGATGCAGATTTATAAGGCCGGGCATTATGAGCCCCCCGCGAGCGTCCACAAAATGCGCGCCCGGATACTCGCGGCGCAGCTTCTGCGTAGGGCCGAGCGCGGAGATGAGCCCGTCGTCGCCGACGGCCACCGCGCCGCCGTTTATGAGCGGGCGCTGCGCATCCCGCGTCACGACGACGCCGTTGCCGAACATTATCATAATTTGCGCTTCCTCCTTCTGGGCCGCGCGCGGCTGCCGCATGCGCCCCAAAAGCTAAAAAATATTTTTGGAAATCTTTTTATTTGTAATATTGCGCTTGTGTACAGAGCAATTTTGTGATAGGATGAAGAAAATATAGCTTCCAAAAGGGGATGGTCACGCCTTGTTGAACAAAACCACGCTGCAGATGCTCCGCCAGATCGCCCACGGCCTGTGCAGCCAGTTCGGCAGCAACTGCGAGGTCGTCGTGCACGACCTGAGCCTGCATCAGCCGGACAGCAGCATCGTCATCATCGAAAACGGCCACGTCAGCAGCCGCAAGGTCGGAGACGGGCCCAGCCATATAGTCCTGGAGGCGCTCAGGGCGGACCCCGCCACGCTGGAGGACAAGCTCTGCTACCTCACCCGCACCCACGACGGGCGCATCCTCAAGAGCAGCACCATCTACATCCGGGACGAGGACGGCGGCGTCGCGGCCATCTTTGCTATCAACTACGACATCACGGGCCTGCTGGCCATAGAGGGCAGCCTGCGCCCGCTCATCTCCACGGGCTCGCCCGAGGCCGGAGCCTCGGAGCCCGAGAGCATACCGCTCAACGTGAACGACCTGCTCGACGAGCTCATCAGCCAGTCCATAAAGCTCGTGGGCAAGCCCGTCGCCATGATGAACAAGGACGACAAGATAAAGGCCATCCAGTTCCTGAACAGCGCCGGAGCCTTCCTCATAACGAAGAGCGGCGACAAGGTCAGCAAGCAGTTCGGGATAAGCAAGTACACCCTCTACAACTACATGGACGCGAGCCGCAGCGAGTGACGCCGGTCGCACGGACGCCTCGGGAGCCGAAAGGCCCCCGAGGCGTTTTTCGCGTTATGGCTGCCAGACGGAGTAGCCGTAGACCATGACGACGATGCTGACGATGAGCAGCACGTTGCCGACGGTTATATAGGCGGGCGTTACGCAAAGGCAGGCCATAAAGGCGCCTATGGCCATGATTATGGTGCCGATGAGCGCAGCCAGCTTGTAGCGCAGCAGCCCGGGCTTCTTGTTCTTGTTGTCCGTCATGTCAGTTCGCCTCCTTGAGAGTTTTCTTGCCGAAAGCCAGCATCAGCACGACGTAGAAGATCGCGCCGAGCACCAGGCTGTTGAGCGAGGGCAGGCCCCACGGGATGACGTAGACCAGGACCGCGCTGACGATCCAGCTTATCCAGGGTATGGCGTTCCACCTGGCAAAGGCCGCGCTCTCAAGGCTGCCGTAGCTGCCGCGGTGGATGATGAAGTAGTCCGCCAGGATGATGCCCGCAAGGGGAGGCACTATGTTGCCCAGGACGTTCAGGAAGCTGTAGAAAAAGTCCACCTGATAGGGCTTGAGGAGCGTCGCCGCGGCCGAGATGGCAATGACGACGATGAGGGTCTTGTTCCGGCCGGCCTTGAAGCTGTTCGCGAGGTTCAGGCTGGTGGAGTAGAGGTTCGCGACGTTCGTCGTGAAGATGTTGGTCGTCATGAGGATGAGGGCCGGGATGACGAGGCCGAAGCCCAGCAGCACGTTCGTCAGGTCGTAGTCGTTCATCGCTATGGTGGCGATGGCGCCGCAGACTATCATGAGGATGTTGCCGAAGAGCAGGCCCGTCAGGGCGGAGGCCACGGCCTCCTTAGTGCTGCGGGCGTAGCGCATGATGTCCGCTATACAGGTGGCAGTCGAGAGTATCCAGGCGCCGATGACGGTGGTGACGCCGGCGGCGAGGGTGATGGGCGCCGAGGGGCGGTAGGCCATGAGGGCCTCCCAGCTGCCCAGCACGCCCATGGAGCGGATGGTCGTTGCGATGGAAAGGAAAACTATGGCCGGGATGGCCACATAGCCGAGTATGGTGATGGCCTTGACGCCGTAGAAGGCGAAGACGCCCATTGCGATGGCGCTCAGGACCATGCAGATGGCCTCGCCCACCTCGCCGAGGCCCAGGGCCGTGGCGACGAAGTGGCCGTAGGTGGCGGCCTGGATGGTGTACCAGCCGATGTTGACGATGGGGACAAAGATGGAGGCCAGCTTCGAGCCCATGACGCCGAAGCTGTAGCGCGTCAAGAGGGCAAAGGTCAGGCCCGTCTTGCTGGCGATGACGCTGACGGCAACGGCGATGAGGCAGAGGAAGACGTTGCCGATGAGCGTGGCATAGATGACTTCCTTGAAGCTCAGGCCCACGGCCAGGGTGCCGCCGGCCATCATGGAGACGATGACGAAAACAAATCCTGTCCAGATAATGGTAAGGCTTATGTAGCTTTTGCGCTCGCTCTCCGGAACTGCGGTGAGCGAAAACTCGCTGTCCTGCTGCGGGGTCTTGGTCTCTTTGCTTTCCTTCACTTTTGGGACCTCCCTCATTAAATGAAAAATACCTCCTGGTTCCTTCCCGGCCCGCCGGTGAGCCCGGTGGGAGGGCGGAAACGGCAAAGGCTCCCCATTCTGAGGTCTTTGCGGCTCTCGCCGCGCGGCCCGTGCACTGACCGCAACCGTTCCGTGTTATACAAGTCGCACAAAAATTCTTTTGTCCCGGCTTGAAATCTGTTGCATTTACAGTATATATCCGTATAAAGAAAATGTCAACAAAAATATTTTTGATATCAAATTATTTTTTATTTCCTCCGACAAAATTTCCTCTTGACAATTGAACGGTTGCTCAACTATAATGCGTATGCAAGAAACAGTTGAGCAATTGTTCAACCGACCGGGAGGCATGGACATGGCAAAGGGCGAATTCTGCTGCTCCGAGAACGTGATACACGAGGGCGCCGTGGCCGAGGTGCGCGAGAAGATGCACTCCGGCGAGGCGCTGGACACGGTCGCGGGGTTTTTCAAGGTCCTGGGGGACGGGACGCGGATGCGCATGATCTCGGCGCTGGCGGTTCGGGAGCTGTGCGTCTGCGATCTGGCGGCGGTGCTGGGCATGACGAAGAGCGCGGTGAGCCACCAGCTGGGCACCCTGCGCGCGGCGCGGCTTGTAAAGTGCCGCCGCGAGGGCAAGAGCGTGTTCTATTCCATAGACGACGACCACGTCTACAAGATGCTGGAAGGGGGCCTTGAGCATGTCCACGGCTGAACACGGCTGCGCCTGCTGCTGCCACGAGCACGAACATAGCCACGAGCATGAGCACGAGCAAATCCACGAGCACGAGCATATCCACGAGCACGAGCATCATCACGATCACCATCACGAGCACCATGAGCATGAGCACTGCTGCGGGGACGCCTGCGGCTGCGGGCATGAGCATCACCACCACGGCGCGGCGGGGCTCAAGACCGCGGTCATCCGCCTCATAGCGGCGGCGCTGCTCTTTGCTGCCTCGTACCTCGTCCCCGAAGGGCTGCCGCGGCGGCTCTTCCTGCTGCTGCCCTACCTCACGGCTGGCTACGACGTCCTCTGGGGCGCGCTGCGCGGCATCGTGCGCGGGCGGGTCTTCGACGAGAACTTCCTCATGTCCGTCGCCACCGTCGGCGCCGTCGCCCTGGGCGACATGGGAGAGGCCGTGGCCGTTATGGTCTTCTACCAGCTCGGCGCGCTCTTTGAGGAGTACGCCGTGGGCCGCAGCCGCGGGAGCATCGCGGCGCTCATGGACCTGCGCCCCGACAAGGCCGAGCTCGAACGGGACGGCGAGGTCGTCTCCGTGGAACCGGAGGAAGTCGCGCCGGGCAGCGTCATCGTGGTGCGCCCGGGCGAGCGCGTGCCGATAGACGGCGTGGTCATCGAGGGCGAGAGCGCGCTCGACACCTCGGCCCTCACGGGCGAGAGCCTGCCGAGGCCCTGTGCGCCCGGGGACGAGATCTCCAGCGGCTGCGTCAGCCTGACCGGCCTGCTGCGCGTGCGCACGACGCGGCCCTTCGGCGAGAGCGCCGTATCCCGCATCCTGGAGCTGGCGGAGCAGTCCTCGGCGCGCAAGTCGCGCTCCGAGCGCTTCATAACCCGCTTTGCGCGGGTCTACACCCCCGCCGTCTGCGCGGCGGCGCTGCTGCTGGCCCTGCTGCCGCCCGCAATAAGGCTGGCGCTGGGCCTGGAGCCCGGCTGGGCGGGCTGGGTCGAGAACGCGCTGACCTTCCTCGTCATCAGCTGCCCCTGCGCCCTCGTCATCTCCGTGCCGCTGGGCTTTTTCGGCGGCATAGGCGGGGCCTCGACCCGGGGCGTGCTCTTCAAGGGCTCAACGGGCATAGAGGCCATGGCCGCCGTGCGCTGCGTCGCCTTTGACAAGACCGGCACGCTGACGCGCGGCGAATTTGAGGTCACGGGCTCGCGCCCCGCGCCCGACGTTGCGCCGGAGCGGCTGCTGGAGCTCGCCGCCCTGGCCGAGAGCTGGTCCAACCACCCCATCAGCCGCAGCCTGAAGGAGGCCGCGGGCTCCCCGGACGCCAGCAGCCGCGTGACCGACGCCCGCGAGGAGCAGGGCGGCGGCGTCAGCGCCCTGGTGGACGGCCTGAGCGTCTCCGCCGGCAGCCGGCGCTACATGTCGAAGCTGGGCATAGACTGCTCCGACCCCGAGGGGGCCGGCACCGTCGTCCACGTCGCGGCGGACGGCCGCTATCTGGGCTGCATCCTGCTCGCGGACGCCCCGAAGCCCCGCGCAGCCGAGGCCATAGCCGCCGTCCGCGCCCTGGGCGCCCGCCCCGTCATGCTGACGGGCGACTCCGAGCGCGCCGCCGCCCTCACGGCGGGGGAGCTGGGCCTTACGGACTACCGCGCGGGCCTGCTGCCCGGCGGCAAGGTCGAGGCCCTGGAGGAGCTCATGTCCAAAGCCGGCGGCAGCGTGGCCTTCGTGGGCGACGGCGTGAACGACGCGCCCGTGCTCGCGCGGGCCGACGTGGGCGTAGCCATGGGCGCGCTGGGCTCCGACGCGGCCATAGAGGCCGCCGACGTCGTCATCATGGACGACGACCCGGGAAAACTCCCCCTCGCCATACGCCTGTCCCGCCGCTGCCTGGGCATAGTCCGGCAGAACATCGCCTTCGCGCTCATTGTGAAGCTGGCCTTCCTCGCCCTGGGCGCGCTGGGCCTCGTGGGCATGACCCTGGCCGTTTTTGCCGACGTCGGCGTCATGGTCCTCGCCGTCCTCAACTCCCTGCGTACCCTTAAAGTAAGAGCTTTGTAACCGAAACTTTGTTTGACTTTCCTCGTCTAAGAGCCGATAATGGACGAGAGGTGATACTAATGTCTGGCAAAAGCAACAAGAGCCCGGCGGGCGCGATACTCGCGCTGCTGATACTTGTCATAATCGTCGTCGCGCTCATTTTCATCCTCCGCGGCGGCGGGGACGACGAGAACGAGGATTTGAACACTCCCCCCGCCGAGGCCGGCGAGGTCTCCGACGCCCCCTCGCAGCCGAGCGAGGGCGAGGATGAGGACGACGTGAATGTCCCCACTCCTCCCGCGGAATCTCCCGTTCAGGAGAGCGCAGCCCCCACTCCGACCCCGACTCCCACCCCGACGCCGACTCCCACGCCCACGCCTGCTGTGAGCGCTTCGAGCGGCAGCTTCCGCTCCGACACCGGCACGGGCCTGAACATAGTCGTGGACTGGACCCTGACGCCCGGCGCCAGCGGCGCCACCCTCGCCTTCACCGTCTCTACGGAGTCCTACAGCCTCTACAACAACGGCGCCTGGCACGCCCTGAGCGTGCAGGTCGGCGGCAGCACCTATGAGTTCGACACCGAGGCCATAAGCTGCGACGGCCCGGGCCTGGAGACCAACGAGCTTTCCACCGGCACCATCCAGCTCTCCAGCTCGGACATTCCCGCTGCCGTCACGGTGAACTGGCACTTCCAGGGCAGCTACGGCGGCACTGAGCTGGAGACGATAAGCGCCTCCGGCACCGTCTCCTGAGCCACGCCAGGGCTAAGCGCGCAAACCGCCCCCGTACGGGGGCGGTTTTTTGCCGTGTCGGCTCACTTTTTCGGGATAGAGATGGTGACGATGAGCTCCTCCTCGGTCTCCTCGCGCTTCATTCCGGCGGCGATGCCGCCCTGCTTCATGAGCTCCAGGCTGTGGTTGAGGGTGTTGAGGAAGACGCGCACATCCTTGAGTATGAAGGCGCGGCGGCGCGCCGGCTTTTCGGGCGCCTCCCGGGCGGCGAGGAGGGCGTCTATGTAGGCGTCGGTCTGGGCGACGTTCAGGCCCTGCTCGCAGACGGCGGCGAGCGCGGCGCGCTGCTCCTCGGCGGAGCCGAGACGGAGAAGCGCCCTGCCATGCCTCTCCGTCAGGCCCTTGTCACGCAGGGCGGCCAGTATGTCCGGCGGCAGCCTGAGCAGGCGGAGCTTGTTGGCCACGGCGCTCTGGCTGAGGCCGAGCCTGCGCGCAGCCTCCTCCTGGCTCAAATCGAACAGCCGGATGAGGTTTTCAATGCCCCTCGCCTCCTCGACGAAGTCGAGGTCCTCGCGCTGGAGGTTTTCGACCATGGCCAGCAGGCCGGACTCCTCCAGATCCACGTCGAGCACGAGGCACGGCACGCGCGCCAGGCCCGCGAGGCGTGCCGCGCGCAGGCGGCGCTCTCCGGCGATGAGCTCGTAGCGCCCGTATCTCAGGCGCACGGTGATGGGCGAGAGCACGCCGTATTGTGCAATGCTCTCCGCGAGCGCGGCGAGGCGTTCCCCGTCAAAGGCGCGTCTCGGCTGGTTGGGGTTGGGGTCTATCTCGTTCACAGGCACCTGCACGATGCCCCCGCGCCCGACGCGGGTCCTCGATAACAGAGCGGGCATGAGCTTTCTCCTTTGCATGCGACGTTTTATTTTATAATGAAAGCATACCCCGCCGTCCCGCGGAAGTCCCGCGAAAACGGGCGAGAGCAAGCTTGCGATTTTATAAAAAAAGGCGGCGGACTGTGGGAACAGTCCGCCAAAACAGGGTTGTGGGATAAAGATATGAGCCGGGTCCCCGCATGATGGCCCGCCGCGGAGGGCGGGTCAGCAATTGGATAAGCTGTGATGAAAGAATATCGCAAAACGGCCGGCATTGCAAGAGCGAAGGCCGTCGAAGGCGCACTAGTTTTGTCGAATGAATATTTGCGTACAGCCTCGGGCAAGCTAAAGCTCGAAGTCAGATAAAAAAGGAGGCTGCGAGGCATGATAATGGACCGCATCGCGCTCATACTGGCCATAATCGGCGGTCTGAACTGGGGCAGCATCGGCCTGTTCCGCTTTGACTGCGTGGCCGCCATATTCGGTGGACAGCTATCGGTATGGAGCCGCATCATCTATACACTGGTGGGCATCGCCGGACTGTGGCTGGCGCTGCGCCGATGCCGGCCGAGGCCGGGCATTGAGACGGCGGCGCTGGGCGGCCTTGCGATGATGCCGCGGGTGTTTGCAGCACTGGCCGGTCAGGCGCCACTGGATATTCTGCTCAGCCTTGCGGCGGTGCCGCTGGGCATGCTGGGCGCTGCGTTTTTTCGCAGCGCGATGGACGGCATGGCCTCCACCGGCGCGCCCACCTGCACACGGGAGCGGGCCTGCGTGGCGGCGCTGGGATTGCTGCTGGTAGGCGGGACAGGCTATTTCTGGGTTGGCTCGCTTAATCTGGGCCAGCTGGCCGCCGTGTGGGTGACCGTGGCCTATGCCGCTGCCAACGGACCGGTATACGGCGTGGCCGCCGGGCTGCTGTGCGGGCTGTCGCTGGCGCTGGGCGGGCATGACGTGCGCATGGCGGCGACGCTGTCGGTCATGGGACTGCTGTGCGGGCTTCCGGCGGTAGAGCGGCGGCGCTGGCTGCTTCCGCCTGCCGCTGTGGCGGGATGGGCGGTTGGTTACTCCCTGACGCCGCTGAGTGGGCCGACGGTTCCCTTTTGGGCTGCGCTGGCCGGCGCGGCGGCCTATGCGCTGCTTCCCGGATGGATGCTGGAACGGGTACGCGCGCTGGCCCGGGGACCGGAGCCGGGCGTGAGAAGCATGGAAACGGCGTTTGTGTCCCAGCGCATCGAGCATATGCGCGACGCGCTGGAACGGCTGGCCAAAGCCCTGCCCGACCCCGGAAGCCAGGCGATCACCAGCGGCGAGGAACTGGGCGAATTGCTCTGCGCCCGGTGCGCCAACCGCGAGCTTTGCTGGGGGAAGGGGCGCGTGCGGACCGAACGCCTGCTTGCGGACATGATGGATCGGGTGGAACGGGGCGAAGCGGTGGACGAGGACAACCTGCCCGCCCTGGCCGAACACGGCTGCCTGCGCGCCGAATCCATTGAAGAGACGGCACAGGAGGCTCTGGCCGCGCTGAAACGGCGCGAGGCAGGCATCAGAAAAGCGCGCTACGAACGGGAACTGACGCTGACGCATCTGGCGGCGCTGTCGGGCACGCTGGGAGAGCTGAGCATGATGGCCGGGGGCGAAAGCCTCAACGACCTCAAGGCAGCTCACATCCTCAATCTGGCGCTGGAGGAGCTCAACGTGCCCGCACGGCTCAGCTATGCGCGGCGGGTGGACGGCCACCTGCAGGCGGCGCTGGAAACCGATGGCATGATGCCGGTACAAAAGCCGCTGGAAATGCTCCTGCGCTATCTGGCCACGGAGGAAGATCTGCCGTTGTCCATCACGCGCGCGGGACGGGGACGTGTAGAGCTGGAGGAGATCCCGCTCTACAGCGCGTCGGTGGGGATGGCATCGGTGTGCGCGGGAGAGCGCGGAGAAGGGGACGGCGTATGCGGCGACGCATGCTCGGCCAAGCGCTGCGAGGGCGGACGGCTGCTTTTGATGCTGCTGGACGGCATGGGCCATGGCGAGGAGGCGCACCGGCAGAGCGAAAAGACCCTTGAGCTGCTCACCCTGCTGCTGGAGGCAGGGTATACGCGCCGTCAGGCCATCACAGCGGTGAATGGCATCATGCTTTCCATCCAGGAGGAGGAACGCTTTTCCACCGTGGATCTGGCCGATGTGGACCTGTGGACGGGCAACGTATATTCGGAAAAGCTGGGCGCGTGTGCCTCGTGGGTGGTGCGGGGCAGCCATATGAAAAAGGTGGAAGGCGCATCCCTGCCGCTGGGAATCGTCGAGGAAGCGGCGGCTACCTCCACGCAGTACCGCCTGCACAGCGGCGATATTCTCATTATGGTCAGCGACGGTGTGGCCGACGCCTTTGAAACGGACGAACAGTTCACCCAGGCCCTGAGCGAAAGCCTGTATATCCAGCCGCAGCGCATGGCCGACGCCTTGCTCCGAAACGCCCTGCTGGCCGGAGGCGGCACGCCGAGGGATGACATGAGTGTGATGGTGCTCCTGCTGCTGGACCGGCAGCAGGCCAAGGGATCATGAAAGGCGCGGCCATGCACCGCGCCTTTTTACTTTTCAAAAAAAGCGGAGAGGCGTAACCGCCTCCCCACAGCGTGTCGAAAAAGTCCGGCTGCCCCGGCCTTTTCCGCCAAAGGCTTAAGAAATGAAATGTTTGCGCCGGGGCGCAAACTCCCCGCCCGCCCGGCAAAGCCGGGCGATACGATTTCATTTTGGAGGGCTGTGGCCCTCCAAACCTCCCCAAATGGGTTTTTGACAGTCTGCGCAGAGGCGTAACCGCCTCCCCATGTGCGTCCTCAGGAACCTGAGGCATTACGCCTCTTCCTGATAGGTGATTTCCAGATGATAATTTTCCCGCGCTGCGTCCTCAAATACGCGAAGCAGTTTGGGCAGGTAATCCACCATTTTTCCGCGCGGAGTTTTGGGATAGTGCACGTCGATATGCAGGGGCTCGCGCTCACTGGCCAGCTCGTCATGAAGGGCGTCCAGGTTCGCGCCATAATAGAAGGGGAAATCCAGCGCCTCCTTAAGGTAGCGGTGGAGGGAAATCTTTTCCTCAAAGGGAGCCAGGTCCAGGGTTACATTGCGCATAAGTACCTCCTGTTGCATTTGACTCGTGCAGGGATGAAACGTGGCAGGGGGAACGGGGGGGACGGGCGTTTGCGGCACTGCCGCTTTCAGTGCTTGAGCAAAATGGGGTTGGACCAGGCGCTCAGGCCCTGTGCGTCGATCAGCTGTATGCGAACGTAGCGCTCGCCGCGGTTGACGGTCAGGTCGTAGCTGGCAAAGACCAGATCCTTGCCGGTCTGGCAGCGGTTGCCCGTCCAGATCAGGTTGCTGTAGAAGATCACGGTATCCACGGGGGAGCAGGTGACATCAATGCGGCCGTCCTCAATCGAGATCTGCTCGAACCGCGGCCCCTGCGAGCAGTAGAAGCGGCCCCGGTCCAGCGCGTCGAAGAGGCTTTCCTGACTGAGATCGTCGGCCTGCACCATGGTAAAGGCCCGGCCCGCCTCGCCCTGATAGCGGTGTGAATCGTCCGAGGCGACGAAGCGGTACAGCGCGCCGTGCGCCGCAGCCACATCCAGCACGCCTGAGGCATCGGCGCGGTCGCCATTCCAGGGGTAGGTGGACACGCTGTTGTAGATCTCCGCTGCGGTTACGTTTCGCAGAGCCGAAAGCGTGGCCACGGTATTGAGCGACCATGCCGGGTGCGCCACGATGGCGCGTCCCCCGCAGCGGCGGAACAGGTTGATGCATCGCTGGGGGCCCTCGGACAGATCATAGCCATTGAGGCGTTCGTCCATCCCCACGCCGATCAGATGCAGCACCTCGCCGGGCAGGGTGTAATCCATCTCCATGCCGCTGAGCAGCAGCATGCATCCCTCCAGATGCGTGGGCGCGGACAGGCGGCGGTGATCGGTCAGGGCCAGAAAATCATATCCCAGATCGCGGTAGAGGGCCACGACCTCGTCAGGACTGAGCTTTCCGTCGCTCACCGTGGTGTGACAGTGCAGATTTCCTTTGAAAAAAGGCAGCTTTGGATCAAAAAGGTCCATTTCAGCACGCACCCCCTTTCTCTCTTCAAAAAGCGCATGTAAGAATTATAGCCTGTACCGCATGGAAATGCAAGCGCCGCCTTGCAAACCGGCGCGCTGTGTGATACCATGTGGGCGAAACAAGCGCGAAAGGGGCTTTTTCTCATGAAAGCATTGTTTATTGGCGGCACGGGCACCATCAGCTCGGCCATTTCAGCGCTGTGCGTGCGCCGGGGATGGGATTTGACGCTGCTTAACCGCGGCAACGCAGACGCGCGTGTGCCCGAGGGAGCGCATCTCATCCATGTGGATATCCATGATGAGACGGCGGCGCGGGAGGCGCTGGAGGGGCAGACCTTCGATGTGGTGGCGGATTTCATCGCCTATACGCCCGACGACGTGGCGCGCGACATCCGCCTGTTTGCCGGCAGGACGGGACAGTACTTTTTCATCAGTTCGGCGTCGGCCTATCAAAAGCCGCTGTCCTCGCCATGGATTACGGAAGGGACGCCGCTGTGCAACCCCTACTGGGAGTACAGCCGCCTCAAGGCCGCCTGCGAGGATGTGCTGATCCGCGCCTACCGTGAGCAGGGTTTTCCCATCACCATCATCCGGCCCAGCCACACCTATTGCCAGCGCAGCGTGCCCGTGGCGCTGCATGGGCCGGCGGGCAGCTTTCAGGTGCTGGAGCGGATGCGCGCGGGAAAGCCTGTCATCGTCCCGGGCGATGGCCTGACGCTGTGGACGTTGACCCACAGCGACGACTTTGCCGTGGCGTTCGTGGGCCTGATGGGCAACGTGCACGCCCTGGGCGAGGTATTCCACATCACCGGGGATGAAAGCCTGACCTGGAACCAGGTGTACAGCAGCATCGCGGCGGCGCTGGGGGTGGAGCCGCACCTTGTGCATATCGCCAGCGAAACGCTGGGGGCGCTGTGCCAGAGCTATGTGGGTTCGCTGCTGGGGGATAAGAGCAACACGGTGCTCTTCGACAACGCCAAAATCAAGCGCGCCGTGCCGGAATTTGTGGCGGCAAAGCGTTTTGATCAGGGGGTGCGCGAGGCCGTCGCGTATATCTACAGCCACCCGGAATGCCAGCGGCCCGACCCTGCCTTCGACGCCTGGTGCGATCAGGTGATTGAGGGGTATGAGCGCCTGACGGCGGCGCTGCCCAAATTTGAAATGTAAGGAGCTTTCCGTGAGCCAGTACATCGAGCCGGTCAAATCGGCGCTGGTGCTGTTTCCCTTTGTGGCGCTGGTGCTCACGCTGCCCTATATGCTGTTTCAATACCGCAGGTACGGGGCGGTGCTGCTTCTGCGCACGGCGATCGTGTATTCGTTTGTGCTGTACCTGATGTGCGCCTATTTTCTGGTGATCCTGCCTCTGCCGGATGTGGAAACGGTCAGCGGCCTGACCTCCGCGCGCGTGCAGCTGATTCCCTTCCGGGAGGTGGTGGACCTGCTGCGCAACGCCGGCGTGGACCCGAGCCGGCCTGCCACGTGGTACCGCCTGGTGTGGAACCGGGATTTCTTCCAGATCGTGGCCAATGTGGCCATGTTTACGCCGCTGGGAATCTACCTGCGGTATTATTTCGGATGCAGCCTGAAAAAGACGCTGCTGTTTTCCCTTTTGCTCAGCCTGTTTTTTGAGCTGACGCAGCTTACGGGCCTTTACGGGTATTATCCGAGGCCCTATCGTCTGGCGGATGTGGACGACCTGATCACCAATACGTGTGGCGGGCTGCTGGGCTACGCGCTGGCCCCACTGGCGATGCGGCTGCTGCCCTCGCGCGAGCAGATGGACGCGCGGGCCTACCGCAAGGGCGAACAGGTGAGCGTGACCCGCCGCTGCTTTGCGGCGCTGGTGGACTTTGCGGTGATGCTGGTGGCTCTCGCGGCGCTGATGTGGCGGCTGCCCTCGGTGATGCCGTCCGGAGAAGACCCCGTGGCGATGGCGGCGTGGCTGTTTGGCTGCTATGCCGTTGGAATTGTGGGGTACTTTGTGCTTGGCACATGGCTGGGTGGCGGACGCACGGTGGGCAAGGTGCTTTTGCACCTGCGCCTGACGGACCTGCGAAGCGGCGGCCGTCCCAGACTGTGGCAGTGCGCGGTGCGCTATGGGGTTTTGTACCTGGTGGTGATGCCCACTCCCGCATTTTTGCTGCTGGCCATCACCCTGGGAACAGAGGATGGGGAGATCGGCGTGTGGCTGGTGCTGGCCTGCATAGGGCTTCTGATGGTATATATCCTGTTCTGGCTGCTGCTGGCCGTGCATGTGGTCACGCACGACAACCAGCTGTTGCATGGCAAGCTGAGCATGACGCACAACGTCAGCACCCTCCGCCACCGGTATTTTGCCCGGTGGCATGGCGCCCGGCATGCGCATGATACCACTATCCAGTAATTGAAAAAAGAAGCGCAAGCGCCGTGGGATGACAAAATCCCACGGCGCTTTGCATATCGCTTTATGCCTGCGCGTCGGGCAGGGGCAGGCGGGCTACGCCGCTGCGGACGGCTGCTTCGGCTACGGCGCGGGCCACGGCAGGCCCGACGCGCCGGTCAAACGCTTCGGGCAGAATGTAGCGGGGCGTGAGCTCCTCATCGGATACCAGAGAGGCGATGGCACGGGAAGCGGCCATCTTCATTTCGTCGTTGATGTCGCGCGCGCGCACATCCAGCGCCCCGCGGAAGATGCCGGGGAACGCCAGCACGTTGTTGATTTGGTTGTCGTAATCGCTGCGGCCGGTACCCACCACCGCCGCGCCGCCGCGCAGGGCTTCCTCCGGCATGATTTCAGGCACGGGATTTGCCATGGGGAATACGATGGGGTTGTGTGCCATCAGGCGGATCATATCGGCGGTAACAATGTTTGGCACGCTTACGCCGATGAACACGTCCGCGCCCGCCAGCGCTTCGTTGAGACCGCCATGCAGGTGGCGGCGGTTGGTGATGTGACTCAGTTCCTCCTGGGCGGGACTCATTTTGGCCCGGCCTTCCACCACGATGCCATGGCGGCCCAGCAGAATCAGATCCCCCACGCCGAAGTGCAAGAGATGATGCGCAATGGCCACCCCCGCCGAGCCCGCGCCATTGATTACGCAGGTTACGTCCTCCATGCGCTTGCCCACGAGTTTCAGCGCGTTGATCAGTGCCGCAGCTACGACCACGGCGGTGCCGTGCTGGTCGTCGTGAAACACGGGAATGTCGCACAGCTCCTTGAGGCGGCGTTCGATTTCAAAGCAGCGGGGCGCACCGATATCCTCCAGATTAATGCCGCCGAAGCTGCCCGAAAGCAGATAGACCGTGCGCACGATCTCGTCCACGTCCTTGCTCTTGATGCAGAGAGGGAAGGCGTCTACCCCGGCAAACTCCTTGAACAGCACGCACTTGCCCTCCATCACGGGCATGCCGGCCTCCGGGCCGATATCGCCCAAACCCAAAACGGCGGTACCATCGGTTACCACGGCCACCAGGTTGTGACGACGGGTGAGCTGGAAGGACTTTTCCGGGTCGTCGCGGATGGCCAGACAAGGCTGTGCCACTCCCGGCGTGTAGGCCAGCGACAGGGCCTTTCGATCCTTCACATGCGCACGCGGCGCGATTTCCAGCTTGCCGGCCCATTCATAGTGCTTTTCCAGCGCTTCCTCCCAGATATCCATAGATGACCGCTCCTTGTTTTCGTGATCTTTCGGCTTATTGTAGCATGTTTCGCGCCGCGTGACAACGCGGGAGTTTCTGTTGACTTCGCTTCTTCGGCGGGGTATGATCTAGTCGGTTGCATATGAAGAACACAAACAGAATCATGCTGCGTTGGAGGGAAAACCATATGAAAAAATTTTTTGAAGAATTCCGGCGCTTCTGCGTCAGGGGCAACGTTATGGAACTGGCTACCGGGGTAATGATCGGCGGAGCGTTTTCCAGCATTGTCAGTTCGCTCGTCAATGATATCCTGATGCCGCTGATCGGCTTGCTGACAGGAGGCGTGGACCTGAGCGGGCTGTTTGTGGCGCTGGATTTTCAAAGCTATCCCTCCATCGAGGCGGCGCAGGCGGCGGGCGTGGGCACGCTGAATTATGGAGCGTTTTTGCAGGCGGGGGTTAACTTTCTCATCATTGCGCTGTGCGTGTTTCTGGCGGTGAGGGCCATAAACCGCCTGGTGCCCAAACGTCAGCAGCCAAAGAAGGAAGAGCGCCTGTGTCCCTATTGCTGTGAGCCCATCCATGAGAAAGCTGTTAAATGCCGTTGGTGCGGCAGCAGCCTTGAAGAAAGCGGGAAAGCAAGAGAGAGTGCAACCGTCGCTTGACAGATTGCAAGCCGGAGTTGCTTGCGCCGCAACCGCCCCTAGCGCTATGCTTGATGCCACGGCAGCAGCGAATGCCGCCGCGAAATCAGCAGGGAGGAACAGCATATGGGCTTTTCGGAAAGAGTAACCGCGCTTCGCAAACAGGCCGGATGGTCGCAGGAGGAACTGGCGCAGCGGCTGGACGTAAGCCGTCAGGCGGTGTCAAAATGGGAAAGTGGGATATCACTTAGATAAAGATACCACATCAATCCCACGCTGACTTTTGCTCAACCGATACAGCCGGAG
>OHEM01000428.1_pt1 | contig 17786 bp, 14 predicted proteins | sample 1567281 | NCBI WGS metagenome assembly OHEM01 (sample SAMEA3879537, study PRJEB24766) | human gut metagenome | biome: human-associated habitat; feature: feces | place: USA | collected 1985/1987
GGCCGGCGGCATCCTCATCGGCTTTTTGCAGTATGTCCGCACCTTTGCCGACCGCGTCAGCCAGATCTCCGAGCAGTTCAACGCTCTGATGATGGCCCTGGCCGGTGCCGAGCGGATTTTTGGCATCCTGGACCTGCCTCCCGAGGAGGACCAGGGCCAGGTGACCCTGGAGCAGAAGGGCGACGACTACCACTGGCGTATGCCGGACGGCACCCTGGTGCCCCTGCGGGGCGATGTACGCTTTGACCATGTGGACTTTGCCTATGTGCCGGAAAAGCCGGTGCTGCGGGACCTGTCCCTGTACGCCAAGCCCGGCCAGAAGATCGCCTTCGTCGGCTCCACCGGCGCGGGAAAAACCACCATTACCAATCTCATCAACCGGTTTTACGATATCCAGGCCGGCTCCATCACCTACGACGGCATCGACGTGCGCAACATCCGCAAGGACGACCTGCGCCGCTCCCTGGGCATCGTGCTGCAGGACACCCACCTGTTCACCGGCACGGTGATGGAGAACATCCGCTACGGCCGCCTGGACGCCACCGATGAGGAGTGCATGGAGGCCGCCAAGATCGCCAACGCCCACTACTTCATCTCCCACCTGCCCCAGGGGTACGACACCGTCCTCTATTCCGACGGCGCCAACCTCAGCCAGGGCCAGCGCCAGCTGGTGGCCATCGCCCGGGCGGCGGTGTCCCGGGCCCCGGTGCTGATTCTGGACGAGGCCACCTCCTCCGTGGACACCCGCACCGAGAAGCTCATCGGCCAGGGGCTGGACGGCCTGATGGCCGGGCGCACCGTGTTCGTCATCGCTCACCGGCTTTCCACCGTCCGCAACGCCAACGCCATCATGGTGCTGGAGCAGGGCCGGATCATCGAGCGGGGCGACCACCAGGAGCTGCTGGACCAGAAGGGGAAGTACTATCAGCTCTGCCACAACATGATTGAATTGACCTAACTGTTCACCGAAAACATCTGCGAGACATAACTGCGTGTCGCTAATCTGCGGCGAAAGTTAGCGGATAAAAACAGCAGAAAATCCGGCGCAAGAGAATAAAAATACAAAGAAAATGGATATTTGTCATTTTTTTTGGAATATTCACAGAAAGTTTAATCTTAGTGTTGAAAAATCTATTGTTTCATGATACAATTAAGAAAACATTTTAATCCTGGGCGGCGATAAGTAAAATGCACAAAAACCGTCCGCCATCGGCGAACAGACTGGTGCGTAGTGGACAGCGAGCCGTGGACGCACCCAGCCGTCCCCAAAGGAAAGATCATGGCAGAAAAGAATAAAAAGCGCGGCGGACGCCGCGCCCATCTCAACGATTTCCATGTGAATCTTGCCGGTGATTATGTATATACCGGCGTCCACTACTCCTATGTGGACCAGGGCCGCAGCCGCGACCGGGTCCAGCGGGAGCTGCTGGGACTGAGCGTTGCCGTCGTGCTGGCCGTGGTGGCCGGCGGCTGCAGCGACGCCCCCGCCATGCTGAACTGCTGGTACGTCATCCTCCCCTATATCTGCGAGGCCGCGGCGGCGGTCAGCGTGATCTGGGCGGTGCTCCGGCTGCGGAAGGCGGAGGAACCCATCCGGGAGTACATTTATAAAAAGAGCGTGCAGGCGCTGCCCCACCGGGCCATGCTCTGCATGATCTTCGCGGGGCTGGGCTTCGTGACCATGGTGCTCTACCTGGCCATGAACGGCTCCGGCGGCCGCGTGGCCTCCGTGATCGCCTACCTGGCGCTGAAGGCGCTGGTGGCCGGGGGAGCGTGGCTCCTGTGGCGGTATATGCTGACCCTGAAATGGGAAAAGCTCCCCGCCCGCGACTTGGATACGCCTCAGGCGTGATCCACCAATTTCTTTTGTGAACTCCGGGCTTCTGCCCGTGTTCAAAAAAATTTAAGGAGGATTCCAATGAAGAAAGCTACCCGTATCTTGGCTCTGGTACTTTGCGCTGTCATGTGCCTGGGCCTGTTCGTTGGCTGCGGCAACAAAGGCAAGCAGAACAGCGACACCCCGTTGGTCGTGGGTTATTCCCCGTTCAACAGCAAGTTCTCCCCCTTCTTCTCCGAGACCGCTTATGACCAGGACGTCTGGGTCATGACCGCTATCAGCCTGCTGAACAGCGATCGCCAGGGCGCCATCATCATGAAGGGTATCGAAGGCGAAACCAAGGCCTACAATGGCACCGACTACACCTACCACGGTCCCGCTGACTGCGAGATTGTGGAGAACACCGATGGCACTGTGGACTACAACTTCAAGCTGCGCGAGGACCTGAAGTTCTCCGACGGTGAGCCTATCACCATCGACGACGTCATCTTCTCCATGTACGTCCTGTGCGATCCTACCTACGACGGCAACAGCACCCTGTTTGCTCTGCCCATCCAGGGCATGGATGCTTACCGTTCCGGTATGGACACCCTGTACAACCTGATGCTGGCTGCCGGCCGCGACAACACCGACTTCTCCAAGTGGAAAGAGGCGGATCAGACTGCCTTCTGGGCTGACGTGGATCAGGCCGGCGTGAAGTTCGTCCAGGCCATCATGCAGTACTGCATTGCCCAGGGCGCTAACGCCGAGGGCGATTCCGTTGCCGCCTGCATGGCCAACTGGGGCTTCGAGCTGCCCGCCGATGCTACCGAGGCTGACGCCTTCAACGCCATCGTCGCCAAGTATCCCTCCCTGGCCGAGGCTGTCGACACTGAGAAGCCCGAAGGCACCACCTTCACCAGCCTGCTGAACGACTACGAGACCAAGTACACCAAGGGTATCGAGACCGGCACCTCCGCTGCCAACATCTCCGGCATCAAGAAGACCGGCGACTACAGCATGACCGTCTCCCTGACCCAGGTCGACGCCACCGCCATCTATCAGCTGGGTGTGACCATCGCCCCCATGCACTACTATGGCGAGAAGACCAAGTATGACTACGACAACAACAAGTTCGGCTTTGACAAGGGCGATCTGAGCCACGTTCGCGAGAAGACCACCACCCCCCTGGGTGCTGGCCCCTACAAGTTCATCAAGTTCGAGAATGGTACCGTGAACTTCGAGGCTAACGATTCCTACTATCTGGGCGCCCCCAAGACCAAGTATGTCAACTTCCTGCAGACTCAGGAAGACGATAAGCTCAACGGCGTCGTCACCGGCACCGTGGATATCACCGATCCTTCCTTCAGCTCCACCACCGTGGACGCCATCAAGGCTGCCAACAAGAACGACGATGTCAACGGCCCCGCCATCACCACCGATACCGTGGATAACCTGGGCTATGGTTACCTCGGCATGAGCGCCAACACCATGAACGTCAACAAGGAGCCCGGCTCCGATGCCTCCAAGGCTTATCGTAAGGCTTTCGCCACCGTTCTGGCTGCTTACCGCACCGTCGCCATCGAGTCCTACTATGGCGAGCGCGCTTCCGTCATCAACTACCCCATCTCCAACACCTCTTGGGCTGCTCCTCAGGCTGCTGATCCTGGCTACAAGGTCGCTTTCTCTGTGGATGCTCAGGGTAAGGACATCTATACCTCCGACATGACCGACGAGCAGAAGTATGAGGCCGCCCTGCAGGCTGCCCTGGGCTTCTTCGAGGCCGCCGGCTGCAAGGTCGAGAACGGCAAGGTCGTCTCCAACCCCGAGGGTGGTATGGATACCGCTAACTACGCCATCGAGCGCGAGGCCCTGATCCCCGCCGACGGCAAGGGCGATCACCCCTCCTTCATGATCCTCACCGAGGCCTCCAAGGCTCTGGAGAAGATCGGCGTGCACCTGATCGTCACCGACCTGTCCGACAGCACGCAGCTGTGGGATACCATCGAGGCCGACCAGGCTGACATGTGGGCTGCCGCTTGGAGCGCCACCCCGGATCCTGATATGTATCAGATCTACTTCTCCGGCATGGACGGCAAGGCTGCCGGCGGCTCCAACTACATGTACGACATCAACGATGCCGAGCTGAACCAGCTGATTCTGGATGCCCGCAATTCTCTGGACCAGAGCTATCGTAAGACTCTGTACAAGTCCTGCCTGGACATCATCGTTGACTGGGCCGTTGAGGTTCCTGTCTATCAGCGTCAGAACGCCATCATCTTCTCCACCCAGCGTGTCAACATGAACACTGTCACCCCCGACATCACCACCTTCTATGGCTGGCTGAACGAGGCCGAGAAGATCGAGCTGAACTGACAAAGTTCCGCACCCAAGACCTGTACGACAACATAGGTTAAGTCACAAGGTACGCCCCCGGCGGCTCCGGCCGCCGGGGGGTGCCCCGACTGCATATCAAGGAGCGACCCGGGCGGGGCCGGGGGTGTTGCTTGATGTGCAGTGGGTAGTCTATAGGGAGGGGCGGAACAGACGTGTTCCGCCAATCTGCATCACTGTATCATCAGATCGGAGGGTTATCAGTGCGCAAATACATCATCAAAAGAATTCTAATCTCAATCGTCATCCTGTTCCTTGTCGCATTCGTCATCTACGCATTGATGCGCTGTCTCCCCACGTCCTACGTGGAGGCTATGGCGCGTCAGAAGTCCATGCAGCCCAACTCCAGGTCCTTTGAGGAGTGGATGGAGCAGCTCACCCACATGTACAATCTGGACGTGGGCATTGTTCCCGGCTTCTTCAAGTGGCTGGGCCAGATGCTGACCTTCAACTTCGGCGACAGCTGGCTGTGGACCAAACCCGTCACGGAAGTATTCAACAACTGTGTGTGGATCTCCTTCTTCATGGGCCTCATCGCCTTCGTGCTGGAGATCATCATCGCGATTCCCCTGGGCGTCATTGCCGCCACCAAGCAGTACAGCAAGACAGACTATGTCATTTCGGTGCTGGCTCTGGCCGGTATTTCGCTGCCCACCTTCTTCTTTGCTTCTCTGCTGAAGCTGTTTTTCTCCGTGAAGCTGGGCTGGTTCGACCTGTATGGTCTCACCGGCCGCAATCACGAGCAGCTCTCAGCCTTCGGGAAGCTCCTGGACATGGGACATCATCTGGTTCTGCCCATCGTCACCCTGGTGGTTATCAGTGTCGGTTCCCTCATGCGTTACACCCGCACCAACATGCTGGAGGTGCTCAACGCTGACTTCATCCGCACGGCCCGGGCCAAGGGTCTGTCCGAGCGCAAGGTCATCTATCACCATGCGTTCCGCAACACCCTGATCCCCCTGGTCACCATCATCGGTGGTTCTTTGCCCGGCCTGTTCTCCGGCGCACTGATCACCGAGACGCTGTACTCCATCCCCGGCATCGGCTACATTTCCTACCAGTCCATGGTGGGCGGCGATATTCCGTTCTCCATGTTCTACCTGGTCTTTATGGCCGTGCTGACCCTGTTGGGTAACCTGATTTCTGATATTCTGTACGCCGTGGTCGATCCTCGCGTACGCATCGCTTAAGAAGGGAGGAGGAAGTAAAATGGCAGATCGCAAAGATAAGATCAATGAGCAGCAGGTCGAGCAGGAGATCCGTGAGGAGATCCGCGAGGAAATGAAGCACGCCGACCAGGAGCCTGCTCAGGAGCAGTATTCTCTGAACGATGACCGTCGTGTTAAGGTCCTTTCTCCCGGTATGCTGGTGGCCAAGCGCTTCATCCGCAACCGCATGGCCGTCACCGGTCTGGTCATCCTGGTTTTCATGTTCGTGTTTTCCTTCATCGGCGGCCTGATCTCCCCCTATGGTCAGGACCAGTTCTTCTACACCGATAAGACCATCCGCCGTGACTTCGGCGCGGCCAAGGAAAACACCGAGTTCCAGTACGCCAGCAACAACGACGAGGTGTTCGGCCTCACCGCCCAGGCCAGAGCTATGCTGGCCATCCAGCAGGGGAAGACCACCTTCTCCAACAAGAGCGACAACTTCACCCTGACCAAGGTTTCCGACGACTTCTATTCCGTGGAATACAACGGTCAGGTGGTGGGCTACGCCGGCAAGAAGCTGGTGAACGCCTCCGCCAAGGACAGCACCCTGTCCTTCGACTTCAAGTATCAGGCCCTACTGGCCTCCGCCTCCGGCGCTAAGGAATTCACCGCCGACGGCGTAGCCTACACCCTGGCCGAGGATGGCAGCATCACCTCCCAGGACGGCGCCGATGTGGCCTATGTCAGCAACATCATCGTCAACGCCATTTCCCCCGACGTGTTCCTGAGCCGCGACTTCAAGGAGAAGCTGTATGCCGCCATTGCCACAGCTGAAAACGGCAAGGCTGCCTTCAGCTATACCGACGAGTCCCTGATCGTCGCCGAGGAGCCTGAGGAGGAGCCCGACACCGAGGAGCCGTCCTCCGGCATCAACACCGAGGACCCCAACGCTCCCACCCAGGAGGATACTCCCACCAGCGCCACCGCTGAGTACGATCTGGAGTATGATCCCGCCACCATGAGCTGGAAGATCCTCCAGGAGAAGCCCAGCCGTCAGTACGATCAGTATTCCTTCCCCAGCAAGGACCACTGGCTGGGCACCGATATGTACGGTATGGATATGCTGACCCGCCTGATGTACGGCGGCCGCGTCTCCCTGCTGATCGGCTTCATCGTCATCATCATTGAGACCGTCATCGGCGTGATCTTCGGCGGTATCTCCGGCTACTTCGGCGGCTGGGTGGATAACCTGATCATGCGTATCGTCGATATCTTCTACTGCATCCCCTCCATGCCCATCATCATCATTCTGGGCGCGGCCATGGATGCATCCCGCGTGGACCCCACCATCCGAATGGTCTACTTAATGCTGATCCTGGGCTTCCTGGGCTGGGCTGGTATCGCCCGTCTGGTCCGCGGCCAGATCCTGTCCCTGCGTGAGCAGGAGTACATGACCGCCGCCGAGGCCTGCGGCCTCAGTGTGTCCCGCCGGATCTTCAAGCACCTGATCCCCAATGTCATTCCCCAGCTGATCGTCACCTGCACCATGGGCCTGGGCAGCGTCATCATCATGGAGGCTACCCTGTCCTTCCTGGGCCTGGGCGTCAAGTTCCCCTTCGCTTCCTGGGGCAATATCATCAGCGACGTCAATAACACCCACGTTCTGACCACCTATTGGTTCATCTGGATCCCCGCCGGCGTGCTGCTGCTGCTGACGGTTCTGGCATTCAACCTGGTTGGCGACGGTCTGCGGGATGCCTTTGACCCGAAGATGAAGCGCTGAGGAAGGAGGAGATCATATGGCTAAGAAAAACGAAAGCGGCTATCTGTCCGCCAAGGAGTCTCGCCGGATTTCCCGGGAGAACCGCAAGATCACGGACCAGTTTGAAAAGCTGCACAAGCGCAAGAACGTGCCTGAGGAGGAGTTCCTCACCCAGATGCACGACCAGAATAACTCCCTGGAGATCGAGAACCTGCATACCTACTTCTTCTCTGACGTGGGTACCGTCCGCGCCGTGGACGGCGTCTCCTTCGACGTGCCCATCGGCAAGACCGTGGGCGTGGTGGGCGAGTCCGGCTGCGGCAAGTCCGTTACCAGCCTGTCCATCATGCAGCTGCTCCAGCGGCCCCAGGGCCAGATCGTGGAGGGCGAGATTCGCCTGAATCTCGGCAACGGCAAGGCCTACGACATCACCAAGACCCCCATTGAGCAGATGCAGAAGCTCCGCGGCAACTACATGTCCATGATTTTCCAGGAGCCCATGACCAGCCTGAACCCGGTGTTCCGCATCGGCGCCCAGCTGGACGAGGTCATTGCCCTGCACGACGGTGAGGGCAAGACCCCCGAGGACATCAAGGCCCGCTCCATCTATCTGCTGGAGATGGCCGGCATCGCCAACAGCGAGGGTGTCTATAAGATGTACCCCCACGAGTTGTCCGGCGGTATGCGTCAGCGTGTCATGATCGCCATGGCCCTGTCCTGCAATCCCCGCCTGATCATCGCCGACGAGCCCACCACGGCTCTGGACGTGACCATCCAGGCCCAGATTCTGGACCTGCTGCGCAACCTGAAGGATAAGATCAACTCCTCCATCATGCTGATCACCCACGACCTGGGTGTCATCGCCGAGATGGCCGACTATGTGGTGGTCATGTACGCTGGCCGCGTGGTGGAAAAGGGCACCGCCCAGGAGATCTTCGCCAATCCCGCTCACCCCTACACCATCGGCCTGATGGCCTCCAAGCCCATGGTCGGTAAGAAGGTGGATAAGCTGTATTCCATCCCCGGCAAGGTCCCCAACCCCATCAACATGCCCAACTACTGCTATTTCAAGGATCGCTGCGAAATGTGCGTGGAAGGCTGCCAGGGTGAGTATCCTCACATGATCCAGCTGTCCCCCACCCATATGGTCAGCTGCTACCGTTACTACGGAAAGGAGGACGCTCAGAATGGCTGATGTCAAGAAGACCGCTGAGGAGCAGGTCCAGTACGATCCTCAGTATATCCTCCAGGTCAAGGACCTGAAGAAATACTTCCCCATCAAGGGCGGTATGCTCAACAAGACCGTGGGTTACGTGAAGGCCGTGGACGGCGTCACCTTCAACCTCAAGCGCGGCACCACCATGGGTCTGGTGGGCGAATCCGGCTGCGGCAAGACCACCACCGGCCGCACCATCGTCCGTCTGTCCGGCGAAAAGACCGGCGGCCAGGTGCTGTTCAACGGCCAGGAGGTCTATGACCTCAACGCCAAGGAGATGCGCGACATGCGCACCAAGATGCAGATCATCTTCCAGGACCCCTTCTCCTCTCTGCAGCCCCGTATGCCCGTGGGCGAGATCATCGGCGAGGCCGTCCGTGAGCACGGACTGGTCTCCAAGGAGGAGTTCGACGACTACATCGACAAGGTCATGGACGACTGCGGCCTGCAGTCCTTCCACAAGGACCGCTATCCCCACGAGTTCTCCGGCGGCCAGCGCCAGCGTATCTGCATCGCCCGCGCTCTGGCTCTGAAGCCCGAGTTCATCGTCTGCGATGAGCCTGTTTCTGCTCTGGACGTCTCCATCCAGGCCCAGATCATCAACCTGCTGAAGGAGCTCCAGGAGCAGTACAAGTTCACCTACCTGTTCATCTCCCACGACCTGTCCGTGGTGGAGCACATCTCCGACACCGTGGGCGTCATGTACCTGGGCAACCTGGTGGAATACGGTGCCACCGAGGATATCTTCAAGAATCCCCTGCACCCCTACACCAAGGCCCTGTTCTCCGCCATCCCCGTGCCGGACCCCACGGCCAAGATGAACCGCATTGTGCTGGAGGGTTCCATTCCTTCCCCCGCCAATCCCCCCGCAGGCTGCAAGTTCCACACCCGCTGCGCCCAGTGCATGGAGCAGTGCAAGACCGAGGTGCCCGAGCAGCGTGAGATTGAGCCCGGCCACTTCGTGGTCTGCCACCTGTACGACCAGAAGTAATGGCCAGGAAGGAAAAACACTGGGAGGACGACGACGGCCGCACCATAGCGGACATGTCCCAGGTGAAGCGCCCGTCGCTGTTCGGCAATCTGCCCGGCAGCGCTTACCAGCGGGAGGAGCAGCCGGAGGAGCGGGAGGAAGCCAAGAAATCTCCCCCCTGGGTTGACGATTCCCTGAGCAAGCAGGACCGGCATGCCTTCTTCTTCGGAACCATGAAGGCGTCGCTGCTGATCTGTGCGGCTTACCTGGTGGGATTCGGAGTGTTTATCCTGATTCTGACGCTTCTGTTCCGCTGATTGCGGAAAGATCAGACCCCAAAAGGGGCGTCCTCCAGCCGGAGGACGCCCCTTTTTATACGCATTATCGAAAAATGGGAGGATTATCATGATTTCATCCATGCTGCAATACATTCAGAAAAGCCCCGACTGCTTCCACGCGGTGGAGAATCTCCGCCAGCGTCTGCTGTCCGAGGGTTACACCCAGCTGACGGCAGGGGAGTGGACCCTGACCCCCGGCGGGAAGTATTTTGTCACCAAGAACGGATCCTCGCTGATGGCCTTTCGTGTGCCCCAGGGTAGTCCCACGGGCTTTGTGCTGACCGCCAGCCACTCCGACTCCCCCTGCTTCCGCCTGCGGGACCATGCGGAGCTTGCCGGCGAGTTTGTCCGCCTGTCCGCCGAGCGCTACGGCGGCATGATCAACGACTGCTGGCTGGACCGCCCCCTGAGCGTGGCCGGCCGGGTGCTGGTCCGCCGGGAAAACGGCCTGGATATGCGCCTGGTGGATATGAAGAAGGACATGGCCCTGATCCCCCGGGTGGCCATCCACCTGAACCGGGACGGCAACAACGGCACCAAGTATAACCCTGCCCAGGACCTGGTGGCCCTGTACGCCGGCGGGGAGCAGAAGGGCAGCTTCGACCGGGAGATTGCCGCCGCCGCCGGGTGCCAGCCGGAGGACATCGTGGCCCGGGACCTGTTTCTGTACAACAACCAGCCCGGCACCGTCTGGGGCCCGGCAGGGGAGTTCCTGTCCGCCCCCCGGCTGGACGACCTGGCCTGTGTATTCGCCTGCACCCAGGGCTTCCTGACCGCCCATGAGACCACCGCCATCCCGGTGCTGTGCGTGTTCGACAACGAGGAGATCGGCTCCGAGACCAAGCAGGGCGCGGCCTCCGCCTTTCTGCCGGAGACGCTGACGGCCATCACCTTCGCCCTGGGCCTCACCTCCGGGGACTATCGCCGCCTGGTGGCCAACAGCTTCCTGCTGTCCTGCGACAACGGCCATGCCCGCCACCCCAACCACCCCGAGCTGGCGGATGCCAACGAGGCCCCGGTGCTCAACGGCGGCGTGGTGGTGAAGCACTCCCCCCGCTATGCCACCGACGCCGTCTCCGCCGCCGCCTTCCAGGAGATCTGCCGCCGGGCCCAGGTGCCCACCCAGCACTACGCCAACCGTCCCGACCAGGCCGGCGGCGCCACCCTGGGGAACATCGCCAACACCAAGCTGCCGGTGAACACCGTGGACATCGGCATGGCCCAGCTGGCCATGCACTCCTGCTTCGAGACCATGGGCAGCCGGGACGTGGCTCACTTCGTCCGGGCGGTCACCGCCTGCTACGAGGCCGCCCTGACCTTCACCGACACCCAGGTGACTCTGGGCTGAGCCGCATTTTTCACCCCAAAAGAGGGCTGTCTCGTCACGAGACAGCCCTCAGCTTGTCAAAGAAAGCCGCGCAGAGTTTGCCGCCCGCAGGCGGCAAAGCAAGTTTGGTCCGTTTTTTGCGGCGCCCCCCAAGGGGACTTCCGCTGGGCGTGTACGTCGCAAAAAACACTTCTCCGTCTGCAAGTGTGGAATTTGTTCGCTTTCAGCGAACAAATTATGCGCGCGGCAGACTGCAAGCCTTTTGCCAAAAAAGGGCTGTCTCGTCACGAGACAGCCCTCTTTGTATGTATTTTGATGAGATAGCACAGGAGGAAGGAATCAAAGACCTCCGTTTTCCTCCTGCAAATAGCCGAACTCCTCCTGAAACAGCTCATCCGCAAAGGCCCGCAGCTTCCGGCAGTAGTCGTCATAGGCCGCCATCATCCGCACGGCCTCCGGCGTCAGCTCCGCGCCGCCGCCGCCCCGTCCGCCGGTGACGGAGTGCAGCAGAGGAAAGCCCAGGGCCTCCTGAGCCTTTTTGGTAATGGTCCACGCCTTGGAATAGGCCATGTTCATGGACATGGCCGCCGCCCGCAGCGAGTGCAGCTCCTGCACCTTCCGCAGCAGCTGGGCCATTCCCGGTCCGAAGCACTTCTCTCCGCAGAACAGCCGGACCGTCAGGTTGTACGTCATTTTCTCATCCATGCCCCTATTGTACCAGCTTCCGGGGTCCCCGTCAACCTTGACGCAGCCGCAAAAACGTGTTATTCTTGGGAAAACGGTAAGAAATCGAGGAGCTTTTATGAAAATTCTCATTCGCGGCGCCGGGGACATCGCCACCGGCATCGCCCTGCGCCTGTACCGGGCCGGGATGCAGGTGGTCATGACCGACCTGCCCGCCCCCACGGCCATCCGCCGGACGGTGTGCTTTTCCCAGGCCATTATCCTGGGGGAGATGACGGTGGAGGACGTCACCGCCCGCCGGGCGGAGACACCGGAGGCGGCTATGGCCCTTTTGCAAGAGAATGTAGTCCCGGTGCTGGCGGACCCGGACTGCACCTGCCGCACCCGCCTGCGGCCCGACGCCCTGGTGGACGCCATTCTGGCCAAGCGCAACCTGGGCACGAAAATGGACGATGCGCCTATTGTCGTGGGCATCGGTCCGGGCTTCACGGCGGGAGAGGACTGCCACGCCGTGGTGGAGACCATGCGGGGCCACACCCTGGGCCGGGTGATCTACCGGGGCAGCGCCCTGCCCAACACCAACATTCCCGGCCTCATCGGCGGATACGCTGGGGAGCGGGTGCTGCGGGCCCCGGCTGATGGGATTTTCTGCCAGAAGCTGGAAATCGGCGCGGTGGTCCGGGCCGGAGACGTCGCCGGAGAGGTGGCGGGCCAGCCCATGAGATGCACCATTGACGGCGTACTGCGGGGCATTCTGGCCGATGGGACGCCGGTTTTCCGAGGTATGAAGGCCGGAGACGTGGACCCCCGGTGCAAGCCGGAGTACTGCACCACTGCCTCGGACAAGGCCCTGGCGGTAGGCGGCGGCGTGCTGGAGGCGGTGCTGCACCTGCATCATCAGCACCCCAAAACAGGAAAATAATGGCTACTCCCTACAAACTGAGCCGCACCCGCAGGTGCGGCTCAGTTTGTCAAAAAAGCCTCGCAGAGTTTGCCGCCCGCAGGCGGCAAATAAAATGGAATCATTTTTTGCCGGGGCGTGTACCTGGCAAAAAATACTTCTCAGTCTGCAAGTGTGGAATTTGTTCGCTTCCAGCGAACAAATTATGCGCGCGGCAGACTGCAAACCCTTTGTCAAAAAAGGTCTTCGTCCTTTTTTGACAAGCTGCCCGCGCCCCCTGTATCCCGCAGGATACAGGGGCGTTTGCTTATTCTTTACAGGGCCCGCCAGCTCTCCGGCCGCAGGCCGTGACCCATGAGGCCCTCCTGCACCTGCTGCCGCAGGGCGGGCAGGTCCCGGTTCAGGGTCCCCTTCAGGGTCAGGTAGTTGGAGGCGTGGTTCATCCGGAATACGCTGCCCTCGCTGTCGATGTGGTCCAGCAGCAGGGCCGTCTCCTGCAGAATCTCCGCCGGGCCCAGCACCCGGAAGCTGCCCTCCCGGACCCACTGCTCCAGCGGCGTTCCCGGCTCCACCATCAGCGTCAGCAGGCCGATATATTCCGGCTTCATGGCGCTGAGGGCCCGGGCGGTGTCCACGGCGTGGTCCCGCAGCAGCTCCCGGCTGCCAAGCCCGGAAATGGCCGTCAGGGCCAGGCCCGCCTGCCGGGCCTTCTGCCCCGCCGCCACAATGGCCGCGGCGGTGTGGCCCTTGCGCATCCGCTCCAGCACCGCGTCACAGCCAGATTCCAGGCCCATATACACCATTTTCAGTCCGTTTTCCCGCAGCTGACGCAGCTCGTCATCGGTTTTCACCTGCAGGCTCCGGGGCGAGGCGTAGCACGTCACCCGCTGGCACTCCGGAAACAGGCTGTATACCATGGCCAGAATCTCCAGCAGCTCATCGGTTTTCCGCATCAGCGCGTCGCCGTCGGCCAGAAACACCCGCTCCACCCGGCGGTATACCTGCCGGGCCAGGCGGAAATCCTCCCGGATCTCCTCCATGGGCCGCAGGGCAAAGTGCTTGTCGTCATACATATCGCAGAAGGCGCAGCGGTTGTGGCTGCACCCGTAGGTCACCTGGATGATGAGGCTGTAGGCCTCGCTGGGGGGCCGATAGACCTTTCCCTTGTATCGCATGGGCAATTCCTCCTTTTCCCCGCTATTATCGCATACTTTTCCCGGTTTGAAAAGGGTCTATTTTGTGCCGCTCCGGCATAAGCTGGACCAGCTTCAACAAACGAGGAGGATGACTATGGACAACAACTTCAACCGCGTGCGCCTGTGCGGGCGGGCCGCCGGGGAGCCGGAGCTGTCCCACATAAACCACGGCGAGAGCTTTTACCGCTTTCCCCTGTCGGTGGAGCGGCTTTCCGGCCAGGAGGACCGGCTGCCGGTGATTTTGCCCCGGCCGCTGCTGGAGGCCCACCCCGTACATACCGGGGACGTGCTGACCCTTACCGGCCAGCTGCGCTCCTTCAACAACCGCAGCGGCCAGGGTCCCCGGCTGGTGATCTCCGTGTTCGTCCGGGAGCTGATTCCCGGAGGCGCGGCCCCCTTTAACCAGATTCAGCTCTCCGGCATTCTGTGCAAAACTCCCACCCTGCGCCGGACGCCTCTGGGCCGGGAGATCTGCGACCTGATCCTGGCGGTGAACCGCCGGTACGGCCGGGCGGACTACCTGCCCTGCATCGCCTGGGGCGTCATCGCCCAGCAGACGGCCATCCTGCCGGTGGGCTCCCGGCTGACGGTGGAGGGCCGGGTCCAGAGCCGGGGCTATACGAAAACCGTGGACGGCGTGGAACAGGAGCGCACCGCCTATGAGGTGTCCATCATGCGGCCGGCGGAGCCGGAGGAATTTTTCCTGTAAGACCGCCCCCCGGGGTGAAAATCCGCCTTGCAGGGTCCTTTCCCTCCGTGCTATAATGGGGGAAACATCCCAACCAAGGAGGAACCTTACATGATCTACACCGATTTTCACGGAGAGAAGCTGTCCCTGCTGGGCTTCGGCACCATGCGTCTGCCGCTGGTTCCCGGCGGCGGCCCGGCGGACGTCGACGAAAAGACCACGGCGGACATGGTCCGCTATGCCATGGACCACGGCGTCAACTATTTCGACACCGCCTATCCCTACCACGGCGGCATGTCCGAGCGGGTCATCGGCCGGGTGCTGAAGGACTATGACCGCCAGAGCTTCTATCTGGCCACCAAATACCCCGGCCACCAGATCAGCGACAGCTACGATCCCGCCGCCATCTTTGAGGAGCAGCTCCAGAAGTGCGGCGTGGAGTATTTCGACTTCTACCTGCTGCACAATGTGTACGAGAAGTCCATCGAGACGTATACCGATCCCCGCTGGGGCATCATCGACTATTTCCTGGAGCAGAAGAAGAACGGCCGCATCCGTCACCTGGGCTTCTCCTCCCACGGCGGGCTGGAGCTGCTGGAGAACTTCCTGTCCCGCTACGGCAAGGACATGGAGTTCTGTCAGATTCAGCTGAACTATCTGGACTGGACCATGCAGGATGCCAAGGCCAAGTGCGAGCTGCTGCGCCGGTACAGCATCCCCATCTGGGTCATGGAGCCCGTCCGGGGCGGCCGCCTGGCCTCCCTGACGCCGGAGGCGGAGTCCGAGCTCCACGCCCTGCGGCCGGAGGAGTCCACCGCTGCCTGGGCCTTCCGCTTCCTCCAGGGGGTGGAGGGGGTCCAGATGATCCTCAGCGGCATGACCACCCCCGCCCAGATGGAGGACAACGTCCGCACCTTCGAAGAACGCCGCCCCCTGACGGACCAGGAGGAGAAGGTCCTGCTGGACATCGCTCAGGGCATGTACGGCGCCGTGCCCTGCACCGCCTGCCGCTACTGCTGCGACGGCTGCCCCATGGGCCTGGACATTCCCATGCTGCTGAAGCTGTATAACGAGGCCAAGTTCTCCCCCAACTTCAACATCGGCATGCGGGTGGAGGCTTTGCCGGAGGACAAGCGCCCCGCCGCCTGCGTGGGCTGCGGCCAGTGCGCCCGGGTCTGTCCCCAGAACATCGACATTCCCGCCGCCCTGGCGGACCTGAACGAGGTGCTGAAGAAGATCCCCAGCTGGGCCGACATCTGCCGCCAGCGGGAGGAAGCCGCCCGCCGGGCAAGAGAAGCCAAGTAACATGGCCCATATCATCGAAATCACCGATTTTTCCGCCCCGGAGCTGGATATCTACGCCCGGCTGACGGAAAACCAGCTGGTGAACCGGGCCGACCCGGAAAACGCCCTGTTCGTGGCGGAGAGTCCCCTGGTCATCGGCCGGGCTCTGGACGCCGGGTGCACGCCGGTGTCCTTCCTGATGGAGCGCAAGCACATCGAGGGAAAAGGCGCGGAGGTGCTGGCCCGCTGCCCGGCGGATATCCCGGTATACGCGGCGGACCTGCCGGTGCTGACCCAGCTGACGGGTTTCCACCTGACCCGGGGGATGCTGTGCGCCATGCGGCGGCCCCGGCTCCCCTCCGTGGCGGAGGTCTGCGCCAATGCCCGGCGCATTGCCGTGCTGGAAAACATCATGAATCCCACCAACATCGGGGCCATTTTCCGGTCCGCCGCCGCTCTGAACGTGGACGCGGTGCTGCTGACCGCCGCCGGCAGCGACCCCCTGTACCGCCGGGCGGCCCGGGTCAGCATGGGCAACGTGTTCCTGGTGCCCTGGACGTATCTGCCGGAGGGGGAGAGCTGGCCGGAGCTGCTGCATGAGCTGGGCTTCAAAACCGTGGCCCTGGCCCTGCGGGACGACTCCCTGGCCCTGAACAATCCCCGCCTGCTGGCGGAGCCGAAGCTGGCCATGGTGCTGGGCACTGAGGGGGACGGCCTGGCCTCCTCCACCATCGCCGCCTGCGACTATACCGTGAAAATTCCCATGTCCCACGGGGTGGATTCCCTGAACGTGGCCGCCGCCAGTGCCGTGGCCTTTTACCAGCTGGCCCTGCTGAACGGATAAAAAAAAGCCTGTGTATTCGGTGCAATTGCACCGAATACACAGGCTTTTTATATTCGATACTTCTGCTCATAGGCCTGGACCCGGCTGTCGAAGGCCGGGTCCCGCTGCCGGACCGCCAGCTGGGATGCGTGGAGATTCCGGTTCCCGGCGGACAGATCCGCCACGCACTCCATGATGTTGCAGCAGTGGTCCGCCGCCCGCTCCAGGTCCGTCAGCACGTCCGACCACACGAAGCTCAGCTCCATGGCCCCCTCCCCCGGCTGCGTTTCCCGGATGCGCCGGGCCCGCAGCCGCTGCCGCAGGCCGTCGATGACCTGTTCCAGGGCCTCCACCTGCCCCAGGGCGGCGGCGTCCTCCCGGCGGAAGGCCGCCAACGCCAGGTCCGCGATCTCCTCCACCGCCTCCGTCAGCACCCGGAGCTGCCGCCGGTCCTCCGGCGGCAGCTCAATTTTCCGGTCCCGCAGCTCCTCCCCGCTTTCCAGCAGGTTCATGGCGTGATCCCCCAGCCGCTCCAGGTCGCCCATGAGCATCAGCAGCTCCGCCGCCCGGGCGCTGTCCCGGCGGGTCAGGGTCCGTCCGCCCAGCCGCACCAGAAACGTGCCCAGGGCGTCCTCCAGGCCGTCGATGCGCTCCTCCTGCCGCCGCAGCTCCCGGGCCGAGTCGGGGTGCACCTCCGTCAGGGCCTGAATCCCCCGGCGCAGGTTGTCCCGGGCCAGGTCCGCCATTTCCAGGGTCAGCTCCCGGCACCTTTCCAGGGCCGCCGCCGGAGCCGCCAGCAGACGGGGATCCGGTTCTGCCGGAGCCTCGTCCTCTCCCGGCAGCAGCCGCAGCACCGCCCGCTCCAGCAGTCCCGCCGCCGGAAACAGCGCCGCCGTACACAGCAGATTGAAGGCCGTGTGGATAACGGCCACCCCCGGCAGGGTCACGGCCCGGTCCAGAATGGCCGGAGCCGCCAGCGCCTTCACCAGCCAGAACACCCCCAGCCAGATACCCGCCCCGGCCAGGTTGAACAGCAGATGCACCAGAGCCGCCCGCCGGGCGCTGCGGCTGGCCCCCACGGAGGACAGCATTGCCGTCACGCAGGTGCCGATGTTCTGGCCCATGACGATGGGGATGGCGGCCCCCACCGTCACCTGTCCGCTGGCGGCCAGGGCCTGCAATATCCCCACCGAGGCGGAGCTGGACTGGATCACCGCCGTCAGCACCGCCCCGGCC
>OHEM01000432.1_pt1 | contig 17650 bp, 9 predicted proteins | sample 1567281 | NCBI WGS metagenome assembly OHEM01 (sample SAMEA3879537, study PRJEB24766) | human gut metagenome | biome: human-associated habitat; feature: feces | place: USA | collected 1985/1987
GGAACCGCAGTCCACGCCACCTGTCGCCACGTCGAACGCATCCAGATGACCACTCGCCATCACATACTCGTCCGGATATTTACAGCCTTTGATCTTACCGATCACATTATAGTATTTTACCGGTCCCATACGAAAATGGTTACGGATATCGAACTCAAGGAAGAAGGTGCGGCGTTCCTTTACCATTTGCTTGATGGCCGCATACTGGTGTTCGTCTAACTTGATGTCGCAGACGTCCGGCAGGTTGTCAAACGTGAAAGTCGGATCGTGTATGATTGCCTTGTCATAGAGGGCACGCAAAGGGACGGTGGCCGATTGGATAAAACCCAATACGCCGGCTTCGCACATCTGTTTGAACACTTGATGTTCGGTGGATCGGTAAATATCCCCGATTATGATATGCCGCTTCAGCTAGCGGGTGGAGAGAATAATGCCTGGACGAACAATGATATCACCAATTACTACCTCACTGTGCCCCGGCAGAATGTGGAAACCGGCTTCTGGTTGGAGTCCGACCGTATGTTGAGCCTTGATTTTAGCGAACGGAGTCTGGAAGTACAGCGAGGAGTAGTAATGGAAGAATTCAAGCAACGCTGTCTGAACCAGCCTTATGGAGATGTGGGGCATCTTTTGCGCCCGTTGGCTTATCAGAAACATCCTTATCAATGGCCGACTATCGGAAAAGACCTGTCGCATGTCGCTAATGCAACATTAGAAGAGGTGAAAGCATTCTTTTTCCGTTTTTATGCTCCTAACAATGCGATACTGGCGGTGACCGGGAATATCTCTTTTGAGGAAGCAGTGGAATTGACGGAGAAATGGTTCGGATCTGTTCCCCGTCGGGAAGTTCCTGTACGGAATCTGCCACAGGAGCCGGAACAGACGGAAGAACGCAGGCTGACGGTAGAGAGAAATGTACCTCTTGATTCTCTGTTCATGGCTTATCACATGTGCGATCATCGTCACCCGGATTATTATGTGTTCGATATACTGTCGGATGTATTGAGTAACGGGCGTTCCAGTCGATTGAACCAACATCTGGTACAGGAAAAACAGCTATTCTCGAGCATTGATGCTTACATCTCAGGTAGTGTGGATGCAGGCTTGTTTCACATTGCCGGAAAACCTTCGGCGGGAGTTAGCCTCGAACTGGCGGAAGCGGCAGTGCGCGACGAACTCGATCGCCTGCAACAAGAATTGGTTGACGGACAGGAATTGGAGAAGGTGAAAAATAAGTTTGAGTCTACCCAGATATTCGGTAATATAAATTATTTGAATGTGGCTACCAATCTTGCCTGGTTCGAATTGCTCGGTAAAGCGGAAGATTTGGAGAAAGAAGTAGAACGTTATCGCTCTGTCACTGCTATGCAGTTGCGGGAAGTCGCTCAATCGGCTTTTCGGAAAGAGAACGGAGTTGTACTCTATTATAAAAGTAAATGAGAAATATATATAGAACATACAGAGAGCATTATAAAGCATTATTTTTTCTTGGTTTACCTATCGTTATCGGACAAATAGGAGTGATCGTGCTCGGGTTTGCCGATACCCTGATGATTGGACATCATAGTACGGTAGAATTGGGAGCAGCTTCTTTTGTAAATAACGTGTTCAATTTGGCTATCATTTTCAGTACCGGTTTTTCATACGGGCTAACTCCTGTTGTGGGAGGTCTATATGGAACACATCAGTTTGCACCTGCCGGACAGGCATTGCGTAACAGTTTGTTAGCGAATCTGATGGTCGCGTTATTATTGACGCTTTGTATGACTGTCCTTTATCTGAATATAGAGAATCTCGGCCAGCCGGAAGAACTGATTCCTTTGATTAAGCCTTATTATTTGGTGCTGCTGGCTTCATTGGTGTTTGTTATGCTTTTCAATGGATTCAAGCAGTTTACGGATGGAATCACGGATACCAAGACGGCCATGTGGATACTCTTGGGAGGAAATGTATTGAATATCATAGGAAATTATCTTTTGATTTACGGAAAGTTAGGTTTGCCCGAGTTGGGATTGTTGGGAGCCGGTATCAGCACATTGTTTTCACGTATTATGATGGTGCTCGTGTTTATCATTATCTTCTTGCGTAGTTCTCGTTTTATCCGTTACAAAGTCGGCTTCTTCCGTTTGGGGTGGTCACGGGCTATATTCGGTCGGTTGAACGGACTTGGTTGGCCGGTTGCTTTTCAAATGGGAATGGAAACAGCTTCTTTTAGTCTGAGTGCCATAATGATAGGTTGGTTGGGGACCATTGCACTGGCTTCGCATCAGGTTATGTTGGCTATTTCACAGTTTACGTTTATGATGTATTATGGCATGGGAGCTGCCGTAGCTGTTCGTGTCAGCAACTTCAAAGGTCAGAACGATATTTTGAACGTTCGTCGTTCGGCCTATGCCGGTTTTCATCTGATGATGACATTGGGCGTAGTGCTTTCTTTTATTGTCTTTCTTTGCCGTAACTATTTAGGAGGTTGGTTTACCGACAGTCCTGAGGTGGCGGCTATGGTAACTTCTCTCATTTTTCCTTTCCTCGTTTATCAGTTCGGGGACGGGTTACAGATTACTTTTGCTAATGCCTTGCGTGGCATTTCGGATGTAAAACTGATGATGCTCATCGCCTTTATCGCTTACTTTATCATCTCACTTCCCGTAGGTTATTTCTGCGGCTTCGTAATGGGCTGGGGGGTGGTAGGTGTCTGGATGGCGTTCCCTTTCGGTCTGACAAGTGCAGGATTAATGCTTTGGTGGCGTTTTCATTACATGACGAAACTCCCCACTCCCCAAGTGAATACTTGATACTTAAAACTTTACCGTATGGCTTCCTATCGTTCCACAAAGTTGAAAGTAACAATCGGTTATACGTTATTACTTGCAATTCTTCTTTTTTCTCTGGTATTTGTACATCGCGAAATGGAGACATTGTCGGCTGCCGATGACCAGGAGAATCTGCGGACAGACAGCCTGTTGACCCTGCTGCACGAGAAAGACCGGAATACGATACAGATGCTCCGGGTATTGAGCGAAGCGAATGACAGCTTACTTTCCGCTTCGGAGATTGAAGAAATAATTTCCGAACAAGATTCTGTCATTACTCAGCAACGGGTACAACACCGAGTTATCACTAAACGGGATTCTTTACTGACTACGCCTAAGAAGAAAGGTTTCTTTAAGAGATTGGTAGAAGTGTTTGTCCCAACTAAACAAGACAGTGCCGTGCTTGTTAATACCTCCATGGAGGTTGCTACGGATACTATTCTGGAACCGACCACTTCTAAAGATTCCCTTCAGCAAAAGATTCGTATGGCTACAGAGGAAAAACGGTTGCAGCGGCGAAAAACAATCCGGCGGACTAGTACAAAATATCAGCGTATGAATTCGCAGTTGACAGCAAGAATGGATAGCCTGATAAAACAATACGAGGAGGAAATGACCTTGCGTGCCCGCCAGGATGCAGAAATGCAACAGGAGGTAAGAATGCGTTCAGCACGCACCATTGGTGGAATAGCTATCGGAGCAGTGCTGCTCTCTGTCTTTTTCCTGATTTTGATAGTGCGTGACATATCCCGCAGCAATCGTTACCGCCGGCAATTGGAAGAAGCTAATAAACGGGCGGAAGACCTGCTTATTGCCCGTGAAAAGCTGATGCTCGCCATTACTCACGACTTTAAAGCACCGTTAGGCTCTATTATGGGATATACCGAATTACTTTCCCGACTGACGGAGGACGAACGGCAGCGCTTCTATCTTGACAATATGAAAAGTTCTTCGGAACATCTTTTGAAATTGGTCAGCGACTTGCTCGACTTTCATCGGCTCGACCTTAATAAAGCGGAAGTGAACCGCGTCACCTTCAATCCTTCGCAGTTATTCGAAGAAATCCATGTTAGCTTCGAACCATTGACAGCCGCCAAAGGATTAACCTTGCAATGCCATGTCGCTCAGGAATTAAATGGGAGATACATCAGCGACCCTTTACGACTCCGGCAGATAGTGAATAATCTTTTGTCCAACGCAGTGAAGTTTACTCCGAAAGGCGAGATTGCATTAACGGCTAAATATGATTCTTCCAAGCTGACGATAGCGATTTCGGATACCGGAAAAGGTATGGCTACGGAAGACCGCGAACGGATTTTTCAGGAATTTACTCGTTTATCCGGTGCACAAGGAGAAGAAGGCTTCGGCTTGGGATTGTCTATTGTGAAGAAGTTGGTTGTTTTGCTTGAAGGTACGATTGATGTGCAAAGTAAGCTGGGGGAGGGAAGTTGCTTCACAGTCATTCTCCCTCTTTATCCGGTGGGAAAATCTGTGTCCGAAAGGGCATTGGAAGAAAAAACAATTTCGGCAGAAGACCCTGTCACGCTTCCCCCGATGAAAGTGATACGTGTACTGTTGATTGATGATGATAAAATTCAATTAAGCTTGACGGCAGCCATGTTAAAGCAACATGGAATTGACGCCGTTTGTTGTGAGCAACTGGAGGAGTTGATAGAACAGCTCCGTACCTCTGTTTTCGATGTATTGCTGACTGATATACAAATGCCTGCTATTAATGGCTTTGATTTGGTAAAACTCTTGCGCGCTTCCAATATTCCGCAGGCAAAGACAATTCCTGTGATTGCCGTAACTGCCCGCAGTGAAATGGACATAGATGCTTTACAAGAACACGGTTTTGCCGGTTGCCTGCACAAACCTTTTACGGTGAAAGAACTATTGCTCACAGTCAACGAAGGACAGCTTGCCGCTGACGAAGCACACATTACTGAGGATATGCAGACTGTAAGTTCCTTGAACTTTTCTGCATTAACAGCCTTTTCTGAAGACGATGCTGATGCCGCACATTCCATTATTCAGACCTTTATCGAAGAAACCGGAAAGAATGCCGATCGGATGCAACAAGCATTGGCAGGCAAGGAGGTGGACGGAATAGCGGCTATGGCTCACAAACTACTTCCGCTTTTCACTTTAATCGGGGCAATGGAAGCTGTGCCTTTATTGAACTGGCTGGAAACACAACGTGGGCAATGTTTTTCAGAGGAGATAGGTGAAAAAACGGCTTGTGTACTTCTGGAGATTCAGAAGGTTCTGGAAGAAGCTCGTAAGGTATAAGTAGCTTGAAGTAGTGACAAGAGCTCCGGTAAAGAAGGTGAAGAAAGAAAACCATAATGCTTGTATTTCTTTTGTGATTGAACATTTTGCTCCTAACGTCAACCTTTTTTCAGAATTAATTGTTTACTTTGTGTCACCTTTTAATACACTGGCACATTTTACATGAAACGAAAATGGATAAGAAGGGTGAGTTGGATATTGCTCACTCCTGTATTGCTTTTTGTAATACTAATGATATTACTTTATATACCTCCCGTTCAGAATCTTTTGCGTCGGGAGGTGACAGCATACGCTTCCAAAGCAACCGGTATGCAGATTCAGGTGGAACGAATCGACCTTCGTTTTCCGCTCAATCTGTTGGTTCGTGGCGTGGAAGTGATCCAGCAACCGGATACGCTGTTGTCTTTGGAAAGTCTGAACGTGCGTGTACAGGCATGGCCGCTCGTCAAGGGAAAGGTAGAGGTAGATGAAGTAACATTAAGTCAGGTAGCGTTCAATTCGGCTAATCTAATAGAAGGCATGAAGATAAAGGGGGTACTGGGACGTTTCTTTTTACAAAGTCATGGAGTTGATCTTTCTAATGAGCTGGCCGTTATCAACCAGACGGAATTATCGGACACTCACGTACAAATGTTGATGAACGATACTACGACTACGCCTAAAGACACAACAGCTTCTGCTCCTGTAAACTGGAAAGTGGATCTTCATAAACTGAAGTTGAAGAATGTGTCGTTCAGTATGCAACTTCCTGCTGACTCGATGCGAATGGCTGCTCATATCGGAGAAGCATTTATCAATGATGCACAAGCTGATCTGAAGAATCAGTTTTATGAACTGAAACAATTCCTGTTATCCGGAAGCTCTGCCAATTATGATACCGGAGCAGCCAAACCCGGAGAAGGTTTCGATGCGTCTCATATTGCCGTTCGTGATATCCGTATCGGTTTGGATTCCTTATTATATAAAGGTAGGGATATGAATGCTGTAATCCGTGAGTTTTCGATGAATGAACGTTCCGGATTGAGTATCACTTCATTGACGGGTAGGGCATTTTCTAACGACTCGATTATTCGTATTCCCGGCATAAAACTGCAAACCCCTCATTCCGAAATAGATTTATCCGCCCAGACATATTGGGAACTTGTCAATATTCCCACTACAGGACGTTTGTCCGCCGGTCTCAATGCTTATATCGGTAAAGAGGATGTTATGTTATTTGCCGGCGGTTTGCCGGATAGTTTCAAAGAGGCGTATCCCTTCCGTCCGCTTGTGGTTCGTGCCGGTACGGACGGAAATCTGAAACAAATGCAGATTTCCCGTTTCACAGTCGATCTCCCGGGAGCTTTTTCCATGAAAGGAGGCGGTATTCTTGAAAACTTGGCTGACAGCCTGACGCGTTCGGGGACTATCGGTCTGGATATGATTACTCAGAATCTAAACTTCCTGACTGCTTTAACGGGAGAAGCCCCCAACGGTACTATCGTAATCCCAGATAGCATGAATCTGAAGGCCCGTGTCGAGCTGAAAGGACCTGAATATAAGGCTAATCTTCACTTGAAACAGGGGCAAGGCTCTATGGGGGTGAATGCAGAACTTAATACCTCAACCGAGGCTTATGCAGCCGACTTGAAGATTGACAATCTACAACTCCATAATTTCCTTCCGAAAGACTCTATCTACGAACTTTCTCTTTCGGCAGATGCCAAAGGCCGTGGGCTGGACGTCATGTCTTATCGTGCTTTAGCCAAACTGAATCTTTCATTAGATCAACTACATTATGCACGTTACCAGCTTTCCAATGTTCATTTGACTGGAGCTTTGAAAGGTGCATTGGTGACGGCTAATCTGACAAGTGACAATGCGCTGTTGAAGATGACAACAGATGCAGAATACAATCTGGCACATCGTTATCCAGATGGAAAAGTGACGGTTGACGTCACTCAGCTCGACTTACACGAACTGGGGTTGATGCCTCAACCGATGAAGCGCCCGCTCGCCTTTAATCTTTCTGCCGAAGCTCGTCAAAACAGGGTGTTCACACATCTAACATCCGGTGATATGAAACTCAACTTGAGTGCACGTTCCGGTGTTAATCCTTTGATAAGTCAGTCTACACACTTCATGGATGTCCTGATGAAGCAGATTGATGAAAAAGCCTTGAACCACGCCGAACTGCGTGAAGCGTTGCCGACAGCTATTTTATCTTTCTCCGCAGGAAAAGAGAATCCGTTAGCTTATTTTCTGGCTACTAAAAACATATCCTACCATGATGTTTCCATGAAGTTCGGTACGGCTCCCGATTGGGGAATCAATGGAAAAGCTGCGGTGCATGCATTGAAGATGGACACATTGCAACTGGATACAATCTTCTTCACTGTCAAACAGGATACTACTTTAATGAAACTACGTGCCGGTGTAATAAACGGACCGAAGAATCCGCAATTCTCTTTTGCTACTACTTTGACCGGAGAGATTCGCGACCGCGATGCGGAATTGCTGGTAGACTACAAAAACGGCAAAGGAGAAACAGGCGTATTGCTGGGGGTAAATGCCCGCCCTCTGTTCGAAGGACATGGTAAGGGGAACGGAATCGCTTTCACACTGATTCCGGAGAATCCGATTGTTGCCTTCCAAAGATTTCATTTCAACGAGAATCATAACTGGATTTACCTGCATAAAAATATGCGTGTATACGCGAACGTGGATATGTGGGATGAAGAAGGAATGGGATTCAGGGTACATTCCGTACCGGGCGATACGGTGTCTCTGCAGAATATAGATGTTGAAATACGTAGAATCCGTCTGCAAGAGATAACGAGTGTGTTGCCTTACTTCCCCGAAATAACCGGATTGTTCTCGTTGGAAGCTCATTACATACAGACAGAAAAGGATTTGCAACTCTCGGCTGAGGCGTCTGTTGATGAACTGACTTATGAACGTCAGCGTATCGGTGACGTTGCATTAGGGGCTACGTGGTTGCCGGGCGAACAGGGAAAACAATATCTGAATGCTTATCTGAATCACGATCAGGCAGAAGTGCTGGTGGCAGATGGGAAACTGGTTCCTACCCGCACAGGCAAAGATAGTTTGGAAGTGAATACAACATTGGAGCATTTTCCGCTGCGGGTGGCGAATGTGTTTATTCCTGACCAGATGGTCACTTTGTCCGGTGATATGGATGGTAATCTGAATATAACGGGCAGTACTGAACAACCTTTGATAAACGGCGAACTTGTATTGGATAGTGTTGCTGTCCTTTCCCGTCAATATGGTGCGCGTTTCATGTTTGACAATCGTCCTGTGCAAATAAAGAACAATCGGTTGGAATTTGATAAATTTGCTATTTACACAACATCGAAGAATCCGTTTACTATTGATGGCTATGTTGATTTCCGTGATATGAGCCGTCCAATGGCGAACCTGAATATGCTGGCACAAAATTATACGTTACTGGATGCTAAGCGTACCCGTGAAAGTCTGGTTTACGGCAAAGTATTTGCTGATTTCCGGGCGACGGTGAAAGGGCCTTTGGACGGGCTGAATATGCGTGGGAACGTGAGTCTGCTGGGGAACACCGATGTTTCGTATGTCTTGACCGATTCACCATTGACAGTGCAGGACCGTTTGGGAAGTTTGGTAACATTTACTTCATTTAGCGATACTACAACTGTTGTCCGGCAGGAAGTGCCGACTGTCTCTTTAGGCGGATTGGACATGGTAATGATGGTACATATCGATCCGTCCGTCCGAGTGAAAGTTGACCTGGATGCAAGTAATGATAACCGTATCGAACTGGAAGGCGGGGGTGACCTTTCCATGAAATACACTCCGCAAGGCGACCTGACTCTGACCGGACGTTATACGTTGAGTGGCGGCTTGATGAAATATGCTTTGCCGGTGATTGCAGCAAAGGAATTTGCCATTGATAACGGTAGTTACGTGGAATGGACGGGAAATCCGATGGACCCGATGTTGAACTTTAAGGCGACTGACCGTATCCGTGCGTCAGTTTCCGAAGGAGAGAATGGTGGAAGTCGTATGGTTAATTTCGATGTTTCCGTTGTAGTCAAGAACCGCTTGGATAATCTTTCGTTTGCATTCGATGTTGCGGCTCCCGAAGATGCGACCGTACAAAACGAGTTGACCGCTATGGGGGCGGAAGAACGAGGTAAACAGGCATTGTATATCATGGTGATGAAAACTTATCTCGGCACCGGACCGATTGGTGGGGGTGGCGGCGGACTCGGCAAGCTGAATATGGGATCTGCTCTGACTTCTGTATTGAGTAGTCAGATAAACTCCTTGATGGGTAACTTGAAGAATGCGAGTCTCTCTGTCGGTGTCGAAGACCACGACGATTCAGAGACGGGAAGTAAACGTACGGATTACAGTTTCCGTTATTCACAACGCTTGTTTAACAATCGTTTTCAGATTGTAATCGGTGGCAAGGTTTCTCAAGGTGAGAATGCGACGAATGACGCCGAATCCTTCATCGACAATATTTCTCTGGAATATCGTCTGGATAGAACCGGAACCCGGTATATCCGCCTGTTCTATGACAAGAACTACGAGAGTGTGCTCGAAGGTGAGATTACGGAAACCGGAGTCGGTATTGTGCTTCGCAAGAAGCTAGACAAACTTAGTGAACTGTTCATCTTTAAGAAAAAGAAGTAAGTATGAAAGAGATACATATAAATATATTGGCTGTTTGTCTGATAAGTGTAGTGTTACTGTCGGCTTGTTCGGTGACGAAACATCTTCCCGAAGGGGAGGTGCTTTACACCGGAAGCAAGACTGTCATATTGAATAAATCGACAACACCGGTAGGAGAGACGGCGCTGACGGAAATTGATGCTGCACTCGATAAGACACCTAGTACAAAGATGTTTGGTGGTATCCTTCCTATCCCTTTTAAAATGTGGATGTACAATGACTTCGTGAAATATAAGAAGGGATTCGGTAAATGGATGTTCAACCGTTTTGCGGCCAATCCTCCCGTATTTATTTCTACGGTCAACCCGGAGGTACGTGTGAAGGTAACGACTAATTTGCTTCGTGATTATGGCTATTTCAATGGGAAGGTAGCTTATGAAACGGTTGTTGATAAGAAAGACAGTCTGAAGGCGGGCATTATCTATACGGTGGATATGAAGAACCCTTATTTCATTGATACGGTTTACTATCAACGGTTCACTCCTCAGACTCTGCGGATTATGGAGCGCGGACGCCGGATGTCTTATATAAGTCCGGGTGAGCAGTTCAACGTGGTTGATTTGGACGAAGAACGCTCCCGTATCAGTACATTGTTGCGTAACCTCGGATATTTTTATTTCCGTCCCGACTATATGACTTACCAGGCGGATACGACTTTGGTACCCGGAGGGCATATCAGCCTTCGCCTGATTCCTGTGCCGGGATTGCCGGCTGCGGCACAGCGTCCTTATTACGTGGGTGATGCGTCTGTCTATCTGTTCGGAAAGAACGGAGAAGCGCCGAATGACAGTATGATGTATAAGAACTTGAATATCCACTATTACAATAAATTGCAGGTTCGTCCCAATATGCTTTATCGTTGGCTGAATTATCAACAGTTTGTACGGAACGCACAGATGCGTGCTTCCAACCGTACCCGGCTTTACAGCCAGTATCGGCAGGAACAGATACAGGAGAAACTCAGCCAGTTGGGAATATTTAGTTATATGGATATCCAATATGCCCCCAAAGATACAACAGCTGTTTGTGATACGTTGGACATCACGATGCAGGCTACTTTTGCCAAACCGTTGGACGCTGAACTGGAATTGAACGTAGTAACTAAAAGTAACGACCAGACCGGTCCGGGTGCTTCGTTCGGAGTTACACGGAATAATGTATTTGGTGGTGGAGAAAGTTGGAACGTGAAACTGAAAGGCTCTTATGAATGGCAGACCGGTGGCGGAGAGAAAAGTTCGTTGATGAACAGTTGGGAAATGGGAATATCTACTTCTCTGACTTTCCCTAGAGTGGTTTTCCCGCGTTGGGGGAAAAAGGAATTTGACTTTCCCGCTACGACTACTTTCCGTTTGTATATCGATCAGTTGAACCGGGCAAGATATTATAAACTGTTATCTTTCGGCGGAAACGCAACCTACGATTTCCAGCCGACGCGTACCAGTCGTCATAGTATCACACCTTTCAAACTGACATTCAACGTCTTGCAACACCAGTCGAAAGAGTTTATGGAGATTGCAGCCGACAATCCGGCACTATATGTCAGCTTAGACAACCAGTTCATCCCGGCTATGGAGTACACTTATACATATGATAATGCCTCTGTGCGGAGAGTGAAGAATCCTATCTGGTGGCAATCTACCGTGACTTCTGCCGGAAATGTGACTGCCACTATTTATCGTGCTTTCGGCAAACCTTACAATGAGGAAGGGAAAAAACTTTTGGGGGCTCCGTTCTCGCAGTTTATGAAATTTAATACCGAGTTCCGCCATTTGTGGAACATAGACAAAAATAATGAAATAGCTTCCCGTGTAGCGTTAGGCGCTCTTTTTGCATACGGTAATGCTACGATTGCCCCATATAGTGAACAATTCTACGTTGGTGGTGCCAACAGTATCCGTGCTTTTACGGTGCGTAGTATTGGTCCCGGTGGCTATCACCCGAAAGACAGTAAGTATTCTTATCTCGACCAGACAGGTACGTTCCGTTTCGAAGCGAACGTAGAATATCGTTTCCGTATCTTCAAGAGCATTTGGGGAGCTACTTTCCTGGATGCGGGTAACGTCTGGCTGCTGCGCAAGGACGAGGCACGTCCTGATTCGCAACTTCGTCTGAAAACTTTCCCGAAACAAATAGCTTTGGGGACAGGCGTAGGCGTCCGTTACGACATGGATATTCTTGTGTTCCGTCTTGACTTCGGTATTCCTTTGCATCTGCCCTATGATACGGAACGAAGCGGATATTATAATGTTACCGGTGCCTTCTTCAAAAATCTGGGAATACATTTCGCTATCGGGTATCCGTTCTAACGTTCTTTCTTTGTCTCAAGACAAAAGAAAGGACATCACATAAGACAAAAGAAAGAAAGTTTTTGTACATTTGCACCAAAATCAGATGCCGTTGACATCACTAACCTTTTAATATTACACAATTTATGAAACCAACTTTATTCTTATTGGCAGCCGGTATGGGCAGCCGCTATGGAGGCTTGAAACAATTGGACGGACTGGGTCCTAATGGTGAAACGATCATGGACTATTCTATCTATGATGCTATCAATGCCGGATTTGGTAAACTTGTATTTGTAATCCGCAAAGACTTTGAACAGGATTTCCGTGATAAGATTATTTCTAAATACGAAGGTCACATTCCTTGTGAACTGGTTTTCCAAGCTTTGGATGCACTTCCTGAAGGCTTCACTTGTCCGGCAGACCGTACAAAACCTTGGGGTACCAACCATGCAGTAATGATGGGTGCTGATGTGATTAAAGAACCGTTCGCTGTAATTAACTGTGACGACTTTTATGGTCGTGATTCCTTCCAAGTAATGGGTAAATTCCTTTCTGCACTTCCTGCGGATTCTAAAAATGTTTATTCAATGGTAGGTTTCCGCGTAGGAAATACGCTGAGTGAAAGCGGTACGGTATCTCGTGGTATTTGTAGTACAGATGATAAAGGTCTGCTGACTTCAGTAGTGGAACGTACTAAGATCCAACGTCTGGATGGTGAAGTGAAATATATCGACGATAACGGCGAATGGACTGCAACTCCCGATACTACTCCGGTAAGTATGAACTTCTGGGGCTTCACTCCTGATTACTTCGCTTACAGTCAGGAATTCTTCAAGACTTTCCTGAGCGACCCGAAAAACATGGAAAACTTGAAGAGCGAATTCTTTATTCCATTGATGGTAGATAAATTGATTAATGACGGAACGGCTACTGTTGAAGTGCTGGATACTGCCAGCAAATGGTTCGGCGTTACTTATCCGGAAGACCGTCAAAGTGTAGTAGACAAGATTCAGGCATTGGTTGATGCCGGTGAATATCCTGCCAAGTTGTTCTAAAGAAGTACTATTGGTTAAAATAGAAAGCAGTCATTCTGATGAGTGGCTGCTTTTTTTGTTTTTCATAACGTGCCATACTACTCTGTATCCAATAAATATTCATTATCTTTGCAGTTCAAAATCGTATAAATCAGAGACAGAAGTGATTTCAGTAGAAGGATTATCAGTAGAATTTAATGCGACGCCGCTTTTTGAAGACGTCAGCTATGTTATAAATAAAAAAGACCGTATTGCACTGGTCGGCAAGAATGGTGCAGGTAAATCAACAATGTTGAAAATATTGGCAGGTTTGCAATCACCGACACATGGAGTAGTGGCTACTCCGAAAGATGTCACGATCGGATATTTGCCGCAGGTGATGATTCTCGCCGATAACCGGACGGTGATGGGAGAGGCGGAACTGGCATTCGAACATATTTTTGAACTTCAGGCGAGACTGGAGCGGATGAACCGGGAACTGGCAGAACGGACAGACTATGAATCGGAAGAATATCACCAGTTAATAGACCGTTTTACGCATGAGAATGATCGCTTCCTGATGATGGGCGGTACAAACTATCAGGCGGAAATAGAACGGACGCTTCTAGGATTGGGCTTCAGCCGTGAGGACTTCGAACGCCCTACTTCGGAATTTTCCGGTGGTTGGCGTATGCGTATCGAACTTGCGAAGTTGCTGCTTCGCCGTCCGGACGTACTTCTGCTCGATGAGCCGACCAATCATCTTGATATTGAATCCATCCAGTGGTTGGAGGATTTCTTGGTCAATAGTGCCAAAGCGGTAATTGTCATCAGCCACGACCGTAAATTTGTAGATAATATCACGACCCGTACCATTGAAGTAACGATGGGACGTATCTATGATTATAAAGTGAATTACTCCCAATATCTGATATTGCGTAAAGAACGTCGCGAGCAACAGATGAAGCAATATGAGGAGCAGCAGAAGATGATACAGGAAACCAAGGATTTCATAGAACGGTTCAAAGGAACTTATAGCAAAACTTTGCAAGTGCAGAGCCGTGTGAAGATGCTTGAGAAATTAGAATTGGTTGAAGTGGACGAAGAAGATACCTCAGCATTGCGGTTGAAATTCCCGCCTTCTCCGCGAAGTGGAAATTACCCGGTCATTATGGACGGGGTAGGAAAGACCTATGGTGATCATGTGGTTTTCAAGAATGCCTCATTGACCATCGAGAGAGGGGATAAAGTGGCTTTTGTGGGCAAGAACGGTGAAGGTAAGTCTACTTTGGTAAAATGTATCATGCGTGAGATAGAGCATGAAGGGACTTTGACGCTGGGACACAATGTGCAGATTGGTTATTTTGCTCAGAATCAAGCCTCTTTGTTGGACGAGAACCTCACGGTCTTTCAAACGATAGATGATGTGGCGAAAGGGGAGATCCGTAATAAAATACGAGACTTGCTGGGTGCATTTATGTTTGGCGGCCCCGAAGCTTCCATGAAGAAGGTGAAAGTGCTCAGTGGTGGAGAACGTACTCGTCTTGCCATGATCAAACTATTGTTAGAACCGGTGAATCTGTTGATTTTAGATGAGCCTACCAATCACTTGGATATGAAAACCAAAGATATCCTGAAACAAGCTTTGATGGATTTTGACGGTACATTGATTGTTGTATCTCATGATCGTGACTTTTTGGACGGATTAGTGACGAAAGTGTATGAATTTGGGAATAAAAAGGTAAAAGAACATCTTTGTGGTATCTATGAGTTCCTGGAAACAAAGAAAATGGAAAGTTTGCAGGAGTTGGAAAAATAAATTAGCTTTGTATCTGTTAACTTTGGATTGGATGTGGAGATGCAAACAATTTCTATAGATATAAATAAAGTACAAAAAGGAGACGAGACGGAGTTTCGTCTTCTTTTTAATCTTTTCTATCCTCGTCTGATGTCTGTAGCTTGCCGTTTTGTGCCTGAACATATTGCCGAAGATATTGTACAAAGTGTCTTTGTCATGTATTGGGAGCAGAAGTCCGCTTTGATACCCAATGCCATTCATTCTTTCCTTTATAAATGCACACAGAATAATTGCCTGAATTATCTGAAGCACCAAGCTGTTGTGCTGGGGCATGAGGAGGAGGTACGTTTGGCGGAAGAACGCATGGTCTTTCAGCTGGCAGGATCGGACGCCAACGAATTGTGGAATGAGGTGGTTGAGCGTGATATCCGGAAATTGTTGAAAGCTTCCATCTCTAAATTACCTCCTAAATGTCGTCAGGCTTTCGAATTGTCTTACTTTAAAGAGATGACTTATAAAGAGATAGCGGAGGCTATGCATATTTCATCCCGTACGGTGGAAGAACATGTACAGAAAGCCACAAAATTCTTGAGAGAGGATTTGAAGGAGGTATTGTTCTGTCTGTTGTTTTTGCTTCGTTAATACCTTCATGCAGGCTTTTTCTGGAGTCTGTAAAAAATAAAATGCAAAAAAAGCATTTTTTTTTCTTTTTAACCCCGTAGTTCCTTCTAGGTTAATTGTCTTAATAATGAAAGACAATAAAGAAAGTAAATGAAGGACGAAATTTTAATTCGATATATCAATAAGCATTGTACTGCAACCGAAGAAAAAGAGATTTTAGAGTGGTTGAAAGAGAAAGATAACCGTCAGCGTTTATTTGAGCTGGAGCAAATCTGGGGACTGAAAGCTGAAATGCGTTTTTCGGATAAAGGACGTATGGATGAAGCTTATCGGCAACTGAGCAGACAACTTGGCTTGAGTGGGCAGATAGAGAAAAGAGAGAAACCGATACAGAGATTTACCGTCAGGGAATGGTGGAAGTATGCGGCTGTGTTGGTTGCTGTTTGTCTTTTTGCGACAAACTTGTTCTATATCACGAAAGAGGAACCGGAAGCATACAATACGGTAGTGGTTCCGAAAGGCCAACGGGTTTCTTTATTGCTGAGTGACGGGACAACAGTCTGGCTGAACGCTGAGAGCCGTTTTTCTTATCCGGCTAAGTTCTCGGAAAAATATAGAACGGTCACATTGGAAGGAGAGGGCTATTTTGAGGTGGCACATAATCCCAAATGTCCGTTTACGGTGAAATTGCCGATGTTGAATATCAGGGTGTTGGGTACAAAATTTAATGCAAAAGCCTATTTGGATGAACCGAGTTGGATTACTTTGAAAGAAGGTTCGGTAGAAGTATCAACCTTAGATGACAGAAGTAAGGAAAGAATGTCGCCCAATGACCAGGTATATTACACCGTTAGTGATGGCTTGGTGTTAATAAGGAATTCGGCGCAGGCAAATGTGGATAGTTGGACTACTGGTGACCTGAGATTCGACAATAAGACTTTGAAAGAAATGGCAAAGGTTATAGAACGTCGGTATGATGTGAAAATCAGGATTATGGATAGTTCGCTGGTTGAAGAATATTTCACTTGCCATTTTAGGAAAGACTTGACCATAGCCCAGGCGATGGAATTGTTGAAAGAAACCAGACGGGTGGATTATAGAATTGAAAAGAAAACGGTATACCTATATAAAAAATAACAGTATGTGAAACTTTGAAAAACAACGGATGCCTATGAAGTAAAACCTTTGCAAAAAATGAAGGGTCGAAGACGCACCACCATCTTTCGACCCGGATTAATGAGTAACCTTATAATTTATTACAAACTAATCAATTACAAATGTATGGATAATATTATGAAATGCACGCCATTGGGTGAGCAAAAATCACTATGGCTACGAAAAACATTGTTAATTATGAAATTCTTTGTTCTTTTTCTATTATTGGGAACTGTCCCGTGTTGGGCAGGCATCGCTTATTCACAGAATGTGAAGATGTCTTTGGACATGGAAAATACTACGGTGCATGACGTGATTAATGCTATTGAGAAAAAAGGAAATTTCTATTTTACCTATAATCTGAATCAAGTCAATGTCAATAGAAAAGTATCCATTAAAGTAGAAAATAAAACGATTAACCAGATTTTAGATCGGTTATTTTCAAAATCAGGTATCGATTATAAAATAGAAAATCGTCATATTGTATTATATAAGCAAGCAACTCCCGAAGTAGAAGCTGTGAAACAACAGAAATCTATAAACGGTATTGTAGCCGATGAGCAGGGTGAACCTATCATTGGTGCCAGTGTATTGGAAAAAGGTACTACAAACGGTACGATTACTGATTTGGATGGTCGTTTTACTTTATCTATCGGTAAGGGAACTGAATTGATTGTTTCTTATGTAGGTTATACCACAAAGACCGTGAAAATAGGTAATCAGTCTACTATAAAAATTGTATTAATAGAAGATACCAAGACATTGGATGAGGTGGTTGTAATTGGTTATGGTACACAGAAAAAGTCTGATGTTTCAGGTTCGGTAACATCAGTATCGGGTGATAAACTGTCTAAGATTCCTACTGCAAATGCAGAGATGGCATTGCAAGGTATGGCTCCGGGTTTGTCGGTAAACTTTGGCAGTGGTGCTGCCGGTTCTTCTGCCACTTTGCAGGTA
>OHEM01000434.1_pt1 | contig 17598 bp, 20 predicted proteins | sample 1567281 | NCBI WGS metagenome assembly OHEM01 (sample SAMEA3879537, study PRJEB24766) | human gut metagenome | biome: human-associated habitat; feature: feces | place: USA | collected 1985/1987
TGTGTACCAATACGTGGATCGAGACCTACACCAGAGATGATTGCCTGACTGTCCAAACCCTTCACCTCAGCTTAAGTATCCAACTCGTTGAAGTAACTAACGCGAAGTGCTAGATAAGTATTAGCAAACAATTTAACAGCCTCTGCCTCTGTCATACCCATCAACAAGGTATCGATATCCTCCTTTATAGCACCTTCCTGCAGTAGTTGCGCGAAAGTCTTCGCATATTCCTCTGCCACAGAATTACTGATTGCCTCAATAGCAGCATTTTCTTCATCCCACTTCTTATTACGTTCAGATGGCAATACCTTTGGATATCCAACTATAATACGAGAAGGATACAAGTTATCATACAATGCCTTACTTTCACGAAGAAACTCTGGAGAGAATAACAAATTAAACTTCTTTCCCTTCAATGCCGGATCTGTCAAGAACTTGAGCGCATACTTCACATAGAGAGAACGGCAATATCCTACAGGAATTGTTGACTTGATTACCATCACAGCATCAGGATTAACACGCAGAACTAGGTCAATTACATCCTCTATATGGTGTGTGTCGAAAAAGTTCTTCTGGGGGTCATAGTTAGTTGGAGCAGCAATTACTACATAATCAGCGTCCTTGTAGGCTGCGGCACCATCAAGGGTTGCTTTGAGGTCCAGATCTTTCTCTGAAAGATATTTCTCGATATAGTCATCCTGAATTGGAGAAATCTTTTTGTTGAGTTTCTCAACCTTTTCAGGAATAACATCAACAGCAGTCACTTGGTGATGTTGAGAGAGTAATGTTGCGATAGAAAGACCAACATAACCTGTGCCGGCAACGGCGATTTTAATATTTTCGAATGATTTCATGATTAATAATTTGAATTGAAATAGTTGATAACGTTATATATTATTGATAGAATTCTTTATACCAAGTAGCAAATTTACGTAAGCCATCGCGCAGTGGAGTTGAAGGCTTGAAACCATAATCCTTTTCTAGGGGTGTAGTATCAGCGTAGGTTACAGGAACATCACCTGGCTGCATAGGGACAAGTTCTTTATGGGCTTCGAAGTTGTAACCCTCTTGCAAGACTCCTGCACGAACCAGTTCTTCCTGAAGAATAGTCACGAAGTCTAGCAAATTCTCTGGAGCATTATTACCAATATTATATACGGCATAAGGAGGTACAGGTAATCCATCCTCCCCTGTCTTTTTCTCTGGAGCTCCTTTCATTACACGGATTACACCCTCTACTATGTCATCAATGAATGTAAAATCTCGCATACAATTACCATAGTTGAAGATTTTGATTGTTTCTCTATTTACTAGCTTATTGGTAAAACCAAAATATGCCATATCTGGGCGACCAGCAGGTCCATAAACAGTAAAGAAACGCAACCCTGTAGAAGGGATGTTGTACAATTTTGAATAGGCATGAGCCATCAACTCATTACTTTTCTTAGTGGCAGCATATAGAGAAACTGGATTATCCACCTTATCATCAGTAGAATATGGCACTTTCTTGTTTGTTCCATATACAGAAGATGAAGAAGCATAAACAAGATGTTCCAATGCCTCCTCATTACGACATGCTTCAAGGATGTTATAGAAACCTATCATATTGCTCTTGATATAAGCATCCGGATTTGTGATAGAATAGCGTACACCAGCCTGTGCGCCCAAATTTACCACTACATTAGGGTGATACTGAGAAAATATGCCATTGATAGTTTGTTTGTCAGAAAGATCACCCTTGATGAAAGTCCAATCACCACCAACCTCAGACAATTGCTCTAGACGGTAGTTCTTGATATTCACATCATAGTAATCATTCATATTGTCGAGACCAATAACCTTTACGCCCTCAACTTCCTTGAGTAATCGTATACACAAGTTGCTTCCAATAAACCCTGCAGCACCTGTTATCAAAATCGATTTATCTTCTAAACTTATCTTTTCCATCTTTACCATTTTGGGGATTAATATATCGTATTAATTTACTTACCGAATTTTTCTACTGCCTCGTAGTAAGTATCAAGAGATCCTATATCGAAACGACTAGCAGACATTTTCCAGGCATGTATTTCGGTATTATCAACCATATAATGAGCAAGATTACTGGGAGTATCTTTGCCACAAGAATTGGCAACAGAGTAGCGAACGAGTTCAAGATCTTTCTTTAAATATATATAAAATGGAGGTACTGCCCAATGAGACTTTGGGGCTTGTGGCTTTTCTTCCATATTGAGAACATGCATATTATCATCCACTACGATCACACCTGTACGTTGAAGTTTCTCTATAGATGGCTCTTCATGGCACATAATGCAGCTAGTGGCCTTAGATTTTGCAAAGTCTACAAACTCTGAAAAGGAGAAGAACAGCAAATTATCCGCTGCAACAACTAGTATGTCATCATTTATATTAAGCTTATCCAACGCATAGAGTAAATCACATACAGCACCCAATCGAGTATCATTAGTGGAAGTTCCATCATCTATGATAGTAATCTTCTTGCTATAGTTCTGCTCCTTTGTCCAATCTTCAAAGATTGGAGCAAACTTATGATTAGTGATAATTACATGCTCATCAATGTCATCAATTTTATCTATATCGTCAAGAATACGACCGAGAATGGTTGAATTACCAATCTTCAACAAAGGCTTTGGAAAGTTCTTTGTCAACTCCCCCAAACGAGTCGCATATTCGGCTGCAATTACAATGTTTTTCATTGTATAATATTCATTTTTTTTAATTTTCAATAAATCTTGCACCATCATCAGGTTTAACCCAATATGTTTTGAAAGTCATTTCGTATTCAGGGAATTGAGTTGTTACCTCAGCTTCAATACTTTCTTTATATGCTGGATCTACAAGTGCAATAACAGCCCCCTTGAATCCTGCGCCACTAAATCTGCCACCATATACACCAGAAAGTTTATGCATGATGTTATATATAGCAATCAATTCTGGAGAACCACACTCATAATTATGGATACTACTCTCGCATGAATCAAAACTCAATTTACCGAAGAGTTGCAGATTACCTGTTTCCCATGCGGTAACACCTTGTCTGACTCTACGATATTCTGAATAAAAATGCTCAGCTCTTCTGGAAAACCGAGCAGGCATAATATCTCTTGTCTTCTCAAAAGATTCTTTTGGAATGTCACGAAGGAATGTCTTGTCGAATGTCTTTAGTGGTTGATCTGCATATGCCAAAATATTCCATGCAGCCGTTTTGCACTCATACACACGGAGATTGTAATCAGAGTTCACGAGACTACGCGTAAGGCCACTAAAAAATATACCAATCTCAAAATCAGGCATAGATAAATTTCTATTGATTATTCGATAATGATTAGAATCACAATCTTAAGAATAGCAGACTATTCTTTTGACCTAAAGCAATACATGCCTGATCCAGTAACCCGTTGTTCAAACCTATATACTCACGTTCCGCTTCAGAAGCAATAAGGACAACCTCAAAGGGCTTTAAACTTATACCATTCGCCTTAGCAAATGCCATTACGTAAGCTATTAGCACAGCTGCGGAAGAACTTATGCCACCAACAGGAAGAGAGCCTTGCAAAACACCGTTGATACCATACTTCAGATTAAATTGCTTTGACAAAGCATATTTAGCGCCGCGCACATAATCACCCCATTGTCCTTGTTTTATCTGTGTTTTGGTCGCTATATCAAATTCGACAAATCCTTCAAAAGAGAGGGATTCTAGATGAACCTGGCTGTTTTCACTTGGAGTGAACCACAAATCCACTCCCTTATTGATCGCAAATCTGTTACTATACCGTGTTGATGGTCAACATGAGCCCCCAAAGGGCAAACACGATAAGGAGAAAAAATATGATATTGATAATTATCCATATGTATTTATTTTAGTGGTATCAATAGCTATACACAATATTTAATTATCTTATTAAACAACTTTTGCTAACCATGAGATAAATCTGCCTCTTATGGATATATAAATAATACCAATAGGAGTCCAAAAGACTTCAATAGGATAATGTTTTGACAACCGTAATGAATGATTAATCCATTAAAAAAATGTAGATATACGACTTTCATAAATAACATGATTCTCTCTAACGTCGTAATGTCCTAAATTACCAGCCTTTAAAATTTCACTAAGTAAAAAGCGGCCTTCTTTCTGATTTGGCTTGCATGGTAAAAATTCTTTGTTAAATCCGAAAGCTTCCATCAGAACCCACATAACTGCAGAGGTAAACTTAAACATTGAAAGCTGTTTTATAATTACAATTATATCAGAGTTTCTATTGTTAATCGATAAGAAATATAAATCTAAGACTTGTCTTAACCCAACTCCCTCAACAAGGAAATACCAATAAATATGATGAAGCACATGGACAACATTGAAAAGATGAGCAGGGACAATCAGATTGTTATTTTTGTTTACAACAAAACTTTTCTTTCCAAATTTTCGGGATAATTTTTGAAGTCTATAATTTCTAATGAGATTATGACTTATCCATGGCCTAAAATGAACTTCAACATCAGTATTTTTGAAAAAATCCACATGTGTATGCATATAGTCAAAATGGTGTAATGTAGAGTTTTTTTATTCATTTAATAGTCTTAATAATATTTCCATCAAACCATACATCAATATCTCCATAATAGGCTCCAATACTTTGTCCCTTTAAAATACAATTATATAAGCCACATTCATTCAGTGTTTTCTGAACTTCTTCACATTGTAAATTTAATATTTTATTACGTTTTACCAAAAGTTCTGTCATACCAAACCATTTTAATATTAATAATTCATTTGGCATTTGACTTTTTGGTATCTTATTTAGGCCAACAAAAGTAATTCCAATAAGCGATTGTTGGGAAGCGATAGTAAACGCGTTATTCCACTGAATGTTATTGGGTGGAAACGATAAATGAGCTCTGTTACCAATTGCTATTTGAATAAGTTCAAAGAACAAAACTACATCCTGCCTATCTCTTTCTCTTTTTTGCTGTTTATTGGGCATGACATCAATCAATAATTTACATTGTAAGTTTCCTTCTTATTTTTCCATTGTATAACATACGAATAATAGAAGAAGGAAGGAGTCTGAGAATATATCTAGCTATTGGAAATAGCGATTTATAAGGAGAAATTCCAAATAGTTTATATATTCCTTTTTCGTGAACTTTAAATTCAAGATTACTATCCTTCCTATTTGATCTACGCTTATAAACAGAATCGTTTCGCCTAAAATTAAGAAGAACTTTATCAATATTTGCCACATTATAACCTGCAGTAAGAATATCAAACCACAGGGCTAAATCTTGAGATGTACGATAATTCTCATCGTAAGAAATACCATCGTCAAACATTGACTTTCGCATCATAACTGCAGGATGTGCAAGTGGATTTGCTTTATATATGAGTTTCTTTGCTCCATCTGTATCTAACGGAAACTTTCGTACGCCTAGATTTTCACAAATATCGCTAAATTCTTGAATATAAGCACCGATTACAGCTACATCTTTATGTGTATCTAAGAATTCAGATTGAACTGCGAATCTGTCTGGTCGTGATACATCATCACTATCCATTCTTGCAATATAATCAGTATCAATAGCTGTAATACCCTTGTTGAGCGACTTTGTTAAACCTATATTGACCTCATTTACGATGAGCGTTATGATATCTCCAAGCTTTGCAATCCATCGGTCAAGAACTTCTGTTAAATCAATGCCGACAGGCCCATCCTGAACAAGTATTATCTTATTGGGCTTGCAAATCTGATCATCCCAAATACTTTGGAGTGAACGCTCCAAGTATTCGGGTTTTTCAGATTTGTATACGGACATTAATACGGATATTTTCTTACTCATACTAATAAATAGGAGTCAACCAATCCATTCTATTTGCCAATTTACCTCTTACACAATCGAGATAAGTCAAGTGCAAGCGCTTTGTAATCTCACCCTGTTCACCTGAATCTACTTCATACCGGTCGATAGTGTAGATAGGGGTAATCTCCATTGCAGACCCACAAAGAAATGCTTCGTCAGCTAAATAGAGTTCTGTACGGTCGATAGTACGTTCCTCAACCTTCAAGCCAAGTTCTTCCTTAGCCAAACAGATAATTGTGTCACGTGTAATTGATTCAAGTACACTATCTGTTAATCGAGGAGTAACTAGTGTATCACCCTTTACCATGAAGAAACAGCTACCAGGACCTTCTGCCACCTTACCAACTTCATTCAAGAAAATACAAGTGTCGTATCCATTGCGTAATGCTTCACGCTGTCCAACACGAGAGTTTATGTAATTGGCACCACACTTAATACGTGGGGAGAGGTTCTCATCACTGATACGTCTCCATGAAGTAACGCAACAATTCAAACCTTTCTTATTGTATTCTGCACTTGTTCTTCCACGTGGGATAGGTGCAACAAACATCTCTACAGGACCTTCTGATCCCCAAGAGCCAAAACCATCAACAAATAAAGTCTGTCGAACGCTTAAGTTCTCATCATATTCATTAGCCTTAACAGTATCTACCAAAGCTTTCTTGAAATCATCTTTGGTATATTTCAGATCAAACTGGATTAATTTAGCAGAACGAATCAAACGATCATAATGGTCGCTCAAACGGAAAGCATAAAGTTGATTGGTTTCTTCATTCCAATAACAAGGGATTCCCTCAAATACATTCAAACCAAACTGTGATGTAGGTGACAGTACATTCACCTTGGCATCGTTAACATCGAGAATCTCGCCCTTAAGCCAGATTCTTCTATGAGCAACATCGTACTTCATATCTAAATATCTTTTAAAAGTTCTTATTCTTCATCAGGAAGGTGAGCAATACGCTTTACTTCATCATCATCCAATTCTGCAGATTCCTCTGCACTCATACCTTCTCGCTGGTCTTCATTGATATTCGCACTTTGGAATACCTTGATAACTGACCACCAAAGAATTTTGATATCAACCCAAACACCTTCACTCTTGAAGAGATCGACATACTGACCATCAAAAGTCACTTTCTCATCCCAAGAGTTCTCGTTACGCCCCTTACATTGAGCCAAACCTGTGATACCACCTTTCACTTGGAAGCGCTTCTTGTACTTCTTATTCAGTGTATCGTAATCACCAAGTTCGTATGTTACACAAGGACGAGGTCCAACTACTGAGATATCCCCCAACAACACGTTGAAGAACTGAGGTATTTCATCAAGACTAGTCTTACGAAGGAATGCTCCCACTTTGGTTACACGTGGGTCATTATCGTAAGAGAACAATCCTGTGCCTTGCTTCTCAGCTCCCACACACATTGAGCGGAACTTCAACATCTGGAATATTCGACCATCCTTTGTTCTACGACCTTGCTTAAAGAAAACAGGTCCTTTGGAATCCGTCTTGATTGCAATTGCTACTATAATCCAAACTGGTGTAAGTAGCAAAATGGCAATCGAACAAGATATAATATCAAAAGCTCTCTTGATAAAGAGATTTAAATTATACATACTGATTGTATTAGAATGCGAATGTATGGAAGATATCATCAAATACTTCACCTTTCTTAATTACTTCTACCTTCTCGCCACAAATATCAAGTACAGGGAAGTTAGGCAGAATGAATGGTGGTTTCATTACGAGTGAATAGCTACCACAGTTGTTAATCACGATAGCATCCTCACGACCGAGTTTACCGTCATAGTTATGATAAAGTACATCACCCTCGATACATGTGAAGCCAACTAAGTCAAGCTCACTATACTCCTGCTGTTCACCACCCATTGCAATGACCTGCATTGGAGGATTCACACCACTCATGCTGATATTCTTCTGACTACCGAGAACAGTTGCGATATACTTGCCACGAACATTCTTTATAGTCTTAACAGTACCAACAAACTTCATACAGTCGCCTACAACAGCTGAACCCGGTTCGATAATTAGCTCTGGCTTTACGCTCTTATCCTTCAAGTATTCTGCAAATACAGTTGCTGCTGCTTCTGCATACTGCTGGTAATTGGGTATCTCACCAGAAAACTGAGCCTTCAATGAATCGTCCATCTTACCAAACAAGCCACCACCAATATCAATACGCTCTGGAATAATACCAAGGCGATCAATCAACTCAACCATACCCTTAGCTCGTGCGGGCCAATATTCTATCTGACGCTTAGCAAAATGGCACTGGAAATTGTAGAAGTGAACATTCGTAGTATCCTGTACATAATCCAATATTTTCTTAAAATCGTCGCTATCTACATCAAAACCGAAACGACTTACAACACCATCGCCAACCTCATAGTTACAACGAATACCAAGATTAATAGTATTGCTTGGATGACGCTTAGCGATACCCTTAATAATATCAAGTTCCTCAATACAGTCAACATTGTCGATACCACCAGCTACAAGAAACTCCTCAAGCTTCTGTGAATTCTTGATAGGTCCATTCCAAATGATGCGATTGTGCTTAACGCCACAACGAAGCGCAATCTCCATCTCCATCTCTGAAACCACCTCTGCGTAGCCGCCCATTTTGTCAACCAACTTGCAAAACTTAGGGGTATAATTAGTCTTATAAGAGTAAGCAATATTAAAATTAGGATAAATACTGCGGAAAGTATCTCTCAACTCGATAAAGTTCTTCTGAAACTGCTCACTGTCCAAAAGATAGAAAGCATCACCATACTCCTCACGGAGATTTGTGATAATTTTTTTGTCTATTTTCATATCTAATATTTATTCTTATTTTTGATTTTATTTACAATCATATTTACTTTCTCTTCAACCTGTTCATGGTTTACTTTGAAATAGTCAACCACTTTTTGAGCTTCTGCTTCGAGTGCTCGAATCTCACCTATTCCAGTATTGAAGATGTTACGAATTTCATTTAGATCGGTAATCTTCTTTGTATCACAGAAACTTCTGCCCACAATCACCTGAGTACTACCAAGACGATAATGTTCCTTCAAGACGAATGAACCTGGTAAATCGCCACCATGAAGACCTGCTATGCCACCAAATCCAAACTTGATGCCCTTACTCTTAATCTTATTAGCTAGTTTCTCTACAATACCATCGGTAAGCAATTGGAATATGAACGTCATCCCCATTGCCAAATGAAGGTCATTAAGACCAATGTGAATCATATCAATACCAGGAAGATTCATAATCTCGTCAAGTAAAATAGCAGCCTCAGGAGTTTCAAGCAGCAAACAAGACTTCGCCTGCTTATTATGTTTTTCATTTGCCTGCTTCACAAAACAAAGGAAATCACCTACCTCCTGAACTGTGTGAAAAAATGGTAGCATAATGATATCAGCACCTGCCTCTACAGCTTTACCTATTTCTTCCTCGGAATCAAAATATCCCACATGGTTTTTATGAATAGGATTGACACGAACCAATACCTGTGACTTACTTACTGCTTCGCGCACATTGCGTATATCTTGTATGGTATGATGATTCTGGACTGTATCCAAACCACCTTGTCTATCATCCTTGCCGATAAATTCCATATCGACAAATATCCAATCAACTCCAGAATCCTCAGCAATTTTCGCGACTTGGGGATTATTGGTTATGTATATTAAATCTAACATAGTACATTACTTTAAAAACGATTTAATAGGCTTTGCCGGTATACCAGCATACAACCATCCTTCTCTATCTAAATTTTTTGTTACTACAGAACCTGCAGCAACTATAATTTTTGGCGCAATAGTAACACCTGGCATTACCATAGAACCTGCACAAAGCCAAACTCCTTCACCAATGTGAACAGGAGCCTGGATATGCTCTCTGTTTTTACAAATACATTTATTGGGATAATCAGATGTATCAAGTCCTGAGGTTAAAATTTTAACTCCATGACTTATTGTTACACAATTATCAATTTTTACCCCCCCCACACACTGAATATAGCAATCCGAATTAAGAGACACATCATACCCTAATTCTAACCTTTTAATATTACCAATAGTAGGTATTCCATTAATTTGTAAAGATCTCCCCCATAGTATTGGGCGAAATAGTTTGTAGGATTCACGCCTTAATTTATTTAGAATTCTTAAAAACATAATTATAGTCAAGTTAGAGATTATTATATAATCAACCAAGATTTTTCTAGGAAATACTCGTTTGAATATTCACCTTTTGGAGCGACAACAATGCTTCCATTTTTGTCTTTTCGTAACCAATTACCCCACCAACTAAATGTACTTGGAGACATAATGCCATGCTCACAAAATGAAATAGAAAACAAATCAACTAACGCAGCATCAGAACCTGTATTCTCGACAAACAACGAATTGTCTAATTTATTACTAAAAGTGTCTTTACACCAAGTAATATCGTCAGAAAAGAAACAAAAAAGAGGATTCTTTACTTTTTCTTTAATGATTTTGATAGCACTTAAATAATAATCAACATCACCAATTACGTTACCTCCTTTAAGAGAATTTCGATTTATGTTATTGAGATAATCACCTCGTCTAATATGAACAGCGACTGTATTTGAAGAGTCTATTGACTTTCTCCAATCAAATACTTTTTTTAAAATAATATCAGACGGAGAAAATATTTCTAATAATTCTTCTCGAAAAGGTTTAAAATATTTCGAAGTCTGCCAATATCCATCATAGAAATTAGTACTGTCTATAAAATAAGGTATAATACTGTAATATCTATGTAATTTTTCCATGAATAAAAAATTTTTATTTATCAAAGAAAGATTAACTCCTGTATTATATCTTATTACATGACTAATATATTTATTTTCAAATGGTTTAACCCAAATAGGCCTATTAATAATTTCCAATTTAATATTAGGAAAATCACGTACATCAATTATATGCCTTCTAGTAACATATTTAGGTTGATTTAAAAAGAAATCAACATCAAAAAAAAGTTTATCACCTTTTTCCTTAGAAAGTGCATAACCAAATGCATATTGAAACATCTGGTTACAAAGTCCACCCCATAACTTAACTATAATCATTTTTTAATACGAAATGTAGAAATTAGCAAACTATGATCAGAAAAATTTTCTTTTTGAACTTCAGAATATAAACATTTAAAATGATCTGAATATAAAATATGATCTAAGCGAAATTTAAGTAAATTAAAATCACTATATGTAATTCCAAAACCAAATCCTCCGAACCACCATGAGTCACGAAGATTTTTATTTTCTAAAGTAGACAAACAATTGCTACCGCATACATCATTAAAGTCTCCACCTACTATAAATGGAACATCTGAATTTATTGCCTTGGATATTAATAACGATTGGTTTGATCTAATTACTTTAGCTTGTTGTAACTTTGAGTAACATATTTTTGGCTTGATAAAAAAAACTAATTTAGTCTTAGAAGCTTGTAGAAGTTGTCCAATATTATTTGACTCTAAGTGACAATTAACAATACTGATTGGTAAACTATTATAATCAATACAGTAAAAATTTATAAGTTCATTCTTGCTAATATTAGACACAGACTTAATAGGATATTTACTAAAAATAGCATTCTGTCCATAACTTCTAGTTCCCACAGTGTAATGGAAATGGGGATATAGACATAAAAGACTATCTCTTAAAATAGCACATCTGTTAGTATCATATTCTTGGAAGAGAATAACATCAGAGTCTGTCTTTTTTATCACTTCAAATAAAATATGAGGATTATATCTGCTAGTATCCAAATAAGCTCCCTGAGAGTGAATATTGTAACTAAGTATTCTGAATCTGTTGCCAGAATCACTTTGAGAATGAAAATTTATAGCATAAATTTTAAAATACCAATTAAATAGTAAAACTACTATCATTAATACAGATGCAACTTTCCATTTCTTTTTAAAACACAATATTACAATAACTATTATTGAGAGGCACAGCAATACTGGTAAACTCAGAAGAATAAAATATTGCATTACTAATTAACGTTTTCCATTCATAATACTCCAGCATCTAGGGAAAATCGTTCAATAAATTGGGCAGATAAAACACAAACGATATAAGCTAAAATAACCACTGTGAAATATTTAACAATCTCGTAATTAAAGAGTATAGACAAAGTAGGGTCATAAACCATTCCTGTTAATGTAATTACTGGAGCATGCATACAATATACAAAAAAAGAATAATGCATGAATCTAATATCTGGTATGTTATTTTTAATGATAAACCGAATGACAACACAACAAATGCAGAGAAAAATTATTGCAAGAAATTGGAATGATGAATGATTAAATCTTTTTGCAATACATATTATCATGTTTTTGTTTAGCATAGCTCCTAATAAATATAAAGGCATTCAATAAAGAAAACTTCTTTGACTGACAATATTTAAAGATGTTAAGCATATTAATACTATAAAGATATCGCTCGATAGATACTTAAACCGTAAGAAAATGGGAAAAAGCTACCATTATAACGAACTATACTAATAAATCCATGATGAAAAACTATCAGTAACGATAGTAGAAAATTAATTTGAGGCAATATTGCCAAAAAACGCTTTTCAGAAATGTCTAACATATTATTTATTTCTTTTACCTACTAACTGCGGTAGAAATTTATTAAAAACTAATGCAATACAAGAACAAACCAGAATACTATAAATCAACTTGATAATAACTAAAATCCATGTCTCTGGAGTAATAAATCCCAACTTAGATAATATAATATCGAAAGGTCTGAGTGTATCATAGTGAAAAACATAAAACACAATTGTATTCTGTCCAATAAAACTGATAATAGAAGGGAAATGTATGATATGTTTAAATACGTGAAAGATTGCAAGATTACCAGTTATTATTAATGAAAAACACATCGGTATAGAAAAAAAGAAATTTTTATGAACATCCATTGGAATTATCCCATAACAAGAAATGGGGAGGGGTAAAATATTTAATATTGTCGTTAACATTATACTAATATAGAACAAAGTACAAACTGAAGAGGTTTTTTTAATATCAACATTTTTAATATCAACATTTTTAATTAAAAGCCCTATTAATAAGAATAACTGGCATATAAATGCTGTACTTATATTAAGATTGTCAAAAAAAGAGTAGTCCTTAAGAATAAAGCCTATCATTAAAAGAATAATAGAATATATAGAAATAAGTTTTAAACTTTTCTTTGATAACTTCAGATTGTAAAAAAATAAAATCTCGGCTATAATGCAACAAGGGAAATACCATAAATTTGAGCCTGTAAAAAGATTTGATGAATATTCTAAAAAATATTCAAACGACCTATTGATTAAAGCATTAATAGATCCTTTTAAAAAGGCCAAACAAAGCCAAGGAAAAACAAGATATTTAAATAATTTAGTATAGAATAATTTCTGATTCCCTTCACAATCATTAAATACATATCCTGTTATCGAAAAAAACAAAGGAATCATTATTGGTGCTGTAATTAAACTGAACAACCATTGTGAATTGATTCCATTGCTAATATGCCAAGTCATTACAATCAACATAGCTAAAGCTCTAAGACCGTCTATCCATTCTTTTCGAGAGTTCATTATTTTAAAGTATTAAGTCGATTAAAATTTGGATATAAGAATTTTACTAACACCAAAGGCCAGAAGTTCAAAGCGAGTACGGTTTCCATATTAACAAATGACAACATTAGAATATTGGCAAAAAAGAACACATAGGCAGATTCTGCTCTTTTAGATTTCAAAATTACCATTTTTTCAAAGATATATTGAGCATAATAACCATATAAAAAAGAAAGTAAAACAATACCAATAATACCACCATCACAATAAAATTGGAAAAAACAAGTGGCAAATGAATTATAATTCTTTTCGGGAGATATACGAAGAAGATGTGAATGTAAAAACTCTAAGTAGGTATTAGCATCATTCAACACGCTAGGAGAATCCATACCTAAAAATTTAAGTATGCCAAAAAATGGTGCGAAAAAACCTCTTAAAGCACTGAAACCAAAAGTGTAATCATCTATTCCGGCCCTATGAATGCTACTACCAAAAAACTGAACACTTGCTCCGTAATATTGAGTAAGAGTTTGGAGGAAACTTGAATTATCTTGTCCATCAGCTGCAATACTACGCTGACTTGACACAAAAATAAATAAGGAAATAAACAATGGTACTAAAAGTAAAGCATATTTTCTAGATTTATGGAATTTTATAAGTAAATCAGATGAAAAATACCTAAAATCCTTTCTATGCATATAGACACATAGAATAATCATTAGTACAAATACAGTTAAATATGTACGTCTTGCATCAAGAGCAACACACAAAAGAGCTAAAGAAATAGCAACAATAAGATATTTATTTTTATAAGTACTAAAAAATTCAACAAGAGAAACTGGAACTAACAAATATAATAACGGATATCCAATATAGCTTTCTAACAATAATTGAGAACTATTTTTAGTTAACTCATTTGTTGCACCATCAGTTGCAGCTGCTGCAACTACATATACATCACCAATAGTACCCCCTGACAAAACAAACATCAATATATTGATAATACTTACTGAAAGTACAGAAAGACATATAAAGAGCATACTCCAATATATCTTTGTTTTTAATAGATCACTAGTATTAATAGGCTTACCGGTACGATAAAAAGCAAATTTTGTAGAGTACTTTTTATTAGCTACTGTACCAAAAATAAATGATAAAACTCCTAGAGAAATTAGCAAATAAGCTTCTGTTGAAGCTTGGTACATACCATACCAACCCGATGTAGCAAAAATAAAAATTATAACGAATAAAAAAGTAAAAGATACAGCAGGACTAAAGAATGTTTTGTCCCTGCTATATAACGATAATCCTATAATTAGAAAAAAGAAAATACAGAAATAACTCATATATTCCTAAGAAAAGAAATTAATATACTTTTTAATAATGGTTTCTATACTATAACGACTAGATGTAAGTTCAACAATTTTGGATTCGTCAAATTTGGTCCCGAGAAATTCATGTAAACCATTTTGGAAATCTTCTTTATTTGTAAAATCACATGCCAGCCCGTTTGAACCATTTATAATAATTTCATTTATTCCACCCTTACATGAATTAGAAAAAACAGGCTTTCCTAAAGAGTTTGCTTCTAAAACAATATTTGGAAAACCTTCATATCTTGAACTCAATAGAAGAGCATCAGCATATCTAATGTAAGAAGAAACATTCTTTCGATATCCAATAAACCTAACATAATCAGATAATCCTTTGCTAATTACCAATTGCTTCAAATCATTTTCTAGCTCACCAGAACCAAGAATCAATAGATTAAAATTTAGATTTGATTTCATCTCTGACATTCTTTCTATGATTATATCATATCCCTTTTGATAAGCTAATCTTCCTGCAGCAATAAAAGTATAAATATGTTTGTCTAATAATTCTTGAGGGCAATCTCCAACACTATTATTTACTGAATTAATGTCAACAGGATTATTAATCACCATCATCTTATCTTTGTCACATCTCCAATTTGTAGAAAGGTCGTCAAACATATCTTTTGATTGAGCTATGATATAATCATACTTACGATATGCAATACGGTTAATTATTGTTCTTAATCTAGATTCACTGGCATGAAATAATGACGGAATTATTGTATCTCTGAGTAATATCTTTATTCCAAATAAATGAAAAACAAAATTTATTAGACTTAACCATAATAATTGGTGAAAACCAAAAAGGCAAAAATCAGCTTTTCTATTTAACACATTATTAAGAATTTTATAAAACGATGACCATAACTTACCTTGAACTTCCAAGCAAGAAACCTCAACATTGTCATCCAACATGCTTTTAGAGTCCTCGGAAATATTTCTAAAGAACAGAAGTTTAACCCTTACCTTATTAGATTTGGTAAGGTTGTTTGCAAGATATGTAATAAAACGACTTGTACCATCTCTACCTAGAGTACTTGCAACAATCAATAATGTAACCATATATTGTTAAATGATTTCTTTGTTAATAATAAACCTCATCTTCCAAACCCTGTAAATTAGTTCTGAAGAATAAGATACTAATGAAATTGTAATGAAAGTCATAATTGTATTCATATTGCCAGTTAGAAAAGCAAGCAATAAACATATAACGTAGACTGATGTCGTAACTAAAATACTATAAAACATATATCGATTATAGCCAAATGCCATGAAAAGATTATTAGATATGACATAACTTACTGATAAAATTAAAGGACCAATTAGAAACAGACGTATCGGCAACAAATCACACTCTTCATGTAAGAAAAAAAGAATAATTTCATGTAAGAAAATATTTATAATGATAACAATTACACCTGTAAGTATAAAACTAAAAACAATAATTTTCTTAAATTGTATTATACTCCTATTTTTTGCAAGTCTTGGGAACATAACTGTACATATGAGCATATATGGTTTTGCCACGATACCATGAAGTTTTAAACCTAGATCATAAATAACAACATCTGACATGCCAACAAAAGTACCAACTAGTAAATAACTTAATTTGTCTTTTATTGCGCATATTATATCTGTTGCAAAAATTGAGGATGAGTCCTTAATATACAAAATTGAAGACTTAAGATTAGGACAGACTAATTTAATCTTCATTTTGAAGACAATTAGATAAAGTGAGATAAATCCGCCTACGAAATAACCAAAAGAATAGATTATGGGAACTAAAAAAGCATCTTCTTGCTTCTTGACAATAACAAAAATCAACATTACCATTACAACTTTTGTAGTTACATTAACAATAGTGATAATTTTCATCCTCTCCAATCCCTGAAAAAAAAACTGGGGAAACAATAAATCGTTCGTACAGAAGGCATATGTCAATATAAAAATCAAAAATTTACTTCTGTATGATGGAACAATATATGCAACAAAGGAATATATAAAAAAGAAAATTATGAAAATGACAAGTCTTACAAACAAAACATTACTCAAAATCTCTGATAACTTGGCTTTATTATCTCTATTAATAGAAACGTGTTTTGCACAAACAAAATTTGAACCAAAATCAATAAAGAGAGAAGCATAACTAGCCAACATCTGGGCAGTTAATACAATACCATATATTTCCTTACCTAGAACATCTACCAAATAAGGATATGTAATTAAAGGATATAATAATAGAAATACTTGTAAAAATGCAAGATATGAAAAATTCTCTATTAATACCTTGTGAGACTTACTTCTTTTTACTATATTTTTTAACCTACTCATGATTATCTTCCAGAAAAAATGCTTCTTAATAATTCATTCCTATGAATAACATAGCTTAAAAAAACTCCTCCTATAATTATAATTGTAATTGTCAAAAGATAAGTAAGCAACTCACAACCTAGTAAAGAAGAGAATATATTGATAAACAATTGAGGCAAAAGCAATGTCAATAAACCATGATATGCATAAATTATAAAACTAGAATCGCTTAATAAATCAGGAACTAATTTACCTTTATATTTAGAAGCAAGATAATATGAAATACCAATTACCGAAGATATTTTAAATATAGATAAATACTTATATAAATGAATATGTAACAATTGAAAACAATAATGATCACAAATAATAGATATAATACATACAAGCAAAGAAAGAAATAAAA
>OHEM01000450.1_pt1 | contig 17261 bp, 14 predicted proteins | sample 1567281 | NCBI WGS metagenome assembly OHEM01 (sample SAMEA3879537, study PRJEB24766) | human gut metagenome | biome: human-associated habitat; feature: feces | place: USA | collected 1985/1987
CCCACGACCTTTGAAAAGGTCGACCAAACTTTTATAATTGCTTGGCTAAACTGTGAGTTAAACCATAATTTATCCCAACTTTTGATAAAGAATTTACTTCCAAACTTCTTCTGCAATTTCCTTTACAAGTGCGAGTTTAGCCCACTGCTGTTCTTCGGTGAGTTTGTTGCCGATTTCGCATGACGCAAAGCCACACTGCGGACTTAGGTAAAGTCTGTCAAGCGGAATGTATTTGCTTGCTTCTTTAATTCTTTCGATTACTGTCTGCTTGTCCTCAAGTTTCGGTGATTTTGTAGTGATAAGACCGAGAACAACTTTTTTGTTGCCGCTTACATATTTTAAAGGCTCAAAGCCGCCTGAACGCTCATCGTCAAATTCAAGGTAATAAGCGTCAACATTTTCTCTGCCGAACAGTGGCTCTGCAACTGAGTCATATGCACCACTTGAGAAATATGCGGAATGATAGTTACCTCTGCAAATGTGTGTTGTAATAACCAAATCTTCAGGCTTGCCCTCAATTGCAAGATTATTTACTTTTAAGAGCTTTTCTTTAATATCTTCAAGGTTGTTTTCTTTGCCGTAACGAATTACACTGCCCTCGGCAACGAGTACACCCCAGGTGCAATCGTCAAACTGAATGTTTCTGCAACCTGCGTTATATAAATCGTTAATAACCTTTTTATAACCGTTTGCAATGTCAGTAATAAGCTCGTCATCGGTTGCATAGAATTTTCTTGTTGTTTCAATATTTGCAGGAATAATCATCTGCTGGAAAAACTGAGCAGGTGCAGGAATTGTCTGCTTGGCAACAGTGTTTTCGTCTTCAAAAGTTTTTATAAATTTGTAGTGCTCAACAAACGGGTGGTTGTCAGCCGAGATTTTACCTGTAAGCCATGTATCGTCAATCAACGCAGGTTCGCCGTGGAATGCTACGCCCTTTTCTGTCTTTTTGTGTGCAACACCGTTAAATCCCCACATAAAGTCGAGATGCCATGTTGCTCTGCGAAATTCACCGTCTGTTATAACCTTGTATCCTAATTCTTTCTGCTTTTTTACAAGGTCTGTAATGGCTTTGTTTTCAATTTCTGTAAGTTCTTCTTTTGTTATATTTCTTTTTTCAAAATCTGCTCTGGCTTTTTTTAGATAATCCGGTCTTAAAAAACTTCCTACATAGTCAAATCTGAATGGTACATTATTTTTACTCATAAATATTACCTCCTTGTTCATTTGGTAAAAGTATAAGGTAAAAATCAATATTTGTAAAATACATAAAAAGTGCAGTTGGCTATAGCTTTTAGCTATAGCCAACTGCACCTGTCGTTAATAAAAATATTAGCCTTTATCGTCGGAATTTGCCGAATAAACATCGGCTATTTCATTTATGGAGATATAGGCTTTCGGGTCAATATCGTGTACAAGTCTTTTCATTTTATCAACTTGAAAACGGTTTATTACAAAGTAAATCATTGTCTTTTTTGAACCTGAATAGTAACCCTTGGCATCTATCATAGTAATACCGTTTTCAAATGTTTGCGAAAGTTTCTCACAAACAGCATCTGACTTGGTTGTAATAATAAAAGCGCCTTTTGCACGGTCAAAACCCTCTACAAAGAAATCTATCATTTTAACAGCCACAGCATAAGTTACTATGGAATAGAGCGGCAATATCCAACTGCCTATTACTATGCCGCAAATGATATAGAGAATTACATTGTAAATCATAATGAATGTGCCTATGCTTAAGTGAAGTTTTTTTGCAAACATTACGGCGAGAATATCTATTCCGTCCATAGCGCCGCCAAAGCGCATTGCAAGACCGCTGCCGCAGCCTGAAATTACACCGCCGAATATTGCGCATAAGAACAGGTCATTGCCCGCAAGGGGAGATATAAAGCTGACATCTATCGGTAAAATATCAGTTATTATCCATGCAACCAAAGAGTAAATGAATACCGTGTAAATTGCATATACGGTAAACTTTAGCCCCTCTCGTTTAAGACCGAGCAGAAACAGAGGAATGTTAAGTAAAATAAGTATAAGTGATAAACTGCACCATGCAGGAGTTTCTTGCGAAATAAGCATTGATGTACCTGAAATTCCGCTGTCGTAAAGTTTTACCGGAGCAAGAAACACAACTACGCCAAAAGCATTTATAATGCCTGCAAGCGTTAAGAACAGGAAATTTACTATTTTTAATTCTTTAAATGCACTGATAAAATTTTTCATTTATGCCTCCTTGTATTAAATATCACTTAATGTATTTGTTCAAGTGATTTAAGAATTTTTTGCAAAGCGGACTTAAAACTAATTTTTTATGACTGATATATCCTATACGCATATCTCCTTCCTTGATTAATGGGATTGAAATAATATTCGAACCGTTAAGACCGCTGTCAATTACTCCGCTGCAAACCGTATAACCGTTAAGACCTATCAATAAATTGAAAAGTGTGGCTCGGTCTGTTACACGAATATTTTTTTTGCGTTCTACAGTGCTGAAAATTTCTTCCGAATAATAAAAAGAGTTATGATTGCCCTGTTCAAAAGAAAGATAAGGATAGTCTGCAAGCTCTTCCATAGTAACGGATTCTTTATTTGCAAGCGGATGTTCTGCCGTTACAAAAATATGAGGCTTTGCTATAAAAAGCTCATTAAAGCACAAACCTTTTGATTTAATGATTTTCATAAGAGCCGCTTCGTTAAAAGCGTTTAAATAAATAATTCCGATTTCGCTTTTCATTGTAGCTACATCGTCAATTATCTCGTAAGTTTGAGTTTCTCTGATTGAGAAGTCATACTCGTTTTGAGGCAACTCTTTAATTAAATCTACAAACGCATTTACAACGAATGCATAATGTTGAGTGGAAACAGAAAAGCGCTGCTTATCCCTTACCGAGGTTTTATATGCACTTTCAAGCAGGTTAGCCTGTTCAAGCACCTGTCTTGCATAGCCTAAAAATTGTTCACCCTCGGTAGAAACAGCAACGCCTTTGTTGGTTCTGTTAAATATTGTAATGTTCATTTCTTTTTCAAGTTCACGGATTGCATTGGTCAGGCTCGGCTGTGAAATAAAAAGTTCCTTTGCCGCCTCGCTTATTGTACCTTTTTGAGCAACCGTGATAACATATCTCAGTTGTTGCAGAGTCATATTAATATTCCTTTATTTAAAATTAATGTTTACTGTTTTGATAAGAATTTACTATATTATAACATATAATATAAATTGTGTAAATCTCTTATTTAAAAATAATTGTGATTCTTTGCGTGAAATATTATATATAATAAACAAATAAGCAAAAAAGTATATATGTTAAAAATCAGTTATGATAATATTACCTTAATTATGACATTTTATTTTATTTTTGTATAGACAACAGCAAGAAATAATAATATAATTAATATTACTGTTATATTAGTTTGCATATGCAGACAGAATTAAAAAGGAGAAAAGATATGGGCGGATATATGGGAGTAGCAGCCAAAGAGGACTGCGTTTTTGATTTGTATTTTGGTATTGACTATCACTCACACCTCGGCACAAGAAGAGGCGGTATGGTAGTTTACGATGACGAAAAGGGTTTTGACAGATCTATTCATAATATTGAAAATGCACCTTTCAGAACTAAGTTTGATAAAGATATGCAGAGTATGAAGGGCAGACTTGGCATCGGTTGTATTTCCGATTATGAGCCGCAGCCGCTTATGGTGCGTTCACATCACGGTACATACGCTATCACAACCGTAAGTAAAATTAACAATACAGACGAGCTCGTTCAGGAGATTTTCTCAAACGGCAATTCTCATTTTCTTGAAATGAGCGGCGGTGAAATCAACCCTACAGAACTTGTTGCAACACTTATAAATCAGAAAGAAAATCTTATTGACGGTATTAATTACGCACTCGAAAAGGTAGACGGTTCACTTTCACTTTTACTTATGAATCCAAACGGAATTTATTGTGCAAGAGATAAGTACGGCAGAACTCCTATTGCTATCGGCAAGAAAGAGGACGCTTTCTGTGCCGCTTTTGAGAGCTTTTCATATAAAAACCTCGGTTACAGCAATTACAAAGAGCTTGGCCCTGGTGAGATTGTTGTTATTACAGATAAAAACTGCGTTACCTTAAAACAGCCCGGAAATGATATGAAAATATGCACATTCCTTTGGGTTTACTACGGCTACCCTGCAAGCTCATATGAGGGAATGAGCGTTGAGCAGATGCGTTACCTCTGCGGTGCAAAAATGGCAAAGAGAGATAATGTAAAGCCTGATGTTGTTGCAGGTGTTCCTGATTCGGGTATTGCACACGCAGTCGGATATGCTAATGAGTCGGGTATTCCCTTCTCAAGACCGTTTATTAAATACACACCAACATGGCCGAGATCCTTTATGCCTACAATTCAGAGCCAGCGTAATCTTATTGCCAAGATGAAATTGCTTGCTGTTGAGGATTTAATCAGAGGAAAAAGCCTGCTTTTGATTGACGATTCAATCGTGCGTGGCACTCAGCTCAGAGAAACAACAGAGTATCTTTTTGAAAGCGGTGCAAAGGAAGTTCATATCAGACCTGCTTGTCCTCCCCTTGTTTACGGATGTAAGTATCTCAATTTCTCACGCTCATCTTCTGAGATGGATCTTATTACAAGACGAGTTATCGAAAGACTTGAAAACGGCAATGTTACCGATGAAGTTTTAAAGGAATACACAAATCCGGATTCCGAAAAATATGAAAAGATGGTTGACGAGATTTGTAAGGAACTCAAGTTTACTTCACTTCGCTTTAACCGCCTTGACGATATGCTTGATTCCTGCGGTATAGATAAATGTAAACTCTGTACTTATTGCTGGAACGGTGAAGAATAAAAATAATCAAAAGTGAGCTGTAAAAAACAGCCCAAATAAAAAACGACTGCATTCTAACCTAAAGGTAGGAATGCAGTTCAGCCTGTAGAAAAACTCGAAATTCAGATTAACCGGATTTCGAGTTTTTGAAATTTTAGAATAAATTTTAAATAATTCCCTCATCGCGGAAAAATGTTAAGAGAGGAAGGCTACAAGCCGAGGATACTTGCTGTTGATGAATTTGCAATCCATCAAGGACATAGTTACGCAACCTGCGTGATGAATCTGGAGCATGGAGATATCTTATGGTTCGGAAATGGCAGAGCGATGAAGGATTTTGAAAAATTCTTTAAAGATGTGCCTTCCGACTCCTTGTCAGCAGTCATTGCGGTAGCGATGGACATGAACGCATCTTACAACAAGCTTGTAACAAAGCACGGATTGTATATGATCGGTTTCATATGCAGTCGCAATTTGGCAGATATGTTCTCGGCGTTGTTCGTCTGGATGAAGCTCGAAGGCTTCAACAACAAGATCAAGGTTGCTAAACGAATCGGCTACGGTTACCTTGATTCGCTATCTTTCTATTCCTTCTGTCCGTTCACCATTCCACAAAAAATCTTGATGAGGGATTATTAATTAATTCGGAAAATGATAATAAAGCGGTTTCGGTTGAATGGGACGGAAAGAACATAGTATTGTAAAATTAAATATGATTTTGGCTTTTGACAATAAAACCTAAAAGGGTATATCGGATATGTATTGTATGAGTGACGATTATTTGGTGCAGGAACTTATTGATGAACAAAAATCAAATAAAATAAATCAATAAGTAATTGTAAAATGTATAAATATGTGTTATAATCGATAGCACAATAATGAGTTTAAAGCAAAATTAATATATTTGATAAAGTTAATATGTGTTTTACGGAAAGGAAGATTCTTGTGAAATATCATAAGCTGTTGGAAAATGCCAAGAAGCCGAAGGGCTTTTGGGGCAAAAAAATGATTAGTTCCATGAATGAAGGACATTACGAGCTTACCGGTTGGGCGCTTGATCATATAAATTTTGAAAGACATTATCGTGTGCTTGATGTTGGCTGTGGCGGCGGTCTTACCGTGTCGAGAATAGCAGAGAGAATCGGTAACGGCAAGGTTTACGGAATAGATTATTCTGCGCTTTGTATCAAACATTCAAAGGCACAGAACAGAAAAAACATTCTCTGTAATAAGGTTAAAATCGTACTTGCCTCGGTTTCGTCTTTGCCGTTTGAGGATTGCAGCTTTGATGTTGTAATTGCGGTAGAAACCTATTACTTCTGGCCGGACAAACTTAATGATTTAAAAGAAATTTATAGAGTGTTAAAGCAAAACGGCAGGATTATGCTTGTATTTGAAATGCTGAAAACTCCCGAAGAACCTGATAAATGGAAGGCTGTAGAGGACAAGGTAGGCATAAAAACAGTGACAGAGGAGGAGATACGGGAAATGCTTGCAAAGGCAGGCTTTGAAGACATTGAAACCCATAAAAAGGACGGCACTACATGGCTTTGTGCCATCGGTGTCAAAAAATAAATAAAAGCAGGTGAATATATGAAGGCTTTAATTACAGGAGCAAGTTCGGGGATTGGTAAGGAAATTGCGAGAATCTTGGCTGCAATGGGGTATGATTTGATAGTTGCGTCAAGAAACTATGATAAGCTGACAGAGCTTAAGGCTGAACTTAAAAATGTAAATGTCAGAGTAATCACCATTGATTTGTCACGGGAACAAGACGCTATTGATTTGTATGAGCATTTAAAAGACGAGGATATAGATTTTCTCGTCAATAATGCAGGCTTTGGCGCATATGGCAGATTTTTGGATGTACCGCTGAAAAAAGAGCTTGATTTAATTCACACAAATATAAGTGCAGTGCATATTCTGACAAAATGCTTTTTGCAGGATATGGTTAAGAAAAATAAAGGCTACATTCTTAATGTAGGCTCGTCAGCGGGCTTTTTGGCGGGTCCGACTTTTTCAAGTTATTATGCATCAAAAAATTATGTTGTAAGGCTTACAGAGGCTGTTCACGAAGAACTGAGGCGACAGGGCAGTAATGTTAAAATTTCCGTGCTTTGTCCCGGTCCTGTGAATACTAATTTTAATAATGTTGCGGATGTAAAGTTTTGCCTTAACGGACTTTCGCCGGATTTTGTTGCTAAGTATGCGATTGAGAAAACTATGAAAGGCAAAATGGTTATTATTCCCGGCTTTACAATGAAAGTAGCAAAAGTTGCTCAACGGTTTGTGAGTGAAAATATGCTTACACGCATTTCCTACAATGTGCAGAGCAAAAAAGAGGGACAAAGGTCAGATACCGAACAAAAAAATTTTAATAAAGCAGAACACGCTTAAAAAGGAGCGGAGAAAATATGAAAAGATTTGTATTATTAATGTTTACGGTTCTTTTCATAATTTTCTCCGCTGTTTCTGTTTTTGCCGCCGATACAAACGGCGTAGCTTTCAAAACAGAAGATATAAATTGTGATAAAGGCAGAATTTTTAAGGTTGATGTAAAGGCAAAATCGTCCGAAAAAATCTCTGCCGTATTATTAAAATTTACTTATGACAGAAATATAATAGAATACCGTTCAATCAGTTCCGATTCGGACAGTCTGGCTTATGCTTATGATAACGGAAGTACATTAAATGTATCTTACCTTTGCAAAGACGGCAAAAATATTGATAATGACACGGTAATACTTACTTTAGAATTTAAGGCAACAGCCGAAGGTCAGAGTAATTTGCAATATACAGCCTATGATTGTGTTAATTCTTCGGCAGAAAGCGTTGAAATTTCGCAATGTTCAAGCGGTAAGGTAAGTGTTACAAAACAAGGCAGTGAAAAATCAAATGATAATGAAAAATCGGATACAACGGAATATAAATCCGAAAGCAATGAAAGTACAGGAAATTCAGAAAAAAGCAGTATTGACGAACTCGGTTCATTAAACGGTAAATTTTCAGACAACACTGTATTTATGCTTATAGTTGGAGTTATTTGCGGACTTGCTGTCGGTGTTTTGTGTTTTATGCTGTATTTATCTGTGATAAAGCGGAAAAATAAGGCAAAAGAGGAAAAAGACAGGCATTAACTTGACATAACACCGATTATGCTATAAAATTTAATTTGAACTTAATATTTGTTATGGTTTATTCATTTAATTAATAGGGAAGACGGTGCAAGTCCGTCACAACCGCCATTACTGTAAACAGTTATAGCCTTGGCTCATGCCATTGGGAAACCGAGAAGGCGCCTTGGCTGCTTTAACGCAGACTGTAAGTCAGGAGACCTGCCATAACATAGTTTGAAAAACTTTCTTGGGCAGTGGGAGAATAGTTATTGGGTAAATTATTACCCTTTATATAGCTATGCCTCTTTTAAGGGGCTATTTTTTATTTAAGGAGAATGTTTATGAAAACAACAGCAAAATTTATTTCTGCTTCACTTGCTACTTTGCTTGTTTCTGCATCTGCAGTTACGGCATTTGCGGCAGAAACAAAAGACATTACAGTTTCACTCCGTATTGAGGGTGTGAATTCTTGTGTGCTTTATGACAATTATGAAATTCCACAGGGTAGTACGGCAGCTGACTTAATTCAGTATGCAGACAAGCTTTCTGATGATGTTACGGTAACAGGCGCCGAAAATAATTACATAACAGATGTAAACGGCGAAACAGCAGGCAAATTCGGCGGCTGGGACGGCTGGCAGTATATTGTAAATTCAGTTTCACCAAATGTTGGCGTAGGTGATTACACACTTAGCGACAATGATACAGTTGTTCTTTATTACGGTGATTTTCCTTGTCTTCTTCCGCAGATTGACACTTCGGCATTAAACAGTGACGGCAAAATCAGTTTTAATGCAGAGTCAACTACATATGACAGCGACTGGAATCCGACCGTAAGCACAGTTGCTATTGCAGATATGACAGTAACTTTTGACGGTCATACTTATACAACAGATGAAAACGGTACAATTTCACTTAGCAAGGCTGATTTTACATCAGGTGAGCACAGTGTTCAGGTTGAAAAGAAAAATTCAAACGGTGCTCCTGCCGTACTTCGTTATGCTGACGACTTTACAGTTAATATTGCAAGAGAAAACACAATTAATGTAAATCTCAGAATTGAAGGTCCGGAGGCTTGCTACCTTAAAGACACATTTGAAATTGCAAAGGACAGCAATGTCGGTCAGCTTATCTCATATGCAGACGAAGTTTCTGATAATATCGAAGTAGTAGGTGCAGATGCAGGCTATATTTCAGAGGTAAACGGCATTGCAGCAGGTTCATTCGGCGGCTGGGACGGCTGGTATTATGCTGTAAACAGCGTAGTTCCTAATGTAGGAGTAAGCGATTATACACTTAATAATAATGATACAGTAGTTCTTTATTACGGTGAGTATCCATGCTACCTCCCGATTGCAGATACTTCATTGCTTACGAGCGAGGGTAAAATTACATTTACAGCAAAGGCTACATTCGGTGACGCTGTTCTTCCGATTGATAATATGACAGTATATTTTGACGGCAAAGAATACACAACAGATTATAACGGTGTAGTTGTAATTGATAAGGATCAGCTTACATTCGGTCCTCACAGCTTACAGGTAGAAAAGTACGGTTACAGCGGTGCTCCTGCAGTTCTTCGTTACGCAGATGACTACACAGTATTTGTAGATACAAAGATTGTCAATGATGTAAACCTTGACAGTAAGGTAGACATTAACGATGTTACAGCTATTCAGACATACCTTAGCAATTATAACAATATTAGCGAAGAACAAGTAAGAATTGCTGATGTAAACAAAGACGGAAAAGTTGATGTAAATGATGTTACAGCACTTCAGACAATTCTTTCGGGTGAAACAGAATAATTCTAATAAGGAATGATAATTATGCTGAAAAAACTGACAGCTTTACTTATATGCGCAGTAATGTTATCTTTATCGGTAACAGTAAATGCGGCTGAAAACTACACAAAAGAAGATATTTCAAAAACTATAGACGGAATTATCTCGTATAAATCGGCAATTTTAAAGGCTGACGATACAGCTTCGTTTGTACAAAAACTTTCTGAAACCACAGATAATTCTGAAACACAGTGGTATATTATTTCTTTGTCAAAATACGGTACAGATGTAACTGCTGTACAAAGTTCTATGATAAAATCTGCCGAAAAGTTATATAAATCAAAAAGCAAAGCTACAGATTTTCAGCGTACCTCACTTGCACTTTATGCCTGCGGACTTAATCCTGAAAATATCAACGGCAAAAATTTGCTCAGTGACGGAGTTTATAACAGTGAAAATGTGAACAAGCAAGGCATAAATGCATATGTTTATGCCTTGCTGTCACTCGACTGTGCAAATGCAAAAGTTCCGAGTGAAGCAAAATATGACAGAGAATATTTTATTAAAAAAATTATAGGCTTACAGCTTTCGGACGGTGGTTTTACACTTATGGGAAAGTCTGCCGATACCGATGTTACCGCAATGTGCTTACAGGCACTTGCTCCTTATAAATCTGACAGTACGGTAAAAGAATCTATTGACAGAGCACTTGATGTTTTATCTAAAAAACAAAATGAAAAAGGCGGATATTCTTCTTTCGGCACAGTAAATTCCGAGAGTGTTTCCCAAGTTATTTCTGCGCTTGTTGCACTCGATATAGATGTGCAGTCGGATTCAAGATTTATTAAAAACGGCAACACTCTTGTTGACAATCTCATGACTTTCAAAAATTCAGACGGCGGTTTTTCTCATATTGAAAACGGAAAATCGAATAATATTGCGTGTTATCAGGCATTAAACTCACTTGTTGATTTATATAAATATATGTCAAAGGGCAATACCGAGATTTTTGAATTTGACGATACAAAGAAAAATAATTCTAATAGCGAAAATTCCCGACAGAACACTGAAAATTCAAACACAGACAGTTCTGAGGTTAATATAGACAGCAACAATAAAAATAATTCTGTAAATACAGGTGATATTACAGAAAAACATAATTCGCAAGTTGACGAAGGACAGCAGGAAACAACTGTAAATCCCGAATCTAATAATGCGGAAAATTATGATGATCAGGTAATGGCTTTGGCAGATGACAATTACGAGCCTTTTACGCTTGCATCTACTCCGGATTCCGTAGCGGCGGCAAATTCGGATGACGACAATAATTTTATTTTCTATGTTTCTCTTATCGGACTTGTGGCAGTAGCGGCTGTGCTTTTAATTATAAGATTAACAGTGCTGAAAAAAGACGGTGAGCCGTTCAGATTATTCGGCAAAAGAAAAGGTGACAAATAATGAAATTAAAACTTTTATTACTTGTATTGATAATTACTGCCGTGCTATGTGGCTGTTCGGTTCAGACTCCCGATGACTACTATTCCTCTTCATCTCAAAAAGAGGGAATTGAGGTTACTTTTTCAATCAACTGCTCAACCATTTTAAATAATATGGATCAGCTTGAAAGCGGTCTTGAAAGCTATGTTCCGAGTGACGGCGTAATTCTCAAGCCTACAAAGATTACTCTTGACGAAAATGCTACCGCATATGATGCGCTTAGTGAAGCCTGCCGTCAGAATAAAATTCAATATGAATACGAGGGAACGGACGCAGATATTTATATCGAGGGTATTGCAAATCTTTATGAATTTTCTTGCGGTCAGCTTTCGGGTTGGGAATACTGCGTAAATGATGTTTTTCCGTCGGTAGGCTGCAATTCTTATGATTTACATGACGGAGATACAATTAAATTCTTATATACCTGCGATTTGGGCGCAGATATCGGAAACGAATTTACAGGAGAAGAATAATGCTAAGATTTAATTCCTTTAATCCGCTGGCTCAGCTTATATATTTTGTATCTGTGCTGTTGGTATCAATGTTTACATGGAATTATATAATTTTACTGCTGTCGCTTTTCGGAGCGGCGGCTTATTCTGTATTACAAAAGGGTTTTAAATTATTTTTAAAATCCTTTTTTGGTTATGTGCTGATTTTTTTACTTATAACAATAACCAATCCGCTTTTCTCACACAAGGGAGTAACACCGCTTATATTTATAAATGATATTCCTATTACGCTTGAGGCTATAGTTTACGGTGCGGTGCTCGGACTGATGCTTTTGAGCGTGATACTTTGGTTTTCGGTATTCAACAGCGTGTTTGATTCCGAAAAACTTATATATATTTTTGGAAGATTTTTACCAAGACTTGCATTATTGTTTTCAATGGTACTTCATTTTGTGCCTAAATTTATTCTTGTGTTTAAGCGCACATTGGCGGCTCAATCCGATTTTTGCGGTAAAAATAAATTTAAACAATACATAGGTGCATTTTCTGCTTCGGTTTCCGTAATGCTTGAGGGTTCGGTTCAAACTGCCGATTCAATGAGCGCAAGAGGATACGGAGTGAAAAAGCGCAGTTTTTACTGCCGCTTTCCTTTTACAAAAGCAGATACGGTTTTTACTGTACTTTCTCTGGGAATGTTGACTACAGTGCTGTTTGCTTTAGCGACAGGTCAACTTGATTTTCTTATATATCCGCATATCGAGATGTGTGATATTACAATATTATCCGTAATCGGAATGTCGGCTTTCGGTGTACTATCATTTATGCCGTTTATTATTGAGTTAAAGGAGGAGCTTGTATGGAAATTTTCTCTGTCAAAAATTTAAGTTTTACTTATCCACAGATGCAGGAAAAGGCTTTGGATAATGTGAATTTCACTGTGAAAAGGGGAGAGTTTTGTGTTATCTGCGGTCAGTCCGGCTGCGGAAAAACAACACTGCTAAGACTTTTAAAGCCGCAGGCAGCTCCTCACGGCACAAAAACGGGAGAAATATTTTTCTGTTCCGAAAATATTGAAAAATGCAGTGAAGAAGATACGGCTTTTAAAATTGGCTATGTTTCACAAAATCCCGAAAATCAAACAGTAACCGATACCGTACTCCATGAACTTGCCTTTACGCTTGAGAATATGGGAATGTCGAGTGAAGAAATAAATATTAAAATAAGTGAAACGGCTACTTACTTTGGACTTTCAAAAATAATAGAACAAAAGACAAACTCACTTTCGGGCGGTCAGATGCAAATTCTTAATCTTGCGGCGGCATCTGTTGCCGAGCCTGATGTATTAATTCTTGACGAACCCGCAAGTCAGCTTGACCCTGTATCGGCAGAAAACTTTTTTACAATTCTTGACAAACTTAATAAAGACTTGGGTATCACTGTAATTATTACCGAACACAGACTTGAAAAACTGTTTCCCGTTGCGGATAGAATTATTGTTATGGAGCAAGGAAAAATAATTACCGATACAGCACCTAAAGATACTTGCAACGCTCTTAGCAAAATTTCAAAAAATCATCCTATGATGCTCGCTTTGCCCGTGCCTGCACGGCTTTATTCCGTAACGGATTGTAAATCGCAATGCCCCGTTACGGTCAAAGAAGGCAGAGAACTTTTTGCAAAATATAGCAAAAATAATTCTTTTACAGAACATACATTGCAGAATAATAATTCCGACGATGAAATATTATCGGTTAAAAATGTATATTTCAGATATGATAAAAAGTCGGATGATGTGCTCCTCGGTCTTAATTTATCGGTAAACAGAGGGGAAATTTTTTCGGTTGTCGGTGCAAACGGCAGCGGAAAATCAACTTTGCTTTCCGTAATAGGAGCAAGGCTTAAGCCGTACAGAGGCAAGGTGAAACTAAATGAAAAAACAGCTACTATGCCTCAAAATCCACAATTGTTATTTGTTAAAGACAGCTTGCTTGAAGACTTTAAAAGCGTGAGCGGGGATTTGGAAAAAATTAATAAATTGTCAGAAAAGTTTAATGTACACCATCTTTTAAATCACCATCCGTATGACCTTAGCGGAGGTGAAATTCAGCGTGCAGGTTTTGTAAAACTTTTACTTCTCGAACCGAAAATATTATTGCTTGACGAACCGACAAAGGGTTGTGACAGTTTTTCAAAAGCAGAACTTGCAAAAACTTTAAAAGAACTTTCCGACAACCAAATTACAATATTACTTGTTACACATGACCTTGATTTTTCGGCTGAAGTTTCCACCGTATGTGCAATGCTTTTTAACGGTACTCTTTCAAAAAGACTTGAACCGCACGAATTTTATTGCGGAAAACGATTTTATACGACTTCTGCAAATAAAATTTCACGAGGTATAAAAGACGGCATTATAACAACGGAAGAGTTGATTTCCGCTGTTAAGGAGGAGTAAAATGACTGCTAAAAAGATAATAAAATACTTATGTGTTTTTGTGGTTGCGCCGCTTATTGTACTTTGCGGAGGGTTTTTCTTCGGTGACCGCAAATATGCCTTTATATCGCTTGCATTGTCGGTGGTTGCCTGTATTCCGTTTTTTATTTCTTTTGAAAAAGGTAAAAACGATGCACGCAGAATTATTATAATAGCTGTTATGACGGCATTGTCGGTAGCGGGCAGGTTTGTATTTGCTCCCATTCCGTTTTTTAAGCCCGTTACTGCAATTGTAATTATTACTGCTATTTATCTTGGCAGTGAAGCAGGTTTTATTACAGGATCTTTTTCTGCTGTGGTTTCAAATTTCTATTTTGGACAAGGACCGTGGACTCCGTTTCAAATGCTTGCGTGGGGACTTATCGGATTTTTGGCGGGATTGCTCGCTAAAAAACTTGTTGAGAGTAAGGTGTTGCTTATTATTTACGGCGCTCTATCGGGCATAGCATTTTCTTTTATAATGGATGTATGGACAACTCTCTGGGCTGACGGCACATTTAATATAGCAAGATTTGTGGCAAGCATTACAACCGCAGCACCGTTTACCGTCGTTTATATGGTTTCAAATGTAATATTCCTGTTGCTGCTTACAAAACCAATCGGAAGTAAATTGCAGCGATTAAAAACTAAATACGGAATTTTTTAGGACAAGGGGAAGTTTAGCTTTCCCTTTTTATTTTGCCGTGTATTATTTGCCTGTCTTCTGCATATAATCATTTGCATGGAGGTAATATATGGCAATGTTAAAAAAACACAAAAAAACGTTGTTGTCAGCATTGCAGAGAGTTTTCTGCTTTATATTGGCAGCAACAATTTTGGGTGCGGTGGGTGTTCCCTCGGCCGTACTTGCACTTGACGGTGCAAATCCGACAGTAGAAATTGTCGGATTTATGAGGGGCGACAGTAAAGATCTTCGTTCAAGTGAGCTTTTAATGGCAAAAGTAAGCAATTACGACGGTAATCCTCAAGAGCTGACTTACGAATGGAAAAATAAGCTTGGCACTTATCTGTATGTATTTGACAAGCACGATATGGCTGTGGTGCGTGGCACAAAAAGTGAAATTGAAATTTACAATTCGGATAAAGGCTTGTTCGCATCTGATAATATGAGCGGCAGATCTTATAACCGCAGCTATTCGCACAAAGGCTTTGCTTATGCGGCAGTTTACGGTGCATCTGTTAACGCTGAAAAGTTAAAAGGCGGCATTTCCGTAACAGTAAAGGATTCTGACGGAAATATCATTGCGACAGCGTCGTATGATGACGATTTCAAAAATTATGACCTGTCAAAAGATATGGCAAACGCAGTGTTTGGCGTGTTTGAGGGTGAGAGCGTTGATATTCTTAACCTCTTAGGTCAAAGCTCGGTTGTTCATGTTGTATGTCCTGCCTGTTATGTAAGTCAGGGAACAATAATTTCCGGCAGCGATTGCATAAGTTTAAGCAAGTCAGAAAGCGGTTATTCAATAACTGGTTTAAAAGCCGGTGAAGGTGTAATTAAAATTAATCTTCAAAAGAAGAACTGCAAATTCCATAAAAACTCGGAAAACAGTTCGACTACAACCGTAATAGTATTTAAAAAACCTAACACTTCCACAACTGCAACAACACTCACTCTTACAAATCTTGATGACAGATGCGAATATTATCTTGAGGGTGTTAAGGGTGAAGTAATTGACGGCAAAATAATTTTTAGCAGTCTTACTCCCTCTACTGAATATACCATAGAGGTACGGGGCAGTTATATTGACGAGGACGATACAACTAAAACTGCATACGCCTATGTAAAAGACACAACAAAGGACTGCTATACATCAAGTGTGGTTTTCAAACTTGATGATACTGTAGCGGATATTGAAAGCATATTCGGTAGACCGTACGAGGTTGCCGTAAAGTCTGACAGTGATTACGTTGTCTTGCAGAGCGGTGATAACGGTTATACTGCAGAACTTGCTAAAGGCAATTATAAAGTGTTTTTAAAAGACGGTAATGATTATAAACAGATTGATAATGCGGTTCTTACCGTTGACAGTGATGATAACAGCATAGAGATAAAATATTACTCTGTAGTTTATAATCTTGATGGTGGTACACTCAACGGTGATACAAAATTTGTTTACCGTGAGGGTGAATTCGTAAAAACAATTGATAATAAACCAACTAAGTATGAGTATGTATTTGACGGCTGGAAGTGCGGTGAAAGCACTTATAGCAACAGCCAACAAATTACAGATTCAATTGACAGAAAATATGAATTGACAGCAATATGGGAAGTAGATAAGATAGGCGACGGAGAAAAGCCTGACGGAATCCCCGATAAATATCAAAAGAAAATTACCTTTAAAGTAGTAAACGGTACTTGGGAAGATAAGACTTCAAATGATATTTCATACTATGTAACTTTGCTTGACAAAGAGGGTAAGTGGAATGTCAACGGTACTGCAAGAATCAATATTCCAACAGGTATAACAGCAAATTACGGTTATGAAAAAGGCAAGTGGGACATTGAGCCGACTGAAATTGTATCCGGAATTGAAGATGTTGTTTATGTTTATTTGTTTGACAAAATAGCAGAAACAGAGCCACAACCGCAACCGACAACTGTACAGCCGACTCCTACAGTTAAAACCGTTGTTCAGAAAAAAACGGTTTATAAAAAACAGTATGTTGAGCCTATTACCTTAAAAACAGGTGATAATCTCACTTTCTTAGGTGTGCTTGTAGGTTTGTGTGCAGCAGGTTTTGCAGGAACAATAATTTTCGGTAAAAAACGAAGTAAGTAATATTAAAAAGGCGATTGCAGATTAATTTTGCAATCGCCTTTTTTCAAATACAGAATAATAATAAATATTTCAAAGGTTATAATAAATTAAATGAGGTGAATTTATGGCAGAGGTAATTAAAATAGTTTTGACTGGCGGTCCATGTGGCGGTAAAACAACTGCTTTGAATTTTTTGAAAGATGAACTTGAAAAGTTAAATATAAAAGTTTTTATATTAGAAGAAATTGCAAGTAATTTATTGAGCAACGGCATTACTCCGCAAAAACTTGGTGTATATGAGTTCCATAAACAAC
>OHEM01000454.1_pt1 | contig 17202 bp, 19 predicted proteins | sample 1567281 | NCBI WGS metagenome assembly OHEM01 (sample SAMEA3879537, study PRJEB24766) | human gut metagenome | biome: human-associated habitat; feature: feces | place: USA | collected 1985/1987
TCTTCCGATCTGAGAGTTCGAGGACCTGTCCAGCACCAACGTGCTGTTCTCCCTGGTACTGGTGGCCAGCTTCTTCTGCTGCATGTTCGCCGGGGGCATGGACGGCATGACCTCCTCGGCCCGGTGGCTGGACTATGTCCCCTTCACCGCCATTCTGGTGACGCCCAGCCGGGTGCTGCTGGGGCAGACCTCCCTGCTGGGGGGCCTGGTGTCCCTGGCGCTGGTGGTGGTGTGCGCCGGGGTGCTGACGGCCCTGGCGGGCCGGGTATACCGGCTGATGTCCCTGTATAAGGGCAATCCCCCCACACCCCGGCGGGTGCTGCGGATGCTGCGGGAAAAATAAGAATCACTTGCTTTTTCCGGCGGAATCGGGTATGATACAGGCAACTGCAACAGGAGGTAAACGGAAATGAGCGAAGAATTCGGCCCCAATTTCATCACCCTCACCGATGAGGACGGCAACGACATCGAGCTGGAATATGTGGACGCCCTGGAGGACAACGGCCAGACCTATATGGCCTTCTTCCCCACGGTGGACGACGAGACCGACGAGGCAGCCGCCGAGGATTTCGGCCTGGTGATCCTGAAGTCCGTGACGGAAAACGGCGAGGAGCTGCTGACCACCCTGGACAGCGACGAGGAGCTGCAGCGGGTATATGACCTGTTTATGGAGCAGCTGATGGACGAGGATGACGAAAATTCCTGACCGGTTTCCGGTTTATGGATGCTGCATCCGGCATATGGAACACAAAAGGCGCTCCAATGGAGCGCCTTTTCCATGCCGGAAACGATTTTAGCAAACCGAAAGCCCTTTCGTGAAAATGCCGAAGGGCGGGGGCCGCTTCCGGAAAATTCCAGGGGGAATCCGCAAGTTTCCCCTTTTATTTTCCCGCCGGGTCTGCTATACTATGGGTGTCGTCGGAAGACGGCTCCCTGCGAGGTGTGACGGGCCTTTTTTATCCTCACATTTTGTTATAGGGGATGTCGGATCAGTATGTGAACAGCAGGCCTCCCGGCTGCCGTCTGCGGCTGGAAGTTGGAAGCTACGAAGCAAGCTGGAGACAACCCACCTGCTGAATCGGTGCAGGTTATAACTCGGCCCCCACGGCCCCGCAGGCCTGTGCTTACACGCACGCAAACACGCCGCGATCAAACTGATCGCGGCGTGTATTTTTTATTTCTCCCCCACCATCGCCAGCAGGTCCCGGCGGACGGCCTCCCGGTCCAGGTCCGTGCCGGTGAAGCGGGAAAAGGCCAGGATGGCCTGCTGCACCAGCAGCTCCATGCCGCCGATGGCCGTGAGTCCCCGGTCCCGGGCCGCCGCCAGCAGAGCCGTCTGCCGGGGGTGGTATACCAGGTCGAACACCGCCGCGCCCGGGGGCAGCGCCTCCAGAAAGGAGAGGCTGGCAAAGGGCGGAAAGCCCTCCATCCCCAGGGGGGTGGCGTTGATGACCACAAGGCTGTCCCGGGCCGCCTGGGGCAGCCGGTCACGAATCACGCTGCCGCTGAACACCATGCTTCCGAACAGTTCAGGGATACTTGTGACTTTTTCGTTCATTGTAAGGCTCCTTTCGCCGCATTTGCGGTCTGTAGTTCTATCTTTCAGCGGGACACTCCCGCAGGAACAACATCAGATATACCGCGCCAGCGCCTCCATAACAACGGGGGTGACATACGCTTCGATGGCGGCCGCCGCCATCAGCAGGGGCGTGATATGCATCACCAGCAGCCGCAGCAGGTTCAGCACCACCGGCCCCACCAGGCCCTTCTCGTTGCGGCGCACATAGCGCACCAGGGTCCGGCACAGGTACAGGCCCCCGGCCATGGCCAGAAACAGGGCCGGAAGCTCGAAAACGCCGTGGGGCAGCGTGCCTGCACCGTAGTACCACAGGGGCAGCCCCAACTGCACATAGTACGAGGCGAAGCCGCCGAACATCATGGCGTTGATGCCCAGGGACACCGCAGGCAGATACAGAAACGGGATGAATCCATAGCCCATGGCCAGGGCGCAGGCCTGGAGATTGTTGAGAAACAGCCCCAGAGCGCTGAAATTCCCTTCCGCGTCCACGATGCCCCGGTCCGCGATCTGCTCCCGGAACAGCTCAATCAGCCGCTCAATGGGGGCGGGATAGCGCAGGGTCACCAGATAGCTGACCACCATGACCACGGCAAAGGCCAGGGCCGTCATGCCGAAGGCACGGCCGAAGCCGTCCCGGTAAAACCCGTGCAGCTGCTGCCGCTGCCGCACCAGCCATTTCAGCATGCCGTCAGCATGGAGAGCCCCTGGCGAAGCCTGCGCAGGGTCTCCTCCCGGCCCAGAATGCGGCAGATCTCCACCGCGCCGCCGGGGGTCACCAGCTTGCCCGCCGCCGCAATGCGCACGGGCCACATGAGGGTGGCGTTCTTTACCTCCAGGGACGCGGCCAGATTCACCAGGCCGTCATGGATGCTCTCGTCGGTCCAGTCCGGCAGGGCCTCCAGCATGGGAATGGCGGCCTCCAGCATCCGGGCGCACACCTCGGGGTTGGTCTTGGACTTTTTGTTGGTATAGAAATCCACCGGGTACTCCGGCAGGGCGTCGAAGAAGTCCACCTTCTCGGGAATCTCCGTCAGCCGCTCGCACCGGGCCTGGAGCAGGGCGGCAATGGCTGCCGGGTCATAGGCAGGATTCTGGACGCTCTGGCGGATGTAGGGCTCCGCCGCCCTGGCAAAGGCCGCAGGCTCCATGCTCCGCAGATACACGGCGTTGAAGTGGTCCAGCTTGGCCCGGTCGAAAATGGCCGGGGACTTGGAGATACCGGTGATGTCGAAGGCCCGGGTCAGGCCCTCCAGGTCGAAGATCTCCTGCTCCGCCAGGTCGCCCTTGGGGCTCCAGCCCAGCAGGGCCACATAGTTCAGAATGGCCTCCGTCAGATAGCCCTGGGCCTTCAGGTCCTCATAGGAGGGGTCGCCGTGGCGCTTGGACATCTTGTTCTGGGCGTCCCGCATCACCGGGGAGCAGTGCACATAGGTGGGCACCTCCCAGCCAAAGGCGTGATACAGCAGGTCATACTTGGGGGCCGAGGACAGATACTCGCTGCCCCGGACCACGTGGGTGATGCCCATGAGATGGTCATCGATGACGTTGGCGAAATTATAGGTGGGCAGGCCGTCCCGCTTCATCAGCACCTGGTCGTCCAGGGTGCTGTTTTCCACGGTGATGTCGCCGAAAATGGCATCATGGAAGGTGGTGACGCCCTCCGCCGGAATGCGCTGACGGATGACATAGGGCTCCCCGGCGGCTACCCGGCGCTCCGCCTCCTCCAGGGGCAGGTCCCGGCAGGGGTCCGCCGCCCGGTCAAAGTCGCCGGAGTCCTCCTCGGACTCGGTCTTTTCGCAGAAGCAGTAGTACGCGCCGCCCTTTTCCACCAGCAGACGGGCATACCTTCCATAGGTGTCCCGCCGCTGGGACTGGATATACGGGGCCACGGGGCCGCCCACGTCGGGGCCCTCGTCATGGGTCAGGCCGCACTCGGCCATGGTGCGGTAGATCACGTCCACCGCGCCGTCCACATACCGGCCCTGGTCCGTGTCCTCAATGCGCAGGATGAAATCCCCGCCATGGGACCGGGCGATCAGCCAGGTATACAGCGCCGTCCGCAGGTTACCCACGTGCATATAGCCCGTGGGGGACGGGGCAAACCGGGTCCGGACCCGCCCGTGGGGGATTTTGGCCTCCATCTGCTCGAAATAGGTCTTATCCAACGACATGCTTTCTTCCTCCCAAATTTAGATAACTAAACAGCTAAATCCAAAATACACTCATTAATTATATTTTGTTCCGGAAAAAAGTCAATCAAAAATTCCTGCATTTTCTCACAAATCGCAGGGGAAATACGGCCCAGTCCTTGACTTTTTGCCTGTCAGACGCCAAAAATCCCGGTTCCGGAATTTTCTTCAAAAAATGCTTGCAATTGTCCGGGAAAAGTGGTAAAATTACAGTTGCCTTTGTGAAAAGGACTTTTGTACCAGAAAGAGGTGAACCAGAGCAATGAAGGAAGGAATCCATCCCAATTATCAGCAGACTACTATTAAATGCGCCTGCGGTAATGTAATTGAGACAGGTTCTACGAAGAAGGATATTCGCGTAGAAGTCTGCTCTAAGTGTCACCCCTTCTTCACCGGCAAGCAGAAGCTGGTGGATACCGGCGGACGCGTGGCCAAGTTCAACAAGCGTTTCGGTCTGGACAAGTAAAGACACTTTTACAGGACCCGCACCCGTTTTGGCTGCGGGTCCTGTTTGCATTTGCCGCCGGGTATGCGAAAATCTTTGGTAAAAACACCGGAAACGAGGGCAAATATGGAACAAACGACCTTACAGGAAGAAAAGCGCGACTATGCGGTGCTGGTGGGCCTGCGGTCCCCGGTGCTGGGAGACGACAGCGCTGACGAGGAGAGCCTGGCGGAGCTGTCCGCCCTGGTGGACACCGCCGGAGGCCAGGCCGTGGGCATGATCCTGCAGAGCCGGGACAAGCCGGACCCCCACAGCTTCATCGGCGAGGGCAAGGTGGAGGAGGTCCGCCGCATGGTGCAGGAGGAGAAGGCCACCATGGTCATCTTCGACAACGACCTGTCCCCCTCCCAGCTGCGGGTGCTGACAGAGATGACCGGGGTCCAGGTGCTGGACCGCAGCGGCCTGATCCTGGATATCTTCGCCCAGCGGGCCAGGACCCGGGAGGGGCGCTTGCAGGTGGAGCTGGCCCAGTATCAGTATCTGCTGCCCCGGCTGATCGGTATGTGGACCCATCTGGAGCGCCAGGGCGGCACCAGCGGCAAGGGCCCCATCGGCTCCAAGGGCCCCGGCGAGACCCAGCTGGAAACCGACCGCCGCCACATTCACCGAAAAATCGACAAGCTGAAGGCGGAGCTGGAGGAGGTGCGCCGGGTCCGGGGCACCCAGCGCCAGCGCCGCATGAAAAGCGAGATCCCCGTGGTGGCCATCGTAGGCTATACCAACGCCGGGAAGTCCACCCTCTTAAACGCCATCACCGGGGCCGGGATCCCCGCCAACAACCGCCTGTTCGACACCCTGGACACCACCACCCGGCTGCTGACCGTCAGCGATACCCTGGACGTGGTGATCTCCGACACCGTGGGCTTTATCCGCAAGCTGCCCCACCAGCTGGTGGAGGCCTTCAAGGCCACGCTGGAAGAGCTGGAGTACGCGGACCTGCTGCTCCACGTCATCGACGTGTCCAATCCCCAGTGGCAGCAGCAGGCCGCCATTGTAGAGAGCCTGATCCGGGAGCTGAAGGCGGATCAGATCCCCTGCCTGCGGGTGTATAACAAGTGCGACCTGGCCTTTTCCGGCCAGCGTCCCGCCGGGGAGGACTCCGTGTCCATCTCCGCTCGGACCGGCGAGGGGCTGGACCGGCTGCTGGCCCTGATCGACAAGCGGCTGGACAAGGGCACCCGCCGGGTGACCATTCACCTGCCCTATGACAAGGCCGGACTGCTGGACGGCCTGTACCGGGAGGCCAGGGTGGAGTCTGTGGAGTACGCCGCCACCATCGACGTGGTGGCCGTGTGCACCCCCAAGGTGCTGGGCCAGGTGAAGGACTATATCGAAAACTGGCAGGAGCCGAAGGAGGACTGGGAGCTATGACGCAGCTGGAAACCTCGCGGCTGATCCTGCGCCCGTGGTGCGACAGCGACGCCCAGGCCCTGTACCGCTGGGCCAGGGACCCGGAGGTGGGCCCCTCCGCCGGTTGGGCGCCTCACACCTCCGTGGAAAACAGCCGGGAGATCATCCGCACCGTGCTGTCCGAGGAGGGCACCTTTGCGGTGCTGCTCAAGGGCGGCGACGGCGGTCCCATCGGCTCCGTGGGTGTGTTTCCCACGGCGATACCGGTGGGGAAGGGAGAGCCGGAGATCGGCTACTGGATTGCCCACCCCTATTGGGGGCAGGGGCTTGTTCCCGAGGCTGTGGAGGAGCTGCTGCGCTGGCAGTTTCAGGAGATGGGAGTCCAGCGCGTATGGTGCGCCCATTCCCCGGAAAATGAGAAGTCCCGGCGGGTGCAGGAGAAGTGCGGCTTCCGCCATGTCTGCGATACGCCGCCGTCGCCGTGGCCCGACGGAACGGAGCGCCCCGGCGTGTGCCAGGCCATCACAAGACAGGAGTGGGAGGTCCGCCATGGGGGATAAAATCTACGTTCCCTATCAGGAGGCGGAAAGCGAGTTTGTGGAAAAGCGCTCCCGCTTCATAGGCCATGTGTGGCCGGTGGACAGCGAGGACCAGGCCCAGGAGCTGATCCGCCGGGTGAAAAAACAGCACTACGACGCCCGGCACAACTGCTGGTGCTATCTGCTGGGCGGCAGCGTGGTCCGCTACAGCGACGACGGCGAGCCTCAGGGCACCGCCGGTCAGCCTATGCTGGCGGTGTTCCAGCGGGAGCACGTCACCAACGTTCTGTGCGTGGTGACCCGCTATTTCGGCGGCATCCTGCTGGGGGCCGGAGGGCTTACCCGGGCCTACAGCAAAAGCGCCCGGGACGCGCTGGCCGCCGCGGGCGTGGCGGCCATGGGCCTGTGGACCGCGGCCCTCTGCACCTGTCCCTATCCCCTGCTGGAGCGGGTGAAGCTGGAGGTGCAGGCCGTCGGCGGCACCGTGGACGCCGTGGACTACGGGGCGGAAGTGGCTTTGACCCTGTCCCTGCCGGAGGACGCCCCCCGGCGGCTGCAGGACCGGCTGACGGAGCTGTCCGCCGGACGGCTGCGGCTGGAACTGTCCGGAACGGAGCTGCGCCCGGGTCCCCGGGAGGACATCTGATAGATTACAGAAAGGGAGACGCAACATGGACGACAACGAAAAGAGACTGGAAATTCTCCGCCGCACGAAAAAGCGCCGCAAGCAGGTGGACATCACCTTTATTCTGGCGGCTCTGGCTGTGCTGTTCCTGCTGGCCGGGATCTACCTGGGCCAGGCGGTGTATTATATCCTGTTCGTGGCCTGCGTGCTGTCGGCGGTTCTGATGATCGTGGACCTGCGCCGCACCAAGCGCCAGCTGGAGGAGCAGGACCGCAGGGAGCAGGAAAAGAACAACGCCTGATTCCTCAAAAATCAAAAACAGAGCATCCCTTCCGCGCCCGGAGGGGATGCTCAAATTTTTATTCACATTCGTGCTTCAACCGGCGGAGCATGCCGATGACGGTCTCGCGAGTCAGGTTCAGATCATACGCGCGGTTCAGCAGCTGGGCGATGCGCCCCGGCGGCCAGGCATAGGACACATAACGTTTCATGTCTTCCAGTGCGCCATCCGGCAGATCCGTCAACTCAATCACGACGGGGATGCTCCTTTCCGCATACCCGGCCCAGTCCGCCGGGCGTTTCTCACGGTAACAGGATAAACCCTTACAGCCCCACTGTCAAGACAATTATTCCATTTTCTCCCAAAAAGTGCCCTTTATGTGCCAAAGAGTGCCTCCCCTGCCCGGATTATTTCTCCCGGACCAGCAGGCGCAGGGCCTGGGCGATGTTCTGCACCGGCAGCAGCTCCAGCCCCGGCAGGGGCTTGAGCTCCCGGGCCCGGCGGGCCGGGATCATGCACTGGGTAAAGCCCAGGCGGTGCACCTCGGTCAGCCGCTGCTCCAGGTGGCTGATGGAACGGATTTCCCCGGAGAGGCCCACCTCGCCGATGGCCGCCATATGGTCCGGCACGGGCTTGTCCAGATAGCTGGAGGCGATGGCCACCACCGCCGCCAGGTCCGCCGCCGGTTCCTCCAGGGTCAGCCCGCCGATGATGTTCAGATAGGCGTCGCACTGGGACACCTTCAGCCCGCCCCGCTTCTCCAGCACCGCCAGCAGCATGGCCGCCCGGTTATAGTCGAAGCCGTTGCTCATGCGCCGGGGGTTGGAGGCGCTGGCCGGGGCGATCAGGGCCTGCACCTCCGCCAGAACGGGCCTGGCCCCCTCCATGGCGCAGGTGACGCAGGTGCCGGGGGCGTCCTTGGGACGCCCGGACAGCAGCATCTCCGAGGGGTTCTCCACCTCCCGCAGGCCCCGGTCCATCATCTCGAACACGCCGATCTCGTTGGTGGCGCCGAAGCGGTTTTTTGCCGCCCGGAGGATCCGATAGGTCATGTGCTGGTCCCCCTCGAAATACAGCACGCAGTCCACCATGTGCTCCAGGACCTTGGGCCCGGCGATGGAGCCCTCCTTGTTCACATGGCCGATGACAAACACGGTAACCCCCTGGCCCTTGGCCAGCTGCATCAGGGCCATGGTGCAGTCCTTCACCTGTCCCACCCCTCCGGCGGGGGAATCCAGGTCCTCGTTATACAGGGTCTGGATGGAGTCCACGATCAGCACGTCCGGCTGCTCGCTGCGGACGCACTCTAAGATATTCCCCAGGCAGGTCTCCGACAGAACGTACAGATTATCGCTCTCCGCGTCCAGGCGCTGGGCCCGCAGCTTCAGCTGGTGGGCCGACTCCTCGCCGGACACATACAGCACCCGGGCGAACTCCCCCAGCTTCTTGCAGATCTGGAGCATCAGGGTGGATTTGCCGATACCCGGCGCGCCGCCCACCAGCACCAGGGAGCCTTTCACCGCGCCGCCGCCCAAAACCCGGTCCAGCTCCCCCATACCGGTGGAAAAGCGGATCTCGTCCGCCGTGCCGATCTCTGTAATGGGAACGGGCTTTACAGCCCTCGCCGACGCTGGCTTTCTGCCGGATTTCACCGGCTTATCCGCCTGCTCCACGATGCTGTTCCATGCGCCGCAGGCCGGGCAGCGTCCCGCCCACTTGGGGGTCTCGTTGCCGCACTCGGTGCAGTAAAATATGGTTTTGGTTTTCATGCGCTTGCTCCCTCCGTGTCGTGCTGGAGAAATCCGGCGGCGATGCACACCGCCAGCTTCAGCTGATACCCGCCGGTCAGTAGCTGCCCGGTTTCCGTCCGGTTGGACAGAAAGCCACACTCCACTAAAATGGCGGGACATTGTACATTTTTCATCAGATAGATGGTGCTGTCGATGGCCTTGGCGTTTTTCCCGTTTCCGGCGTTGACGGCGCCGTTCAGGGCCGCCTGGACCGTCTCGCCCAGCCGTGGGCCGGAGACCGCGCCGTTATAAAACACCTGAGCCCCATGGACCGACGGGTGGTCGGGCATACTGTTCTGGTGGATGCTGATGAGCACCGCCTCCGGCTTGCTGTTAATCAGGGCCACCCGGTTTTTCAGGTCCGACACCTTCTTCTCCCGCAGGGTGACGGCCTCCGGCGAATAAATCGCGTCCTCCCCCGTCCGGGTCAGCACGGTATCCCGGCCCAGAAACAGCAGCACATCCCGCAGCCGCCGGGTGATGGCCAGGTTCAGGTCGCTTTCCACCACCCCGTCCGGGGACACCGCGCCGCCGTCCTCGCCGCCATGTCCGGCGTCCAGAACGATGGTCCGGCAGCCCGCGGCAGCGTTTACAGCGGCAGGCCGTCCCGGCCGCAGGACGGCGGCGGCTCCCGCCAGCAGCAGCCGCCGCAAGATACCGGCGGCGAAGTATAACGATCATCTCCGCACCCCCTTCGGCTCACCGTATGCAGGGGATGCGTTTTCTATACCATACCACATTTCCCGATAAAAGGGAATCCCCCGTTTCCCGCTGGGGGAGGGGTACATATACTGGAGTGAGCCCCCGCGCGGGGGCCATACCCACGATTTGTGAAGGAGGAATCCCCTTGTACACAGAAACAAGCAGCTGCACCCCTGCCAATGGGTGCCCGCAGAACCAGGGCAGTCTCCCCGGCGGCTGCGGGGCGCTGGCCTTTCCCTTTGTGGCCATGCAGCAGCAGGACCCGCCCCGGTACGACCAGCGGGAGGCCCTGCAGCAGGGAACGTTGTTTCCCGGGCTGGACCTGCCGTTTCATAAGGAGCTGCGCAGCCGGTTCCCGGCGGCCAACAACGCCCTGTCGGAGCTGATGGCCCTGGATTTTGCCATTGACGAGCTGGGGCTGTATCTGGTGACCCACGCCGACGACCAGGAGGTCCTGAACCTGTATTGGAAATATATCGCCCTGGCCAAGGAGGGCCGCGCCCGGTATCAGGAGCAGTACGGCCCCCTGACCCAGACCACCGTCACGGAGGGCGGCTATCGGTGGCTCAACGATCCGTGGCCCTGGGACGAAGGAGGTTCGGACTGATGTTTGTATATGAAAAGAAGCTGCAGTACCCCGTGCGCATCGCCAATCCCAACCCCAAGCTGGCGGCCTTTATTATCAGCCAGTACGGTGGTCCGGACGGCGAGCTGGGCGCGTCTCTGCGCTATCTGAGCCAGCGGTACTCCATGCCCTATCCGGAACTGAAGGCCCTGCTGACGGACATCGGCACCGAGGAGCTGGGACACCTGGAGATCATCGGCGCCATCGTCCACCAGCTGACCCGGAACATGACGCCGGAGGAGGTCAAAAAGGCGGGATACGAGGCGTATTTCGTGGATCACACCGCCGGGGTGTATCCCACCGCCGCCTCCGGCTCCCCGTGGAATGCGGCGTCCATGGCCGTCAAGGGCGACCTGATCGCCGACCTGACGGAGGACCTGGCCGCCGAGCAGAAGGCCCGGGTCACCTATGATAACATCCTGCGCCTGTCCGACGACCCGGACGTCAACGACGTCATCAAGTTCCTGCGGGCCCGGGAGATCGTGCATTTCCAGCGCTTCGGCGAGGGCCTGCGCCTGGCCAAGGAGAAGATGGACCAGAAGAATCTCTACTTCGTCAACCCGTCCTTCGATCAATAAGCGCAAAAATGCCCCTGCCTTCTGAAACGAAGGCAGGGGCATTTTCAGATAGCTGTCAGATGCGGATGGCCAGGTTATAGGCGGCCTTGGTGGCCTGCCACATATTGCCGGGCTTCTCAGTGTTGTAGCTGTCGCCGATGTTGTGGACCTCAGCGGCAACCATCTCCTGCTGAGCGGACAGGAAGGGCTGGTCGTCGCCCTTGTTGCCGATGGCCATGACCACCAGGTCGGCCTCCAGCTGCTCGATATACTCCTCGTTGGTCATCTTGGGGGCCAGAGGATTCTCCACGTTCTTGGGGATGATGGGAGCCCAGGTGCAGTAGGGATCCGGCACGGCCTTGGCGCGGTTGCGGGCGATGACCACATGGCCATTCTCGAACCGGGTGACCCGGGCGCAGTTGATGAGCTGGCCGCCCTCGGCCTCGAAGTAGTGGATCAGATGGCCGCGGTTGGCGGTGCAGGCGCCCTCCTCGAAGTGCTCCAGCATCTCCACGCAGGTGACCTTGCGCTGGTGCTCGGTGGCCAGCCAATAGGCGGTCTCCAGGCCCACGGCGCCGCCGCCCACCACCACGATCCTGCGATCGGTGTCGGCCAGCTCCTGGGGATGGGTCAGCAGCCAGGTGGCCTCGATGTGGCGGGTCTCCTTCAGGCCGGGAATGGGAGGCAGACCCTCCTTGCTGCCATTGGCAAACACCACGGCGTCGTATCCGGCTTCCTTCAGCTGCTGGTTGGTCATGGTGGTGTCCAGGTGCACGGTGACGCCATCCTGCTTCTCCACCTGGCGGAACAGCCATTCCATATAGTTGTGCAGCTCATACTTGCTCAGAGGAGCACCGGCGGCGTGCATCTTGCCGCCCATACGGTCGGACTTTTCAAATACGTCCACGGTATGGCCCCGCTGTGCGGCGGTGATGGCGAAGTTCAGGCCCGCGCAGCCTGCGCCGATAACGGCGATGCGCTTGCGCACCTTGGCCGGGGTGGGAACGGCAGGCAGCAGCTCCTCGAAGCCGGTGCGGGGATTCACGGCGCACTGGGGATGGCCGCCCTCGATGAACTCGTTGACGCAGCCCTCCTGGCAGCCGATGCAGGGACGGATGTCCTCCACCTTACCGGCGTAGGCCTTGTTGCACCAGTCGGCATCGGCCAGCACCGGGCGGCCCAGCATGATCATGTCGCACTTGCCGTCCCGCAGGGCCTGCTCGGCCAGGTCGGGATAGCCCAGCTTGCCCACGGCCACAATGGGGACCTCCATGCCCACGTTGGACTTGACGCCCCGGGCGGCGAAGTATTCCTTGGCCACCTTGGACACGTCCAGGAAGCAACCGGCGGGCATACCGGCCGGGGGATGGGGCAGCCACCAGTTGTCATAGCAGCCCAGGTCCACATCGAACATATCGACGCCGGCCTTCACCAGGTTCTCCATATAGTTCAGGGTATCGGCGATGGAGCGGCCGTTCTTGAAGCCCTTCAGGCTCTTGACGGTGTCCATGCGGTCGCCATAGGTCTCGTTCAGGGCCAGGGACAGGTCGATGCGGTACATAATGGGATAATTGGGGCCCACCTTCCTGCGGATGGCCTTGATCATGTCCACGCCGAAGCGCTGCCAGTCGGCATACTTGCCGATCTTGCGGTGGTTGAAGGCGGGGGAGGTCAGCTGATCCAGCAGATAGCCCTCGTGGCCGTGCAGATACACGCCGTCCATGCCCATGACCTTGGCGTCCATGGACGCCTGGGCGGCATTGCGGATGATCTTGTCGCACTCCAGGTCCGTCAGGGGACGGCAGGGCACGTCAGGCAGATAGAAGTTGGGGTTCCAGGAGGCGGAAACCGGCAGCTGGAGCTTGGTCAGCAGGCACTGGGGATTGCCCACACGGCCCAGGCCCGGCGTCAGCTGGATGAAGATGCGGCTGCCCCGGGCGTGAACGCCCTGGGCCAGGTCGCGCCAGCCCATGAAGTTGGTGCGGGTGCCGTCGATACGGGGGAAGTAAGAGTAGTTGCCCTTCTCCGTGACGGAGGAGTCAATGTGATGGCTGATGGGGATCAGGCCCGTGGTCAGCAGGCCCACGCCGCCCTCGGCCCGGGCAAAGAAATACTGGAGCATCTTGTCGTTGGGACGGCCGGTCTCCTCGGCCATCTGACAGTTGCCCATGGGGGCCATGACCAACCGGTTCTTCACCGTCAGCTTGTTGATCTGGATGGGAGAGAACAAAGAGGTGTAGGGATAGAGGTCCCGGGTCATGCGTGCCGTGCCGCCTGCGCGGTTTTCGCAGTCGGTGCGCACCCAGTTGCCGAAGCTGTTGACCAGCTGCTGTACCAAAATGTCTTTCTTCAAGGGTATGCCCTCACTTTCCTGAAATGGTAAAAGTTTGCGTATCGATTGATGAGACAAGCATACCACATCTCGCCGCCAGAATCAACAAAAAAAATCAAAAATTCGAATAAATTCGTTGCAACTTGCCTGATTTCATGGTAAAATGATAGTGGTAAAAAGCAAATAATGTACAGAGTATGGCATTTATGTGGATTAACGGCCACTGACTTTGTACAGAACCGCGTGCATGTATATGCACACAGCCCAGAAAGGACGTGAAGCACGGTTGAACAGAAACCCCAAGATCCTGGCCGTGGCCGGTAAGGGCGGCGTGGGCAAGACGTCGCTGTCGGCTGCCTTCGTGCGACTTTTGACCGAGACGCACCCGGACGCCCGGATCTTAGCCATCGACGCGGACCCCGCCGTGGGTCTGTCCACCGCCCTGGGGGTGGAGGTACGGCAGACCCTGGATGATATCCGCAAGCAGATCGTGTCCTCGGTGGAGGACGGCGAGCCGCGGGAGGCCATCGAGCTGCTCAGCGAGGCCCGGTACCGCATCTTCGACACCATGGTGGAGCAGCAGAAATTCTCCTTCCTGGCCATCGGCCGGCCGGAGACCGCCGGGTGCTACTGCAAGGTCAACGCCTACCTCAAGGAGATCATCAATCTTCTGGCCGGTGACTTCGACTATGTGGTCATCGACGGCGAGGCCGGCATTGAACAGATCAACCGCCGCGTCATGGAGAAGGTCACCCATCTGGTGCTGGTGACGGACCCCAGCCGCAAGGGCACCCAGGTGATCCAGACCATCAAGCGCGTGGCCGACGACCTGGTGATGTACGACCGCTGCGGCGCGGTGGTGAACCGGGTGACGGACCCGGCCATGATCCCCTATATTCATATTGAAGGCATTGATGTTCTCGCCTATATCGGCAGCGACGCCAAGCACGCCGCCAACGATATCCGGGGACTGAGTGTTTTTGATCTGCCTGACGACGCTCCGGTGATCGCAGGCGCCCGCGAAGCCCTGACAAAACTGCAGATCCTGTAAACTTTTAGGAGAGAGGTGTAATTCTTGAGAGATCTGAAGCATTTGATCTACTTCGAAAATCTGCTGGAAAACGCCGACAATGAGCTGGTCAAGCAGGCTCAGGCGGACGGCAAGCTGGCCGTCGGCTATACCTGCTACCACGTGCCCGAGGCGCTGCTCAACATCGGCAACTGCTTTTCCGTGCGCCTGCGGGCGCCCCGGACCGGCTCTTTGGACATCGCCACCTATTACATGTCCAACTATACCTGCGAGTTCGCCCGTGCCCTGGTGGAGCGGGGCATGGAGGGCGGCTTCCAGTTCCTGGACGCTTTGGCCGGTGTGGACGCCTGTTCCATGATGAACCGCGCCATGGAGCATTTTGAGATTCTCCAGCTGAACTCCAAGCCCAATTTCTTCGTGAGCCACTGCGACATCCCCTATAAAATCACCGACTATACCCTGGATTCCTACGTGTCCCAGATGCGCATCCATGTGCTGGACGAGCTAAAAAACCGCTACGGTGTGGACACCTCCGACGACGCCATCCGCGCCGCCGTGGCCCAGCATAACGAGGTCTGCCGCATCATCAGCGAGATCGGCGAAATGCGCAAGGCCGATAACCCCGTCATCACCGGGTATGAGTTCCACGTGCTGAACCTGGTGACCTATACCTGTCCCAAGGACCTGATTCTCCCCTATCTGCGGGAGACCCTGGAGGAGCTGAAGACCCGCCAGCCCGACGAGAAGCCCGCCTTCCGGGCCAGAGTCGCCATCGTGGGCAGCGAGATCGACGATCCCCAGCTGACCAAGCTCATCGAGGGCTGCGGCGCCCTGGTGGTGTCCGACCGCTACTGCTTCGGCTCCACCCCCGGCCGCGAGGTCATCGAGCTGAAGGACGACGAGGACCCCCTGCGCCAGCTGTGCCTGCACGTGATGCAGCACTCCGAGTGCGCCCGGTATATCGCCGACGAGAAGGTCCAGCAGCGCCGGGACACCGCCGACCGTCTGGCCCGGGAGTTCAAGGCCGACGGCATCATCTATGAGCAGATGAAATACTGCGACTACTGGGGCTTTGAGCGGGCTCTGGTCAGCTATATCATGCACGAGGAGTACAACTGGCCGGTGCTGTCCATCGACCGCCTGTACAACAACGGCAATTCCGGCCAGCTGCGCACCCGCGTCCAGGCCTTTGTGGAATCCCTGGAGATCAAGCGCATCCAAAAGAACGGAGGGACCAAGTAATGGCAAAGATGAAATTCCCCAACCCCAAGTTCTTCCGGGCCAAGGACAACGTGGACTGGAAGGCACAGGGCCGGAACCTGCAGGAAGTGGGCGGCATCATCTGGGATATGCTGAAGGAGACCGACTGGAAGGCATTCGCCGCCAAGCAGAAGGCCAACGTCCAGGACAATGTCCGCCGGGTGGTCCGCGAGGCCAAGACCATCGCCGCCATGACCCCCGCCGAACGGCTGGACCTGCTGAAAACCGGTGAAAAGCACCTGGGCACCCTGTACCGCAAGGGCGACATGGTCACCGTGCGCCGCGAGTGGCGCGGCGTGGCCGACACCGCCTATGACTTCAAGGAGTGGCTGCGGACGTGGGGCATGCTGCTGGGCACCTTCTCCAAGGATCTGGTCCCGGCCCTGAACATGACGTTCTATTACCGGTGGATGATCTCCTATGTGTGCTGCGTCAGCTTCATGGACAAGAACACCATGGGCCAGCGGAGCAACGCCCTGAAGATGAGCCATCTGCTGATCTACGATATCTTCCGCTATGTGGCCGAGAACCTGGTGTTCCTGGCCAAGTGCGACAAGAAGAACGGCAACAGCGCCGAGCTGAACAAGAAGGTGGTCCTGTTCGACGAGATGACCATGGGCCAGATCATGGCGGGCTTCCCGGATCTGCTGGGTATCCCCTATCAGCTGATGCCCGTATTCCTGGTGTCCGAGATCGACCAGCTGACCTGCGTGCCGTATATTGACGCGGTGGAATCCTTCGGCCTGCCCGCCGATACCTGCCCCGTGCCCTCCTCCGAGTGCGGCGCTCTGGTCATCGACGCTCTGCCTCATATGGGCAACTGCTTCATCTCCTCCTCCATGCCCTGCGACGGGTCCACCATGGCCTCGTCCTATATGGCCCGCCGGTTCCCCGACCTGCCGGTGTTCCATCTGTGCTTCCCCGTCCGGTATGAGGACGAGGCCACGCTGAAGATGGGCGCGGAGGACATCCGGGCCTGCATCAAGTTCATCGAGGAAAAGACCGGCGCCCAGTGGAGCTGGGACGCCTACTTCTCCGCCATGAAGCGCTTCAACGAGGAGACCAAGTACGAGCTGGAGAAGTGGGAGGTCAACAAGACCGCCTATCCTCAGCTGCTGGGTCCCTGCTACGAGCTGTTCCGCAAGTGGAACTATGAGATGGACGGCGGTATTGATCCCCGTGTCATGAAGACCTGCAAGAAGGTCAACAAGCTCCTGCTCCAGGCCTACGAGCGCCGCGACGAGGCGTGGGTGGGCAAGATGCGCTATCGCGGCATCGTGTGGTCCTGCCCGGCCCACTACTATGCCAACTTCTCCAACTGGCTGGCTAACTGCTGGGGCATCAACATCCTGGTGGAGATGGAGAGTCTGAACTTCACCAAGCCCCTGGAGACCGAGGATCCCGAGCTGGCCCTGCTGGATCTGGCCCGTCTGTACGAGCGCATGGTCATGCGCCGTCACACCAACGGCGGCTACCAGAACGTGGTGGACGAGCTGTGGCGTCAGTGCGAGGCGTGGAACGCCAACATCATCATCATGTATCAGAACGTGGCCTGCAAGAACATGGCCACCGTCCAGGGCATCCTGGATGAGCAGGGCCGCGAGCGGGGCTATCACCTGATCTGGATCGAGCACGATCTGATGGATCCCCGCACCGTCTCCCGCAAGACCATGCGCGACAAGGTCAACGAGTATATGCGCACGGTGATGCGGGCCGAGCCTGTTGATCCCACCCTGCTGGACTTTGATGACGAAATTTGTATGTAATTTCGGACCATACTACATAAATAAGGAGTAATTGACTATGAAATATTACGGCGGCTGCGACGTAGGGTCCACC
>OHEM01000463.1_pt1 | contig 17025 bp, 17 predicted proteins | sample 1567281 | NCBI WGS metagenome assembly OHEM01 (sample SAMEA3879537, study PRJEB24766) | human gut metagenome | biome: human-associated habitat; feature: feces | place: USA | collected 1985/1987
TGGCCGCGAGCTCGTTAAGGCCGCTGGCGTCGGTGTGCAGCAGAGTGGCCATCTGGTCGATGAACGCGCCCGTGCCGCCGGCGCAGGTGCCGTTCATGCGCTGCTCGATGCCGTTGTCGAAGTAGATGATCTTAGCGTCCTCGCCGCCCAGCTCGATGGCGACATCGGTGGCCGGGATGAGAGTCTCGACGGCGCGCTTGCTGGCAATGACCTCCTGGACAAACTCCAGGTCGAGCCACTGGGACAGCAGCAGGCCGCCCGAGCCGGTAATGGCGCAGGTCATCTGGGCCGTCGGCAGCACGGTCGCAGCGCCCTCGAACAAGTCGCGGGCGCAAGCGCGGACGTCGGTGTGGTGACGCTGGTACTTGGCGTAGACGATCTGGTTATCGTCGTTGAGCACGGCGAGCTTGACGGTGGTGGAGCCCACGTCAATGCCCAGGTGCAGGTTGCCGCGAGCGTTCTCGGGGTTGAAAATTGCGCCTTCGGGGGCGTGGGCGGCGGCTACGGGCTCAGCGGCAGTGACGGGCTCGCTAGCGACGGACGTCTCCCCTGCCGCATTCTTGGCCTCGGCAACCGCCTCGGCAACTTTCTCGGCAGCCGCGGTCGCGGCCTTCTGCGCGGCGTCCACCACGGCGGGCGCGGCCTCGCGTGCGGCAGCGACCATGCGGTCCTTGATGCCCTCGACGAGTTTGCTCATCTGTCTCTCCTCTTAGTTGTTGGACTCGACGGTTGCGACGGTGTCGGCCGCATCCTCGAGCTGCAGGTTCAATAGCTTCAAGCCGTATTCCGGCACGTTGATATCGATGGGTTGGCCATATAAGTCGCCGGGACGCACAAAAGCGATAACCGTCATAATACGCGCCATGGCCTCGGGCGATTCGGTGAGCCCACGCTCAAACCAGCGCTGAATCAGGCCGACCTCGGCACTCACGACGTAGGTGACGTAGTAGTCAAAGAACGTGCCCAGCGCCAGGCCCAAAATGCCCGTCTGCGCACGCGGCACCACAGCCTCACGCGCGGTGTCGATGATCCGCTTAATGAAGGCCTGGTCGCCGCCCGGACCCAGCAGCGCACCGATTAAGTCGCGGTTGGCCGCAAGGTAGCGCAGCAACTCAACCGAACCGGGCGCCGGCTCGAGCTCATCGATGTTGTGATAGAGATCGGGCAGCTGAGCTGCGGTGATGAGCTCAATGCGCTCACGGATCTCGGCCAGTAAGCCGTCCTCGATTTGATTGATAAAGTCGGGGATATCACGGTAGTGCGAATAGAACGTGCGGCGCGTAAGACCGGCACGCTCGGTGAGCGACGCGACGTTAATGCGCGAAAGGTCGCCGCTCTCCGCAAGTTCGCTGGCAAGCGCCTGGCGAAGGGCGCGCTGCGAGCGAAGGGACCGGCGATCGCATTTCTCGAGCTGGGACAAACGTCCTCCTTGTTACTCAGCCTGTGCGCTATTGCACAGTGCGAGTATTATTGCACACCGTGTGCATCAACACGTAAAGGCAATATTTGGAATGTGACAAATGGCAGTCCCTTTGTCACATTCAGCGACCGCCTAGGTTGTGCCAGTTGTGCCTGGCTTTTGGAGCGGCATTGCCGATTGTTCAAAATGTCATTCGTGGGTAGAATAGTGTCGACGGCAGCCCAAGTTCTGGAAAGCTGGGCAGCGCCGTTGCTTGGATTAAGGGGTCAACGCCTTAGCGGCGGCGACCCCTTTTACGTTGCTTCGAACGTTGCTTGAGTGCCTCGGAAAGCCCGACGAGCGCCGTGGAGAACGAGACCAAAGCGGTCAGAAGTTTCACGAAATCAATCAGATCGGTCATGGGCATCACCTCCCATCAGATGGAGGGCGTTGCCCGGCACATGGAACTGCCGCCAACGATACCGATTCTATCAAAGCGTAGTTGTATATGCGAATATATGTTCGTATTCCAAGAACACAGACCCCTGTGACAAAGGGGCTGCCCCTTTGTCACATTATTCGATGACGGTGCGAGAGTTTTGCTTGTGCATGGTGGCGAGCATGTGTTTGGGGACGGCGTGGACCATGCAGCTGCCGATGGTCGCGCTCGCGGCGGCCTTAGCTGCATCGCTTGCGTTTTTGGTCGCGTAGCTGTGGCGGAAACGTTTGAGCATGGCAATGTCGTTGCCGCCGTCGCCGTAAACCGCGACCTCGTCCTCGGCAATACCGTAGTAGCCCGCCAGCCAAGCCACACTCTCGCCCTTGTTGCACGCCACGTCCGTGATCTCAAACATCACCGGATCAAACGGCGCGTTGACCACACGGTCCGAGCGCTCAGCCAAATATGCCTTAAGGTCGCACTCCAGCTCGGGCGAGGTCACGCGGCAGTTGATCTTGCAAACATCGTGGCGCAAGATGTCGCCGATCGACTGATCGAAATACTGCTCCTCGTGATAGCCGCCACGCGCGCGCATGCCGCGCATCACGATGCGCTTGATAGGGCTGTCCTTCTTAAAACCCGCCTGGTGCATCTCGAACGAACCGCTCGAGAACATGCCATCGGGCGTGGAGCAGTCGAAGCAAATGTCCGGGAACGCCTTGAGCAGCTCCTCGGTAATCTGCGGGTCGATGGTCCAGGTCTTGAGCACCTCGCCATGGCTGTCGCGCACGATTGATCCATTGGAGCAGCAGGCGTCAAGCGCCAGGCCCGTAAAGCCATGCTCGCCGATTGGCAACGTCGAGCGCCCGGTCGCGGGAACCACGTGGAGTCCCGCCTCAGTCAGCTCGCGAATAGCACGGCGGATGGTCCCATCCGCCTCGTGCAGGGCGTTCAGCAGCGTTCCGTCTAAGTCGCTCGCAAACATCTTGATCATGGGCATGCCTCTCCTTCGTCTGCACGATATTGTAGACGAGAACGGGCGCACCCCAAGAGAGGCACGCCCGTCGGGCGAAAGATTGTCCTACACCGCGGCGGGGCCGTGTTCGCCGGTGCGAATGCGGATAACCTCCTCCAACGGCACCGGTGCGAGCAGCGTTGCAGACGATGTCGACAATGCCATCGACGTGCTCATCGGCGCAGATAAGGGTGAACTGCACTTTAGGGATCGTGTTGACAAGCAGTTCGTTGCCGCGCACGTATTCCTTCCAGCCATGCTGTGCACCGCAGCCCTGAACCTGGTTGATAGTCATACCGCGAACATCAGCAGCAAACAGCGCGTCTTTAAGAACCTCAAGCTTCTCGGCACGAACAATCGCCGTAATCTTTTTCATAATGAATTCCTCTCTTTATCAAATAAGTGAATTGCCATTCAATGACGCGGGTTTCCCAGGTGCCGCAGATTGGGTTGAAAGAGGAGCGCCGCGTACTTTTGTACGCAAGCGACGGTTTGAAACCCAAGGTGCGGTGCCTGGGGAAGCCGTTAGTCAAGTCCGGAGAAAGAAGGATAAGCGCTCTCGCCGTGCTGGCTCGCATCCAGGCCCAACGCCTCGTCGGCCTCGTCCACGCGCAGGCTGCCATGGAACAGTGCCTTGACTACCGCCGCGATCACCAAGTCGAGCACCAGCACAATAACGACCGTCACCACAATGCCCAAGATCTGCGAGACGAGCAGCGACACGTCGCCCGTGTAGAACAGGCCACCCTTACCGGTCCACGAAAGCTCCGGCACACAGAACAGGCCCGTGAGCACGCCGCCCAAGATGCCGCCGATACCGTGACAACCGAACGCGTCGAGCGCGTCGTCGTAGCCAAACCTGGTCTTAAGATGGCTGATGGCCAGGTAGCAGACAGGCGATACGATCAGGCCCATAACCAGCGCTGCCCACGGCTCGACAAAGCCCGCGCCCGGCGTGACCACCACAAGGCCCGCAACCAGACCGGTGCTGGCACCCACCAGCGTGGGGCGACCGGTGTACACGCGCTCGGCGGCAAGCCACGAGACCATGCCCGCCGCGCTGGCCGTCACGGTGTTGAGGATGGCGAGCGCCGCCACGGCGTCGGCCTTAAACTCGCTGCCGCCGTTAAAGCCAAACCAGCCAAACCAAAGCAGGCCGGCGCCCAGCGCCACAAACGGCACGTTATGCGGACGGTAGCTCACCATGCCAAAGCCGCGACGACGGCCGAGCATTAAGCAGAGAATCAGGCCCGTAAGACCGGACGAAATGTGCACTACGTCGCCGCCGGCAAAGTCGAGCGCGCCGATGATATCGCCGATAAAGGAGCCCTCGCCGCCCCAAACCATGTGGGCAAGCGGCGCATAGACCACGAGCAGCCAAATGCCCAGGAAGGCCATCATGGCACCAAACTTAACGCGGCCGGCCAGGCTGCCCGTGACGATAGCAGCCGTGATCATGGCAAATGCCATCTGGAAGGCGATGTTGATGATTTGAGGGTAGACGGCACCGTCCGCAGCATCGCCCTCGGCCGCCTGCAGCACCTGGTTGAGTACCGGCAGGCACAGCAGCTGGTCAAGGCCTCCATAGAAAAACGCCAGACCCGGTGTCATTAAAAACACGAGCATGGTGCAGACGAGCATAAACGTTGTCGATCCCGTATCGTACATTCGCTCTCCCTTGGTCGCATGAACGTTGTCGGCGCCCATAATGCGGCCGAGGGGCAACTGGTGTAGACCAGATACGGCGTTGTTAAACGCGGCGTTGTCGAATGGAAACGGTGCCGCAATCTTGGAAACGGCGCGGCAACGGACGCGAAACGGACGGGAAATACGCGAGCAAGGAAGCCGTGAGCGCGCCCGTCCCGGCTAGCGGCGGAACAGCTCGTGGGCGCGGTCGCGGAGATTAGTTGCTCGAATGACACCTTCGTAGCGATTGATGCGCAGGCGCGGGAAGGCGTTAAAGAAGCGTAGGTCGCGGCGGCTGAGTGACACGCTCGGCACCGGACGGCTTATGCCCTTGCCGGCAAGGCGACGACTGAGCGACGGACGCGGCATGCTCGGTGCGGCATCGGCCACGCGGCGGGCGGCAAGCGCCAGGCCGCGAGCACCATCCGAGATAAACGTCGGCATCGAAGCCTTCTCGCGCAGGGCATCGAGCGCCGCGTCGCCCAGCTCGACCAGCCACGCGTTAACGGCACGGCCGCGGATGTGCGTCTGCGCCACCGAGTCGATCGCCGAATCGGGAATACGTTCGAGCATGGAGTCGGACGCATCGGCAAGCGACTCATTGATGCGGTCGGCAAGGTCGGCCCGGACGCGCTCCAGCTGATCGGACAGACGCCGCCAGCTCGCCAACGAGCACAACGCGTCGACCATCATCGCGACCGCGACGATAAAGGCGGACAGCCGCACAATCAGCACCGGCAGATGGCCAAGCAGCCCCAGCAATGCCGGCTCCACTAAACGGCAAATACACAACGCACCCAAGCCAAACGCGCAGGCCCAGTACAGGCAAATGCGTCCGTGCAAGTTAAACGGCAGGTGCGAGTAATCCCAAAAGCGAGCGCCCGTTGTTTTTTCCAACAGTACGCCTACGCTGTACTCAATCACGCTGCATACGAGCGCTGCAGCGACAAACTGGCTTGAGGCATCCGGAATCCCGCGCAACAGCAGCCAGCAGGCAATGCCGCCCACACCATAGATAGGACAACACGGCCCCAGCAAAAAGCCGCTGTTGGCAAATCGTCCGTGATTGAGCATGGCGCAGACCGTCGACTCCCACGCCCAGCCGCAAAACCCGTAAAAGGCAAACGAGAGCACCAGTGCCGAAAGCGGGCAGACGGCAAGCGTCGCGCCGCCAAACGCCATATCAATCGCGGTCCCCACCGTCTACCCTCTCCTCTTTTCGCTCGATTCGCCACTCACGTCATCGTCCGCCTCGTCCTTGCGCCGCAGACGACCGGCGACCGTCTCGCGCAGAGCGCACCATTTATCTGCCAGGCATACAATCCAAGCCTCACGACACGTCGGCGGCACTGGCACCAGCGGAAACATATGCCGCACGATAATATTCCGTTCGCGCGGCGTCAGCTCAAAATCTTCCTCCGCACGTGCCAGGGCAAAAAACGGGTGGCGAAAGCCATGCAGCCGATGGCTTGGGTCGGGATCGTGCCAGTCATAGAGAAAGTAGTCGTGCAGCAAGGCTCCGCGCAGCAGCGAGGCACGGTCGACCGAAATGCCAGCACGGCCCAAGCGCTCGGCAAAGGACAGGCTCGCCCGCGCAACCGAAGTTACATGTGCATAGACCGTCACGTCACCATGCTGGATAAACTCGTGCGTCAGGTCCAAGCGGCCTGCCTGGGCCAGCTGGCGGGCGGCATAGTCGACCTCGTGCGCGATTTTCTCGGCACGAACGGCATCGAACATGCTGCCTCCTTCCAGCGGCTCACGGCGGCAAGCCACGGCCCGCACGCATTGAATAAATCATCATCGAATGTATCAGTATGGCATCGGACAAAACGTTTTGCCCCGCCAGTTGGCGAATTACCGCGCCGCCGTCACATATCAAACGCCAAAATGTGCGAGACTGTTTTGTGCAATTGTGCCGGCCGAGGGAGCGCCGGCGCTCGATTCGCATGGAGTAACCCACAACGATGCTGCTTACGCAAACGACAACGCCCGAGGACGTCAAGGCTCTTAATCGCGCTGAGCTCCCGCAGCTCTGCGATGAGATTCGCCACGCCATCCTCGAAAGCTCCGCCGCTGTCGGCGGACACGTTGCACCTAACCTGGGCGTCGTTGAGCTCACGGTCGCGCTCCATCGCGTGTTTAACTCCCCCACCGACAAGATTGTCTTTGACGTGTCGCACCAGACCTACGCCCACAAGGCGCTGACCGGGCGCGCGTACACCTATATCGACCCGGAGCGCTTTGGCGAGGCTTCTGGCTTTGCCAATCCCGACGAGTCCGAGCACGACCTGTTCGCCATGGGCCATACCTCCACGTCGGTGAGCCTGGGCTGCGGCTTGGCACACGCCCGCGATCTGGCGGGCGACAGCTACAACGTCATCACCATCATTGGCGACGGCTCGCTTTCGGGCGGCTTGGCGTTTGAGGGCTTCAACAATGCCGCCGAACTCGACAGCAACCTGATCATCATCGTCAACGATAACGACCAGTCCATCGCCGAGAACCACGGTGGCCTCTATCGCAATCTGGCCGAGCTGCGCGCCAGCAACGGCACCTGTGAGCGCAACGTTTTCCGCGCGATGGGACTCGACTACCGTTATTTGGACGCCGGCAACGACGTGTTGGCCCTAGTCGACGCGCTGCAGGAACTGCGCAATATCGATCATCCCATCGTGCTGCACGTCTCCACCGCCAAGGGCAAGGGCTTTGAGCCGGCCCAGAGCGACCCCGAACGCTGGCACCACGTGGGTCCGTTTGACATGGCGACCGGGCGCAAGCTCTGCCCGGGCCATCCGAGCGAGCCTGCGCCGCGCACCTATGCCGACATTACGGGCGAAGCGCTCAGCGCCGCCATCGAGCGCGATCCGCAGGTCGTGGGCATCACGGCCGCCACGCCCTACATCATGGGCTTTACACCCGAGCTTCGCGCTGCCGCCGGCAAACAGTTCGTCGATGTGGGCATTGCCGAGGAGCACGCCGTAACTTTTGCCACCGCGCTTGCGCGCTCGGGCGCCAAGCCAGTCTTTGGTGTGTACGGCACGTTTTTGCAGCGCGCCTACGACGAGCTGTGGCACGACCTGTGCCTCAACGATGCCCCCGCAACCATCTTGGTGTTTGGCGCGTCGATCTTTGGCACCACATCCGAGACGCACCTCTCGTTCTTCGATATTTCCATGCTGGGCGCTCTTCCCAACATGCGCTACTTGGCGCCGGCCTGCATGGAGGAATATCTGTCCATGCTGAGCTGGTCGCTCGACCATCGCGAGAATCCCGTGGCGATCCGCGTACCGGGCATCGGCCTGGTGAGCCGTCCCGACCTTGCGCCCGCCGAAGACACCGACTACAGCGCCGTTCGCTACAACGTGGTGCGCCAGGGTCGCGACGTTGCCGTGCTCGCACTTGGCGATTTCTTTGAGCTGGGCGAGCGCGTGGCAAACCGCTTGGCTGCCGAGTACGGTATCGAGGCAACACTCATCAACCCGCGCTTTGCAACCGAGCTTGACCGCGAGTTCCTCGACAGCCTTGCCGCCGAGCATCGCGTCGTCGTCACCCTCGAGGACGGCATCTTGGACGGCGGCTGGGGCGAGCGCGTGGCATGTTATCTGGCCTGCACGCCGCTGCGCACGCGCACCTTCGGCATCGCCAAGGGCTTCCCCGACCGCTACGACCCCAACGAACTGCTTGCGCAGAACGGCATGACGATCGAGAACATGGCCGCCGAAGCCGTAAGGCTACTCAACGAGTAAGAAAATCTCCGCAAGGGAAGCACCCCTGCGGAGGTTTTTATTTTCGCGACGCGATTATCTCAATCTGTAACATCTAGGGCCCGAATTTCCGTCTAACTGTTACAGATCTAGATAAGACGTCGTAGTCCCAGACCTTTGTCTCAATCTGTAACAGATAGGGACCTTTTGACCGTCCAGATGTTACAGATCGAGACATTCGAATTCCCCTGAAGAGAAAATCTCGATCTGTAACAGGTAGAACCCATTTCCTCGTCTAACTGTTACAGATTGAGACAAAGCAGCAAGGCATGCCGCTGCATCGGTCAGAACCACCACAAAGGTGCCTGTCCCTTTTTGGTAGGTAGAATTACCCATAAGGTAAGTATGTTTCTGAGTTATTTCGTGTTGACCCATTTGAGCGCGATAGGGTATAACTCTACTCAACCGCTAGGGATTTTATTGAGAAAGGTGTTCTCCCATGAGCAAGAACCTCTCCCAGCAGGTCGTTCTCGACCGCCGCGGCTTTGTCGCCGCCACCTTCGCAACCGTCGCCGGCCTTGGTCTTGCCGGCTGCTCCGACACCAGTGCCGAGGCCGACAAGGGTTCCGCCGCCGGTTCTTCCAAGAGCTCCGAAGATACCGAGGCTTCCACCACGCTCGACGCCAAGGCATTCGACAAGCTCGTCAACGACGGCCCCAAGGCCGATGACGACGCCATCGCCGCCAGCACCTGGGCGACGGCCGTCAAGGACGCCGGCGTCTTTAAGATCGGTGGCGTTCAGACCTCCACGCTCTTCTCCCTCCTCAACGAGAAGGACGGTCAGACCCGCGGCTTCGATGCCGGCATCGCACAGCTCCTGTCCAACTACATTCTGGGCGAGAACAAGGTCGAGATCACCCAGGTGACCTCGGACACGCGCGAGTCTGTCCTGCAGAACGGCCAGGTCGACGCTGTCTTTGCCACCTACACCATTACTGACGAGCGCAAGAAACTCGTCTCCTTTGCCGGTCCCTACTACTACACCCAGCAGGCCATCCTGGTGCTCGCCGATAACGACGACATCAAGAGCGTCGACGACCTGGCCGACAAGAACGTCGCCGTCCAGTCCGGCTCCAACGGCCCTGCCATCCTGGAGGAGTTCGCTCCCAAGGCCAGCCAGCAGGAGTTCAAGACCGACGAGGAGGCCCGCCAGGCACTCCAGCAGGGTCGCGTTGATGCCTACGTCATCGATAACAACATGCAGCAGAGCGCCCTGGTCCGCGAGCCCGGCAAGTACAAGATCGCCGGCAAGCCCTTCGGCAGCAAGGAGCCCTATGGCATCGGTCTGCCGCTCGATTCCGACGGCGTCGCCTTTATCAATGACTTCCTTAAGAAGATCGAGGACGATGGCACCTGGACCGAGCTGTGGCAGATCTGCATCGGCGACCGTACGGGCGACACCAATGTTCCCGAGCTGCCCGAGATCGGCGCCTAGGCAGCGAGCCTGGTAACGGCCGCAACGAAACCATACGGAAACGCATGATGCGCTTTATTGCGCTAAACTGTTTCCTCACTGAGTTGTCGGGGCTTCCGTACACACGGGAGCCCCTTTCCTTATCGGCGGGAGGTCCGCATGAGTCTCTCCGAGCTCTGGTCGCTCTATGGCCAGAACTATATCGACGCGCTGCTCACAACCTGGGGCATGACGCTTGAGTCGTTTGCCATCGCCATGGTGCTGGCCGTCGCCGTCACCGTGATGCGCGTGTCGCCGCTCAAGCCGCTGCGCGTCTTTGGCGACCTGTATGTCCAGGTCTTCCGTAACATCCCCGGCATCGCACTGCTCATCATCGTCGTCTATGCGCTGCCGCCGCTCAAGGTCGTCCTGCCCTACCGCACCTGCGTTATCGTCGCCACGGTCCTTTTGGGCTCGGCCTTTGGCTCCGAGAACTTTATGAGCGGCATCAACACCGTCGGCGTCGGCCAGGTCGAAGCCGCACGTTCGCTCGGCATGGGCTTCAGCCGCATCCTCGCCAAGATCGTGATTCCGCAGGCACTGCGCTCGAGCGTGCTGCCCATGACCAACCTCTTTATCGCCGTCATGCTCACCACCGCGCTCGGCAGCCAGGTGCCGCTTAAACCGCAGGAGCTCACCGGCGTGGTGAGCTACATCAACACGCGCTCGCTCGGAGGCGTCGCCGCGTTCTTTATCTCGGCGCTCGGCTACCTGGGCACGGCCTTTGTGGTGAGCCACATTGGCAACTACATCGATAAGAAGGTGAGGATCCTCCGATGAGCAAGCATTCCTCCCCTGCGCTTACCATGCGTGACGCGCTCTACGAGGCCCCCGGCCCCAAGATGCGCGCCAAGATTCGCATCGGCACCGCCATCTCGCTTGTTGCCGTCGCCGTGCTCTTCGCCCTCGTGTTGCAGCGCTTTTATGTGACCGGCCAGCTTTCGGTCCACTATTGGTATTTCTTTACGCACCTCACCACCTGGAAGTTCTTGCTTGCCGGTTTTGAGGGCACGGTAAAGGTCGCACTCACCGCCGGCGCCATCGCGCTGGTGTTGGGCTTAGCCCTCATGCTCGGCCGCACCAGCGACATTAAGCCGCTGCAGCTGGTCTGCCGCGTGCTCACCGATTTCTTCCGTGGCGTGCCGAGCCTTCTGTTCATCTACTTCTTCTTTTTGGTGCTGCCCCAGTACAAGATCGCGCTGCCGTCGTTTTGGATGCTCACGCTTCCCGTCGCGCTCGCTGCAGCCGGCGTACTTGCCGAAATCTTCCGCGCCGGCGTCAACGCCGTACCGCGCGGGCAGGTCGAGGCGGCCCAGGCGCTCGGTCTCTCCAAGGCTAAAATCACCTTTAAAATCGTATTGCCGCAGGCTATTCGATTTATCATTCCGTCGTTGATTTCGCAGCTCGTGGTCGTAGTCAAAGACACCACCGTCGCCTACGTGGTGAGCTACCCCGACCTCATGCAAAACGCCCGCGTGCTCATTACCAACTACGACGCTCTCGTGTCGGTCTACCTGGTAATCGCGGTCATCTATATCCTCATCAACATCGCGATTAACAAGGCCGCTGTCTACGTTTCGCACAAGACCGGCGCGACCATCATCCGCTAACGCTTTACCATTTCGAGTCATAAGGAGCCGAGCACCATGGCACAGAGCACCTCTTCCACCGGCAATCAGCCGCTGATCGAGCTCAGACACGTCGATAAGCACTATGGCGATCTGCACGTCCTCAACGACATCAATCTCTCGGTCGACCGCGGCGAGGTCGTCGTGGTGATCGGCCCCTCGGGCTCGGGCAAGTCGACCATGTGCCGTACCATCAACCGCCTGGAAACCATCGACTCGGGCGAGATCCTCATCGAGGGCGAGCCCCTGCCGCAGGAAGGCAAGGATCTTGCCCGCATGCGTGCCGAGCTGGGCATGGTGTTTCAGCAGTTCAACCTGTTCGCGCATATGACCGTACTGCAGAACGTCATGCTGGGACCGGTCGACGTGCTGGGCGTCTCCAAGGACGAGGCCCGCGAGCGTGCCATGGACCTGCTGGGCCGCGTGGGCGTTGCCGAGCAGGCCGATAAGGTGCCCGCACAGCTCTCGGGCGGCCAGCAACAGCGCGTAGCTATCGCCCGCTCACTTGCCATGCAACCCAAGGCCATGCTTTTTGACGAGCCCACGAGCGCCCTTGACCCCGAGATGATCAACGAGGTGCTCGAGGTCATGGTCCGTCTGGCCCAGCAAGGCATGACGATGATCGTCATCACGCACGAGATGAACTTCGCCCGCCGCGTAGCCGACCGCGTCGTGTTTATGGCCGACGGTCAGATCGTGGAAACCGGCACGCCCGACGAGTTCTTCGACCACCCCCAGACCAAGCGCGCCCAGGACTTCCTCAACTCCATTAAGGGCCACTAGCTCAATTGCCATGTTTGCTCGCCATGACCATCCAAACTCGAAAGTTACACCTATGATCGGAACTCGTACTTCATCGTCATACACCCCGCACGTCGACGTTGCCCCCGCCGACCGTCCGCTCATCCTCGTCGCGCCGCGTTGGGAAGAGGCAAAACCGTTTTTGAGCGAGACGCTCTCCCCCAACGAGGAAATCGCAAGTGTCTTTGTCGATGCCATCCTTGCCGCCGGTGGCCTGCCGCTGCAGATGTCTATTACCGAAGACGTCGATGTTATCCGTCATTACGTGGAAATCGCTGACGGTATCGCTATTCCCGGCGGCCCGGACGTCAACCCCAAACGCTGGGGCGACGAGCGTCCTTACGACCCCACGCTGTGCTGCGAGATTCGCGACCGTTTTGAGTTTAAGCTGGTTAACGAGGTGCTTCGCGCCAAGAAGCCGCTCTTTACCACCTGCCGAGGCACGCAGCTGCTCAATGTCGCCACCGGCGGCACCCTGTGCATGGACGTGCCGAGCCTGGGTGCGCGCGAGGGCCGCACGCAGTGGCGCCATACCCACGTGCTCAACGATCCCGTGCACCCCGTCGAGGTCGTGCCGGGCTCGCTGCTGGAGCGCGCGGTTGGCGGGCACAGGCTGATCCAGACCAACTCGGCACATCACTGCTGCGTCGACCGCCTGGGTAAAAGCACGCGCTTGGTCGCCAAGGCAACCGACGGCGTTCCCGAGTGCATCGAAGTCGAAGGCCAGCCTTTCTGCCTGGGCGTGCAATGGCACCCTGAGTACACGTGGAAGACGCTCGAGACCGACTTTAACCTGTGGAAGTCGTTTGTCGAGGCAGCGGCAAAGGTTAAGCAGGCCCGCTAGCTCGCGAATCACGCAGGCTTAAACCTTCCATGCCGGGGGGGCGGACACCAGCCACGGTGCCCGCCCCCCCTGTATTTGGTATGCTCGGTATGATTTTCCCTCACAAACAATCAAAGAAATCTCGACCGCAATCGGTCAACGGTAAAGCAAATGGCAAAAACGCTTGCTACGTTTATTAGGCAGTCAATTAGAATCGAAATGCATTGACTATTCCCCAACGGGGTCACGCCACAAATCCACATGAGCATCGAGGCTGGAAGCGGAAGCATGGAATTGGTCCCGAGCTGTATGTAGATCGCTACGACGTTGACAAGCAACAGCATGCCAATCGGACCGAAGCCGGACCCAAAATAGGAAACAACGATCACGCAAGAGACCACGTATGCAAGGCAGACGACACTCGCCAGAAGAAGTCGATAGCAAAATACATGCAGGTCGAAATACTGCCGAGCATCCAAAACGATTACGCAGTTAAGACAGTACAAAACGACACTCGACAGGACAAACGCGCCCAAAAGGGCAAAAGAAGACAGCACCACTCGCGCAACGATAGCGCACACACGCTTCCCTCCCCGAGCCTCCGACAGCCCCCACGGTTCCTCAATAAAGCCCGAACTGACAAAGCACGGCACAATGCAAGCCGCGATGAACGGAAAGAACAATGCATGAGCCAACGGGGCTACGTTGAACAGCAGACCGCGAAAAACCTCTGCATTACCAAATAGAAGGACATCCTCCGCCGATAGCCGAAGCGTCGGGTCTGGGAAAAAGCCCAAGAAACTGTTCTCACGGAGGCTGCAGAACCACATCGGGAAAGAATTAAGCTGCAATACCACCATGCACGCATAAATTACCAGGATTAAGGCGTACGTCCATTTGCTCACATGCTTCAATTCTGACTGGAGAAGTCTTTTAATCTGACGAGCCATTGAGCACACCCCCAGCGCGAAAGCTCAAGAGAGCGTAAATCAATACCGACAGACAGCTGGCTGCCGCGCCATATCTCAGAAGCGTCAGCTGCCCCATATCGCTATACCCAAGGGCACATCCGACTCCAAGGTACGGCCCCGGAAGAAAGAAGATCCATCGCAAGGACGGTATGGGCGTCTGAAGGTAAGTTCCGTAGAGCGTCAAGCTCATGACAAATCCAATTATTATCGCAGCCCCGCTCAATACAGCGCTGCCTGTAATCCGATAGATGGTCACCGTCTCCAGCGCAACCGATATCACCAATACGGCGTTGACTATCATTGCGGGCAAAAATGCAGTTAGCATGTCGTGCGAGTAGTTATGCCCTCCACGTATTATGGCTATTGCAAAAAGAAGAAGGCAAAGCGCACTATATGCTGCGCCGATTATTAAAGAAGACGAAAGTACATGTGCCAGAGCCCCGTTAAAGCGGGCAAGACCTCTTGCTGAAGAAATTCGGCATCCCTCTTCATAGCCGCGCTCCTGTAAAATCGCCAGGCAAACGATGAGCGGAACGAACAGGGAGGTGCCGGCAAAAGCACTGCGCACAAGGGACTCATCGGGTGCAGAAGGATCGATTACATTCCAGCAGAAACCAATATCCTCCCCAAAAACGCTATTGCCAAAGGCGAGCAACGTTGTTCCGTTTTTTAGAAAGACACAGAAGAGAAGGCCGAACGCCAGCATAAGCGTAAGACCAAACTTCGCCGGAAACATCCTGTGCAAACGCATCATATCTGCCTTTATGGGATGGATCGCCCGCTTCATAGCGAGACCGCCTTCATCAAGCGCCTGTAATACTCTTTTAGGGACGATGCCTCATCCCTTATGACGTCCATCGGTTCCTTTTTCAGCAGTTCGCCGTCATGGATAAACACGCAACTTGTTGCAACTGATGCCAACTCATCCAAATCATGGCTAGAGATGAGCATGGTCTTACCCTGTTCTCGATTCAATCGACCGATAAGGGCCCATATACTCTCGATGCCCAGCGGGTCCAACCCGTTCGCTGGCTCATCAAAAATAAGCAGATCAGTGTCACCCAACAAAGCCGTAGCTATATCCAGCCGCCGTTTCATTCCCAGAGAAAAACTGCTCACGTTCTTTTTCTCATCGGCATCCAGTCCAACTAGGCTCAAAACGCGAGGAATCTCACGATTCGCATCAAGCCCCCATTCCGAACATCGGATTTGGAGATTCTCAACCGCACTGAGGGATTGGTATGCTCCACTGGAATCTGGCACATAGCCGACACGCGTCCGCATCAAGCCAAGCTCTCTTTTTGATTTGCCTCCAAAGAGCTCCACGCTCCCCGAAGATGGCTCGCAGAGGCCCAAGACGATTTTAATAAGCGTGCTTTTGCCCACACCGTTTGCACCGACAAGGGCACAGAGCTCAGACTGATGCACCTCGAAGGAAACGTCATGCAAAACGTGCCGTTTCCCGTAGCGTTTTGAAACTTTTGATAGCTTTATCGCTGATGCGTTCATTGGACCCCCGTTCTGCTTGATAGAAAAACCGCTCATATCGTTCCTTCTTTCCTTTATCGTTTTCCATAGTTGTTATTGTTTTTCGATAACTCGTATTTGTCAAGATAATCTAAAAGAAGGGACCCGTGTTAGACACGGGTCCCTTCACGCTGATACTTCGTTTTAGTTGTTTGCCTTAAGCTACTCGTCACTCAAATCGACAGCGAAGACTGATGTCGGAAGCGATACCTCATTGCCTCCGCCGTCCCGCATCTGTCTCACGACATTTTTTGCGCGCTCGACAATAAGCTCCTCAAGCTCTTTCTCGCTCACGCGCTGAATAATATCTCCCGGTTGACAATCAAGCTCATCACAGATATCGAGAAGCGTCTTTAGGCGAATAGCTTTTATCTTTCCGTTTCTAAGCTTTGAAATATTAGCCGGAGTATGCCCCGTCGCCCGAATCAGATCAGCGCTGGTCTTTCCGGTCTTAAGCAGCTGCGTCTCAAGCTCGATGATGAGATAGCTCATGTTTCCTCCTACACAAGCTCGTCAGACTGCTCTTGGAGCAGCGAGGCATAACTCCAGATCGCCGAGATAAACAAGCAGACAACTGCGCCGATAAACGACCCCGCATCAAAGGTAGCGCCTTGGCAAATCTCAATAACGAAGGAATGAGGCACGATGTAAAGCTCCAGTCCGCCAATGGTGAGATTGACCGATCCATAGGCACCAACAAACGAAACCGCAGCGTTAACAGCAAAGGCAAGTGCAAGAACACGGATAAGCCGCACATGCGTCTTGGTAAAGGGCGAGACGCCTCGCGAGATGTTACGGCTGATCCCGCACAGAACGACAAGCGAAATACCCACGACGAGTGCCAGGCACAGTCCGCTTGGGATAACGATGCACCCGCCATTGAGAAGCGTCAAGACACCAAAAGAATCGACAGAAGCAACGTTTTCAACCGCATACCAAATCACGTAAACAACCAACGCGGCAAAAGCGACGAGCATCCCTGCAAAAACGGCTGCCATGCAAAAACCAAGCTTCCTGATATTTTCGCCCGCCTTGGCCATACGCTGAACGCTGTTGGACATACACTCACCCTCATCGACTCTATCGTTATTCGAACAGTTTATCGAACAACGATATAGATTGCATGCGGAAAGCCCCGCCAGTGCGCATAGGCCATTCACTAATCGGAAGGGGTGAGCGTGGATTTTGGACACGTATCGAACGAGAGTGGATAATCTCCCACTTTGAGGCCACCACCGAGCCTAAAACGGGAGATTATCCACTCTCATTGTCATCAAAGCACGCAAGCTCTTATTCAGCCGCCTCGCGCAGGGCCGACATCGTAGCCGCATATTGCTGCTGCAGTGCATGCATTCCCTCGCGTGCGCCGTCAACGGCATCGGCGCCGCGCAGCGCATCGGTCACCACAACCGCCGGCTCGTACAGATTATCGAATCCCAGGTTCTGGCTCACGCCCTTGAGCGTATGCACTGCCATAAACGCACCTTCAGCGTCTCCCGCCGCCATGGCAGCCTCC
>OHEM01000479.1_pt1 | contig 16490 bp, 16 predicted proteins | sample 1567281 | NCBI WGS metagenome assembly OHEM01 (sample SAMEA3879537, study PRJEB24766) | human gut metagenome | biome: human-associated habitat; feature: feces | place: USA | collected 1985/1987
CCGCCCCCACCGCCGCAGACTTTGAAGTCCAGCCAGGGGAATACCGGTATCAGGACAGCGACGGATTTTTCGTGGAGACGGAAAAGGGAAATTACCGCCTGGAGCCCCTGCTGGATTTCCTGGTCCGCTTTGCTGAGCCGGGCAGTCATGATTTTTATGTCTTGTGCAATAAGCCGGACTGCGGACATGGCAATGCCAATTGCAATGCATACGCGGGATTTGCCCTGGGCTATTTCAATCAGCACCTGTATGGGGTGCAGGACAACGGCACTGACTTTGTCCTGGTACGTATGAATATGGACGGGACGGGCCACACGGAAATTGCCCGACTCCCGGAGCAAAACGCCCTGGACGGGCGTAAGCAGCTGGGCGGCAGCTACTTCTTCGACAACGGCTATCTCATTTATCTGGCTATGCCCATCTCCTCGGGCGGTCCCGATTATGCCATGGCCATTTATAAGATCCAGCTGGAGACCGGGGAAATCACCCGGCTATTTCAGGAGGACATTCCGGTGCATACGGATTGGCCGTCTGTCGGGGTGTCTATCAGCAACGGATACCTGTATTTCCCGATGTTCAACGGCGAGACTGGCAGTGTCACCTATGCGGAAGGCAATTTGGAAACCGGGCGCATCGAGCATATTTTTGAAGATTGGAACCAATCGAACAGTCCGATGGTGAACTTTGACAATGTACTATACTACCACCGCGTCGGCGTGGGCCTGTGCGAATATGACAAGGCCACCGGCGCGGAGACGGTAAAGGTCCCCACAGATTGCAGCCTGGCCCTGCCGCAGTACACCAAGGATTATATCATCGTTCGCACATCGGACGATGACGCGGATACACACCGCACCATCTACGCATATGACCGGAATTATCATCTGTTGGGGCAGATGGAGCTGGAGCCCTACGGAGTCAAGTTTCCGTCACTTCAGTATGTTACTGCAAATGCCATCTACTTCACCTCAGGCGGCAAGCTGATTTCCTACATCGACCCCCATCACCTGGACCGTCTGGAGCTGATCCAGCTGGTGGACCCCACGGCAAGGAGCCACGGATAATAAGAAGGGATGCCATGGTCCACTGCCTGCACCCACAAACACACCGTGAAAAGACTGGAGGTCAAACATGAAAATCAAGCGAATTCTCAGCGCGACCCTCGCAGCCGCCATGCTCCTGTGCTGCTGCGCCCTCACCGCCTGCGCCTCCAAACCCGCCGCACCCACTTCCGCAGACTTTGAAGTCCAGCCGGGAGCATACCGGTATCAGGACATGGGCGACTTTTTTGTGGAGACGGAGCAGGGGCAGTATTACCTGGGCTGGGATCAAATCATCCGCTTCGCCGAGCCGGGCAGCCGGAGCTTCTACCCCCTGTGCAATAAGCCCAACTGCGGACATGGCGGCGAGAACTGCAATGCATACACCGACTATGCATTGGGATACTGGAACGGGCATCTTTACACCACCACCTACGAAGACAACGGTCCGGTAGTACAGCGCATGGATATGGACGGCGCCAACCGTCGGGAGGTGGGGCAGCTGCCGGTTCTGACGGCTGTGGATGGCGCACGGCACGCCAGCGGCGAATTGCTGTTCCACAACGGCTCTCTGTTTTATATGTACGACGCCATCGAAACGGACCCGGAATGGTCCATGTCTATCTACCAGTTTGACCTGGAAACCGGAAAGGGCCGGTGGCTGTTTCAGGAGGATATCCCGCTGTTCACTTATTCCTACGGAAGCTCATATGTGAATATTTGCGGGGATGACTTCTTCTTTAAGATAGCCAACGGAGTCACCGGTGAATGCACCTATGCCCTGGGGAACCTGAAAACAGGCCGGGTGGAAGCAACCCTTCCCGACTGGAGCGATCGCAACAGTGGGGCAATGGAGCAGGACGGCGTTCTGTATTACTTCAAGGCGGATGCCGGCCTGTGTGAATACGACAGGGCCACAGGCGTGGAAACGGTCCGCTTCCCTATGGAGGCTTACACGGCGAACCCCTGCTATACCCGGAACTATATTCTGGTGCGGTCTATGGACACCGAGGACTTTGAGCAATGCACGCTCTGGGTGCTGGACCGGGACTATAACCTGCTGGGAAAGGCCCCTCAGGAAAAGATCGGCAGATGGTTCCCCCAGCCGTATGCCATCACGGCAAACAGCATCTACTTCTGGCTCAACGGAAAGATCACCCACTATATTGACACCAGCGATCTGTCCAATCTGGAGCTCCTTCCGATGCCGGATACCAGCAATGCCAGAGCCCACGGCTAACTCATAGTTGACACCGGATAAATCCATCTGCTATAATGGGTTTATCCGATATCGCCCCACGCTATAAGGAGGGATGCCATGGTCCACCGCCTGTACCTACAAACACACCGTGAAAAGACTGGAGGTCGAACATGAAGATCAAACGAATTCTCAGCGCGACCCTCGCAGCCGCCATGCTCATGTGTTGCTGCATCCTGACCGCATTTGCCGAAAATGAGACCTACATCGGCTACTACAACGGCTACAGCTACACCTGCTCGGCAACCTGCTACACTTACCAGTGCAAGGCAACGATGGCTACAAAAAGCAACGAGGCCATGTACATTCGCGGGCAAATTATTTATAATCGCGACGACGGAAGCACCGGGACCGGTTATGTGAAAAAAAACGGTAAAGGTTTTATCACCACCGACAATCTGGAAAATGCAAGTTCATTCCAGTCCATGAATGCAACCTTCAAAGTGGGTGGTCACCTAATTGAGACGATTTTTGTCTCCGCATAAGGATACGCGTGTGTAGCCCAGGTAAGTAACGCCAAGGGGAGCTTGCATACCGGCAAGCTCCTCTCGGTAGCCATGACAGGAGATATTATGAAAAAAACACTCTTTTTTATATGCATGGTGCTCACCCTCTCCCTCACCGCCTGTGCCTCCAAGCCCGCCGCCCCCACCGCCGCAGACTTTGAGGTCCAGCCAGGGGAATACCGGTATCAGGACAGAGACGGATTTTTCGTGGAGACGGAGAAAGGCAACTACTACATGAACCCGTCGGGAGACGGAGTGATCCACTTTGCCGAGCCCGGCAGCCACGAATTCCACGTCCTGTGCAATAAGCCCAACTGCGGCCACGCCAGCGCAGACTGCAATGCGTTTTTGGAGGTGGCCTTCGGGTATTACAACGGCCATCTTTACGGTGTTACGCTTCAGGATCAGTTTGAGCTGATCCAGATGGACATGGACGGCACCAATCACCGGGTCATCACCCAACTGCCCGAGCAGAAGGACCTCAGCGGCGGTTTCAGCGGCGGCGGCAGCTACTTCTTCGACAACGGCTATCTCATCTTCCTGGCATTCCCCTCCACATCGAACCCGGACTATGCGCTGCCGGTCTACAAGATCCAGCTGGAGACCGGGGAAACCACGCAGCTGTTTCAGGAGGATATCCCGCTTCACACCGTCTGGCCAGCAGACGGTGTGTCCATCAGCAACGGATATATCTATTTCCCCATGCCTCAGGCGGAAGCATCGGAGTATGCATTTGCAGAGGGCAACTTAGAGACCGGGCGCATTGAGCTTGTTTTTGAGGATTGGAATAAGAGGAACAGTGCTGTGGTAAACTTTGACAACGTGCTGTACTATCACCGCGCCGGAATAGGATTGTGTGAATACGACAAGGCCACCGGCAAGGAGACGGTGAAGGTTCCCATGGATGTATATTACGCTGATGTGTCCTACACCAAGGATTATATTTTCCTTCGGACGCTGGATTCTGCCGATTTTAATCAGTGCGTCCTGCTGGCATACGACAGGGACTACAATCTTCTGGGGAAGTTGGAACTGGAGAAGATCGGTTTGCGGTTCCCCTTCCTGGAATACACCACCGCCAATGCCATTTACCTCTCCGCCGACGGCGGGACCATCACCCACTACATCGACCCCCACCACCTGGACCGCCTGGAGCTGATCCAGCTGGTGGACCCCACGGCAAGGAGCCACGGATAATATGGAACTGACCATTCACGCCCTGTCCCATTCCTACGGGGACAAGAAAGCCCTGACAGGCTTTGCCCACACCTTTGTCCCCGGCATCACAGCCCTGCTGGGCCCCAACGGTGCGGGGAAAAGCACCCTCATCCACCTGATCTGCGACCTGCTGCCCCGCCAGACGGGGACCATCGCCTTCGACGGGACGGATATTCTGTCCATGGGACCGGCGTTCCGGCAGGTGCTGGGCTTCATGCCCCAGAGCCAGGGGATGTACGACGACATGACCGCCTGGGAATTTCTGCTGTACATGGCCCAGCTGAAGGGGCTGAGGCCCCGGGCCGCCCGGGAACAGCTTCGGGAGCTGCTGCAGGTGGTGAACCTGTGGGACGCGGCCCACCGCCGGGTCGGCGGCTTTTCCGGCGGCATGCGCCAGCGGGTGATGCTGGCCCAGGCCCTGCTGGGCGCGCCCAAGGTCCTGCTGCTGGATGAACCCACCGCCGGGCTGGACCCGGAGGAGCGGGTGCGCCTGCGGGAATATATCCGGCAGCTGGGCCGGGACAAAATCGTCCTTATCACCACCCACATCACCGGCGACGTGGAATCCATTGCCAGTGAGATTTTGCTGCTGCACCACGGCGTCCTGCTGGCAGACGCCCCGGCGGAGGAATTTATCCGCGGCTGCGGTGCGGCCAACCTGGAGGACGCCTATATCCGGCGGCTGCATCCCCATGCGTGAGTGCAGGCGTGTTTTCTCCCGCAGGAGTCTGCTATGGCTGCTGGTGCTGATGGCGGCGGTGGTGTTTTTCCATCGGGTGGACCATCACAACGCCCCCGGCTTTGCCGCCGCCTATCGGCAGACCGCAGCTCAGCTGGCAGCCAGCCCGGATCCGTCCGCCGCCCTGTCTCAAATGGAGGCGGAGAGCCGCCGCTATATGACGGCCCTGCTCTGGTGCAGCACGGATGACCCGGACCTGCTGGAGCTATACCGGGACCAGGCCCGGCAGGTGCTGGGCGATGATTATGAGACAGCGGCCATGGCATATGATCTCAGCGACCAGGCACAAGCCGCCTTTACCGCCCGGCAGCAGGCCCAGCAGACCCTCCGGCAGCAGCTGGACTACCTGGCGGCGTACCCCGGATATCTGGATACCATCCACGAAAATGCCGCCAACATGCCCACCCTGTCCATTTTCATGGACAGCAGCGCCGGAAAATTCCATGCGGAAAACGTGAAGAAAACGGACCGGGACTTTCCCCGCAGCGCCGATGTGTCCCTGACCCTGACGGAGACTGCCGGACTGGAGAATTTCTTGCAGGACGGTGTGTTGTCCGTGTGCATCCTGCTGTGGATGCTGGTAACGGTGCTGCGGCTGACAGAGGAGCGCCGCAGCAGTCTGCGATACCTGGTGTTTGGCAGCCCCCGAGGCCGGACATGGCTGGCCCTGCGCCGGGTGGGAATCCTGGGCCTTTCCGCCGCCCTGGGCACAGCCCTTCTGATGCTGACGGGCCTTGTCACCGACAGTCTGCTGTACGGCGGGCTGGGTGACCTGTCCGCCGCCGCCCAGTCCAGCGAAATTTTTCAGAATTTCCCGTACCCGCTGACGCTCCGTCAGGTGCTTTGGGCGTATTACCTGCTGAAAACTCTTGGTATGTGGCTGATGGGACTGCTGCTGTGGCTGATTCTTCAGCTGATCCACCATTTGCAGACGGCTATGGTGGCCGCCGCCGCATTTCTGGCGGTGGAATACAGTCTGTTCGCCTTTGTGCCGGACAGCTATGCCATCGTGGCCCTTCGGTATATCAACGTGTTTTCCTTCGTTGGCATGGAAAAGACGTTTCTGCACTATCTGAATATCAATCTGCTGGGCCGGGCGGTAAACGGCGCCATGCTGTGTACCGCCCTGCTGCCGGCGCTGTTGGTGCCGGCAGCGGCAGGAGCCGTGGTCTATGCCGGACATCACCGGCCCATGGCCGGAGCCAACGTGTTCCAGCGTCTGGCGGCCCGGCTGCGTCCCGTGTTTTCCCGGGCCTCCGGCCGGCTGACCCTGACGGGGTTCGAGTTCAGGAAAATCCTATGGTATCACAAGGGACTGCTGGTGCTGCTGGTCTTTGCCCTTTGGTGCTTCCGGGCAGCCGCAGCCCCCACGGCGGACGTGTCCCTGTACGACACGGACACCGCCGCCTTTCAGAATGAGTTCCAGGGCCCTGCCACGGAGGACACCCTCCGGGCCATCCGGGCCCGCATAGCGGAGGTGGAAGGCTGGCCGGAGTCCGAGATCCGCTCCGCCCAGCTGGCGGCCCTGTCCGCCGTGGAGGCCGAGGCCCTGGAAAAGCAGGATACCGGCCTGTGGGTACTGAATCCTGCGCCCATGTTCACTCTGTGCGGCGGCGATGTGGGCGGCAGTCAGCGCATTCCGTCCATGGCGGCACTGCTGACAGTGGCACTGCTGACGGCAGGCGCCTTCGCCGGAGAGCGGCAGCAGCGGATGCTGCCGCTGCTGCAGACCACACCCCGGGGCCGCCGCCGGGCGCCCCGCTGCAAGCTGACCCTGTCTGCCCTGTTGGCGGCAGCGGTATGGCTGACCCTGACCCTGCGGCAGGTGTACCAGGTCTCGTCGTATTACGGCGGCCTGACGGCCCTGTCCGCCCCGCTGCGCAGTGTGGCCCATTTTACAGACCTGGCCGCAGACTGCACCGTGGGGCAGTGGCTGGCCGGATGCCTGCTGCTGCGGCTGCTGGTGCTGCTGGCTGCCGCCATGACCGGGTGCCTGCTGTCGAGCCTGTGCCGGACGGTGAACGCTGCCGTGGTGGTATGCTGCGCCGGACTGGTGGGCCCGGCGGCCCTGGAGCTGGTGGGCGTGCGGGCGGCAGGCATCCTGTCCCTGGCCCGCCTGTGGACCCCCGTTACCTGCTCCCTGTATGCCTATCTCATCCCCCTGGCTCTGCTGATAGTCTGCCCCCTTCTGTGCGTGCGGCGCAGGCCCAGGGTCTGATCTGTTGAGATGGTTGCACCCCAGGCTGTTCATCATGGACACATGGGTGCTGAGATAGCCGCTCCAGCACATGCACATAGCGGTAAACACCGCGATGTCGCCGCCGACAGCCTTCCCTACGCATCCCCACGCGGAAATGGCGTAAAAATGGCGTAGAGGAACCGGCGATACGCAGTTGCGAAAATCGCCTGCTGCAACATTACTAAGAATATTCAAGCTGCCCTGCGTACAAAGCAGGGCAGCTTCAGCCTGTCCCACGCCACACTGTCATGGATGTTTCCGGCAGTTACTTCCACTCATCCTCTTCAATGGGCTTTTTCCCGAGCTTTTCCCGTTCCGCGTTGACTTCTCTGCGCAGCTGCCCGGAATAAACCTTGGCCGCCTTCGCAACTTGTTCCTTCTGGAGCTTTTTCTTATTCGCGCTGGCCTTGATGTGGGTGCCGTCAATGAAAATCGCGCTGGTGTCCAGCATTCTGTTATTCAATGCCTTAAGCATTGGGGGTAATCGCGAAAAGGAAACCCTAGATTGTAGTTCCAGGTTATAGTATACTATACACATTCCATATCACAAACATCAGCTATTGATAGCGTCTCCTGATAGCTTTTTGATAGCAGAAAGTCGGATACCACATAGGATCGGGATAACAGGTATCAAACAAAGTCAAATGGAATCAAATGCTCTATATAAAAAAGTTTAGAGTGCGTTTCTGCTTGGCGAGCAAGAGGAGGGCACCGATATGTTTGATTTTCTGCAAAAGGGAACAGAAATCAATACAACTCAAATCGTCGACGAAATTGAGGCGGCGGTATATGTTCATGTCAGACCGTATGGGTTCAAAAAGTATGGCAGAACGCTTCACCGCTTCGTCTCGGAAGATATTTCACAGGTGATTCATTTTCAAAGCGGTATGCCCGCACACGGTATGGGCGGACTGCTGTGTGTAAATGTAGGCATTCGTATTCCGGAATGCTCCGATCGAGTTTTTCAGCCAAAAGCGGAAAAGAAAAAATACTATCACGATTATGACTGCACCATTCGCTCCCGCCTGGGAACGGTCAGCGGTAAACAGGAAACCTGGTCACAACAATGGACTGACGGGGATCTGTCCTGCACAAATCCGATTGCACACCGCAGTTTTACTATTCGGGCATGATGCTCAAAAACTTACTCTGTTTTTGTGATATGTTCCAATTCCTCCCAAATTGCAAAAAAGTGGTTGCAAAACGAACGCTGCGGTGTTGTATATGGTATAAGGTCGAAATATGGGACCAATGAGGAGGATGACCGTATGAAGAAGCCAGATAAAAATGTTTTATACATTTCGGACTACAGGATGCATGTAGCTTCGCTAATGGCGGTAGCACTGTTCGTATATATTAACCACAAATACTTTACCGGCTTTTTCCGTGTTTTTCAGCCTCCTATACCCATAGCGATTGACTCCGTCACAGCTATTGGCATAATTGCTGTGACGGACGTAATGTTTTTTGCACATATTATTGCGCTCAGCCGAACATACATCGTGTCTACTAAGGGAATCACAGTCATTTTTCTCGGTATTGTTCGTCACCTTTACCCATGGGAAAAGTTCAAAGTAATAGATGTGTGCCCTGGGTTCGACGAGTGTGAAGGAGGAATTTTCATGTTGATGGTTTGCAGCACCATACCGATTCGGACGGTGGCTGGCGGAGCACTTCAGCTGGAACTGGCAATCTACCGTTGGCCTCACATACTATTTTTCTCCAAGCTGTCCCTTGAAGAACGCATGTATTTTGATCGTCTGCGGCGAGGAGATGAGGCTTCGTGCAGCGAGGACTCTGATGACTGCTGAGATGGTAATTCAGAAATAGGGAAGGTATTTGGCATACGAAAAGTATATCGCGCAGAGCTTCCGTTGACGGCTCCCATGTGGATGGTATCGGAGAAAATATAACCCCTTCCGCTATTGCGGATATGTCCATGATGAGCGCCGCCGCTGTGGCTGCAGTGATTTTCCTTGATCGCGATAAAGGACCCCCGGCCCGGCCGGAGGTCCTTTTGATTCACATGTACCGCACCACGATGCACACCATGGACACCGCCATCACCATGATGGTGGCCGGCGCGCAGTAGCGGCAATACTTGCCCCAGGTGACGGGATGGCCGTTCTTGGCGGCCACGGACGTGCCCACCACATTGGCGGAGGCGCCGATGGGCGTGGCGCTGCCGCCCAGGTCCGTGCCCATAGACAGCGCCCAGGCCAGCACATGCAGGTCCACGCCCTGGGTCTGAGCCATGGCCTGAATCACCGGCACCATGGTAGCGGCAAAGGGGATGTTGTCCACAAAGGCGCTGGCCACGGCGGACACCCACAGGATGATGGCCACCATCACCACGGCCTTGCCGCCGCTGAGCCTGGCAATGCCGTCTGCCAGCACGGCCAGGCAGCCGGTGCGCTCCAGCCCGGTCACCACCACGAACAGGCCCGTGAAGAACAGCAGGGTCTTGTAGTCCACCCGGGCAAACAGTCCCGCAGCCGCCTTCCGGCCGCTGGTCAGCAGCGTCACCAGGCTCATCAGAGCCGCGGCGATGCACCCGATGGCGGCCACCGTCAGCTCCGTCTGGGCGTGGGTGATCAGCAGGACCACCACCACTAAGAAGGACGATCCGCAGCCATAGAACCCCGCCCGGTTGGTCACCGCCGACGCTGCGTCGGGGTACACCACGTCTGCCGGGCGATTCTTCTCGCTCTGGGCCAGGGGCTTCCGGAAGCACAGGAAGAAGTACACCACCGTGAACACCAGACACACCGCCGCGATAACGCCGGTGTTGCCCAGGAAGTCGAAGAAGCTCAGCCCCAGGGAGGTGCCGATGATGATGTTGGGGGGGTCGCCGCACATAGTAGCCGAGCCGCCCAGGTTGGCGCAGAAAATCTCCGCCAGGATCATAGGCACCGGGTCAAAATACAGCGTCTTGGCCAGCTCCGCCGTCACGGCGGCCAGGAACAGGATCACAGTGATGCTGTCGATGAACATGGCCAGAAGCGCCGACATCACCATAAAGCAGATCAGCAGCGGCACCGTCCGGTAATGCACCAGCTTCGCGATTTTTAGGCACAGCCACTGGAAAATTCCCGCATGGCCCATGCCCTCCACCATCACCATCATACCGGCAATGAACACAATGGTGGACCAGTTGATACCGGTATTGGACTCGGACGAGCCCACCCAGAAGCCCTTCTGGATAAAGCAGCTGAGGTTCAGCGTCTCCCAGATGGCCCCTCCGTCATGCATGCACAGGCCGAACACCAGTACCAGCACCAGAGCTCCGCTGCCCAGCGTTACCCACTGACGAGGAAACCGGTCCCAGATGATGAGGGCAAACATCACAACAAAAATGGCAACCGCCAAAATTTTCTCCATGATAGCTCCTCCCCTTTCTTCAGAAATGATCTTTGAACCGTATGGTATTGTAGCCTCCCCACTCGGGAAAGTCAACCCCAGCGCCTTATACAGTTTCACAAAAATGTCACAAACAGAAGCCAGTTTTCTGTAAATTGCACGACATTTACATGGAATTAACAACGTATTCACACATTTTCACTTGGGCATTCCGGAGTCTGTACAAGTGCTTCCCACGTGTAAAAAGAGGCTGTCCCGGGCGGGACAGCCTCTCTTTTATTTGGCGTAAAACAAGTTTACTTGGCGGCCTTCTGAGCCTTGATGGACTCGATCAGCTCGGGCACAACCTTGAACAGGTCGCCCACGATACCGTAGTCAGCCACCTCGAAGATGGGAGCGGACTCGTTCTTGTTCACGGCGATGATGCACTCGGAATCCTGCATACCGGCCTTGTGCTGGATAGCGCCGGAGATACCCAGAGCGATGTAGACCTTGGGATGGACGGTCTTGCCGGTCTGGCCCACCTGGTGGTCAGCGCTGATCCAGCCGGCATCCACGCAGGCGCGGGAGGAACCCACGACGCCGCCCAGAACCTCAGCCAGCTCCTCGGCCAGCTTGATGCCGCCTTCCACGTCCTTGGAAATGCCGCGGCCCACGGACACGATGAAGTCCGCACCGATCAGGTCCACCAGCTTCTTGGCGGCCTTCACGGTCTCCACCACCTCGGTGTGGATGTCGGAAGCCTCCAGAGCGAAGGCGGGGTGCAGGATCTCCACGTTCTTCTTGCACAGGCGCTTCTTCATAACGCCGGGACGAACGGTGGCCATGGCGGGACGGAAGCGGGGGCAGATGATGGAGGCCATCAGGTGACCGCCGAAAGCGGGACGGGTCATCTTCAGGTCGCGGTCCACGGGATGGGGCTCCCGGTTAATCATCACGGTGCCCAGCTTGTTGATGCGGTCCTCGGGCAGAGTGGAGGCTTCCTTCAGGAAGTTCTTATAGTTGGGCAGGTCGATGTCCAGGTGAGTGCAGTCGGCGCACAGACCGGTGTGCAGACGGGCGGCGCAGCGGGGAGCCAGATCACGGCCGATGTTGGAGGCGCCGAACAGCAGCACCTCGGGCTTGATCTCCTCCACGGCCTCCACGATCACCTTGGTATAGGCGTCGGTGGTGAAGTCCTTCAGCAGGGGGGAGTTGTACACATAAACCTTGTCCGCGCCGTATTCGCCCAGCTCAGCGGCGATGCCGTCCACGTTGTCGCCCAGCAGAATGCCGCACAGCTCAACGCCCAGCTCGTCGGCCAGCTTCCGGCCCTCGGAGATCAGTTCAAAGGTGGTGGGCATCATCACGCCCTGACGCTGCTCGCAGAAAACCCATACGTTTTTGAAGGCAGCGGTATCAGCACTATTAAAAGCCATTTTCTTATCTCCTTCCTCAGATGATGTGCTTGGCGGCCAGGATGCCGGCCAGCTTGTCGGTAGTCTCCTTACCGGCGCCCTCGAGCATCATGCCGGCGCCCTTCTGGGGAGGCGTAAAGGAGGTCAGAATGTTGGTGGGAGAACCCGCCAGGCCGATGGTGCTCTTGTCGATCAGGGGATGATCCTTCAGAGTCTCATAGGTCATGGTGACCAGGGGCTTGCTGTAGGCTTCAAAAGCGCCGCCCACGGACAGGTAACGGGGCTGATTCAGCTCCTTGATGCAGGTGATCATGCAGGGGGTCTTGACCTTGACGGTCATATAGCCGTCCTCCAGCATGCGCTTGACGGTCAGGGTATTGCCGTCCTTGGTGATCTCGCCAGCGTAGGTCACCTGGGGCAGGTGCAGCTTCTCGGCGATCTGGGGGCCAACCTGGGCGGTATCGCCGTCGATGGCCTGACGGCCGGCCAGGATGATGTCGTCCTCTTCCACGCCGTAGGTGTCGATACCGGCGGCGATGATCTGGGAGGTGGCGTAGGTGTCGGAGCCGCCGAACTCGCGGGCGGTAATCAGGACGCCCTCGTCCACGCCCATGGCCATCAGCTCACGCAGCATGCCTTCTGCGGGAGGGGGGCCCATGGTGAACGCGATGACCTTGCAGCCCAGCTGGTCCTTCAGGGACAGGGCGGCTTCCACGGCGTTCAGGTCGTCGGGGTTGATGATGGTCTGCATGGAGGCACGATCCAGGGTGCCGTCGGGGTTCACTGCCACCTTACCGGAGGTATCGGGAACCTGCTTCACAGTAACAAGAATTTTCATTTTACCTTTTACCTCCTCAATTACTTAACGCCCAGGTGGCTGGAGATGACCATGCGCTGGACCTCGGAAGTGCCCTCGTAGATCTCGGTGATCTTGGCGTCGCGCATCATGCGCTCCACGGGATACTCACGGGTGTAGCCGTAGCCACCGTGGAACTGTACAGCCTTTGTCGTCATATCCATAGCGGTCTCAGCGCAGAAGAGCTTAGCCTCGGCTGCCTCTAGGTTGTAAGAAAGACCATTGTCCTTGCACCACGCTGCACGACGTACGAGCAAGCTAGCGCAGTCGATACGAGCCTTGAGGTCTGCTAGCTGGAACTGTGTGTTCTGGAACTTAGCGATGCTGCGACCAAACTGCTTGCGCTCCTTGACATAGGCAACGGTCTCCTCCAGAGCGCCCTCGGCAATGCCCAGAGCCTGAGAAGCGATACCGATACGGCCGCCGTCCAGAGTCTTCATGGCGATCTTGAAGCCCTCGCCCTTCTTGCCCAGCATACGATCCTTGGGGATCACGCAGTCCTCGAAGATCAGGTCGCAGGTGGAGCTGCCGCGGATGCCCATCTTCTTCTCGTGCTTGCCCTGAGAGAAGCCCTTATCGGTTTTCTCCACGATGAAAGCGGAGATCTCCTTCATGGAGCGGCCGCGCTTATCGGTGGTCTTGCCGGTGACGGCGATGATGACGAAGGTATCCGCCACGTTGCCGTTGGTGATGAAGCACTTGGAGCCGTTGAGGATGTAGTTCTCGCCGGACTCATCCAGGACGGCGGTGGTCTGCTGACCCTGGGCGTCGGTGCCGGCGCCGGGCTCGGTCAGACCGAAAGCGCCGATCTTGCGGCCGGAGCACAGGTCAGGCAGATACTTCATCTTCTGCTCCTCGGTGCCGTTCTCAAAAATGGGGGCGGCGCACAGGGAGGTATGAGCAGAGACGATAACGGCAGTGGTGCCGCAAACCTTGGCCAGCTCTTCCACGCACATGGCATAGGACAGGACGTCGCCGCCGGCGCCGCCGTACTCCTTGGGGAAATAAATACCCATCATGCCCAACTTCGCCATCTTCTCGACGGTTTCCATGGGGAAACGCTCTTCTTCGTCGATCTCAGCGGCCAGAGGCTTTACTTCGTTCTCTGCGAATTCGCGGTACATCTTGCGAACGAGCAGCTGTTCCTTCGTCAGATGGAAATCCATACTCTTTTCTCCTTTACAGATTTACTTTTTGTAGTTGAAGAAGCCCTCGCCGGACTTGATGCCCAACTTGCCGGCACGAACCATCTTCCGGATCAGCACGTTTGCGCGATACTTGCTATCGTGGGTCTCGTTATACAGCACGTCCATGATGTTCAGCACGATGTCCCAGCCGATCAGATCGCCCAGGTGCAGGGGGCCCATGGGGTGGTTGCAGCCCAGCTGCATAGCAATATCGATATCTTCCGCAGAGGCAACGCCCTCCTGCAGAACGCAAACGCCCTCGTTGCAATAGGGGATCAGGATCTTGTTGACCACAAAGCCGGGGGCCTCGTTGACCACCACGGGGGTCTTGCCGATCTCGGTGGACAGGGTCTTGATCTTCTCGACCAGCTCGGCGGGGGTGTTGCCGCCGGCAATGACTTCCACCAGCTTCATGGCGGGCACGGGGTTGAAGAAGTGCATGCCGATGAGCTGATGCTTCAGGCCCTGGCCCATCTCGGTGATGGACAGAGAGGAAGTGTTGGAAGCGAAGATGGCATCTTCCTTGCAGATGGCATCCAGGCGGCCCAGCAGTTCCTTCTTGGTGGCCATATTCTCAGCAACGCACTCGATGACCAGGTCGGCATCGGCGGCGGCCTCGAACTCCTCCACCAGGACGCGGCTCATGATATCATCAGCGGCTTCCTGGGTCATCTTGCCGCGGGCGACCTTCTTGTTCAGAGAGGCGGCCAGCTTGTCCTTATGACGCTGAGCGCTGGGGACGCTGGAAGCATACATCAGAGCGGTGTGGCCCTTCGCTGCGAAAACCTGAGCGATACCGCTGCCCATAGTACCTGCACCAAAGATTGCGACTTTCATGATTGTTCCTCCTAAATAAATTTTTATTTAAATAGCGATTTTAATCATCAGGCCCGGTAAGGAGCCTGTTAATTAACCAAATGGGGTTACTTGTTCTGATAGGGCTCGTGCTTGCGCTTTTCCAGGAAGGCGCCCATGCCCTCCTTCTGGTCCGCCGTCTCGAAGCAGCTGCCGAACAGGCCCTCCTCGATGGCCACGGCCCGGTCGATATCCACCTGCATACCGTCGTTGATGGCCTTCTTGCAGGCGCGGACGGCGATGGGGGCGTTCTTGGCGATGGTCTCGGCCATCTTCTCGGCGGCGGGCATCAGCTCCTCCAGGGGATACACGGCGTTCACCAGGCCGATGCGCAGGGCCTCGTCGGCCTTGATGTTCTTGGCGGTATAAATCAGCTGCTTGGCCATGCCCATACCCACCAGACGAGCCAGACGCTGGGTGCCGCCGAAGCCCGGGGTGATGCCCAGGCCCGCTTCCGGCTGGCCGAACACGGCGGTGTCGGCGCACAGGCGGATGTCGCAGCTCATGGACAGCTCACAGCCGCCGCCCAGGGCAAAGCCGTTGACGGCGGCGATGGTGGGGATGGGCAGCGTCTCCAGCTTGCGGAACACGTCGTTGCCCTTCTTGCCGAAGGCCTCGCCCTCGGCCTTAGTCAGGGTGCTCATCTCGCCGATGTCGGCGCCGGCCACGAAAGCCTTCTCGCCGCTGCCAGTGATGACCAGGGCGCGAATCTCGTCGTCCGCCTTCACCTGCTCCACCAGCTGGTCGATGTCCTCCAGCACCTGGGAGTTCAGGGCGTTGAGGGCCTTGGGCCGGTTGATGGTGGCAACGGCAATGTGGCCCTTCTTTTCCAACAGAACATTCGTCATGATCGTTCCTCCTTGCTTCGATCACCCGCCGCAGCGGCGGGCGCGCGACGGGATGCCGCCCATAGCGGTCCCATCTTGTGTATGATCTTCATACAGTCTGTATTATAGTCCCTCGTCTAAAAATTATCAAGCCCTTGTTGACCGCCTTTCTCTTTTTCAGGATATTCCACAAAAGAAATGAAAATTCTTTGCGCATTTTTCAATATGACATGTTCATAATCCGGTCACAAAACCGTCCCCGGCACCAAATGGAGCATTTTTTTCGTTTACAGAACCGTGTATCTTGTGGTATATATAGAGTTGGTATTTTATTCGCGGCCATGGCCGCACAGGAGGAAATGACCCATGCGCATGAGAAAGAAAAAGAATCTGGTGCCCCGGATGGAAGCCTGCGGCGCCCTGCTGATCGAGGACCCCCGCGCCCTGCGGGGCCGCTGGCGGGAGCTGCTGCCCGGGGCAAAGGAGCTGCGGGTGGAGCTGGGCTGCGGCAAAGGCCGCTTCGCTCCATGCGGAATTGGGGCTGGCGTGGGCATTCCGGAAGGCCCATCCCATGGTGAGCGCCCTCCGGGCGGAGGTTCCTTTCACCATCAGGGCGGAAAAGGAAATACATGGTAAAATAAGGCGTGCGGGGATGAAGTTGAGCGCGTCATCCGTGCGTGCGGCAAAGGTGCCGAAGTGTCTGTACCGGTCATTTTTTTTCCCCCACATGGCATCCAGGATGTTGAAAACACGATGCGCCAGCGCGGCGGAAGCCGCCCCGGAGGAGCCTCCTGCCAGGCAGCCTGCTGATGCCCAGAACAGGGTGGAAAAAACGCCATCCGTCAAGTTCTCCGCCACGCTTTCAATAGCCGCTCTGGCGATGCCGTGGCCGTCCATCCGTTCCGTATCCCGTCCCACGATCATGGAGACGGAGTGCCGGGCCTCTCCGGCGTTCCCGCTGCGCAGGGCATTTTCCACCTTCCGGGCATGCTCGGCCAGGCTGCGCGG
>OHEM01000485.1_pt1 | contig 16377 bp, 11 predicted proteins | sample 1567281 | NCBI WGS metagenome assembly OHEM01 (sample SAMEA3879537, study PRJEB24766) | human gut metagenome | biome: human-associated habitat; feature: feces | place: USA | collected 1985/1987
TGTCCGTCAGCTCCGCCAGTTTGTCACGGAACGCATCGTAGTAGCCGCCGCTCAAAAACACGCGGCGCGCGTCCACCATCTGCTTTGTGTCGCCGGGAATCTTCGCGTGCATCTGCTTTACGGGCAGAAGATGCACATACCCCTGGCGCGCAATATCATAAGAATGTCCGTTTGCGCAGCGCAGCGCGCGGTCTTCTCTTTCCAACGCGCCGCCGCATGCGGGACAGCAAAATATCATCATAAACCCTTAGCCCTTCGCCTGATACCAGCTCTTACCGCTTCCGGCCTCTGCCAGCAGAAGAAGGGGAGCAAAAACACGTCGGTATCCCAAAAGACATTGCCCTTGTAGCGCCCGTGCGTCAGTCCCCGCGCTCCGATGGACACAGCGGGGTCATCCGGCGCGTTTGCGCACAGCATCTGAAACACGTTGTAGCGCAGCGCGCCCTGAATGCGCTCGTCCGCATCCAGCTGGATGTCGCAGTCCCGCCACAGGGCCTCCCACGCCGCGGCATTTTCGCCCCATGGGTCCGGTACGTCGGGGTTGGCCGCTTCTGCGTCCAGCAGCACGCGCACACGCTTTTCCACCGTGATCCGCTCGCCCGCGCGCAGGCCGGCGTTCATCTCCTCCGGTCCGTCGCAGAGGATGCGCAGCTCACGTCCCGTATGCACCGCGCGCATCACCAGCTCCCGACCGCTCTGGCGCACGGGTTCCAGCAGGCGCACCGTCTGCGTTTCCTCCACCATCTGATCGTCATGGACGGGCAGGTTGCACACCTGAGCATCCATGACGCTTTGCACCCGGACCTGCGTATCCTCAAGGGCCGTGAGCGTCAGGCGCACACAGAGCAGCTGCCGGTCCGCCATGCTGGCCATGCGCTGCGTCTCCACGGCCACGGTCCGCCCGCGCCAGCGTTGGGTGAATACCCCCGTGCGCAGGTCCAGTTCCTGCGAAACCTGTGCGGGTTCCTCCCCCACCACGCGCAGCCCCAGCGCGTCGGGCAGCTGCACCATGTCCGTCACGCCGGGACGGATGGGCTCGAAGAACCCCGCGCGGAACACGGCATGATCGTACGGGCGACGCTTGGGCGTCTGCAGGCTGAAGCTCCGCATGCCCAGACAACCGTTGCCCACCGCGAAAAGCGACTCCGAATACTCGCTCACCGGCCCGTCCAGCAAAATGTGCCACGGCTTGATGCGCACATCAGCCATCGGTCCTCATCCTTTCGTATACAGGAATGCGCTCCAGCGGGCATTCGGCGTAGCGTTCCCGGCCGCCCGAAAGGGTTTCGCCAGTGAAGAAATCGCGCCATGTGCCTGCCGGCAGCCATACGGCGCGTCCCTTCGCGCCCGGCTCCACGATGGGCGCCACCAGCAGGTCCCGCCCCAGCATGTATGCATCCTCGCAGGCGATCGCCCGTTCATCATCGGGAAAATCCAGGCACAGATGCGCCATCATGGGGCGCCGGGCTTTTACGCAGTTGGCGGCTTCCCTCACCAGATAGGGCCTGAGCCGCCGCCTCAGGCGCGCATAGGCGGCCGCGATGTCCATCAGCTCGGGGGCGTCCAGCTTTTCCGCCAGATTCCAGGGGCTTCGGTCGTTGTTGAAGCCGTCCTCATGCGTGGCATAAAACTGACCGGAGCGCGGTTCGGCATGCCACTGCATCACGGGGCAGAAGCAGCCCATGGCCGTGGCGCGCAGGTACAGCTCCGCCGTGGGCAATTCCCCGGCAAAGCCGCCGATATCGAACCCCCAGAACAAAATCCCTGACAGCCCGGCGCTCAGGCCCGCCGCAAGCTGTGCTTTCAGCTCGGGCCACAGGCTCAGCTGGTCGCCTGCCCAGTGCAGGGGACGCGTTTGCGCGCCGGTGAAATCCGCCCGGCTGAAGGTGACGCCCTTCACCCCGTTTGCGTGCAGGAAGTCATGATATGCGCCCACATAGCGCGCCGGATAGCGGTTATGTCCGCCCAAGCCGTCCGTGCCGTCGTAAAGCCGCGCGTCCTTAGGAAAGAGAAACTCCCCGCCGTCGGTCTTGAATCCCTCCACGCCCATATCCAGCAGGTATTTGCGCTTGTCAAACCACCAGCGCACGGCGTCGGGATTGGTGAAGTCCATCAGCAGGCTGTGATGAAACCAGTTTTCCGTAATGCGGTACGGCGTTCCGTCCGCATTTTTCACGCAGTACCCCTTTGCGATGGCCTCGCGTTCATCCGCTTGAAGGGCCTCGCAGGGCGCGCCGTTCCATTCATATTTGATGACGGGAATCTGCCACAGCACCAGGTGCAGCCCGCTCTCCCGGATACGGCGCACGGTTGCGGCGGGGTCCTGCCAGCTTCCGTCCCCGTTCCAGCGGTAGAAGGTCTGCTCGTCGCTCCACGCCTCCAGCACCATCACGTCGGCGGGATAGTCGTGCGCTTTCAGGGCCTCCAGCTGCGCGTCCACCTCGCGGTCGCAGTTCCAGCCGTTGGCGCTGATCCACAGGCCGAAGGCCCATTCCGGCGGCAGCGCCGGTTCGCCGGTCAGCTCGATGAAGCGCCGGAGCAGCTGCGCGGGCGCGCCGAAAAACAGCCGGTCGCAACCGAGCGTTTCGCCCTGCGTCTGCCGGGCGATGGACAGGCCGCCGGCAAAGTGCAGTTCCGAGGGGATATCGCCCTCGCAATACCAGCCCAGGCCGGTTTCCGTCATGAAGAAGGGCATGGGCAGATACGTCTGGTCCCCCTGCCGGGTAAACTTTTCCACCACCCGGCCGTTGCTGCCCCCTTCGCGCTGGTTCACGCGGTCAAAGCGTTCGCCCGTTCCCCAGACATACCGGGCCGGAAGCCGTCCTTCCAGCCGCAGGAACGCGATGCGGCTCTCCGCCGTTTCGCGCAGCACATAGCGGTCGATGGCGAAAGCAAGCTCACTTAAACGTTTCAGTTTGCAAAAAGGCTGCTGCTTTGCCAAAGTCAAACAAAACTGCTCCCCGAGTGTCCACTGTGCCGCCTCGCAGGAGGCGCCGCAGACAGGCCGGGTGTGCGCCTCCATACGCAGCGTGCCGTCTTCCCGGGAAAAGGTGACGGCAAATCCATCGAACACTGCGTGCAGGCGGTCCTCCTCCTCCAGAATGGCGCGCGGCTGCGCCGCCTGCCGCTCCCGGAGCGGCTCAAAGGTGAAAACGCGGCTTTCCTCCCGCCGGGTTACGATGCGGTAGCCGACCTTCTGTCCCAGTGCAAAGCCGCCCAGCCCAAAATGATAGTGCCGGCCATCTGTGCTTTCGGGCGCGATTTCGCTTTCCGGGCCTCCGTCCACGCGCAGCCGCAGCACGGGCCGCCCGTCCTCCGCATCCACGCGGCAGTCCACCCGGACCGGCTCCATGGCCAGCGGCGCGAAGGGATGGCGGGCGAAACCGCAGTCCTCAAAGGGAACCAGCCCCTCCGGCAGGTGCTTGAGCATTACCGCCCCCTCCTTTCCATCACCGAATCGCGCTCCACCAGCGTCAGCGGCAGAATGCATTCCATCCGTTCATGCGCGCCTGCCGCCGCCTCCATGATCAGGCGCACCGCCTCGGCTCCCTTGCGGGCGATGTCCTGATGGACCGTGGTGAGCGAGGGGTAGCAGATGCGGGAGAGGTATACGTCGTCAAAGCCCACAACGGATAAATCCTGAGGGATGCGCAGGCCGTGCTGCAACAGGCCCTTTACCAGACCAGCTGCCAGCACGTCCGCTGTGACAAAGGCAGCTGTCTGCTTGCAGCCGCGCCGCACAAACTCGTCGGCGGCCTCTACGCCGTATTCATACGATACGGTCTGCGAATAGAGGGCATCCTCGTTGATCGGGATGCCTGCCGCCGCCATCGCGTCGCAGTAGCCCTGATAGCGCTTGCTGTTGACGCCGTGCTCGCGGATGGAGCCGCTGACGAAGGCGATCTCCCGGTGCCCCTTGCGCAGCAGGTATTCGGTGGCCATGCGCGCGCCCTCCCGGTCCTCGATGCCGATGGTGTGAAAGGCCGCGTCCTTGACGTAGCTGTCCACCAGGACGATGGGCACGTTCATGCCGCGCAGCTCCTCCAGATTGCGCCCAGGATAGGCGCCCACGATGATAATGCCGTCCACGCCCCGGTTCTGGGCCACGCTCACATAGCTCTGGTCCTCCTGCGTGCCGCTGAGCAGCAGGTGGTAGCCGTTTTTGCGGGCCGTATACTCGATGGCGCTGAGCAGTTCCCCATAGAAGGGATTGGAAAACATGAATTCCTTGCCCGGCTCGGTCTGTGGAATGAGCACGCCGATGAGGTTGGAGCGGCGGCTGGACAGGCTGCGGGCGTTGAGGTTGGGCACATAGTGGAGCCTGCGCACCGCCTCCAGCACGCGCTGGGTGGTTTCGGCGCTGATGGTTTCATCCGGATTCCGGTTAAGCACGTAGGACACCGTAGTGGCGGACACGCCGGCTTCACGGGCGACATCCTTGATGCTTACGCGCTTCATGGGCCTGACAGCTCCTTTCAGAACGGGGGAGCGAATTCACTTAAACGTTTCAGTGACCAAAGTATACCGCATCCCCGCCTCCCTGTCAATGGGGTAGGCAAAAAAATTCAGCTCTCTATCTGTGCCGCCGCATTCCACCGTCCGTCGTCAGCCACAGCAGCAGCGGGGCGCACAGGTACAGCGGCATGGCGTAGCGGAAGTATCCGTTCACTGCCGAAAGCAGGCATCCCCCCAGCGTAAAGAGCGCGGGCACGGCGCCCAAAAGCCGCCCCCTGTTTCCGCGCAGCAGCCACACCGCGCTCATCAGCGCGATCCAGCCATACAGGCCCGGCGACACCGCCAGCCGGTACAGTGGATTCTGGGCCAAGCGGTCGATAAGTGCCTCCAGTCCTTCGCTCAGCGGATTGACGGTATAATCGTACAGCCCCTTGACGCTCGCCGTGCGGGTGGACTGATCGCCGATGAGCAACGTGGGCTTGATGACGCTCATGTAGCCGGGGTAGAGATAGCCATAGGTATTGTGGAAGGTGGCGCTCAGGCAGGTCATGGGATGGTCCAGCACGATTCCGGGCCACGCGCGCCAGAAGGCGCCCTTTTGCTCTGCGGTTGCGTCCTCGCGCCACAGGGCCTTGACAGGATCGCTCAACTCACCATTGTAGGCAGCTTTGAGCTCCTCCACCGGCAGAACGCCCGAAACCGCCTGCTCCTGCTCCTGCGTCAGTCCGCCGCCCACAGCCACACGGGCTACCTGCTGCAGCGGGAGGGAATAGTTTTCGCTTTCCGGCGTGGGTGCAATATTCAGGCCCGGAAGCACCAGCAGGTGCAGGGCGCCATAAACACCGAGCACGCATCCGGCCGCCAGCGCCGGCATCCGCCATGCGCGGCACGCCCGGCGTTCCCGGCGGCGCAGCGTCCATGCCAGCAGGAGCGCAAGCGTAAGAAGCACCAAATAAATACCCGGATTGCGCAGAAGCACGCACAGCACCGCCGCCGCGCAAAGACCCGCGGCCCGCACCGCGCCGCAGCGTCCCGGCTCATCCACCACGCCCTTGACCATCAGCGACAGGAACAGCACCGCCATGGCAAAGTTGGTATCCTTGCCCACGCAAAATGCAAACACCGGAAAAATGGGGCACAGCGCATAGAACACAAGCGCCGCCCAGAACAGCCAGCGCGGGGACGCGCTCAGGCGGATGCCATCCAGCAGCGCGCCCATCAGGCTGGCCATCAGCACCGCCTGTGTCACGCAGTAGAGGGCCACCCCCGTGTCCGGTCCTCCAAGCCACAGCCCCACCTGCCGGAACGCGCCCAACAGCCACGTCTGAAAGACGGGGTTTGCGTTGGTCATGGGCGTAAGGCCCATCAGCTCCTTGAGCTGGCTGATGCTGTCATTGCTCACCGTGCCGGGAAACAAGCAGACAAACCACGGCAGCCAGCATGCCAGCAGCAACGCCCCCAACCAGACCGGCGCGGGACCGGGCAGCGGAAACCGCCCGCCGCCCTTTTCCCCGGATGCCGATAGTGCCTCCAGCAAAAGCCGCATGGCCGAAAAAATCAACAGTGCATATCCCACAAGGACCAGCGCCGTCCACGACAGCCGGCTGGTCGCCATCTCCGCCGTGCCCACGGCGGCAAAGCTCTGCCCCAGCACCACCACTCCGGCCAGCAAAGCGGCCAGCACGCCCAGCCTTGCCGGCGCAAACGGCCGCCGCAGCCTGAGCAGCGCGCCATACAGCGCCCATGCCGCGCCTGCCGCCAGCGCCCACAGAGCCGTGCCCGACAGCACCGGCCCCTCTTCCGCCAGAAGGGTCTCCTGCGCAAGCGCCAGCACGGTGATGGCGCACATCGCCGCGCGCACGAGCTGTTTTTTCCAGTCCAGCCGGTTGTGCATGGCCGTACCTCCTCTGTTTGCATCCAGAGCCATCATAGCCGCTTTTCCCGCTTCTGTCAAACCTGGAAAAACCGCGCGGGAATCATTGACAGGCCCCGTAGCGAATGATAGACTCTAAATTGGAGCGGTTTGGGCCGCACGCTGGCAATGCGTTCAAAAGCCATGGCTAAGGCAGGGATGTAGATGACGCCTTTGTTGGACATAGACACGGGAACCCTCACCTTTTCAAACGGCCTGCGTCTGGAGGCACTGATGGCCCCGGCGGCGCTTTCAGGCCGCTATGCCACCCTTCGCGACCGGGAGCTGTTTCTGGAGCCCTGCCCGGTAACGGGTGGCACGCTGGCCCCGGTCTGTCTGTTTCAGGAGGGGGCACTGGTGGCGGTGACGCTGTACGTGAGCGCCGCGGGCGGCCGCGAGCGGCCCGGCATGGACCGCCAGCGCGCTTTTTTGATGCGCCGTCTTCACCTCAAGGACCCGTGCCCGGACACCATGGCCAGCGTGCGCGTACGCTGCCCCTTCGGCGAGCTGCTGGTGTCCACCGATCCGTATACCGGGCAGTCCGCGGCGCTGATATCTTACATGCCGGAGGACTGACGCCTCCACCATACCAAAGGGAGTTGAACCACCATGCAGACGGCGCTTGCGCCTATCATGCGGGATTATCTGATCCGCTTTCAGCAGACGGCCATCAAGGAGACGGGCCGCCGGCCCCTTACGTTTCTTCGTACTCCGCTGGACGAAAAGCTGCTGTTGCCCGGCTGCCAACGGCCCGGCTACGCTTTCTGGCAGCCTATCCCCTGGCAGGACGGCAACGTGCCGCTGGGCCCGCTGGCGGAGCAGTTTCACCACAGCATTGTGGAATATCTGTCCATGTGCCAGTTTCTGGAGATCCATTTTCATCTCCCGGTAGCACATATGAACAGCCCGCTGAGCTTTTTGTATAACCGCACCTTTGAAACCTGCAAGAACACGGAATCCGCCCCCCCCTCGCGCGCCTTTGAGGAGGCGGGGTTCTACCGCAGGGAACACCCCACCCTGCCGCTGGCCTACTGCATGGCCACCACCTGCGACGGCGCGGAGCCGCTTTTGCTCATGCTCCGCGCTGAGGATGGGCAGGCCTTCATCCAGCATGCGACGGGCGACCCCTCGCCGCTATACCTCAAGCTGGGGTTGGACCGGCTGCTTCCCAAGCTGCAATTCGTCTACGATATCTGACGCTTTCGCCGGAAAGGAGGTGCGGCCATGCGCCTCACCACGCGACAAACGGGAATCATCAGCTACGCCGGTTTGGAGGAAGGCGCGCTGTGGGCCGCCGCCAAGCGCATGTTCGCCCAGTCGGACGAATCCGTGCCCGACCGGTTTCGCTCCTTTTTACCCATCTTTCCCATCGAGCTGGTCCAGAATATGAGCTACGTGGGCCGCCGGGAACGCAACCTGGCCAAAGTATCGCCGGCGGGCTTTTCCACCGATCCCGACGAATACCACCGCCTGCTCTGTGCCGAGATCCCCGAACTTTACACCGGGGAAAACGCTCTTCGCAACTTTGATTCGGAGGGCCGCTACCGGGGCGGCGGCGCGGTGACGGTGGACAGGGCATGGGCCACGCTGTTTCCGCAATATCAACCCTTTTTTGGCGAGCGTCTGGTCATCCACCTGATCGGCGGCGGCCACCAGGCCGTGGCCGTGCCGGAAAGCGTGTTTCCACGCGGCGGCGGGATTCTGGAGGGCGCGGAGCGGGAGCTGCGCATTACGGCCCGCTGCGCGCACTATATGACCTACCTGAAAACCCGCCTGGAAATGGGCGAAAAATACGACCCTGTGCGCTTTGAGGAGGATTACCTTCGGCTCAACGGGCTAAATGCCGTGTGCGTGCGCCAAAAGGAGCTGGGACGCGTGATGCAGGATCTGTGTATCCTGCGCGGGCTGGACGACGGCGCGTCCGGGGCCAAGGGCCTCTATACCCTGAGCGCCAAGCGCGCCGAGAGCGTGCGGCAGTATGAACCCTGGCGCTACGCCTGCGATACCTTCGAGGAATCGCCCGTCACACGCACCACGGCGCGCCTGTTGCAGCTGTCCTACGACGAGGACGGCGCGCCGGGTGACCTGTGGCTGCCCTACCAGGATGCGTGCGAGTATATCGACCGGCAGCGCATGACGTTGGATGTGCGTGCCCTGTGCGAAGGCTTCCAGATCGCGCCCGCCTATGATCCTGCCACCCGCGGCGGCCGGTATCCCACCGTGGTTCGCATCGCTGCCGTGCGTGACCGCGAGCTGCGTCCGCTGGTTGCCGATGTGCTGAACAACCCCGCCTATGGTAGCGGCATGAATCCTCTGGGCATGCTCAACAAGCTGGTCTGCCTGCCGGATAGCCGTGAGCTGCTGCGCCAGCGCCGTCTGGTGCTGGAGCCCGCATCCCTGACCTGTGAAAACGCTGCCGTCGGCGTGGAGGAATACCGGCGCATGCGCGCCATGGCCCGCTGGCAGGAATGGAAGGGGCGGCTGGTGGATGCGCTCTACCGCCGTGAAAGCGCCCTTTCGCAGCTTCAGGTGGGCACCCCTGCCTATGAACGCGCCAGTGATCTGCTCACCCGGCAGGTAAACGCCATGGAACGCGAGGAACAGCGCGCCGCCGTTTCCCTCACCGGCGCCCAGCTCAGCGGCTATGACGCGGACATCGACTACCTGCGCCGCATGTGGCGTCACCATGAGGGCGTGCCCGACGACGACAAGCAGGAGCGCGTGCTCTTCGCGCCCGACGCGCTGCGCGAACTGTGCATCGAAAGCGGCTATGCCATGCGAGGCTCCGTCCGCACCTTCGACCTTGCGGACCTGCAGATCGAAACACCTGAAGAAGAGCTTGCGCCCGAACCGGAGGAAGCCGCCGCCGAGCCGGCCGAACCCAAACCGGAAGCGCCGGCGGACCCGGTTCCCGCCCCCTGCGAAGAGGCGGAAGAGTCCACTCCGACCGAGAGCGCGCCCTCCGGCCCGGCAGACGCGCCCATTGCCAGACCGGCCAAGGCCCTGCGCCGCGTCAAGGTCAAAAAGGTCGTCAAAGCGCCCTCTTCCCCTATGCCGCGCTTTGAGCAGATTGACATGTTTACCGCGGTGGAGCAGGCCTCGGCGGACGCTTTGCCGCCCTCCCCTGCCAAATCTGCCGAAGCACCCGCGCCATATGTGGTGCGGTCGCTCTCCCAGCTGACAGGGACAAAAGGCACGTCCCGCCCCAGCATGATGGCGCAGCTCCTGAAGGACATAAAAACCGAAAACAATGATGCGGACGGGCGGGCCTGATCCGCCCCGGAGGTGTGTTATGGCAACGGTACTCAAAGGCTTGCAAATCGCCCGCGACATTCCCTACCGCGAACCGGATGCGCTGTTTGCGCTGGGCGGGGCGGACGGCATGGGCAAAAGCGTCTACCTGCCCGTAGGCGCCAGCCTGATCGACCGGCACATGCTGATTCTGGGCAGTCCTGCCACCGGCAAGACAAACATGCTGCTGCATCTGGCCCGCGGCCTGCGGGCCAACCAGACCGAAAATGATGCGCTGGTCATCCTGGACCCCACCGGCGAGTACTATAACGCCCTGTACCAGAAGGGAGACATTGTGTTTGCCGATGACAAGCGCGCCGCGGGACCTGACGGCCCGGAATGCTGGAATCTGTTTGAGGAATTTACCGATGACAGCCGCCTGATCGAGGATGCCTCCGCGCTGTTCGGCCTGCTGTTTGAGGAGCGCATCCAAAGCGCCGCCCATCCCTTTTATCCTACCGCCGCGCGCGATCTGATCATGGCGCTGGCCGTGTATCTCAAGCGCCGGGGCGATAGCGAGCTCTGTACCTGCCAGGCCCTGCGTGAACTGATCGATGGTTTCGACATGGAAAGCATGTGCCAGATTCTTGATGCCGCGCCGGAGTTTCGCGCCTTTGCCAGCTATCTGGGCGAGGGGGAACGCGCGCAGGGCGTGGTAGCACATCTGCAGCAGGCCGCGCGTGAACTGCTCGCCGGTCGCTTCGGTAGCCGGGGCACGCTGGGAATCCGCAAGCTGATGCGCGCACGCGGCGGCCGCACGATCTTCGTCTGCTACGACCCGGCACGTGGCCCCCTGACGCGGCCTGTGTTTGCCGCTCTGATGGACCTGTGTCTGACCGAGGCCCTGTCCCGGGTAGAGCGCGACGGAACCGTGACGTTGCTTCTGGATGGGCCATGTGTGCTGGGGCGTCTGCCCCATCTGGAGGATGCGCTCGCCCTGGGCCGTGCCAGGGGCCTGCGCATCCTGATGGCCGAGACCGGCGTAGCCGCGATCAAGGCGCGCTATCAGGCAGCGGCAGGTCCCATGCTCGGGCAGATCGGCACGACTGTGGCCTTCCGGCTTTGGGACCGCGAAAGCCGTTCCTATGTCAAGAGCCTCTATGGACGCCACCGCGCGGTAGAAAGCTACCGGTCTACGGTACAGCGAGGCATGGTGGAGCAGGTGATGGACGAGCACGTCATCAGCGACGAGGACCTCACCGCTCTTCAGACGGGCGAAAGCATCATCGCCACACTGCACTATCCTCCCTTTTTATTCCGCCTGCGCCCCTATGGGACGGAGCCCGTCGGGCATTTCTAAGCAGTCTGCTCCCCTGGTTTGATTTGAAAAGCGCGGCACCCGAGACGTTCGGGTGCCGCGCTTTTGCGCTGTGTTCTTACCGGTAGGCCTTGATGATGGCCTGGGTTCCCAGGTCGCCCTGCCCCTGTTCCTGCAGGCGCTCGTAGATGTTCAGCACCTGCTTGAGCACGGGCAATTCCGCCCCGCGCTGGTCCGCTTCCTCCACGGCAATGCGCATATCCTTAATGAAATGCTTGATGTAAAAGCCGGGCGCCCAATCTTCCTTCACCATTTTCGGCCCGTTGTTGCTCATCTGCCAGCTTCCGGCCGCGCCCGCCGAGATACAGTCCAGCATGTTGGACACATCCAGGCCGCCTGCCTCGCCGTAGCGGATGGCCTCGGCCACACCTGCCACACATCCCGCAATGGCGATCTGGTTAGCCATCTTGGTATGCTGCCCGCAGCCCGGACCGCCGGTGAGCATGACGCTTTTCCCCATGGCTTCAAACAGTGGACGGCACGCCTCAAAGTCCGCTTCATCGCCGCCCACCATGATGCTCAAAGTGGCGTTGCGCGCGCCACTGTCGCCGCCACTCACCGGCGCGTCCAGCGGCCTGAGGCCCCGCTGCTTCGCCTCACCGGCGATACGCTGCCACAGCGCGGGACTGGTCGTGGTCATGTCGATCAGGTACGCGCCGGGCCTGGCGCTGTCCAGAATACCGCCCGCCGCCAGGTAGACCTCCTCCACGTCCTTGGGAAATCCCACGATGGTAATCACGGCGTCCTGGTCCTTCGCGCACGCACCCGCACTCTCCGCCCAGGCCGCGCCCTCCGCCAGCAGGCGGTCCGCCTTGCTCTTAGTACGGTTGTATACCGTCAGGCTGTGACCTTTCTCCATCAGGTGACGCGCCATGCTCTCGCCCATTACGCCGATGCCGATAAAGCCGATCTTCATTGCTGTTGCCTCCTTGCCGATTTGCATTTGCCTTATCATATCACAGCGCCGGGAACAGGGCAAGATATCCCCATGCCTCTGGCGGCTTTCAAATGCCGTCAAGCCCCGGGAAAATGTTCTGACGCTGCATAAAAATGGATGCGTTTTCCGTCGTATATTATGATGGAACCGCGAACCGTTTCGCCGCGCCCAAACTGCAAAAAGAGGAGGCCGACTCCATGAAACCGAAATGGCTGTTGCTTCTGCTGACCGCCGTGTTCGCTGTCGCATTCAGCCTGCCCGTCGCCGTGGCGACCGACGGCAGTACGGACCCTTCCCCGCTGCTTTCTGCTGCGGACGGCTTTGCAATGGCAGGTGAAACGCTCTATTTCACCGTAGAATCCCGCCTTTACCGTTGGGATGAAAGCGGCTGCGTCACGCTTGTGGGGCAGGGAATCGACGGTCAGCTCACGGGCGACACCTCGTCGCTTTACGTTCTCAATTTCAGACGCGGCACCCTGACCCGGCTGGACATCAGCGAGGTGGACCATGTCGTTTCCTCCGAAATCTACCCTTTGGATTCACCCGCTTTGCTGGATGCAGCGGGCGCGCTTCGTCTGATGCGCGGCTATGCCGTTTCAGGTGGCTGGCTGTATCTGCTGGTGGAAAGCGATATCACCCTAAAAACGGATCTGCTCGCCTTATGCCTTGCCAACGGCCAGTGGAAAGCGCTTGAAAATCAGAACATACAGGCCATTGCCCCCTGCGGGGACGGTTCGGTGGTGATGGCTTCCTACGACATACGCGATGCGGCGTCCGCCTGCGATATCATTCGCTATGATGCTTCAAACTCCGATACCCTCTTGTTTGCCTCGCTGGCCTCCCTCCGGCCCGAGTCCGTCGCCTTTGTGCCCGAAGGCGGGCAGGTATGCCTGGAGACAGCAGGAACCGTTTACCTCTGCCGCGGGCAGGATACCACCCCCCTTCCCGTGGCGAAAATCAGTGCGGGCACGCCTGGCGGCTTCGCCTGCCTTGTGGACGGGCGTTACCTGTCGCTTCGCGCGGCCGGCGGCATCACAACCGTTACAGCCGATTTGGGCGGTCTGGAGCCCGTTGTGCTGACGTTTGCCGGTGGCGTGAGCATTTCCCCACAGGACAATCCCGCCTTTGCGCAGGCCTATCCGCTGGTGACCATCCGTTCTCGCAGCGATCCGCCGGGTACCGATTATGCCGTCGAGCTGATTGCCGGCTTGCATGCTGCAGACATTTATCTTTTTGATGCCGCGTCCCCACAGTATCGTGCGGTCATTTCCAAAAGCTATGCGCTGGATCTGTCTCAAAGTGAGACCCTCACAGAAGCAGCAGCCTCCTACGCGCCGTTCCTGAGTGAAGCACTCTACACCCCCGACGGTGCGCTGGCCGCCCTTCCCATGGGCGATATCAATGCGCCGCTCCTGTACGAAGTCTATCTGGAAGCATGGCGGGCAGCGAACCTCGGTCCCCTGCCTGCCACCGCGCAGGAGCTGCTGGATGTCTGCATCGCCTTCTCCCGGCGGGACGATCTGCTCTCAGACGGCTGGCGCTTTTTCCTCTCCGACGTCGGCGACGCTGCGGCATTCAAAAGAGAAATGCTGCAACTGGTCCTGCAAACGTATCTGGCAGAGTTTGCCCGAGATGACGGCAGCGTTGAAATCGATACGCCCGCCTTTCGGGCGCTGCTGGCAAAATACGAGGAAGCACTGCCCGCCATGGAGCGCATCTATGCGGCGACGCCTCCTCTGCCTTCCACGGGATATGATTTGGATCAATTCGCCCAAACCTGCCTTTTGTCTTATGCCGGCGCCACGCTGCTGCCACAGGATGAACCCGGAATCCCCACCGCTTTTTTGCCCCTGACCGTAAGTCCGGGAGACACTCCCACTGTTGAGGCCGACGTGACGGTTTTCGTCATCAATCCCGCCTCGCCAATTCGCGATTTAGCACTGGCCTATCTCGAGACCTATGCGCAAAACCTGCCCCCTCACAAACGCATTCAGTACATCCCTGCCGAAGCGTCTCCGATTGAGCAAGAGAGCTATCATCAGGACAAGGCGGTTTTGCTGGAGGAGGAAGCCGACATTTGCAGTACCCTCACGCACGCTGGCCCGGATGAATCCATGACATTACAAACCCGGCTGGAAGCCGTCCGGTTGAACCTTGCGGACCTGGAGGCTCATCGCTATGCCACAACCGCCGAAATGATCGAAAGATATAAGGCGCTGACTCCGTATCTGCGCATCCGCACCAGGACGGGGCTTAATTTCTTTTCATCAGATTCCAGGGAGATGGTCGGCCTTCTCAATCAGTATGTGCAGGGAGCCATTGACCTGGAGCATTTCATCGCCCGCTACGCCGCCATGGCGCGGATGATGCAGCTGGAAAGATAGGAGTGGGCGCAAATATAGAAAAAGCCCCGCTTGTTTATACAAGCGGGGAAAAAGGATGCGGCAGCGACCTACTCTCCCGGGCCGTCTCCAGCCAAGTACCATCGGCGTGCTGGGGCTTAACTTCTGTGTTCGGAATGGGAACAGGTGGAACCCCCAGGCCATAGCCACCGCAAAGGGTGAACTTCTTTATCGGGCGCCTCTGCACCCTGACAACTGCATATGAGCCTTTCCGACGAGATCTTTCATCATTTCTTCTTCTTGGTCTTGGATCGACTAAATCAAGCTATCGACCGATTAGTATCGTCAAGCTACACACATTACTGCGCTTCCACCGACGACCTATCACCTGGTAGTCTTCCAGGGGTCTCTCGCATTGCTGCCTGGAATCTTATTCTCGAGGTGGGCTTCACGCTTAGATGCCTTCAGCGTTTATCCCATCCGCACTTCGCTTCCCTGCTATGCCGTTGGCACGACAACAGTTGCACCAGTGGTGCGTCCATTCCGGTCCTCTCGTACTAGGAACAGCTCCTCTCATGATTCCTACGCCCACGATGGATAGGGACCGAACTGTCTCACGACGTTCTGAACCCAGCTCGCGTGCCGCTTTAATTGGCGAACAGCCAAACCCTTGGGACCGAATACAGCCCCAGGATGCGATGAGCCGACATCGAGGTGCCAAACCTCCCCGTCGATGTGGACTCTTGGGGGAGATCAGCCTGTTATCCCCGAGGTAGCTTTTATCCGTTAAGCGACGGCTTTTCCACTCAATACCGCCGGATCACTAAGCCCTACTTTCGTATCTGATCGAGTTGTCACTCTCACAGTCAAGCACCCTTCTGCCTTTACACTCTTTGAATGGTTTCCATCCATTCTGAGGGTACCTTTGGGCGCCTCCGTTACTCTTTCGGAGGCGACCGCCCCAGTCAAACTGCCCACCTGACACTGTCCATTCACCGGTTTCACGGCGCCATGTTAGAATTCCAGCAACAGAAGAGTGGTATCCCAACGGTGGCTCCACCAAGACCGGAGTCCTGCCTTCCTTGCCTCCCACCTATCCTGTGCATCCGTTACCGAAATCCAATATCAGGCTACAGTCAAGCTCTACGGGGTCTTTCCGTCCAGTCGCGGGTAATGGGCATCTTCACCCATACTTCAATTTCACCGGGCCCCCTGTTGAGACAGCGCTCAAATCGTTACACCATTCGTGCGGGTCGGAACTTACCCGACAAGGAATTTCGCTACCTTAGGACCGTTATAGTTACGGCCGCCGTTTACTGGGGCTTCGGTTCTATGCTTCTCTTGCGATGACATTTCCCCTTAACCTTCCAGCACCGGGCAGGTGTCAGCACCTATACGTCAGCTCTCGCTTTCGCAGATACCTGTGTTTTTGCTAAACAGTCGCTTGAGCCTTTTCTCTGCGACCGATGTTTCCATCGGCACCCCTTCTCCCGAAGTTACGGGGTCATTTTGCCGAGTTCCTTAACAAGGGTTCTCCCGTTCGTCTTAGGATTCTCACCTCGCCTACCTGCGTCGGTTTGCGGTACGGGCGCCTCTTCGATATACCAGCAACTTTTCTCGCCAGCGTGAAATCGCATGCTTCGCTACTTGAATTTCGCTCCCTCTTCGGCTCAGGCTGTGTGTCTGGCGTACTTCACTACCAGACGCCCTCGCTTTGGAAACCGAGTTGACCATCACCCGGCTCATGCTATCCTTCTGTGTCATTGCATCATTCTCAAGGCGGTGCAGGAATCTCAACCTGCTGTCCATCGCCTACGACTTCCGTCCTCGGCTTAGGTCCCGACTTACCCTGGGCGGATGAACCTTCCCCAGGAAACCTTAGGCTTTCGACGGGCAAGTTTCTCGCTTGCCTCTCGCTACTCATACCGGCATTCTCTCTTGAATCAAGTCCACTGGTGCTCTCGCTCCAGCTTCTGCCCTGATTCAATGCTCCTCTACCACTCGCTTGCGCGAATCCCATGCTTCGGTGGCGCGTTTGAGCCCCGGTACATCTTCGGCGCATGACCACTCGACCAGTGAGCTATTACGCACTCTTTGAATGAATGGCTGCTTCTGAGCCAAC
>OHEM01000486.1_pt1 | contig 16358 bp, 10 predicted proteins | sample 1567281 | NCBI WGS metagenome assembly OHEM01 (sample SAMEA3879537, study PRJEB24766) | human gut metagenome | biome: human-associated habitat; feature: feces | place: USA | collected 1985/1987
CACCGGGCTGGCATCCGCCCTGCCCGCCACCGTCGACTCCCTCAACAACGCCGGCGCGCACGGCTTCTCCGAAGTCCTCTACGCCTACTCGTCAGCTGGCGGAAACAACGGCTCCGCCTTCGCGGGCTTCAACGCGAACACCCTCTTCCTCAACCTGTCGATCGGGCTCGCAATGCTCTTCGTGCGATTCGTGCCGCTCATCGCGACGCTCGCGATCGCGGGCTCCCTCGCGGGCAAAAAGAAGGTCGCGGAGGGCGCCGGGACCCTGCCGACCCACAACGCCCTCTTCATCGGACTGCTCATCTTCGTGGTCCTGCTCGTCGGCGCTCTGAGCTTCTTCCCGGCGCTCGCGCTCGGACCCATCGCAGAGTTCTTCCAGATGATTGTTTAAAGGAGTGAACCCCTCATGAATGAAAAGCAAACGGCCTTCGTAACAAAGGATTTGACGCTCCGGGCGGTGAAGGACTCCTTCGTCAAGCTGGCCCCCAAAACCCAGCTGTGCAACCCGGTCATGTTCCTCGTCTATGCCTCGGCAATCCTGACCACCGCCCTCTATGTCTGCTCCCTTTTCGGGATCGCGGACGCGCGGCCCGGCTTCATCCTAGCGGTGGCGGTCATCCTCTGGTTTACCGTCCTCTTCGCCGACTTCGCCGAGGCGATCGCCGAAGGGCGCGGCAAGGCACAGGCCGACGCGCTGCGCGCCGCCATTGAGGAGCTGGGCCTGCTGAAAATGGACTTTCTGGGTCTGCGGAACCTGACGGTGCTGGACGATGCGGTGAAAATGGTCCAGAAGGACCACCCGGATTTCCGCCTGGCGGACATTCCCATGGACGACAAGGCCACCTTCGATATGCTGACCCAGGGCAAAACCGGCGGCGTGTTCCAGATGGAGTCCTCCGGCATGACCGGTGTGTGCCTGGGGCTGAAGCCCCAGAATATCGAGGACATCACCGCCATCATCGCCCTGTACCGCCCCGGCCCCATGGACTCCATCCCCCGGTTCGTGGCCTGTAAGCACGACCCCAAGCTGGTGACCTATAAGCACCCCAGTCTGGAGCCGATCCTCTCCGGAACCTACGGCTGCATCGTGTATCAGGAGCAGGTCATCAAGATCTTCCAGGAGCTGGCCGGTTACTCCCTGGGCCAGGCGGATATGGTCCGCCGGGCCATGTCCAAAAAAAAGGCCAAGGACGTGGAGCGGGAGCGGGAGGCCTTCCTCCATGGCGACCCCGCCCGGAACATCCGGGGCTGCGTGGCCAGCGGCATCCCCGAGGCCACGGCCCAGGCCATTTTCGATGAAATTTACGACTTCGCCAACTATGCCTTCAACAAGGCCCACGCTGTCAGCTATGCGGTGGTGGCCTATCAGACGGCTTATTTCAAGTGCCACTTCACCCGGGAGTATATGGCCGCCCTGCTGACCTCGGTGCTGGACAACTCCGACAAGGTGGCCGAGTATATCGCCGAGTGCAAGGACTGCGGCATCGCCCTGCTGCCGCCGGACGTGAACCGCTCCTATGACCGGTTCACCGTGGAGGAGGGGGGCATCCGCTTCGGCCTGGTGGCGGTGAAGAACATCGGCCGGGGCTTTATCCAGGCCGTGGTGCGCCAGCGGCAGCAGGACGGCGATTTCACCTCCTTCCAGGATTTCTGCCAGCGGATGTTCGACTGCACGGACATGAACAAGCGGGCGGTGGAGAACCTCATCCGCTGCGGGGCCTTCGACAGCCTGGGGGCCAAACGCTCCCAGCTGGTGGCCGTATATGAGCGGGTGCTGGACGGCATCGCCTCCTCCCGCCGGAAAAACGTGGAGGGGCAGATGGACCTGTTCGGTATGTCCGCCTCCTCCGGGTCCTCTGTGTCCAGCGTCCCCCTGCCGGATATCCCGGAGTTCACCGCCGTGGAGCGAATGAGCATGGAGAAGGACACCACGGGGCTGTACCTGTCCGGCCACCCTATGGAGGACTACCGCCCTCTGGCCAAGCGGGCCGGAGCCGTACCCATCCACGCCATCATGTCCGATTTCGAGGGCCAGGACGGCCCCAAGCGCTTTGCCGACGGCCAGAACGTCACCGTGGCAGGGGTCATCACCGCCAGCCGCACCCGCACCACCAAAAACAACACCCTCATGGCCTATGTGACCATTGAGGATGAGCTGGCCTCCATGGAGCTGCTGTGCTTCAGCCGGGTCATTGACCAGTGCGGCAGCTATATGCAGGTGAACACCCCGGTGCTGGTAAAGGGCCGTCTGTCCGTCCGGGACGAGAAGCCCCCCCAGATCATGTGCGACTCCCTGTATCCCCTGGAAAGCGGCCTGCCCCCTATGGAGCAGCCCTCCCGCCGACCGACTCAGCGGGAGAGCACCATCTATCTCCGCTTCCCCAGCGCCGACAGTCCCGCCTTCCGGCATATCAAGCTGGTGATGACCATGTTTGAGGGCTCCACCCCGGTGAAGATCCGCCTGGCGGACACCGGGAAGCTCCTGGGCACCCACTGCCTGAATCATCCGGCCCTGCTGCAGGAGTGCCGGGAATGGCTGGGAGAGGAAAACGTCGTAGTCAAGGAAAAATAAGCACAGCCCCCGGCCGCATGGCCGGGGGCTGTGACATGTTTGCCCGTCAGTGGCAGGCGCAGTAGCTGCGGGTGGCGGCGTAGTCCTTGGGCATCTCCAGGGTGCTGGGCGGGAAGAACTCCCCGATGGGGAAGGCCACGTTGCGGAACAGGCCGCAGGGGTCCTCCTGATCGCCGCAGCTGCACTCCGCCTGGGGGATGCAGTAGTCGTACACCGGGATCAGCAGCTGGGTGTCCCGCTCCAGCCGCACCAGGGTGAACTGACCCAGGGTCACATAGAACCGGCGGCGGCCGCCGTCGTCAAACACCAGCTCCTCGCCGAAGCTGCGGGCGATGAAGGCCGGGATCTCCGTCAGGCCGCACTCGCAGCACCGGGGCTTGCAGCCGTCGTCCACCCGGGTGTCCAGCACGATGGGGTCCACGGCCTCCACCACGGCGGTGGGCAGATTGGTGCGCATCCGGCCGGGGATATCCAGCTCGTCGATGACGGTGTCGGAGGAGAAGATCTTGGCGCTGCCCTCGCTGCCGAACAGGATGCAGCGCTTGTCGAACACGCACAGGCCCTCGGCCCCGGCGCACCGGGGCGTCCCGGTGCCCACCTGCAACGTCACCCTATAGAAAAACCGCATATCGATGGAGTAGAAGCCCCGGTTGAAGGTCACCGGCTCCACGTCGGTGTACACATACAGCAGCTCCGCCGTGCCGCCCCGGACCATCTGGCACCCGGACAGCAGCTCCATGGCCGACGCCGTGGGATAGAACCGCAGGTCCTCCACGCAGTCCTTATCCCGGCAGGAGTCGAAGATCTTCCGTGTATGGATACAAACGGACTCGCGAACGCTGCTCAGATCGCAGACCGGGCCCGGCATTCCGTTTTCAGGCATGAAATAAACCTCCCATTAAGTAATGAAGGGGCTGGCTGCGCCCTTCACTCCAGTGTATGGCCGCCGGGCGGCGGTGGTGCGGAAAAAAGCCTGTACAAATCCGGGGATTTCCGGTATAATAAAGGAAACAAGACGAGAGGATGGGGTGCATATGGCCGCCGGATTCATTCACGACAAGCTGGAGATCAAGTTTCTGATCCTGTATATCGCCGCCCGGGTGTCGGAGCCTCTGCCGCCGGAGGGGATGCAGGAGCTGACCATGTGCGACGACGGCATCGACTACTTTGCCTATGCCGAGTGCCTCAACGATCTGGTGCAGACGGAGCACCTGCGCCTGACGGAGGAGGGCTGCTACGCCATCACCCCCAAGGGGCTGAAAAACAGCGAGATCTGCGAGTCCAGCCTCCCCTACTCCGTGCGCCTGCGGACGGATAAGAACGTGGCGGAATACAACCGCCGCCTGCTGCGGCGAAACCAGGTGCAAAGCCAGGTCATCCCCCGGGAAAACGGCTCCTATGTGGTGGAGCTGCGGCTGCGGGACGATGTGGACAGCATCCTGCACCTGGAGCTGACCGCCGCCACCGAGGCCATGGCCCGGGACCTGGCGGACCGGTTCCGGCAGGACCCGGAGGGCGTCTATACCCGCCTGCTGTCGGCCCTGTACCCCCCCGCAGAGCAATAAGCAAAAGAAACGAGGAGAGCGGCGCTCTCCTCGTTTTCTTATTCCGCTGTTTCCGCCGCCTGTGCCAGCAGCCGGGCGGCAATGGGACCGGCGGCATCCGCGCCGCCGCCGCCGTTTTCCACCAGCACCACAAAGGCCAGGGGCAGATCCTCATCCGCCACGAACCCGGCGAACCACGCATGGGGGGACTGCCCCGGCGCGGCCTCGGCAGTGCCGGACTTGGCGCACACCGCCAGGGAGCCGAACATGCTCTGGCCATAGGTCTGCTGCACATTGTTGCGCATCATATCCCGCAGCACCCGGCAGGTGTCCGCGTCAAAGGGGGCCTTCAGCGACGGCGCGCCGTCCCCCGGCAGGGGAATGCCATGCATGGTGGTCTCCTGATACACCAGCCGGGGCGCCGCCGTTTTGCCCCCGGCCAGGGAGCCCAAAAACCTCAGGAACGCGCAGGGGTTCACCAGGTCGTCATACTGGCCCACGCCGGACCAGCCCAGGTCCGCCCCCTGCCCTGCGGTGAACTGCCCCGCCGCCGTGCTGATGCCGCTGACGGAAAAGCCCTGGGTCAGCCCGGCCTTTTCCGCGTATTGGGCCAGGGTATCGCCCCCCAGCTCCACCGCCATCTGGGCATAGGCGCAGTTGCAGGACCGGGCCAGGGCGTCGTGCAGGTCCATCTCCCCGTGGGCATAGGGACAGGTGATAACGCCGCCCTCCAGCTCCAGCCGCCCGGTGCAGGTGAAGTGCCGGTCCAGGGTCCCGTCCAGCTGCTCCAGGGCCGCGGCGGTGGTCACCAGCTTGAACACGGAGCCCGGCGCGAAGGTGGAGGACAGCACCCGGTTCAGATACACGCCGTCATACCGGCTGTCCCCGTCCCGGATCTCCGGCGGGTCCGCCGGATCAAAGGTGGGGCTGGACACCATGCACAGCACGTCGCCGGTGCGGTAGTTGTACACCGCCACGGCCCCCTTCCGGCCGTTCAGGGCCTCCAGGGCCGCAGCGTTCAGCTCTGCGTCAATGGTCAGATGGACCTTGTGTCCTCCGGCGGAGGTGCCGGTCAGGGGGTCAAAGCCCACCAGGCGCCGCCGCATAGCCGCCTTGGCAGAGGTGGAAATGTTGTCGTCCCGGTCCCCCACCGCGTGCAGAGTGGCCCGGCGGATGGCGCCGTCCTCCGCCCAGGTGCCGGAGGCCCCGTCATACAGCACCAGGCCGTTCCGGTCCAGCACCTGACCCAGGGCCAGCCGCCCATTCCGATAGGCATGGTCATTGGCGGAGAAGGCGGCCCACTGTCCGCCCCGCACCACATAGCGCACGCAGAACAGCAAAATTCCCGCCGCCAGCACCGCCACCAGCGCCGCCAGCAGCATGGACCGCAGCTTTACCTGTTTCAAGACCGCTCCTCCTTTCCGAATATCTCATCCACAGGGACCCCGGGGATCCCGTCGAAGAATCCCTCCTGCCGCTCCGGCGTTTTTTCACTCTTGGGCGGTGGAGAGATTTCTTTTTCCGGCGGACGGCGCACATCGACGGCCTTCAGATAGGCCAGCAGCCCCCAGCAGGACAGCATGCTGGACCCTCCCATGGACACAAAGGGAAATGTCACGCCGGTCAGCGGCAGGATGTCCACCGCACCCAGCACGTTCAGAGAGGTCTGGAAGATCAGCATGGACGCCGCTCCGCAGGCGGCGATGGCATAAAAGCTGGAGCGGGCGCTGTCGCCGGCCCGCAGGGCAAACGCCGCCAGGGCCATCACCGCCGTCACGCATACCAGCGCCAGCAGCAGCCCGAATTCCTCCGACACCACGCCGAATACCAGGTCCGTGTTGGCCGCCCCCACATATTTCAGCCACGCATCCTCCGGCCCCGTGCCGAACAGGCCCCCGGAGGCGGCGGCGGACATGGTGCGGCTCTGCTGATAGCCGGTGGTCTGGGTAAATTCCCAGGCGTGCCGCCAAACGGTGAACCGCTGGGCCACATACGGCTTGAAGTGCAGCACCAGGCCCCCGGCGAAGCCCGCCGCCGCCGTCATCATCACGATGGAGGCCAGGTCGCCGGTCCGCAGAAAGGCGATGCACAGGAATGCCACAAAGAATACCAGCGCCGTGCCGAAATCGCTCATCAGCGCCAGGCATCCCACGCAATAGGCGGAGAACAGCACCGTGAAGATCAGGTTCCGCTTGGCAAAGAGCCGGTCCAGGGTAGCGGCCCCCGCCAGCACAAAGGCCAGCTTCACCAGCTCCGACGGCTGGAAGGAGATGGGCCCCACGGATATCCAGTTCTTGGCTCCGAAGATCCGCTCGCCCATCACCACGTTGAAGGCCAGCAGCGCCGCCGCCAGTCCCGCCGCCGGCCACCGCAGCTTCACCGCCAGTTGCAGCCGCCCCAGCAGCCACACCAGCACGCAGTAGATGCCCATGCCCAGGGCCACCGCCGCCAGCTGCTTGTACAAAGCGCCCGGGTCCCAGGCGGCGGTGATGGCAAAGCCCACCGTAGCCAGCAGCAGCGCCAGGGTCTCCAGGTCAAACTGCCGCCGGTGCAGCCTCCGGCTGACGCCGTACAGCGCCCATCCCAGGCCGCACAGGCCGAAAAAGCCCGCGCTGACGGGATAGATGTTCTCCGCCCCGAAGCCCGGGGCAAACTGCCCCCACAGCAGCAGCTGGATAAACGTCAGCAGCCACAGACTGCCCACGGGGCTGGGCCGCTTTTTAGGCTGCCCGGTGTGCTGGGGCTGCTCCGACGGGAAGAAGAACAGCTCCACCCCGCCCAGGGCGATGGAGTCCCCGGGGTTCAGACTGGCAGGCACCAGCGTCCGCTTTCCGTTCAGCAGCACCCCGCTGCTGCGGTTGATGGGGTCGACCCGCCATATCCCGCCGTCGTCCCGCTGCAAAATGGCGTGTGTCCGGGACACGGAGGGAAAATTCACCCGGATATCCGCCCGCCGGGCCCGGCCGATGACGTTCTCCCAGTGATACAACTCGTACCGCGCGCCGTTAGACAGGGTCACAAAGCCCCAGCTCTCCCGGTCCCGGCCCCGGAACAGGGACTTGCAGCACCGCACCAGCAGCCACACCGCCAGCCCGGCGGTCACGCCCCGGAACAGCCACAGGATCACCGGCAGCGCCGGGGAAATATATTGTTGCAGAAATGCCGTCATAGTTTACGCTCCACTTCGGTCCGTTGTCTTTCGCGTCATGTCTATCATACCATTTTTGTCCGGAAAAGCAACCTTGTTTAAGGATTATTTAACCACAGCCGCCGCATTCTGTGGTATAATCAGCCTGACTATAAGGGAGGAGTGGTTCTCATGACCATCCAAAAACGATTGGCCCGGTCCAACATCGCCATGCTGGCGATTCCCCTGATAACGGCGGCGGTTCTCGGCGTGGCCATCGGCGAGCTGGTCTACCGCCCGGGCATGGGGGCATGGGACCGTCTGGCGGCACTCCGGCGCGCCAGACAGACGCGGCCCTGACCATGCTTCGGCTATCCGGCAAGCAAAAACCTCCGGCCAGGCCGGAGGTTTTTGTTTGCTCGTTTTATTTACTTACAGCAGGATGTCTGTCAGGTCGTCGAACACCTGGGACTTGGTGACCACCACCACATGGTCCCCCTCCTGGATGGTGGTGAGACCGCCGGGGATGATGATCTTGTTTTCCCGGGCAATGGCCGCCAGCAGCACGCCCTTTTTTAGGGTCAGATCCTTCAGGGGCTTGTCCAGCACCGACCGGCTGGAGGCCGTGGCGGTGAATTCCAACGCCTCCACGGAGCCGTCCAGCATTTTGTAAAGGCTCTCCACGGTGCTGCCCTGGGAGTTGGCCAGGGCCCGGACATAGCGGGTGATCTGGTTGGAGGTCAGGTCCTTGGGGCTGATGATGCTGCCCAGCTTCGTCTCCTGCACCAGGTCCATGTAGTTGGGACGGGTCATCTTGGTCAGCACCTTGGGCACCCCGGCCCGCTGGGCCGTCAGCGCCATCAGCAGGTTCTCCTCGTCCCGGTCCGTCAGCGCCACAAAGGCGTCGGTCTCGAAAATGTTCTCGCTTTCGATCAGGTCGGCATCGGTGCCGTCGCCCTCGATGATCATGGCCCCGGGCAGCTCGGCGGACAGGCGCAGGCACTTGTCGTGCTTCATCTCCACGATCCGGACCTTGGTATTGCTGCGGGCCAGCTCCCAGGTCAGGTACATGGTGATGCGGCTGCCGCCCAGGATGGACACGTTCTTCACCTTCTGCAGGGTGCGTCCGATGCCCCGCAGCATCTTCTGCAGCTCCGCCTTGGTCCCCACCATGTACAGCTTGTCCCCGCTTCGGGGCACAAAGGAGCCGTCGGGGATGATGATGTCGTCCCCCCGGTGAGCGGCGCAGATCAGCACCTCCGCCAGGCGGTTGCGATGGAAATCGTTCAGGGACACCCCCGCCAGGGAGTCCTCCTCCGTCACCCGGAAGCCGATCATGTCGATGCGCCCTCCGGCGAAGGGCTCCACCGAGAAGGCCGCCGGGAAGCTCAGGATCCGGGCGATCTCCCGGGCCGCCCCCAGGTCGGGATTGATCAGCATATCCAGGCCGATCTCCCGCTTCAGCATTCCGGCGTCCCGGCGATACTCCGGGTTCCGGACCCGGGCGATGGTGTGCTGCGCCCCCAGCTTCTTGGCGATCAGGCAGCACACCAGGTTCGTCTCGTCCAGATTGGTGACGGCGATGACCAGGTCCGCGCCGCGGACCCCCGCCGCGTCCAGCACGCTGATGCTGGCGCCGTTGCCCTCCACGCACATCACATCCAGGGTGCTGTCGGCCCGGTGCAGGGCCGCGGCGTCGTCATCCACGATGGTGATGTCGTGATCCTCCACCGCCAGCTGCCGGGCAATGGCATAGCCCACCTTGCCGTTGCCCACAATGATGATCTTCATGCTTGCTCCTCTCCGCTGCTCTCCGGCAGCCGGCTGCGCCTGCGGCGCAGTATCACGGCGCTGTACTCCGCGCCCATAATCAGCACCGTGCCGCTCATATAGAGCCACAGCAGCACCACCACAACCGTGGCAATGGAGCCGTACAGCACGGAATAATTGGCAAAATTCTCCACATAATACGAAAAGGCCAGGGACAGGACCATCCACGCCGCCAGGGAGATGACCACCCCGGGGGCCACTTCCTTCAAAGGCCGCCGCTGCCCCCGTGCCAGCATATACAGCACCGTCAGCATCAGGAACATCACCACGCCCAGAACGATAAACCGCAGATAGCTCCACAGGTCGATGAACCCCGCCGGCAGTTCGATGAGGCCGGAGAGAAACTCCAGCGCCCGGCGGCCCACCGTGACCAGCAGCAGCGTCAGTCCGATGGTCAGGATCAGCCACACGGTGAACAGCAGAATCCCCAGCTGATTGACCAGCATTTTCCGGGGCGGACCCAGGCCGAAGGCCTTGCGCAGGGAGTGCAGCAGACAGCTGGTGGCCCGCATGGGGAACCAGACGGAGAAAATCAGGCTGAACCACAGCAACTGGCGGCTGGCGTTGGCGGACACATATTCAAGATACGACTCCAGCACCGACATCACGTCCGCCGGAACGATCTGGGACAGCACCTGGGTCACGCTGTCCACGTCCAGCTTCAGGATGCCCAGCAGGGTGCTGATGAACACCAGCAGCGGAAACAGCGCAAACAGCAGGTAATAGGTCAGGGCCGCGCTGTCCCGGCCCACGTCATGCAGATAATAACGGCGCACCAGCTGCACCGCAATTTGCCCCGCAGCCGTCCGGGGCGACCACTTTTTCTTCACAGGAGCCCTCCCCCCTATCCTGTACAGTGTATCACACAGGCACCCAAATGAAAAGAGGAAATTGCCCCCATACGGATTTATTTATAGCGGCAGATTGTAAAAAAATTATTATTTTTCACGTTTCCCTATTGCGATTTCTCGTACGGCTTGTTATAATTAGTTTATCCGGAAGCAAAGCTGCTTCTGGAATCTACAGTAAAGAGGGTCGAATTATGGACAAACTTACCAACATCGTACGGGACGAAATTTCCCGCCAGTACAAGAGCGTCCGGCAGTTTGCTTTTGCAGTTGGCATTCCTCTGTCCACCATCAACAGCGCACTGCACAACGGCATCGGCGGTTCTTCGTTTGACACGGTGGTCCAGATTTGCCGCACACTGGGCATCTGCGCCCTGGGCGAGGAGAACATCCACCTGACGGAGGACACCCAGCGGATCCTGGACCAGTACGCCAAGCTGGACGACTATGGCCGCCACACCATCGCCTCCGTGATACAGGTGGAGTATGACCGCTGCACCAAGACGTTTGAGGATGGCTCCGACCTGCGGGGCGGCTATTCCAGCGTCAATCTGTCTGCCCCCGTTGCCAACGACGAGCCCGTTTCCATGAACGTGCTGGCCAGCCGCGAGGACTGAGTGGATCCCCATAATTGCATAAAATGAGAGCTTCCGGCCGCGCCGGGAGCTCTTATTTTATACGTTTCATCCAAAAATTTACCTGATTTTTGGCGGGCACGCAGCAAAAAGCGGTTGATATTTCGCAGTGTACCTGTTATAATAGAGTGTAATTAGCGGAACAGCGGCGCTTTATCGTGTAAAATTGCCCGCAGCCGCTCTATCCTTTCAGATGGGAGAAAGATGCATGAAAGTGATCCAAAAATCCGGCGTCTGGCTGTGGGCGCTGCTGGCGGCCCTCCTGCTGACGGTGCTGCTGACGGCCACGGCCTTCGCCGGAGACAACGATTTCCGCTGCTGGACCGTGGACGCCCGGCAGTGGACCAACCAGGGGTACCAATCCGAAAAGGACGGGGTGTGGTACCTGTTCCTGCCCCAGGACGAAAGCCCGGCGGACACGGTCCTGTCCTTCAGCGGCAGGGTAACGGCGGCCTCCGCCGGCGCCCTGGACCGGGAGGGCGGCACCCTGACCGGGGCCTTCGCCGACCGTGACCGGGTGACCCTGACCCTGGAGGGCGGCAGAACCGAGACGGTGTGCCTGCGGCAGAGCAGTCTGCCCAGCCTGCGGCTGACCCTCAACGGTACCACCCTGGACCAGATCCACCAGGACAAGGATGTGAAGTATCCCGGCAACGACCTGGTGCTGACGGACGGGGACGACGTCCTCACCGGCACCGTGGAGATCAAGGGCCGGGGCAACTCCACCTGGCGGGAATACGCCAAAAAGCCCTACCAGATCAAGTTCAGCAAAAAGACCTCCGTGCTGGGTATGCCCGCCGCCAAGAAGTGGATTCTGCTGGCCAACGCCTCCGACGACAGCATGATCCGCACCCGGCTGGTGTATGACGCGGCGGAGCAGATGGACTTCCCCTTCGTGACGGAATATCAATATGTGGACCTGTGGATAGACGGCCAGTACCTGGGCGTGTACCTGCTGGGCGAAAAGGCCGAGATCGGCAAGGGCCGCCTGAATTTGCAGGACCCCGCCGGGGCCATGTTCGAGCTGGACAACGGCTTCGCCACGGACGAGGATCACTATTTCTTCGAGGGCCGGCTGAACAGTTACTTCGCCCTGAAGGAGATCGTGGAGGAGGACGACGAACACATTCAGCAGGCCATGACCAATTTCCAGACGGCCATGACCCGCCTGACCACGGCGCTGACCTCCCAGGGCTGGGAGAATCTGTCTCTGAGCCAGCTCAATGAAATGATCGACGTGGACTCCCTGGCCCGCTACTATCTGATGAACGAGTACGTTCTCAACGGCGAGTCCTTCTTCACCAGCTTCTTCTGGTATCAGGACGGCGCGTCCGATGTGCTGCATGTGGGCCCCCTGTGGGACTTTGACACCTGCATGGGCAACAAGAACGAAAAGGTCACCGACTACAACGCCAGCAGCACCTCTGTGCTGATGAAGAAGATGCTGAACATCCCGGCATTTTACCAGCGGGTGCAGGAGCTGTACGCCCGGTATAAGCCGGTGCTCACCGGCATGGCCGGTCAGGTGGACGGTTTGCGGGACGAGATCGGCGTCTCCGCCGACCTGAATTACCTGCGCTGGAGCACCCTGGGCGCCGCCAATCCCAAGCCCGGCGGAACCCCCTTCGCCCCCACCTATGACGAGGCCCTCAGCCGGGTGCGCACCTGGCTCACCGGCCGGGCCAATGCCTTTACCCCCACCGTGCGTCCCCAGCAGCTGGGGTACTACTTCAACGCCAGCCGCACGGTGATGTACCTGACCTACTCCGCTCCCAGCCAGACCTCCCTGCGCTTCGCCGTCTGGGGCCAGCAGGACGGCCAGAACGACCTGCACTGGTATCAGGCCAAGCAGCAGGACGGCCGCTGGGTGGCCGAGGTGCCCCTGGTCAACCACCAGGAAACCGGCACCTATATGGTCCATGTCTACAATCAGAACGGCCTGCCCCAGGGTCTGCTGGACCACGGCACCGTGGTAGTGGACAACCTGGTGCAGCCGGAAAAGCCCGCCCTGAAGGCGGCCCTGTCCGCTGACGGACGGTATCTGAACCTGACCCTCACCGGCGGCAGCGACCTGACCCAGGTTTGGTTCCCCACCTGGAGCGAGAAGAACGGCCAGGATGACCTCCAGTGGTACGAGGCCAAGAAGCAGGCCGACGGCTCCTGGACCTGCCGCATTGCCCTGTCGGACCACTCCGGCACCGGCGTCTACTTCATCCACGCTTACGGCAATACCAAGAAGAATCTGGTGGCCCACACCACCGTTACCGTACCTCAGGCTTCCCAGCCCTCCCAGCCTTCCCAGCCCGAGCAGCCCCCCCAGCCGGTCCGCTCCGGCATGCAGGCGGTGCTGTCCGCCGATGGCCGGTATCTGGACGTAACCCTGGCGGGCCGCAGCGACCTGACGAAGGTCTGGTTCCCCACCTGGAGCTCCGTGAACGGCCAGGACGATCTGCGCTGGTACGAGGCCACCAAGCAGCCGGACGGCTCCTGGACCTGCCGGGTGCCTCTGGCCAACCATAAGAGCGCGGGAGGCTTCTTCCTCCACGCCTACGGCAACAACAAGAAGAACCTGGTGGCCCACACCACCGCCTATGTGGAGAAGATCGCCGGGCCGGAGATGAAGGCCGCCCTGTCCGCCGATGGGCGGTATCTGGACGTGACCCTGACGGGCCGCAGCGATCTGACGAAGGTCTGGTTCCCCACCTGGGGCGCAGCCAACGGCCAGGACGACCTGCAGTGGTACCAGGCGGTCAGGCAGTCCAACGGCGACTGGTCCTATACCGTGAACCTGTCCCAGCACCGGGACAAGGGCACTTACTTCGTCCATGTCTACGGCAATACCAGACAGAACCTGGTGGCCCACACCACCGCCTATGTAAGCTGAAAGGAGGGACCGCACCCCGGAGAGATCACCCCGATCAAGTGTTGGAAATCAAACTGTAACGGAGGAAAAAGATGAAAAGAGCACTATCACTGCTTCTGGCGCTGCTGATGGCAGCCAGCCTGGTCATGCCCCAGGCCTGGGCCGCCGGGCTCCAGGAGCCGGAGCCGGACGCTGTCGTCCAGCAGACCCAGCCCGACACCGCCGAACCCGATGCCCAGCTGCCCCAGGCGGATACCCTGGCCGGCAACGCCGCGGGGCTCACCCCCATTACCCGCACCAAGAATGCCGTGGCCAGCGGCGTGACCCTGGAAAAGGTGGTCATGCGCAACGTCAACGGCAGCCAGGTGGTGGGCTACCTTTCGGAGATCGACCTGTCCAAGGACGTGACCCTGAAGGCCAGCTACACCGGATATTACTATGACGGCAGCACCGCCGCCCAGCGCAAGGCCATGGTGGACGGCGGAAAGCTGAAATGGGAGATGTCCCAGACCACCGCCCAGGCCGCTGCCTACGGACGGGCCTCGGATACCGAGGGCCGCGTGGTCCTGGCCACCAACGCCGACTACTACAATATGCAGACCGGCGCCCCCACCGGCTACCTCATTATGGAGGGCAACCTGGTGAAAACCGGCGCCGAGCCCTTCTTCGCCATTCTGAAGGACGGCTCCGCCGTCATCCGCCCCGCCGGCAGCGACACCTCCGACGTGGTGGAGGCCGTTTCCGGCCCCTATATGCTGGTGGAAAACGGCCAGATCGTCCCCGGCCTGGACCAGGGCGACCGCATGCCCCGCAACAGCGTGGGCATCCGTGCCGACGGCTCCGTGGTGTTCTTCGAGGCCGACGGCCGCCAGGAGCCCATGTCCATCGGCATGAGCATGTATGAGGTGGCCAGCTTCCTGAAGGACGCCGGCTGCGTCACCGCCATCTATCTGGACGGCGGCGGCTCCGCCACCGTGGCCGCCCGCTATGAGGGCACCGACGAGCTGCTGGTGCGCAACAGCCCCAGCGACGGCCTGGAGCGCACCGTGTCCGATGCCCTGCTGGTGGTGTCCACCGCCCGCTTTGACGGCGACTTCGACCACGCCTCCGTCAGCCCCCAGAATGAGCTTTATACCCCCGGCAGCCAGGTGGCCTTCACGGCCCTGGGTGCTGACTCCGCAGGCGGCGCGGCCGCCCTGCCGGAAAGCGGACTGACCTGGGTGCTGGACACCCCCGCCGCCGGGCGGATCGACGCCTCCACCGGCGTGTTCACCGCTGCCAAGGGCTATGTGGGCGAGGTCCGGGTCCGCCTGACCTATCAGGGCCAGGATGTGGGCTCCGCCTCCGTCACCATCGCCGAGCCCGACCAGGTGTATTTCGCCGGCAAGAGCCTGTCCCTGGACTATGAAAAGACCAGTGACCTGGGCCTGACCGTCAAGAGCAGCCTGCGGGATATCCACTATCACGACGGTGACTTCACCTGGAGCATCCGCTCCCTGACCGAGGGTGTCTCCGCCGACGGCATCGGCACCATCGTGGACAACCGGCTCCACACGGCGGCCAAGGCCAGCCAGACCCGCAAGGCGGAGATCACCGTCACCTACACCAAGGCCAACGGCCAGAAGCTCACCGACACCGTCACCGTGGAGATCGGCAAAATGCCCACCATCCTCCTGGATTTCGAGGATGAAAGCTCCAAGTCCGGCGTGAACGTGGGTGCCAACGCCGTGTGGGGCAACCTGAATAGCTTTTCCGGTCACAGCGCCCATGATCTGCCCGGCGTCAGCGACGCGGGCTTCGGCGTGGCCGGTCAGGTGTCCAAGGATCCCAACGGTCTGGACATCCCCTATGGCCCCATTACCGATTTCGGCCTGGCATGCCCCGACTTTATCAGCAGCAACGCGGAATGGGACTGCAACTCCGCCGGCGCACCCTACAGCTGGGACTGCGCCCAGGATCCCGCCACCCTGTTCCGCTCCATGGGCTATGAATACTATGTGGGTGCCATCGCCACCGCCCAGGAGGGCGCGTGGGATATGTACGCCCGCCGGGTAGGCTCCGATGAAGGCCCCGTGCGCTTCGGTCAGAAGTCCCTGGAGTATCATTACGACTATACCAAGATCTCCGGTACCAACAACACCAACGAGTATCTCCGCTACAGCGGCGAGGACGTGGTCATCGAGGGCAAGCCCACCGCCCTGGGTATGTGGGTCTACGCCCCCGAGGGCACGCCCAACTACTGGCTGTCCACCAGCGTGTCCTACTGGAACGGGGAAAAGTACGTCTCCACCAGCCTGCTGCACCTGAAGACCACCACTGTCAACGCCGCCGGCCAGACCGTGGAGACCACCACCCAGTATACCGGCATCAACTGGACCGGCTGGAAGTATGTGGAGGCCGACCTCAGCAGCGTGTATGACAAGGCCCAGGATGTGGAGAATCACCCCCTGAAGATCACCGCCGGTCAGGTGCTGCTGTGGACCATCATCATCGAGGGCGGCACCGGCGACGTGGACGGCAACAAGATCACCTGCGGCTCCCGGGCCGCCGGCAGCCTGTATGTGGACAACATCCGCGCGGTATACGGTACCACCGCCGACGACCTGGAGAACCCCGTCATCACCTCCGTCCGGGGCGGCAGCTCCTCCATCACCGGCTATTCCGACCTGACGGAGCTGGCCGAGGACGGTTCCACCGTCCTGACGGACAATGAGCTGCAATTCTTTACCGGGTATTATGATCCCCAGGGTGAGAACCGCACCGGCGTGTCCGCCGAGAACACCGTCATCACCATCGACGGCCAGGACATCCGGAACTTTGCCAACACCGACCAGGCCGTTACCGGCACCGTGACCCTGCCCAATGGCCGCCACAGCATCAAGGTGGAGATCATGGACGGCTTCGGCAACCGGGCCAGCGTCACCCGCTCCTTCACCGTG
>OHEM01000501.1_pt1 | contig 16050 bp, 9 predicted proteins | sample 1567281 | NCBI WGS metagenome assembly OHEM01 (sample SAMEA3879537, study PRJEB24766) | human gut metagenome | biome: human-associated habitat; feature: feces | place: USA | collected 1985/1987
AGGAGATTCCTCCATATCGTATGTCATGATATTGACATAATCCACATAAGGTTCGACAGCCTTTAAGTTGTAATATTTGGCACCTGCCTGTGTAGCAATGGTCAGCAGTTTGTCTTTACCGATAGCATAGCGTATATCCTTCATCAACAAAGAAAAGTTATCAGTATCTTCCGGCGAAAAAGATACACCGGCAGTTCCTATACCGGGATATTCCCAATCTATATCAATTCCGTCCAAATCAAACTGGTCTATCACCCGTTTACAATCTGCGGCAAACGCCATACGTGTACTATCTGTCTGTGCCATCTCACTAAACCGACTGCTTCCCCACCCGCCTACGGACAGTAAAACTTTCAAAGACGGTTTTTTTTCACGCAGCCCCACTACCATTTGCAAACGTGGTTCATTATCTATACGTATTCCTTTGAAATTATCTGTAACATGCCCGAACGCATAATTAATATGAGTCAAACATGCCGGATCAGGCGTACTTTCTCCCCATGAGGTGACATATGCCAAAACCACATATTTCGATTCATTCTCCGCTACCTCAATCTGCGAAGACCGCTTTTTGTCCTGACAGGCAACCACCAGCAGCAAAAAGGAAAGACCTGCTATTAATTTAAAGGTTCTCATACATAATAAAAGAGTTTAAAACAATGAGAGCTATCCGATTTATCTGTAACCGGCAGCAAACTCTTTTGAAATCGAATTATTCAAACTCATACAAACATCGGCACTGAAATCCTTTCCACAACGAATCACATGGTCCCAGTCATCTTCCGACAGTTCATCCAAATCATCCCGGCGGATACGATATTTTAGCAATCCGAAAACTACTCCGGCGTTAAAATTATCTCCGGCTCCCACCGTACTGACAGTCTGCAAAGGATCCACTTCATAATGCTTTTTTATATTCTTTGTATACAGGCGAATTCCTCTTCCACCGTGCGTGCAAATAAAATGCGGACAATAAAATTCAATCTTACTTTTATAAACCTTATCCGCATCTGTCAAACCAAACATATTCTCAAAATCCTCAACGGAGCCGCGAATGATATCAGCATATTCAAAATTCTCAAGAATAACAGGAAGCAGCTTTATCGCCTCGTTCTTGTGAGTACTGCGGAAATTCACGTCATAATAAATGATAGCCCCTTTTTCACGAGCTTTATCCAACAGTTCTTTCACCTTATCACGCAATTGAGGCGTTACAGCATAATAAGAGCCGATCATCACAATGTCATCCCGATGTATTTCAGGCATTGTCACATCCAGCCTCAACCGTGGATAATCTTTATAAAAAAGATATTCAGCATCATTCTGTTCATTCAGAAAAGCTAAAGACACAGGTGACTTTCCTTCAGGAAACACGTTCACATGATCTGTGCTTACTCCATTCTCTCGCATAAATTTCAGAATGATATCGCCCACTTTGTCATTTCCCGTTTCACTGATAAAAGTTACATTGACTCCCAAACGCCCCAATGAAATAATTCCATTGAAAACCGAGCCACCAGGAACTGCTGCCGTAGGTTGGCTATCTTTAAAAAGAATATCCAGAATGGTTTCACCTATACCTATTACTTTTCTCATTTTTATATTTACGATTTATATACATAAAACCGGAACACAAATGACACAAATCCTTTAATAAAATTCTATTTGCATTATTTGTGTCATTTGCGTTCCGGTTCTATTTTATTTTACTTACTTAACTCGCGTGAACGCTCACCTAAGTACCCTCCATGATGGCGTTTGCTATACTCTTCGATGGTAAAACCGGTCCTTTTCATGGTTTCCACTACCAAAATATCACCTATCACGGTCATAACTGTAGTTGAAGTTGTGGGGGTCATACCCAAAGCACACACTTCATCAGGATGCCCGGTGCATAAACAAATATCAGACTCCCGGGCCAATGGACTATCCGCATTTCCGGTAATAACAATATATTTCAAATTTGGGTTCAAATTATGTGCAAGTTGTGTCAGTTCCACAATTTCACGGGTTTTTCCTGAATTAGAAATCAGAAGCAGCAAATCATTCTCCTGCAAAATTCCCAAATCCCCATGTTGGGCTTCGCTGGGATGTAAAAACACTGCCGGAATACCTGTAGAGCAAAAAGTCGTAGCTATATTCATAGCTATCTGTCCGGCCTTACCCATACCGGTAGTCACCAGCTTTCCTTTTTTACGGTGTATTTGCTCAACTATCAATTCCACTGCTTTCTCATAAGCATCAGTTATAGGAATATTCAAAACAGCCTGAGCCTCTTTCTGCAACAATTCGTGTATAGATGTCATCATAATAGGTTACATGAATATTATTTAAGTAGTTCGGTTAGTTCTCTCAAGTCATTGGCAACAGCAAAATAACTGTTCAACGGATGATGGGCAAAATGCTGCCTCTCCAATCCGGCCAAAAAGTCGATAATGCCATTCCAAAAGCCATTTATATTATAAAAAATTACTTTTTTACGATGATAGTCCAGCGTAGCGGCCGCCATTACATGAAAAACCTCATCCAGTGTACCCACTCCTCCCGGCAAAGCTATCACTACATCCGATTCATTCAACATCACATCTTTACGGTCACTCAAATTATCCGTACGGAAAGTCACATCCACCAAATCGCTGGCTCGTCCACGTTCTTCCAGCTTGGTCGGAATAACTCCCATTATCATCGAACCGTTGTCTTTGGCTGCCTTGGCAATACATTCCATCAATCCGATATTAGCACCTCCATACACTAACGTCTTCTTGTTTTGTCCCATCCAAACGCCCAACTCACGTGCTTTTTCAAAAAACACAGGCTCTATATTCTCGGATGCGGAACAGAAAATAGCAATTTTATCCATCATCTTGTTTTCTGTTAGTAAATACAAATATCTGCATTTTTTGAAGAACGGCAATAACTTTTGTTGTATTTTTGCCAACCGAAACTTATTTGAAGCAAAAAACAATGTCATACAATACTTTCACCTTGCCTAACGGGCTGCGCATTATTCACGCTCCCAATCAGTCTAATGTAGCCTATTGCGGCTTTGCCGTCGATGCCGGAACCCGTGATGAAAACGAACAGGAACAGGGAATGGCCCATTTCGTGGAACACCTTATCTTTAAAGGAACACAAAAAAGACATGCATGGCACATCCTGAACCGCATGGAAAATGTAGGCGGAGATTTAAATGCATATACGAATAAGGAAGAAACAGTGATATACAGTGCTTTTCTGGTAGAACACTTCTCACGGGCAGCAGAACTGCTGGCAGATATTGTATTTCACAGCACCTTCCCACAACATGAGATTGACAAAGAAGTGGAAGTGATTATTGATGAAATACAAAGTTATGAAGACAGTCCGTCAGAACTGATTTTTGATGATTTCGAGGAATTGATTTTTCCCAATCATCCTTTGGGAAGGAATATTTTGGGCAAACCGGACTTATTGCGTAGTTTCAAAAGTGGACACGCCTTGAATTTTACTTCCCGTTTTTACAAAGCTACCAATATGATCTTTTTCATTCAAGGCAATATAGACTTTAAGAAAGTGATACGCACCATAGAGAAAGTGACAGCCGACATCCCTTTTTCCATTACCGAACGCCAACGGACAGAACCTTTTCTCTATATTCCTAAGACATTGACACTGAATAAAGAAACACATCAAGCCCATGTAATGATAGGTAGCCGGGGATATAATGCATATAATGAAAAACGAACCGGACTTTACCTGCTGAACAATCTGCTGGGAGGACCCGGTATGAACAGCCGGCTGAACGTTTCCTTGCGCGAACGCCGGGGGCTGGTCTATAACGTAGAAGCCAATCTGACCTCATACACAGACACAGGAGTGTTCTGCATCTATTTCGGAACAGATCCGGAAGATGCAGACCGTTGCATCGGACTAGTTCATAAAGAATTGAAAAAACTGCGTGACAGCAAACTAAGTTCCTCACAACTGAGTGCAGCAAAAAAACAGATCATCGGACAAATAGGAGTTGCCGGAGACAATTTTGAGAACAATGCATTGGATATGGGAAAAACGTTCTTGCACTATGGTAAATTTGAAGGTCCGGAAGAAGTATTCAAACGGATAGAAATGCTGACAGCAGAACATCTGTGGGATATCGCCAATGAAATGTTCGATGAAAATTATCTTTCAACCTTGATATACCTATAAAAACAGGAAATCACCCTAAATTTCAAACATTACATTTCTCACAAATAAAAATCTAATTGTATTTTTGTAGAAATACCTTTAACTAATATCATTAATTTATGAAGAAACTTCAACTATGCATTTTAGGAAGCTTATTCGCAGCTTCCTTACAAGCACAGAGTACAGATTACACCAAAGGATTGAGCATCTGGTTTGATACCCCTAATAATTTGGACGGACGCGCTTCCTGGTATTCTCCTGCAACAGACAAAGCATGGGAAAACAACTCACTCCCCATAGGAAACGGCAGTTTGGGAGGCAATGTTATGGGATCTATAGCGGCAGAACGAATCACTTTAAACGAAAAGACACTATGGCGCGGAGGACCGAACACAGAAAAGGGAGCAGCTTATTATTGGAACGTAAATAAAGAGTCGGCACACCTGTTACCCGAAATCCGCCAAGCATTTACAGACGGTAACCAGAAAAAAGCAGAAGAACTTACCTGCAAAAATTTCAACGGACTGGCCGATTATGAGCCAAGCCGTGAAACACCTTTTCGCTTCGGCTCCTTTACTACATTGGGAGAAGCTTACATCGAAACCGGTTTAAGTGAAATCGGTATGACCGATTATAAACGCATCCTGTCTCTTGACTCGGCCATGGCAATAGTCAGTTTTCGCAAAGATGAAGTGAACTACGAGCGTAAATACTTCGTTTCCTACCCCGACAGCGTGATGGTACTGAAGTTCACAGCCGACCGTCCCGGCATGCAAAACCTGATATTCAGCTATGGCAGCAACCCTGAAGCCATAGGTGATATCAAAACAGACGGTCCCAATCGTTTGCTCTATACCGGTCGCCTCAAAAACAACCAAATGAAATTTGCTCTCCGCATACAAGCCATAAACAAAGGAGGAAGCCTGAACACGACTGATGGCAAATTCATTGTCCGCAATGCGGATGAAGTCATTTTTCTGCTGACCGCAGATACCGATTATAAACTCAACTTCAATCCAGACTTCAAAGACCCCAAGACGTATGTCGGTCCTGATCCGGACCAAACAACCCTGGCCATGCTAGACGCTGCCGCTGCCAAAAATTACAACGAATTATGCGAGCGACACAAAACGGACTATACCCAACTGTTTGGCAGAGTCAAACTACAACTGAACCCTCATGCTCCTATGACCTTGCAATATCCTGCCGTTACAGATCTTCCCACCCATCAACGTCTGGCACGCTATCGCAAAGGAAATCCGGACTACCGGCTGGAAGAAATCTATTATCAGTTCGGACGATACTTATTAATTGCCAGTTCACGCCCCGGCAATCTCCCGGCCAACCTGCAAGGAATGTGGGCCAACGGGGTAGATGGCCCATGGCATGTAGATTACCATAATAATATCAATATCCAGATGAACTACTGGCCTGCTTGCTCCACCAATCTGAACAAATGTGTATGGCCTTTGATAGACTTCATCCGTACCTTGGTAAAGCCGGGAGAAAAAACAGCCCAAGCCTATTTCGGCGCACGCGGATGGACAGCCTCCATATCCGGAAACATTTTCGGATTTACCTCCCCTTTGACCGATGAAAATATGTCCTGGAACTTTAACCCGATGGCAGGTCCCTGGCTGGCAACTCACATTTGGGAATACTATGATTACACCCGAGACAAAAAATTCCTGAAAGAAGTAGGCTATGATCTTATCAAGAGCAGTGCCAACTTTGCTGTAGACTATTTATGGCATAAACCGGACGGGACCTACACTGCTGCTCCTTCCACTTCTCCCGAGCATGGACCTGTAGACCAAGGAGCTACTTTTGTACATGCTGTAGTCCGCGAAATATTGCTCAACGCCATTGATGCCAGCAAAGCACTGGGTGTCGATTCCAAAGACCGTAAACAATGGCAATATGTACTGAAACATCTTGTACCCTATCAAATAGGACGTTATGGTCAGTTAATGGAATGGTCAACAGACATAGACGATCCCAAAGACGAGCATCGTCACGTCAACCATTTATTCGGACTGCATCCGGGCCACACCCTTTCACCAATTACTACTCCCGAATTAACCAATGCCGCCAAAGTTGTTTTAGAACACCGCGGTGACGGAGCTACCGGCTGGAGCATGGGATGGAAACTGAATCAATGGGCACGTCTGCAAGACGGCAACCACGCCTACAAACTATTTGGCAACTTACTAAAAAATGGGACTTTGGACAACTTATGGGATACCCATCCGCCTTTCCAGATTGACGGTAACTTTGGCGGAACTGCCGGTATCACAGAAATGTTGTTGCAAAGTCACATGGGATTCATCCAATTACTCCCAGCCTTGCCAGACGCATGGAAAGAAGGTTCTGTCAAAGGGCTTTGTGCCAAAGGTAACTTTGAAATTGACATTATCTGGCAGGATGGGAAATTAAAAGAAGCCGTCATTCTGTCCAAAGCCGGTGAGCCCTGCAATCTGAGATATGGTAACCTGACTTTTACCTTTAAGACAACTAAAGGAAAGACATATAAAGTAATGGTTGAGAATGAAAAACTGAAAAAAATCCCCTTATAAGAACAAAAAACAGTCAGACAAATCCCCCCTCATTTTTCAATCTATTTTGTCATTCTGAACACTATGTTATCTTTTACATCTGTTCAGAATGACAAATTATATATAATATCACAGCCATTCGGTTATCAATATCCTCTTTTCGCTTTGAATTTCAAAACCTATTTCTTATATTTGTACAAATATTTGTTTTTAAGACCTTATCTGAATGAGAAAAACCGTCTATGTAATCCTGGTTCTATGTTGTTTTATCATAAAAGCTTATTCCATCAACCGTCCTTATTATCATTTTAAACAACTTTCTATTAAAGAAGGGCTTCCAACCTCTATTATATCCCTATACGATGACAAAAACGGTTCATTATGGGTCGGAACCACTCAGGGAATATATCGTTTCAATGGAGAAAAAATCAAGAAATATAATCTACCGGACTTATTACGTAAAAACAGCCATTACATCAACGATATTTTCGGAGATAATGAAGAGCGGATATGGGCGGTCACCTCACAAGGAATCAGTTATTATGAATATGAGAAAGATTCCCTGCAAATTTTTCTGCGACATAATCAGCCGGTAAAAGCTTCCATTATAACAACTGAAGGAAGCAAGCTGCTGATACCTGTAACCGACACATTGCTTGTATATGAAAAAGAATTAAAACATTCCAAAGCAATCCCTTTAAAAACAACAGGAATCCATATTATCAAGATGGAGCCTTTCAACTCCACTCATTACCTGATAATAAACAATGCATGGGAAATAAAGCTATTAAATAAACATACAGGAGAAATAACTGATTCTCCATTCGGTGAATCATCCAATGCATACGATCTATATAAGGATTCCTCCGGACGTTACTGGGTTTCCTTCTACGGGCAAGGAGTAAAATGTTATAATCAGGATGGACAACTGCTGACCTCCTATAATACCCGTAATTCAAACTTGAGCAACGATATCGTTCTTGATATAACAGAATGGGATAAAGCCATTTGGCTGGCAACAGATGGCGGCGGAGTGAATATAATCTATCCGGACACTCATGATATTCAAATCTTATCAAACAAAGAAAACCGGCAATTCCCTGCCAATTCAGTCACATGCCTATGCCACAGCAACAACCACATGTGGATAGGTATGGTGCGGGAAGGCGTACTAGGAGCAGAAAAAGGTTTTATCACTACCTATACCAAAGCTGCACAAAACCCAGCCTCAGGCTTGTCCGACAAATGCCCCTTATGCCTATGGGAAGATAAAGACGGACGGATCTGGATTGGTACGGACGGAGGCGGTATCAACTGCTTTGACCCGCAAACGGAACGTTTTACCCACTATCCGCAAACATTGGGAGAAAAAATAGTATCCATTTGCCCTTTATCCGAAACCGAACTGCTAGCATCCAGTTTTTCAAAAGGAATCTTCCGCTTCAATAAAAAGACAGGAAACTACCAGCGCTTCTCTCTTCCGGACAAAGATGCAGAAGCAAAGCTGGCAAGCTCCAGTGCACCCACCAATATACGAGTTAATGATCGGAACGAAATAGAACTATACGGTAATGCTTTTTACCGATATATTCCCGGAAGCCAACAACTTATTCCCATCCACTTCAAGAACAAACAATTACAATATTCCTGGATCTATATTGGAAAATACCGTACTTATCCATTTTTTCATGACCGAAACAATGTATTCCAATACAACAAAGAGAAAAACGAATACGAAACCATAGCTTATGAGAAAAATAACCAGATATTAGCTGCAAGCATTGATTCTTTAGGGACTCTATGGATAGCCGAACCTAATGGAGTCACCAGAATTCACCTGCCCTCAAACCGTAAAGAGCCATTAAAGCTACCCGATGGAAATGACGTAATCACTTCTTTTGTCATTGACCATGAAGGCATCGTATGGATGGGGTCATTGGGAATCATATACGCTTATAATCCACATAAAAATCATTTTGTCATCTACAATGAGATGGACGGCATATTACCTAACGACTTTTTAGCCAAACCTGCATTGGTGGCAAGTGACGGCAACATATACATGGGTGGCTCCGAGGGATTGGTACGAATCAACAAAGCTTTAAAACCAGCTTCGGCTCCACCTCCCATCACACTTAAGTTGCAAGAAATAGCATTGAACGGCACAACAGTTCACTTCATCCCCCGATCAACTATGGAAATTCCTTATAATTTCTCCTCCCTAAAAATACATACACAACTGGAAGGGGGAAATGTATTTCACAAGCGCATCTACCGGTTCCGTATAAAAGGGCTGAACACAGAATACACAGAAACATCCCGTCCCCATCTTGTTTTACATACCATTTCTCCGGGCGACTATAAAATAACGGTTCAATGTACACAGAACGATGGTAGCTGGAGTCCTGAATTCACTTTGCTGAAATTCACTGTCCTTCCTCCGTGGTGGCAACAATCCTGGTTCATCCTATTATGTGCGGCCATCATCATTCTTTTCATTATCTATATCATAAAAGCTCACGACCGTCAACTGAAACGGAAATACAAGGAACAGGAACGTACCATCTACAAGGAAAAAGTGAAAGCTTTGATCAATATCAACCATGAACTGCGTACCCCTTTAACCTTAATTTATACACCGTTGAAACAACTTACAAACAGCAAACAAATCCCCTATGAACTCCGTGGCAAACTATATGGTGCGTTCAAGCAAGCACGACAAATGAAAAACATCATTGACATGATTCTGAATATGCGCAAGATGGAAGTAGAGAAAAATATCCTGCGCATGTCTTCCACGCCCTTCAACGAATGGTTGCAAAGTATCCTAAATGATTTCAAGGATGAACTTTCGTTACGTAATATCTCATTGGCATTTACTCCTGACACTACCATAGAAACTATGTATTTTGACCGCAGTCAATGTGAAATCGTCGTTAACAACCTATTGACAAATGCCTATAAATTCAGCGAAGAAAATTCTACTGTCACTGTTTCCACTTACCTCGAAGGTAATGGAAGCCGTGTACGGGTAACTATAAAAGATGAGGGAATAGGTCTTCAAGAAGAAGATATAGCCAATTTATTCACTCGCTTCTATCAGGGTAAACATAGCTTTCAAGGTAACGGAATCGGCTTGTCATACGCCAAGCAACTGGTAGAAATGCACGGAGGCATCATCGGAGCCCAAAATAATGAAACCAAAGGAGCGACTTTCTTTTTCACATTACCGTATAGACAGGAAGCCGCCGACATTCAATCTACACCTCAAACCTATTTGAATGATGCATTGCATCTATCAGCCGACATCGATTACAAACAACCTCAACAAGACAACATAGAGAAATTTCATTCTATTCTAATAGTGGAAGATGATCGCGACTTATGTAATTACCTGATTTGCAACCTACAAGTTCTGTTTGAAGAAGTGTATGAAGCTCATGATGGCATGGAAGCTCTTCCTATCCTTACGTCACAACGCCCCCAAATTGTATTAAGTGATGTCAAAATGCCCCGCATGAACGGATTTGAACTATGCCGCTATATCAAACAAAAACCAGACTTAAACTATATGCCTGTGATACTGCTTACTTCCTGTGTCGATGACGCCAGTATAGAAGAAGGATACAAAACAGGAGCAGAAGCCTATATAACCAAACCGTTTGACATGGATTTACTTTCTATCCAGATACAGAATATCATGCATAATCACAACATCGTGAAAAAGCACTATGCCACCATAGATATCCCTATACCCAAACAAGAAAATCTGAATCACATCAATGAGCAGCTGATGCTTCAATTCAGCCGCATTGTCAATGAAAATATCAGCAATGTGGATATGGATGTCAATTTCATAGCAAAGCAAATGGGAATGAGCCGTGCGTCACTCTACAACAAGACTAAAGGAATGATGGATATAGGCATCAGTGAATACATCATAAAATGCCGTTTGGAATATGCCCGTAAATTACTAGATGCCACCACACTGTCCATAAGCGAAGTAGCAGAACAGTCAGGATTCAAGCATTCACGCAATTTCAGCACTGTATTCAAAAATGCAATGGGAATGAGTCCGTCCGATTATAGAAAAAAAGATTCCCGACCTTCTTGAAAACAGAAAGACCGGGAATACTTCATGCTATGTTAAATTTAGGTCAGATTAGGTTGTCAATCCTTGTAAATGTTACGAATAGGGTCATCATACTGAACTTGGAGACGTAATAATTCCGTCTTCAATTCTTTAACCAACTCTTCCGTTCCAGGTTGTCCGTAGATATTATGCATCTCCATAGGATCTTCCTGTAAATCATATAGTTCCCAACAGTCTATGTCATTATAAAAATGCATCAATTTATAACGTTCTGTACGTACACCATAATGGCGGCGGACAGCATGTTCAGCCGGGTATTCATAAAAATGATAATACAATGATTTACGCCAGTCAGGCACTTTCTCCCCCTTCAGCAAAGGCAAGAAAGAAACTCCATGCATATCTGCCGGTACCTCCACCCCTGCAAGGTCCAATATAGTAGGACCATAATCAATATTTTGCACCATCTCATCAACATCACCTTTCTTTCCTCCCGGCAAACGGACCAGCAAGGGGGTACGGAAAGACTCTTCGTACATGAAACGCTTGTCAAACCAACCATGTTCTCCCATATAGAATCCCTGGTCGGAAGTATAGACAATCATCGTATTTTCCATCAATCCGTTCTCTTCCAAATACTTCAAAACACGCCCCACATTACGGTCTATGGAATGGATAACCCGCATATAATCATGCATATATTGCTGATATTTCCACTCAGCCAAAGCCTTACCCGTTAACTTATCCTGTTTGAATTTGGCAATGATAGGATCATAATGCTTGTCCCAAACAGCCTTCTGTTCCGGATTCAGAGCATTATACATATTTCTGCCCGCTTCTTCCAGTCCCGTTGTGGTATGGATCTCATTCTCCTTGTCCGCCATCTTCAGGTCATACACCAAATCCATATCCTTTATAATGCTCATTTCCTGCTTGGATGCAGGAATTCTGCCTTCATATTTATCATAGAAGTTCTCTGGCATCGGATAAGTTACATCATCATACAAGTCAAGGTCACAAAGATCAGGCATCCAGGTACGATGAGGCGCCTTATGATGAATAAAAAGACAGAATGGTTTACTCTTGTCCCGGATGCTGTCCATCCAATTTATTGCCAAATCTGTCACAATATTGGTAGCATAGCCTTCCCGTTGTACCCGTTCGCCATTTTTAATAAATTTCGGATTATAATAATCCCCTTGTCCTATCAGGATGTCCCAATAATTAAATCCGGTAGGTTCAGATACCAGATGCCATTTACCGATCATAGCAGTCTGATAGCCATTAGCCTGAAGCAGTTTCGGGAAAGTCTGCTGGTTACCGTCAAATGTGGTGGTATTATCCGTAAATCCATTGGCATGACTATGTTTACCGGTCAGCATACAGGCACGGCTGGGACCACTCAGGGAGTTTGCCACAAAACTATTTGTGAAACGGACCCCTTCATTGGCTATCCGGTCAATATTGGGCGTCTGCATATAACGTTGGTCATAGGCACTGATCGTCTGATAAGAATGGTCGTCACACATGATATAGACTACATTCATCGTTTTTTTTACCTCTTCAGATTTCTTTTCTTTGCAGGAAGACAGCGATGACAACACCACTGCTCCCGTCAAAGAATATAATAACACAGGTGTTACTCTACTCATATCTTTTTTTATTAACATAATTCCTACCATCCAGGATTTTGTTCCCACATACCACCGGTCAAATCTCCTAACATACGTGTCTGAATGGGTAACAGATAGTCACGGTTGACATTAAATTTCCAACCCGATTCATATCCTGCGGGATTCGTAGGTATAATATAGCGCAACGGATCCCCGGGCTTGCCTGTCAGGAAAAGATTATTTCCCGAAGCTTGATCATAAATTAACTTATCACCATATACAGGATGGTTCTCAAGATTACTTCCCACAAAGAGCGCACCTTTCGGCCATTTGCCCACTATTAATTCGTCCGCAGCAGCCCAGCGCATGATATCTTCCTGACGGCGTCCTTCACAGGCTTTTTCAACCCGGCGTTCACGACGTACAGCCTGAATATACTTATCAAGATTGCGGAAACCATAATCAGCTTCCTGATTATACTCCCTGTCAAAATCCACCGGAGGCATACCTACACGGTCACGTAAAGGTTGCAAGGCATCAATAATTTTCTGCGCATTCCCCACACCATCCAGTTCAGCCAGAGCTTCTGCATAATTCAGCAGGATATCTGCATAACGGAACTGAATAGCCGGTGTGGCTCCCTTGAACTCGGCATCCAGACTGCCCGTATAATCAATTTGCACATGTTTTAATAAAGAATAACCAGTCATATTCTGATTATAGGATGAAGTACCAATCAATGGCGGTACAACATAATAAGGAGCCTTGTCATCCGGACGTAATTGCTGCCCCGGCATACAAACAGTCTGTGACAAACGCGGATCACGCAAAGTCGGCTGCAATTCATTCCCGAACACCTTTTTCGCTTCAATCCGCTCATCACCAACAAACGGTTTACCATCAATTGTCAGATAATCATCCACTAATGAAGCCGTAACACCTACACTCCCTCCTCCTTGATTTAAGTAACGGTTTACATTATTACCAATCTGATCTCCATCATACTGTTTATACCAAAGTACTTCCGGATTACCCGATAAATCTGTAGTCTGAAACATCTGACGATAATCATCCAATTTGTTACCAGTATTATAAATGGCCCATACGCCACGATCCATCACTTCTTTTGCAGCTGCAACAGCCTGATTAAAATAATCGCGAATTTTTTCATCGGTCACCGTAGAATCAAAAAACTTATCATTTTTCGCTTTATGGTATTTTTCCCAAGTTCCTTCAAACAAGGCCACTTCACTTTTCAAAGCACGCGCCACATCTTTATGAATCCGCATGGTAGCACTATTGTTCTGAGTATTGAGATACATCACCGCTTTATCCAGATCAGCCAAAATACTGTCGGCAATAATCGTGCGGTTAGCACGAGGCAATTTCATTTCTTCCATATTAGGATCAAGCGGAGTGTTCACCCACGTCAGGCGCCCATAGCTGATAAACATCTGATAATAATACCATGCGCGGAAATAATAAGCCTCACCCACATACTGATTATAATCAGCAGATCCTTTTTCCACACAATTATCTAAATTACACAGCATAAAATTTAAATTACGGATAGCTGTATAATTTTGCAGTTTGACCGCACTACTCAATGTCGTTTCACCTGCCAAACGGGTACTAACCGAACTGGAAGCCATATTATCACTATGTGTATCTGCCCCGGCAATATATTGTCCACCACCGGCATCAAAACCTTGCGCACGCATTCCATCACCAAAGCTGACATAGTCATATTTATAATTACCTGTCTGATAGAATTGATCCAGATAATTTCTCATTTCCCCCGTACTTGCAAAAGGAATCGTCGTAGACAATACCCCTTCAGGCATCTTATCCAAATCATAGCAACCGGTAAGACCTAACATCAAAACCAGACCCAAAAATATATTTCTTTTCTTCATAATATTCATCAAATTATAAGTTAACAACTAGACCAAAAGATATCACCTTGTTCATAGGATAGTTCTTTCCACCTTCAGCCGTGTAATCATTCTTGGTAAAGATAGCTTCCGGGTCAAACATTCCTTTCAAAGTGGTAAAAGTCAACAAATTCTCACCAGAGAAAAACACCTGCACTTTCTGTAAACCTACCTTTTTTGTCCATACGGCAGGGATATCATAACTCACTGTCAGATTTTTCAGACGACAATAAGCACCACTCTGGAGATAACGGTCACTAAGCGTCATTGTCTTATTACGGAAAGGAACCACTCCTCCTGCTGTATGAATATAAGGTTTTGGATAATAAGCCCCTGTATTTGTCTCACTCCAATAATCCAAATGCTCTTTAAACACCGTCACCTGCGCATAAGGTCCGCTTCCCCAAAAATAAGCTCCCGTACCAGGATCCCAGTCCCGCTTAGCGACCCCTTGGAACATAGCGCTTACGGTTACACCTTTCCAGCTAATTGAACCGTTAATGGTATATTGATAACGAGGAGTGGTATTACCGATTACTGTCATATCACCCATATCATCCAAGGTATTAAGCCCATTATTGATTTTCTTATCCCCATTCAGGTCACGATATTTTACATCTCCCGGCGTCCAAGGTTTACCGCTTATAAAAGACAAATCATAGGTATTATTATACTCATCCGCCTCTGCCTGAGTCTGGATCAGTCCGTCCGCCCGATATCCCCAAATTTCACCAGCTTTCTTTCCTTTATACCAATTATCTTTAGGATTTGTTCTAGTCCCTTCATATTCAGTTACTTCAGCAGTAGCATCCGAAAGAGAACCGCCTATGCTATAGTCAATATCCTTTCCAATTTTTCCACGATAACTCAGCACCAATTCCCAACCACGGTTACGCATACGGGCATTATTGGTTTTAGGAGCGTCTGCACCAAAGAAATCCGGGAAATCCACCGTAGGTCCTAACATATCCTTCGTATCACGTTGAAAAACATCAAAAGAACCGGTCAACGAATTACCAAAGAAACCGAAATCCAAACCTATATTCTTACTCTCCACTTTTTCCCAAGTCGTATTCGGGTTGACTACGGCAGGGGCCTTAGTAAAGATGTGGCGTCCATCAGAGAATATATAATTTCCCAATTTATCATTCAAATCCATAGTAGCGGCAAAAGTTTAAAGGGCCGCACCCGCCTGATTACCCAGTAATCCGTAAGAAGCACGAAGTTTCAAGTTGGAAACTACATCGGCTATTGGCATCATAAACTGTTCCCGGGTAATATTCCATCCTAAAGATGCAGATGGAAAGAAGCCCCAACGATTACCTTTGGCAAAACGTGACGATCCATCATATCGTCCATTCAATTCAAGAAGATAACGTCCGTCATAATCATAATTCACACGTCCGAAAAAGCCACGGGTTGCCCAGCCATTACGAGTATCGACTACCGTCTTATCACCGGTTCCCATACCTACATTAGGATTTGAAGTTGAATAAAGTCCGGTAATCGAGTTCTTCATATAACTATAGTCATTATTTTCTTCCTGATAACCTGCCATTACGGTAAAATTATGCTTGTCTCCCAAAGTAAAGAGATAATTCGAATATAAATTTATAGATTGGTAGCGAGTATGCGCATAATAACGGGTAAACTTGCCATCGGGTGATACACCCAACTCATCACGCACACCT
>OHEM01000525.1_pt1 | contig 15667 bp, 17 predicted proteins | sample 1567281 | NCBI WGS metagenome assembly OHEM01 (sample SAMEA3879537, study PRJEB24766) | human gut metagenome | biome: human-associated habitat; feature: feces | place: USA | collected 1985/1987
CACCCCGTTTCTTTGGGCAAGACCAAAGAAATGGGGTGGAATAGGCAGCACAAGGTAAAGACAACCAAAAGCAAAACGGCGAGTTCCTCCAACCCCCAAAACCCGGGCGGACCTGGAACCCCGCCCCTACAGAGATACCGGACGGTCGGAAGAGCGGTATTTACCGCTCGCGGTAGTCCTCCATCATGTGCGAAAAGAGCTCCTTCGTCGTGGGCGGTGTATAGCTTATCGCGTTGGCGCCCGCCTCAACAGTGGCTCTTATGCTCTCAGTCGTGGGGCCGCCCGTGGCTATGATGGGTACGTCGGGGAATTTGTCCCTTATCTTTCGCACGACCTCCGGCGTCCGAGCCGCGGCTGAAATATTCAGGATGGACGCGCCCGCAGCCAGGCGCGCGGCTATGTCCGTGTGCTCGTTCAGCACGGTAACGACGAGCGGGATGTCGATGTAGTTGCAGATGCGCTCTATGTCCAGGTTCCCCATCGGCGCGTTCACAACGACGCCCATCGCGCCCTGGGCCTCCGCGTCCCAGGCCAGCTGCGTCGTGCGGATGCCCTGCGTCGTCCCGCCGCCAACGCCGCAGAATACCGGAAGAGATGAATAGCGCAGGATGGCGTCCGAGATGGTGGGCTGAGGCGTGAACGGATACACCGCCAACACCGCGTCGGCAGAGCAGTTGCGGATTATCGCTATGTCTGTAGTGAAAACCAGCGTCTTTATCCTCTTGCCGTTTATCACTATTCCGCTCACGCCACGGGCCTCGTTAGGCACCTCCAGGATGTGGTGGCGCAGTCTGCTGCTGATGTGGGGGATGGCTTTTTTCTGCTCCATCGGGTCTCCTCCTCGGGTATTGTGTTCATGCCATGTGATTATAACAGAATTTTGTTAAAAAATCTTGTCCTGCAAGATAAAATTATAACTTGTACCCGGGTGATTGAAAAGAGGCGGCGTCTGGCATATAATCTGAGGTGTAAAGACAGCTACGGAGGAGTGCGCAATGCAGAAATACAGCGGCCTCAACTATACCATGCTCTGCGATTTTTACGAGCTCACCATGGGCAACGGCTACTTTGAAGCGGGGCTCAAGGACAAGATAACCTACTTCGACCTCTTTTACCGCACCGTGCCGGACGGCGGCGGCTTCGCCATCGCCGCAGGGCTCGAACAGGCCATAGACTATATACGGAACCTGCACTTTTCAGAGGAGGACATCGACTACCTCCGCGGCCGCGGCATGTTCTCCGAGGCCTTCCTGGACTATCTGCGGCATTTCAAATTCACCGGCGACGTCTGGGCCATGCCCGAGGGCACGCCCGTCTTCCCGCGCGAGCCCATCATGGTCATCCGCGCCCCGGCCATCCAGGCCCAGCTGCTCGAAACCTTCCTGCTGCTCACCATTAACCACCAGAGCCTCATCGCCACCAAGGCCAACCGCATAGTCCGAGCCGCGGACGGCAGGGTCGTGCTCGAATTCGGCTCCCGCCGCGCCCAGGGCCCGGACGCCGCCGTTCTCGGGGCGAGAGCCGCCTTTATAGGCGGCTGCGCCGGTACGGCCTGCGTGCTCTCCGACCAGATCTACGGCGTCGCCGCGGGCGGCACCATGGCCCACGCCTGGGTGCAGATGTTCCCCACCCAGCTCGACGCCTTCCGCGCCTACTGCAAGACCTACCCGCAGAACGCCACCCTGCTTGTGGACACATACGACACCCTGCGCAGCGGCGTGCCGGATGCCATCCGCGCTTTCAACGAGGTCTTGAAGCCTCTCGGCATTACGAAATGCGGCATACGTCTCGACTCCGGCGACATGGCCTATCTCACCAAGCGCGCCCGCAAAATGCTCGACGACGCGGGCTGGCCCGAGTGCAAGATCACCTGCTCCAACTCCCTCGACGAACACCTCATAAAGGAGCTGCTCCGCCAGGGCGCCTGCATAGACTCCTTCGGCGTAGGCGAGAGGCTCATAACCAGCCGCACCTCCCCCGTCTTCGACGGCGTTTACAAGCTCGCCGCCGTTGAGGAGGACGACGGCTCCATCGTCCCGCGCATCAAGATAAGCGAGAACGTCGGCAAGATAACGAACCCCCACTTCAAGAAGGTCTACCGCTTCTACGGCCGCGACACAGGCATGGCCGAGGCAGACTACATCTGCCTGTACAACGACAGCGTGGACGACACGAAGGACCTCGTCATCCGCGACCCGGACGCCACCTGGAAGCAGAAGACCATGACGAACTTCCGCGCCCGGGAGCTGCTCGTCCCCATCTTCAAGGGCGGCGAGCTGGTGTACAAGGAGCCCACGCTGCCCGAGATCCAGGACTACTGCCGCCGCGAGGTGGCCACGCTCTGGCCCGAGGTGCTGCGCTTCGACTACCCGCACAACTACTACGTGGACCTCTCCAACGAGCTGCTGGAGATCAAGACCCGGCTGCTCAACGCAAGGCGATGACGGACGGCGCGGGCAGAAGGGCCGCCATTGCGGCCTTGCTGGAAGTGGCGGAGACACCCGTCTCCGCCGCCTGCCTCGCAGCACGGCTCGGCGTCAGCCGCCAGGTCATCGTGGGCGACATCGCCCTGCTGCGCGCGGCGGGCGCGCTCGGCGACCTGCCCGCGACCTCGCAGGTCACCTTCTTTTAACCTGCGGGCCCCCCGCGGCTACATAGTGGAGCGCGGGCGCGGCGGCCTGCGCCGCACCGTCGCCTGCATCCACAGCCGCCCCGAAGGCATGGAGCGCGAGCTCAACATCATGGTGGACAACGGCTGCACCGTCCTCGACGTCGTCATCGAGCACGCCGTCTACGGCCAGCTCACGGGCCAGCTGCTCCTGGCGAACCGCCACGACGTCGCGCAGTTCATGGAGCGCATCCTGGCCGAGCGGGCATCCCCCCTCTCCGCCCTCACCGGCGGCGTACACCTCCACACCCTGCTCTGCCCCGATGAGGAGGCCTACGAGCGCACGGTGCGCGAGCTGGACGCGGCGGGCATACTCTTCGTCAAAAATTAAATTACGGTTGACATCGCCGCGCGCGGCGCTTAAAGTATCGTTACAGGTGTCTTGACACCTGTAACGATACTTTTTATCGGGGTGGTAGCTTTGAGCGGCTTTCGGGCGTTTTTGAAGAGGAAGAACATTGAGATATCCCTGCGGCGCTACGGCATCGACGCGCTGGGAGCCATGGCGCAGGGGCTCTTCTGCTCCCTGCTCATAGGCACGATACTCAACACGCTCGGCTCGCAGACGGGCGTGGCCATTTTCTCCACCGTGGGCGGCTACGCCACGGCGGTGAGCGGGCCGGCCATGGCCGTGGCCATAGGCTACGCGCTCAAGTGCCCGCCGCTGGTGCTGTTCTCGATGGTGCCTGTCGGCTGGGCCGCCAACGCCCTGGGCGGTTCCGCGGGCGGGCCGCTCGCCGTGTTCGTCATCGCCATCGTCGCGGCCGAGGTCGGCAAAATGGTCAGCAAGGAGACGCCCGTTGACGTACTCGTGACGCCGCTCGTGACCATCTTCGCCGGCGTGGCCCTCGCCGCGCTCATCGCCCCGCCCATTGGCGCGGGGGCAAACTACGTCGGCGCCCTCATCAAGCGCGCGACGGTGCTCCAGCCCTTCTGGATGGGCATCATCGTCTCCGCCTCCGTGGGCATCGCGCTCACCCTGCCCATCTCCTCCGCCGCCATCTGCCACAGCTTCAACCTCGTGGGTCTCGCAGGCGGCGCGGCAGTGGCCGGCTGCTGCGCGAACATGGTCGGTTTCGCCGTCATGAGCTTCCGCGAGAACCGCTGGGGCGGCCTCGTCAGCCAGGGCCTCGGCACGAGCATGCTGCAAATGGGCAACATAGTCAAAAATCCGCGCATCTGGCTGCCGGCCATACTGACCTCCATGATAACGGGGCCAATCGCCACCTGCGTCTTCAAACTGGAGATGAACGGCGCGGCCATCAACTCCGGCATGGGCACCTGCGGGCTCTGCGGGCCCATCGGCGTCTGGACAGGCTGGGTAAACCCCAGCGACGTGGCGCTGGCGGACGGGGCAGCGGCCATCGCGCCCGGCGCCATGGACTGGCTGGGCCTCGCGCTCGTCTGCTTCGTGCTGCCCGCCGTCATCTGCTGGGCGCTGGGCCTCTTCTTCCGGCGTATAGGCTGGATACGCGAGGGCGACCTAAAACTGGACTGAAAACTGGACTGACAGGCACCGCTGGGGCGGACGCTAAATATAGCGTCCGCCCCGTTATTTTTCCTGCTTTGTAATCTTTATGTTGATTTTGTAACCATTTGTTTCTGAAGTTTTCCTTGATAAGTTGTCATAATATGATTATCATCATATTATGAACAATATTATGTAACCTTTTCATTTATCGGAGTCTGCGCCATGAAAAAGAACACTATCACCCTGCCGATGCTGGTTTTCATAGCCGTCCTCTGCGTCTCCATCGTCGCCTTCCCGACCACCGCCTCCGGTGCGGAGGGGGAGCCGGACGCCGTTGCCGGAGACGTTGTCGCCCTGCGCAGCACGGCGGACACCTTCAGCGTAGTACCCTCCGCCCACAGCGGCGGCGTGGTGCAGCCCAGCGTTTCGGACAGCATAGCGGGCCGCACTGTCTCCTTCAGCGTGGACCCCTCCAGCGGCTATGAGACAGCCTCAGTCGCCGCAATCACCGCGGCCGGGGACATGGTCGAGGTCGTGCGCGTCGAGGGCGAGGAGTACAGCTTCGTCATGCCCGCCGAGGCCGTCATCATCGACGTCTCCTTCCAGCTCGTGCGCAACTGAAAAACGGCATCAAAAAAGCGCCCCACAGGGGGCGCTTTTTTTGTGCGCTCATCTGCTGTTGTATTTCTCGATGGCAATCGCCAGGACGTCCATGGCGCGCTCCAGGTCAGCCTGCTTGAGCACATAGGCCATGCGTGCCTCGTTGCGTCCCTTGCCCGGCGTGGCGTAGAAGCCCTCGCCCGGGGTTATCATGACGGTGTCCCCGTCAGCGTCAAACTCCTCCAGCAGCCACTGCTGGAACTTGTCCGTGTCGTCCACCGGGAGCTTCACCATGAAGTAGAAGGCGCCCTCCGGCTGCTCGCAGACGACGCCGGGTATTGCCAGCAGCTTTTTCAGCGCCGCATCGCGGCGGCGCTTGTATTCCTCGCGGACAGAGGCAAAGTAGCTGGGCTCGACGGAATAGAGCGCAGCGGCGCCCACCTGGTCCAGCGTCGCCACGCACAGGCGGGTCTGGCAGATCTTCATGGCCTCCGTCATGACCGCGCGGTTGCGCGAGACTAGCGCTCCCACACGCGCGCCGCAGGCCGAAAAGCGCTTCGAGACGGAGTCCACGACGATGACGTTCTCATGTGTGTCCGGGAACTCCAGCATGCTCGTCATCTCTTCGCCGCCGTAGACAAATTCGCGATAGACCTCGTCGCTTATGACATAGAGGTCATTCTCCTTGGCGATGTCTGCGATGACGCGCATCTCGTCCCGGGAGAGGACGTAGCCCGTGGGGTTGCCCGGGTTCGTCAGGAGGATGCCGCGGGTATGCTCGTTTATAAGCGGCTCGATACGCTCGCGCATGGCATAGCGGAAGCCCTCCTCGGCGAAGGTGGGGATGGGGCGTATTGTGGCGCCGGTCAGCTGGGTGAAGGTGCTGTAATTCGGGTAGAAGGGCTCCGGGACCAGCAGCTCGTCCCCGTCGTCCAGGATGCAGGCTAGGGCTATGCTCAGCGCCTCGCTGCCGCCTGCGGTGGCGAGGATATCCTCCGGGGCCAGGTCCAGGCCTATGCGGAGATAGTAATCGTGTACGGCCTTGAGGTATTCCGGCACGCCGTCCGAGGGCGCGTATTCCAGAACGCTGCTCTTGAAAGCACGGACTGCCTCAAAAAACGCCGCTGGCGTCTCAATATCCGGCTGGCCTATGTTGAGGGGATAGATTTTTATCCCGCGCGCTCGCGCCGCGGCGGCGTAGGGGGCGTATTTACGTATCGGCGACAGCTCACACTTTTGAATTTTGGTTGACAGTTTCATTGCTATCCCTCCTCAGGCTCATCTTTCATGCTGTAAATTGGCGCATATATTATACTACCGCGCCGAGCAAAGCGCAACAAATGTTAATTCTTCGGCACTCTCCGCGGAATAGCCCGGACGGGCGTGGCATAGGATGTACAAAACATTTTCCGCGGGGGGGTATCTGCATGAACAACACGGTGACAAGGGCGCTGGGCTTCATCTCCCGGCACAAGAGGGCGGCCTCCGGGGCCGCGCTGGTGCTGGCCGTTGTGCTGGTCTTCGCGCTTGTCAACAGTCCGGCGGTGGTGGGCGTTTCGGCCACGCGGCGCTCGCTGCCCGTCTACAGCGTGGAGCGCGACGGCAAGTTCGTCGCCCTCAGTTTCGACGCCGCCTGGGGCAACGAGGATACGGAGGAGCTCATCGACATCCTCACCTCGCACGGCGTCACGGCCACCTTCTTCCTTGTCGGCCAGTGGGTGGATAAATACCCCGAGTCCGTGAAGCAGCTGTCCGACGCGGGCATGGAGGTCATGAACCACTCCGACGACCACGCCCACTTCGCCAAGCTCTCGGCCTCGGAAATAGTCGAGAACATCAACGCCTGCAACAGCAAGATAGAGGCCATCACCGGCGTGCGGCCCACGCTCTTCCGCTGCCCCTACGGCGAGTATGACGACAACGTCATCGACACCGTGAACGGCATGGGCATGACGGCCATACAGTGGGACGTGGACAGTCTCGACTGGAAGGGCTTAGACGCTGCCGAGATCACCCGCCGCGTCGTGGGCGGGGTCGAGCCCGGCTCCATCGTCCTCTTCCACAACGCCGCTGAGCACACGCCCGAGGCCCTTGCCGGCATCATCGAGGCGCTTCAGGCAGACGGCTACACCATCGTACCCATTTCCCAGCTGCTGCTCTCAGGCGAATACAGCATAGATCACACGGGACGCATGCACCCGGCGGCATAGAGCCAAAAAAGCGCGGACGGTTTTTGCCGTCCGCGCTCTGGTTTTTCAGTTTTCAGCTCACGCTGTATGCACCGCGCACCAGGAGGGTGGAGTTAGCGGAGGCAGTCACGCCGGAGCCGGAGCCAACGTAGAGGTGATTTGCAGTGAGCGCGCCGCCCGAGGCCAGCTCGGAGCCGCTCGTAACATCCACCAGCGCTCCGGAGGCGGCGCAGGCGCCGCTGCGCAGGACTATCTCGCAGCCCTCGCCAACGCTCAGCGTCCCGCCCGAGGGCAGCTGAACAACGGAAAAGCCGCCGGCTTCCGCGCCGTACTGGGATTTATACTGCTCCGCCGCCTCGGCTATCTGCTCGTCGAGCTGCTGCTCCATCTTCGGGCCAAGCACCTTCTCCAGATAGCTCATCGCCACGAGAGGGTCCGACTGCGTGCCGTAATTCGTCGCGGCGTAGGCGCCGATGCCCGCCGCAAGCACGGCGACGGCTATTACAAGTACAACTATCTGCCACTTTTTCATATGTAACCTCCAGGCTCTCTCCCCCGGGCGCGGCGCTCCCGGGGGCTTTCTCTTCTCACTGCGCCAGGCCGAAGCTCACGGCTATGGCGTTGTTCACCCTGTCCATTGTGGGCCCGTCGAGCTGGCCCATTCTCTCGCGCAGGCGGGACTTGTCGAGCGTGCGTATCTGCTCCAGCAGGATGACGCTGTCCCGGCTCAGGCCGTAGCTGCGCGCCGACAGCTCTATGTGCGTCGGCAGCCTGGCCTTCCCCGTCTGCGAGGTTATTGCCGCGGCTATCACCGTCGGGCTGTGCCGGTTGCCCGTGTCGTTTTGAACTATGAGCACCGGCCGCATGCCGCCCTGTTCACTGCCCACCACGGGGCTCAGGTCGGCGTAGTAGATGTCTCCGCGCTTGACTGGATTTTGCATTGGCTTCACACTCCGTATAGTGCCCGTTCATATTATATGTGATATGTAGGGCAGCGGTACTTTTACCGCCAATGCTATTTTCACACGAAGCAGCCAATTTTATTCACAGGCCGATATATACCCTCGGAACACGCGGGGAAATGGCGCACAGCAGCTCGTAGGAAATTGTTCCCGCGATGTCCGCGAGCTCTCCCGCGTCCGGCTCGTCACCGAAAACAGTGACGATATCGCCCGCCCTGACCTCCGGCATGTCCGTCACGTCCACCATGCACATGTCCATGCAGATTCGGCCCACCTGGCGCGCCCGGCGGCCGTTTATGACTACGTCAAATTTGCCGGAGAGGCTGCGGTGCAGCCCGTCCGCGTAGCCGACGGGGATGACGGCCAGGCGCATATCCCACTCGCAGGTGTAGATGCGGCCATAGCTTATCGTGTCTCCCGCGCGGTGCTCCGTCACCTCTGCGACGCGGGTCAAGAGCCGCATGACCGGCTTCAAGTCCAGTCCGCCGCGCTCCGCGCCCGGGTAGAGCCCGTAGAGCAGCAGGCCGGGGCGGACCATGTCGAGGCAGGTCTGCCTGAAGTTTACCACAGCTCCGCTGTTGGCGCAATGCCTTATGCCGAGGCTGCGGCCGGTTTCATTTTCCAGCGCGTCCACGGCGGCGGTGAAGCGCCCGAACTGCTCCAGCGTGAAGCTCTCCTCCGGCTCGTCCGAGACGGCGAAGTGCGTGAAGACGCCCGCAGATTCAAGGCCGGGGAGCCGCAGCAGCTCCCTCACGCCGTCCAGCTCCCGCTCGCTTGAGACTGAAAAGCCTGTGCGGCCCATGCCCGTCTCAAGCTTTATGTGGCAGCGGAGCGTGAGGCCCGTACCCGCAAGGGCGCGGCTCATGCCGCGCGCGCAGTCTATATCGCCTATCGCCTGCTCCGCGCCCAGCCGAGCTATGTCCGGCGCAAGGAAGGCCGGGCTGGGAGCCAGGATGAGTATGGGCATCTCCAGCCCCGCCGCGCGCAGCTCCGCCGCCTCCTCATAGCAGGAGACGGCGATGTAATCCGCGCCCAGCTCTTCCAGCCGCCGCGCTATCGTCACAGCGCCGTGGCCGTAGGCGTTGGCCTTGCACAGTCCCGCAAAACGGCAGCCCTCCGGCAGGGCGCGGCGGATCTCTCTATAATTGTGCTCCAGGCGGTGCAGATCTATCTCCGCCCAGGTCCGTTTGTCTTCGTTTCTCATGGTCTCGCCTTCCATTCAGCTCAGGGAAAACCCATCTATCCTGCAAGTTATCAGCGTGCGCCCGCTCTCCCGGCTCGTGAACTCCGCCGAGACGGGCGCGCCGGAGCCGTCCAGCCTGAGCGTCAAGCCCAGCTCGTCCTCCGGCACGAGGCTCGCAACGCTTTCACCGCCCTCCGTCCAGGCCAGCTCCACGTAGGCCGTGCGCAGCGCCTCGCAGAGCTTCGGCAGGGCCGTCACCGGCGAGAGGCCCTCTGCCACCTCGCCTGCGTCCAGGATGAGGCTCTCGTATTCGAGCGCCGCGCCCTCGGCGTCCAGCCTTGCCCTGACCCCGGCTATCAGCTCCGGCGCCAGCGCCTCCACCTCACTGCCCTGCGCGCTTGAGACGCAGCGCAGAGTGTACTCCGAGCGCGTGCCGTCCTGTCCCCAGGCCGTGACAAGCGCCGTCAGCTCCGCCTCTCCCTCCGCCATCGAGGCGCGCAGCTCCTCGACGGCCTGCTCCGCCGCGTCCCCGCCGCAGGCCGCGAGCGGGACGAGCAGGAGCGCTGTCATTAGTGCGGCAAGCATCCTTCGCCGCATGGTATTTCATTCCTCCGTCACGGTTTTCAGCGCCGCCGGAAGCAGGCGTATCATGTCCGTGGGCGTCATGCCGTATTCTCCGAGCTCCCCCGCCGCCATATCCCCAGCCAGGCCGTGCAGATACACCGCAGCGCGGACGGCATCACGGAACGGCAGTTGACATAACATTGCCGCCATGAGGCCGGTCAACACGTCGCCTGAACCTCCCCGAGCCATACCGGGGTTGCCGGTTTGGTTGACATAACACTCTCCATCCGGGAAGGCTACGACGCTGCCGCTGCCTTTGAGCACCAGCGTACAGCCCCAGCGCGAGGCAAAGCGGCGCGCGGAGGCGACCCTGTCGCCGTCGAGCAGGCCGCCCAGCATGGCGAACTCCCCCTCGTGCGGTGTGAGGACCAGGGGGCAGGCGGCATCCTCCAGGCTGCTCATGTCCCGCGAGAGGGCCCAGAGGGCATCCGCGTCCACGACGGTCGGCACGCGCGAGGCGGCCAGCGCACCCTGCACGAACTCCGTGACCCCCGCGCTCCGGCCGAGGCCCGGGCCTATGGCCAGACAGCTCATGCGTTCCAGCCGCGCCTCTACCTCGGGCAGGGCCTCGGCGGTGAGGCGGCCCTGCGCGTCGCAGGGCAGGGGAAAGGGCATGGCCTCGTCGTTCTTCACGGCGGTGACGGCATAGATGCTCTCCGGCACGCCGAGCCAGACAAGGCCCGCGCCGCCGCGCACCGCCGCGCGCGAGGCGAAGCTCGGCGCGCCCGTGTAGCCGCGGCTGCCGGCCAGTATGAGCAGGCGGCCGTAGTCCCGCTTGGAGCTCTCCCGCACCCGCTTGGGCAGGCGGACGGGGCTGTTTGGTTTTTCAGTCTCGGTTTTCATGGCATAACATTATACATTTTTCAAATTCATAAGTCAATTTATTTGACTTCCGGCGAACGTTGTGCTATAAATGTATTCCAGTTGAAGATATTTTATTGCTGTGAACGGGAAAATGACCCGAAACGGCGCACAGAGAACGGGGGCCGCCGGCTGTAAGCCCCCCGCGCACGTTGAGTCTGGTTCGCCCGGGAGCTCCGGCCAATCACCGGCGGGTAAGCCCGTTACAGCGTACGAGTGCGGCGCTCTCTGCGCCGAATAACGGGTGGTACCGCGGAAGATAGGCTCTTTCGTCCTGTATGGGGACGAAGGGCCGTTTTTTTGTGCGTACCGCAAACTGAAAGGGGAAGTCTGAAACAAAATGAAAGAGATGCTGGAAAAGCTCAGGGCCGAATCCGCGGCCGCCATCTCCGAAGCGGCGAGCACCGAAGCGCTTGAGGCGCTGAGGGTGAAGTACCTCGGCAAGAAGGGCGAGCTCACCGCCATACTCAAGCAGATGGGCAAACTCTCCGCCGAGGAGCGCCCCGTCATAGGCCAGCTCGCCAACAGCGTGCGCGCCGAGCTCGAAGCCGAGCTCGAAAGCCGCAAGGCCGCCCTCGCCGAGGCCGCGCTCGAAAAGCAGCTCGAGGCCGAGGCGCTGGACGTCACCCTGCCCGGCAAGCGCGTCAAGGGCGGGCACAAGCACCCGATGGACATCGTCATCGACGAGCTCAAGGACATCTTCATAGGCATGGGCTTCGAGGTCGACGACGGCCCCGAGGTCGAGCTCTCCACCTACAACTTCGACCGCCTGAACACCGACGAGGGCCACCCCGCCCGCGAGTGGACGGACACCTTCTATCTCGACGAGGAGAGCCGCACTCTGCTCCGCACCCACACCTCCCCCATGGAGCCGCGCATTATGGAGACCCGCGAGGGTCCCATCCGCGCCGCCGTCTTCGGCCGCTGCTACCGCAAGGACGAGGTGGACGCCACGCACAGCCCCATGTTCCACCAGATGGAGGGTCTGGTCGTCGATAAGCACATCACCTTCGCCGACCTCAAGGGCCTGCTGCACAACATGGCCGTGCAGCTCTACGGTCCCAACACCGTGACCCGCTTCCGCCCGCACCACTTCCCCTTCACGGAGCCCAGCTGCGAGATGGACGTCCTCTGCCACAAGTGCGGCGGCAAGGGCTGTCCCACCTGCAAGGGCGAGGGCTGGATAGAGCTCCTCGGCGCCGGCGTCACCAACCCGCACGTGCATGAGATGAGCGGCATCGACCCCGCCACGCACTCCGGCCTCGCTTGGGGCATGGGCCTTGAGCGCGCCGCCATGCGCCGCTTCAAGATAGCCGACCTGCGGCTCATGTTCGAGAACGACATCCGCTTCCTCGAACAGTTCTGATAGAAGTGTCCGCCCGAGGCGGAGCCCCGTGCGGACGCATAGTAAAGTGCGGACTTATTTGGATGAAGTATGAAGGAGTTCGATATAAATGAAATTATCGAGAAAGTGGCTCAATGAGTTCGTCGAGCTGAGCCTTGAGGAAAAGAACGACCACGACTTCGCCGAGGCGATGACCATGACCGGCTCCAAGGTCGAGGGCACGTCCTACATGGGCGAGGGCATCAGCCGCGTCGTGGTCGGCAAGATAGTTGAGATGGTGCGTCACCACGACTCCGATCACATGTGGACCTGCCAGGTCGATGTCGGCGGCGAGCGCCTGCTGCAGATAGTCACCGGCGCGCAAAACCAGAAGGTCGGCGACCTCGTCCCCGTGGCGCTCGACGGAGCCAAGCTCCCCGGCGGCGTGGAGATAAACACCACCGTGTTCCGCGGCGAGCTCTCTGAAGGCATGATGTGCTCGCTCAAGGAGCTGGGCCTCACGCTGCACGACTTCCCCTACGCCTATGAGAACGGCCTCTTCGTCATCGAGGAGCCCTGCAAGCCCGGCGACGACATCGTCCCCGTCATAGGCCGCGACGACCACGTGGTCGAGTTCGAGATAACCCCGAACCGCCCGGACTGCCTCTCCGTCATCGGCCTGGCCCGCGAGGCCTCCGTGACCTTCGGCAAGCCCCTTAAGCTGCACACCCCCGTAGTCAAGGGCTCCGGCGGCGACATACATGAGCATGTAAAGGTCGATATCGAGGACCCCAAGCTCTGCCCGCGCTACACCGCGCGCATGGTGCGCAACATCAAGATAGAGCCCTCGCCCAAGTGGATGCGCGAGCGCATCGCCGCCATGGGCATGAGGCCTATCAACAATATAGTTGACATAACAAACTATGTCATGATGGAGTACGGCCAGCCGATGCACGCCTTCGACTTCGCCTGCGTGGACGGAGGGCACATCGTGGTCCGCACCGCGCGCGAGGGCGAGACCATCCGCACCCTGGACGGCAACGAGCGCAGGCTGACTACCAGCATGCTGTGCATCTGCGACGAGTACAAGCCCGTCGGCGTCGCCGGCGTCATGGGCGGCGAGAACTCCGAGATAACGGACGACACCAAGATGGTCCTCTTCGAGAGCGCCAACTTCAACGGCACCAGCATCCGCCGCACCGCCGCGGGCCTCGGCATGCGCACCGACGCCTCCGCCCACTACGAGAAGGGCCTCGACCCCTACCTCACCAAGATAGCGGTCGACCGCGCCTGCGAGCTGGTCGAGCTGCTGGGCGCCGGCGAGGTCGTGGACGGCTATGTTGACTGCTTCCCCGCTCCCCCCGAGCCGCTGGTGCGCGAGCTGGATGTGGACCGCGTGAACTGGATACTCGGCACCGACATCGACGGCGACACCATGCGCAGCATCCTGCGCGAGCTCGGCTTCGGCGTGGAGGGCAACACCGTCACCGTCCCGAGCTGGCGTCTCGACATCGACGCGAAGTACACGCAGAACGACTTTGCAGAGGAAGTCGCGCGCATATACGGCTTCAACAACATCCCCAGCACGATGATGGAGGACTCCGGCACCAAGTCCGGCGGGCTCACGCCCGAGCAGGCCGCCGAGCGCCATCTTGGCGCTATCTGCCGTGCCTGCGGCTACAACGGCATCATCACCTATTCGTTCTACAGCCCCGCGGGCTGGGATCTCATCCGCCTGCCCGCCGATGACAAGCGCCGCGACGCCATCCGCATCCTCAACCCGCTCGGCGAGGACACCAGCTGCATGCGCACCACCACCCTGCCCAGCGTGCTCGAGGTGCTCGCGCGCAACTGGAACTACCGCAACAAGTCCGCGAAGGTCTACGAGTTCGCTAAGATCTACCTCAAGCGCCCCGACGGCCTGGCCGACGAGCCGAAGGTGCTCACCCTCGGCGCCTACGGCGAGGACATGGATTTCTACGCGCTCAAGGGCACCGTTGAGGAGCTCTGCGACGCGCTGCTCATCCAGGACGTCGAGTACCGCCCCGTGAAGGACGACCCGAGCTATCACCCCGGCCGCTGCGCCGCGCTGTATGCAAATGGCAAGTGCCTCGGCAAGCTCGGCCAGATACACCCGCTGGTCGCGAAGAACTACGGTGTGGCTGACGAGCTCTACGCAGCTGAGCTGAACTTCCAGGCCATGTTCGATCACCGCACCACTGAGGTGTACTACACCCCGCTGCCGCGCTTCCCCTCCGTCAACCGCGACATCGCCGTAGTCTGCGACGATGGTACCACGGCGGGCGAACTCATGGGCTGCATCCGCGAGGCCGGCGGCGAGTACCTCAAGGGCTGCGAGGTCTTCGACGTCTACAAGGGCGCGAACATCCCCGAGGGCAAGAAGTCCGTTGCCTTCTCGCTCACCCTCCGCTCCGACGACCAGACCCTCACCGACGCGCACGCCGACGAGGCCGTCCAGGCCATACTCGCCGCGCTGCGCGAGAAGTTCGGCGCCGTCATCCGCTGAACGTTTTGTAATTGAATCGTAATATTGCAGCGCTTTACACTCCCGGGATTTTTGGTATAATGTTTGTCAGTTGAGGCAATCATACCGAATGACCAGGGAGGGGTACGACATGGAAGACGCGACCAGGAGATTCACAGCTATTGACAACCGGAACGAGACACGTGAAATTCTGTCATCCGTGTACGACTCGCTGAAGGTCAAGGGCTACAACCCCATCAATCAGCTCGTGGGTTATATAATCTCCGAGGACCCGACGTACATCACGAACTACAACAACGCCCGCAGCCTCATCTGCCGCCTCGACAGGGACGAGCTGCTGCAGGAACTGCTCGTGAGTTACCTCGGGAAGTGAAAAATCAAAAAAGGCTCCGGCAACTCTCGTTGCCGGAGCCTTTTTCACGTCCCGCCTCAGGCTGGGATTATTTCCTCGCTGGCAGGCAGCGCCGTCCAGATGGACTCCACTTGAAGTATCCGCGCATGTGGGACGCCTCCTTATGCTTACTCCTTGTGCTGGCCGGCGCAGTCGTTTTTGAGGCCGCGGAGCATATCTATGCCGTGCTTGAGCGCGGGCAGGACAGCGCCGAGGCTCTCAGTGGCGGCCTTTTCGCTGCCGGGGAGGTTCACTATGAGCGTGCCGCCGCGCAGGCCCGCAATGCCGCGGGACAGCATGCCGCGCGGGGTTATCTTCACGCTGGCCGCGCGCATTGCCTCAGCTATGCCCGGCGCGACGCGGTTTATTACTGCTTCCGTCGCCTCGGGCGTCACATCGCGGCGTGAAAAGCCGGTGCCGCCGGCCGTCAGAGCCAGGCAGACGTCCAGCTCGTACGAACACTTGACCAGTTCGCCCTTTATGAGCTCGAATTCATCGGGGACAATTTTGCGGTACACGACTTCCCAGCCGTCCTCCTCCAGCATAGCCTGGACCGCCGGTCCGCTGGTATCCTCCCGCTCTCCCCTGCTGCACCTGTCGCTGACAGTTATCACAGCCGCCGTGTATTTCATCTCATTACCCCTCCGTTTATCTCTGCGCGCCGGGCGCATATCTAAATGGATTATAACAGATTTACATACGCGTTACAAGCCCGTAACTATATGGTTTCAAAATAAGGCCGATATCTTCCAAGGGCTGGGGGATTCAGCTTTTTATGTGTTTGCACGCCCGGGGGTGGGTTTATGGAACTCGCCTATGCGTTTTTTGAATATCTTTACGTTGGTGCTGCATATTCCACCCCATTTCTTTGGTCTTGCCCAAAGAAAC
>OHEM01000527.1_pt1 | contig 15555 bp, 7 predicted proteins | sample 1567281 | NCBI WGS metagenome assembly OHEM01 (sample SAMEA3879537, study PRJEB24766) | human gut metagenome | biome: human-associated habitat; feature: feces | place: USA | collected 1985/1987
CTTACAGTAAACATTATCAATGATCTTTCCTGTTTCATTCAATCCCAAAGATGGAAGTTTATAGGAACGGATGATTTTCCATTGCCCTTCTCCATTGCCTCGATTGGCTTCCGCCACTGTAGCAATGGAGTCAATATACCGCTGATTACGCTCTTCCCAGTTTGCATATGGATCTTCTGTCCCATCCGTTTCACTACATGAAACAATGGACAGGGAAGTAACAAACAGCAGACCAATCAGCCAAAGAATACTTTTATTCATAATACATTTATTATTGCAAAGTCTTCAGCAGACTTGTTATACTTACTTTATCGGCAATGATATTGTTCAGTTCCGAAATAGCTACACGCTCCTGCTGCATGGTATCACGATTACGCAAAGTTACACAATTATCCTCCAAAGTCTGGTGGTCTACTGTGATACAATACGGAGTACCGATGGCATCCTGACGACGGTAACGCTTGCCGATGCTGTCTTTCTCATCATACTGGCAGTGGAAATGGAACTTCAAGTCATTCATAATCTCACGCGCCTTCTCGGGCAGGCCGTCTTTCTTCACCAACGGCATCACGGCCAGTTTCACCGGAGCCAGAGCAGCAGGCAATTTCAATACCACACGAGTTTCACCATTCTCCAATGTCTCTTCTGTATAAGCAGCACTCATAATGCTAAGGAACATACGGTCTACACCGATAGAAGTTTCAATTACATACGGAGTATATGATTCGTTCAGTTCAGGGTCGAAGTATTTAATGCTCTTTCCGGAGAACTTCTCATGTTGTGACAAGTCGAAGTTGGTACGGGAGTGGATACCTTCTACCTCTTTGAAGCCAAACGGCATCAGGAATTCGATGTCAGTTGCAGCATTTGCATAATGCGCCAATTTATCGTGATCATGATAACGATAGCTTGCATCGCCGAAGCCCAGCGCCTTATGCCATTTCAGACGGATTTCTTTCCATTTCTTGAACCAGTCAAGTTCCGTTCCCGGTTTTACGAAGAACTGCATTTCCATTTGTTCGAACTCACGCATACGGAAGATGAACTGACGGGCAACGATCTCGTTACGGAAAGCCTTACCGATCTGTGCAATACCGAAAGGAACTTTCATACGACCTGTTTTCTGCACATTCAGATAGTTTACGAAAATACCTTGTGCCGTTTCCGGACGAAGGTAAATCTTCATAGAACCGTCGGCAGTAGAACCCATTTCGGTAGAGAACATCAGATTGAATTGACGAACCTCTGTCCAGTTCTTAGTTCCTGAAATCGGGCATACGATTTCTTCATCAATAATAATCTGACGAAGTTCCTCCAGATTATTGTCGTTCAGTGCTTTTGCGAAACGGGTATGAAGAGCATCACGTTTTGCCTGATGTTCCAACACACGTCCGTTGGTAGAACGGAATTGAGCCTCATCAAAAGATTCGCCGAATCTCTTGGCAGCTTTCGCTACTTCTTTATTGATTTTATCGTCATACTTAGCCAGCTGATCTTCGATCAACACGTCAGCACGATAACGTTTCTTAGAGTCTTTATTGTCAATCAAAGGGTCATTGAATGCGTCTACGTGTCCGGAAGCCTTCCAGATAGTAGGATGCATAAAGATGGCAGAGTCGATACCGACAATGTTCTCGTGCAACAGCACCATGCTGTCCCACCAGTATTTCTTGATGTTATTTTTCAATTCAACGCCCATCTGACCGTAGTCATACACAGCGCCTAGTCCGTCGTAGATATCGCTTGAAGGAAATACGAAACCGTACTCTTTACAGTGCGATACTAGTTTCTTAAAAACGTCTTCTTGTGCCATTTTCTTTTCTATATCTATTAATTTGATTTTGCTTTTTTCGTAAAAAGTGCCACAAAGATAGGGATTTATCTCATAAATAAGACAGGGAGGGTATTAATTTATCTTATTCCTGAACTTCTTCGCCGAAACGGGAAACGAGAAAAGAAGATAAGCCTCCTCTTTTTTGTTCAAAAATATAAAGTCGGAATATGTTATTATAGTTTATCATATTAATAGTTGAAATTAAAACATTTCAATGAATGCGTTTCAAATAAATCAAAAAGTGTTTACTCTTTATTCATAATCGATTAAACCTTTTCTAATAAATAAATGAATCGTTTATTATAAACGTCACCCTAGTTTATTATAAACTTTCGCACGCCCTTCCAAAGCGAATATATCAATATTATGCAACAATAAAGGCTGCGAATTTATAATAAATCCACAGCCTTTATTCCCCAAATCGTTTTTGTAAGTCTATTTCCATAGACACCAAACGTCTATGTCGTCAAATTATAGTACCATTCCAAGGTACAAGAAGATCCTCTATGATAGCAAAAAGCAATTCTTTTTTTCATCTATTCCGGTTTTTAGCTAAAAGACAATAGTCGATTACAAATATACAATATAAATAAGACGTTGTCAAGTAAATCTGTTATTGGCAGAGTTAAATAATGAAAGAATGAATCTTTAAAAAGTTATGCATATCATTTATAAATGTCTTTATTCAAAGATATACCAATTAAATCCTTTTGCGGGTATTCTAATTTTCAACGAGATAGAATAGTCTCTGTCAACAGTATAGGTCCGGGCTTTGCCATCCTGTTCTTTTACCCGAACTTTATCATGCAAACCAGTATAGTATAATGGTACCCGAATAGTGCGTTCGATGTCAGTTAAAAGAGGGTTATACACAGCCAGAAAGCCTTTCTGTTGAATGTCAGGATTAACATGCAGGATACCATCCCAGTCTCTGCCATCAGGGCGACGTAAATGAACAATATCAGAATCTAGAATACGACGATATTTCTTATAAAAAGCGACCCAATGACTTACCATTTTGCGAGTATCCTCTGTATCATACAGTCGGGGACCTCGAAAACATGCCTGGACTCCCGCCCCGAATAGATTCTGCAAACGAATCTGGTAATGCTCCAAATGTTCGCAAAGAGGCTCAATAGTCGCAGCTTCCCCGCCTCCATGATATTGTGTAAGAGGAACAAACATAAAGCCCATAGTCGGAGTTTTCTGCCAAGTTCCATCATATATGTTTTGGCGTTCAATAATTTCCTGATATGCACGGGGCAACGACCAGTTTGTTTCTACATATCCCATTGGGGTTTTGTTGGAGCCATTGAGAAAATACCAATCGGGAACATTCAAATATATGCCCTGTTCACGACACCAACGATAAAAGTCCCGTATCACCTCCCATTGCTTCCATTGGGAATCCAAATAGCCGCGATGATGTTTGTGTTGTGTCGAAGCACAAGGATCTCCGGGATAAGAACCGTCATTCTCAAATACCCCCATACCCGTCTGCGTAAAGAATGAGCGTAACTTGCCAAAGTAAGTATCTCCCCATGAAGAAGCAAGACAAGGAGATTTTCCAAAGCGGCTTCCCTCTTCCCGTGTTGTAGCAGGTTTTCCTGTCTTTCTACTGATAGCGGCATCTTCCGTCTTGGCGCCTCTGCTTGCCAATAGCGAATATCCGCCGAGTGCTATACCTTTAGAGTGAGCATAAGCATTCAGACGTTTCATCATTTCCATATATTCCGGAGAATTGTTTTCTATATTAAACCCGCTGCCAAAAGTCATTATTACCATTTCAAAACCAACAGCGGCACATTGGTCTATGGCGGCCTTAACAGAAGCTTCATCCGAGCGGCGAACGTGCATAAAAATAGGATTCTCTTGAGTCCAGGGTGCCATCATTCTCCAAAAACGGCATTCCGCTAACCCGCGGCGTTCATTATCAGTGGCATCTCTCAGCATTTCAAAAGCTGTGCATGAACGGAAAGTCATTCCCGGAGTTATTTCATAATCAGGACCAATAGGCGGGCATACTTCTAAACGCGCCGGTTTGTACTGTCCGTAATACCGTATTCCGGTAGCTTCATATTCCGGATGGTCGAACACCCAACGGACTGCCGGATTGTCTTTCATCGCTTCCATATCACCTCCCATAGCATAATCAGTCACTACAAAGAGCTGTGTAAAGCGATCTATATATTCACGAGGCGCGTCAGTCTGTGCAGGAGATTTCCGATAATTACGAGTGTAAGTACCCGGTTCCTGAGCCAACATACGTATTTCATGCGGTTCACCATAGTGCACTTTGGGAGCTGTTTCCGTTAAAGCCAGTATTTCAGATTTAAAAGAATTCAGAACAATCGAAGATTTTCCTTGATTTTCAACTTCTATCTGTTTTGACAGGATAGGAGCCCCATCATATAGCTCATAGATCACTTTTACCGACACATTCCGTATCATTTCCGGTGCACGTGGGGCAGCTTTATATGTAAAAACAATCCGCTTGCCGGGAGCCGGCCATGGATTTTTGTTCGACAGCCATTCTTGTTTGGGACGATAGGGAAAACGTTCGATCGTTTCTCCCACTGTATGGCTCACATACGTGAATGCAGTGTCGCAACTTATCATATCCTCAATAAAATCGCTATTCAGAAAATTTTGAACCGGTTGTTTATAAAGCCCTCCTACCGGATATTCCATACCATTAATGGTCAATACAGCTTCCGGACGGATAGCACGCAGCTCCGCATTGCCATTCATCAAATTGTCAAATGCAATCGTTGCGACATTAGGAGATAATATGAATGTACGTGAGAGTAGCCCGTTACTAAGGCACAATTCTTTATCGGTAGTTGTCACTTTGGCTTGATAGGATGATCCGTCAATCAACCAATCTTTTTGAAGATTCAATGCAAGAGAATATTGTACTTGTAATGCACACAATATCACCAGGATGTGTTTTTTAAGGTGTTTCATATAACTCAATATATTAATAGATAAATTCAAACATAAGCAAAAATACAGGAGGTGCATAATTTATATACACACAAATATTGTAAAAAAGTACGGTTTTCAATCTACATGAACAAAATAAGCACATTTTATGGAGGATTTGAACACATTTCTACTAAAAAAGTCTATCGGCAGAATTAAATATACACAAAGTCAACTCCGCCAACCGGTCAAATAAATCAAGAATATGACTCTTTATCCCATTAACCTGTATGTTCAGAAAGCAAATCCGGTGCCTGCTAAAAGATTAATGAAGCTGTCAGTATCATAAAAAACGTGAGTTCTTTTCGTCCTCATATGAATTTATTTCGTATTTTTGCGTGGACATCCCCTTTTTTGATGTTCAGGAAGATTATTTGTTGTAAAAGCAAAGTGAAGATTGATTTATGAGTGACGAAATTAACGAGATACCGGAAGAACATTCAGACTACAAACCGGCGGACGCACGGGACGAAAACGTAAAACACCAGTTAACAGGCATGTATCAGAATTGGTTTCTGGACTACGCCTCATACGTTATTCTGGAACGTGCCGTACCCCATATCAACGACGGTTTGAAACCTGTGCAACGCCGTATCCTGCATTCTATGAAACGTCTGGACGACGGGCGATATAACAAAGTGGCAAATATTGTGGGACACACGATGCAGTTCCACCCTCACGGTGACGCTTCCATCGGCGACGCTCTGGTGCAACTCGGACAGAAAGATTTGCTAATCGACTGTCAGGGTAACTGGGGTAATATCCTTACGGGAGATGGTGCTGCCGCCCCCCGTTATATCGAGGCACGCCTTTCCAAGTTTGCACTGGATGTTGTCTTCAATCCCAAGACTACCGAATGGAAATTGTCTTATGACGGACGAAACAAGGAACCGGTCACTCTCCCTGTGAAATTCCCGTTATTGCTGGCGCAAGGAGTGGAAGGTATCGCCGTCGGGCTTTCTTCCAAGATACTGCCGCACAACTTCAACGAACTTTGCGATGCCTCTATCAACTACCTCCGTGGAGAAGAGTTCCAACTATATCCCGATTTCCAGACGGGTGGTTCTATCGACGTAGCCAAATACAACGATGGCGAACGTGGCGGAGCCGTAAAAGTACGTGCGAAAATCAACAAGCTGGACAACAAAACGCTTGCTATCACGGAAATCCCTTACGGAAAAACCACTTCATCCGTAATCGACTCTATCCTGAAAGCTGTTGACAAGGGAAAAATCAAAATCCGCAAGGTGGATGACAATACGGCTGCCAACGTAGAAATACTGGTACACCTCGCCCCCGGCACTTCGTCGGACAAAACGATTGATGCACTATACGCTTTCACCGACTGCGAAGTGAGCATCTCTCCCAACTGCTGCGTAATTGACGACAGCAAACCTCATTTCCTCACCGTCAGCAAAGTCCTGAAAAAGTCGGCAGACAACACACTGGATTTGCTGAAGCAGGAACTGGAAATCAAGAAAGGGGAAATCCTGGAAGCACTGCATTTCGCTTCCCTCGAAAAGATATTTATCGAAGAACGTATCTATAAAGACAAAGAGTTCGAGCAGTCCAAAGATATGGACGCTGCCTGCGAACACATCGACGAACGGCTGACCCCGTTCTATCCGAGCTTTATCCGTGAGGTGACCAAGGAGGATATCCTCAAACTAATGGAAATCAAAATGGGACGTATCCTGAAGTTCAACTCGGACAAAGCGGACGAACTCATTGCCCGGATGAAAGAGGATATTGCCGAAATTGACGACCACCTGGCGCACATCGTCGACTATACCGTCAACTGGTATCAGATGTTGAAGAACAAATACGGCAAGAACTTCCCTCGTCGTACCGAACTGCGTAACTTCGACACGATCGAAGCCGCCAAAGTGGTGGAAGCCAACGAAAAACTTTACATCAACCGCGAAGAAGGATTTATCGGAACAGCCTTGAAGAAGGACGAGTTCGTAGCCAACTGCTCGGATATCGACGACGTGATTGTCTTCTTCCGCGACGGAAAATATATCGTCACTCCGGTAGCCGACAAGAAATTTGTAGGCAAGAACATACTTTATGTCAATGTCTTCAAGAAGAATGACAAACGTACAATCTATAATGTCACCTACCGCGACGGCAAGGAAGGCACAACCTATATCAAGCGTTTTGCAGTCACTTCCGTTGTCCGCGACCGCGAATATGACGTCACGCAAGGGACACCGGATTCACGTATCACTTATTTCAGTGCCAATCCGAACGGGGAAGCCGAAATCATCAAGGTGACTTTAAAACCGAATCCGCGTGTGCGGCGTATTATCTTCGAGCGTGACTTTAGTGAGATCAGTATCAAGGGACGACAAGCACAGGGAGTTATCCTGACCCGCCTGCCGGTACACAAGATAGCCTTGAAACAGAAAGGCGGTTCCACACTCGGCGGACGTAAGGTATGGTTTGACCGTGATATCCTCCGTCTCAATTATGACGGACGCGGCGAATATCTGGGCGAGTTCCAGAGCGACGATACCATACTCGTTGTGCTGAACAACGGTGACTTTTACACCAGCAACTTCGACCTGAGCAATCACTACGAAGACAACGTAAGTATTGTCGAGAAATTCGACTCCAACAAGGTATGGACTGCCGCGCTATATGATGCCGACCAGCAGAATTACCCGTACCTGAAACGTTTCTGCTTCGAAGGTTCCAACCGTAAGCAGAACTATCTGGGCGAAAACAAGAATAACCGCCTCATCCTGCTGACCGACGAGTTTTATCCCCGCCTGGAAGTGATATTCGGCGGACACGACAGTTTCCGAGAACCATTGGAAATCGATGCGGACGAGTTTATTGCTGTCAAGGGATTCAAAGCTAAAGGTAAACGTATCACCACTTACACAGTGGAGACGATTAACGAGCTCGAACCGACCCGCTTCCCCGAACCGGAACAGGAACCGCAGGAAGAGGCAAGTGAAGAACCCGAAAATCTGGATCCGGACAGTGACAAAAGCGAAGGGGATATTATTGATGAAATCACCGGGCAGATGAAATTATTCTGATGAAGAAAAAACTAATATACTTGGGGCTGACAGGATGCATCCTGTTCGCCCTTTGCACAAAATTACAGGCACAGATTGATTCCCTGCAGACTCATCGTTATGTAACACGTGCCACCATGTACGGCATCGGTTTTACCAATGTGTTCGACACCTACCTGTCACCACAGGAATATAAGGGAATCGACTTCCGCATTTCCCGCGAAACAATCCGTATGACAAAGTTGTTCGACGGCAATGTTTCCGTACAGAATTTCTTTCAGGCAGATATCGGCTATACGCATAACCGTGCCGACAACAACAATACATTCTCCGGATTAGTCAACTGGAATTACGGCCTGCATTACCAGTTCCGCCTGACGGAGAACTTCAAATTACTGGCCGGAGGACTGATAGACGCCAACGGCGGCTTTGTCTACAATCTCCGTAACACGAACAATCCGGCTTCCGCAAGGGCATACGTCAATCTGGACGCTTCAGGAATGGCTATCTGGCATCTCAAAATCAAACGCTATCCAATGGTGTTGCGCTATCAAGTGAACCTTCCTGTCATGGGAGTTTTGTTCTCGCCGCACTACGGGCAGTCTTATTACGAGATTTTCTCATTGGGCAATGCCGGCGGAGTGATTAAATTCACTTCTTTGCACAACCAGCCTTCCCTCCGGCAAATGCTCTCGATTGACCTGCCGATAGGATATACCAAGATGCGTTTCAGCTATCTGGCTGATTTGCAACAATACAAAGTAAACAATATCAAAACACATACCTACTCTCATGTATTCATGGTAGGATTTGTGAAAGACCTATACCGAATCCGAAATAAAAAAGGAACAGCCCCTCTGCCTTCATCGGTAAGGGCCTACTAAGAGAACGAAAGATTTAATGTTGAAATTTCAAAGAGCGATAGATAAGAAGAATGAAAAATAAGATTATACAATTACTTTTACTAATCTGCTGCCTGCCGGCGCTGACCGGTTGCATCAGGGAAGAAGAGTACTCCAATGATCCCGTAGGCAACTTCGAGCAACTATGGAAGATCATTGACGAACAGTATTGTTTTCTGGAGGCAAAAGGCATTGACTGGGATGCCGTACACGAGAAATACCGAAAACTGGTGGTACCGACCATGTCCAACGATGATTTGTTTGACCTTCTGAGTCAGATGTTATATACCCTGAAAGACGGGCACGTCAATCTTTCTTCCGCCAAACGCACTTCTTTCTATGATGAGTGGTATCAGGGGTATGATTGGAACTACCGGGAAGACATTCTTTACCAGACCTATCTGGGCAGTGCCAGCAGCGGTTACTACACAGCAGCCGGACTGAAATATAAGATATTCGACAATAATATAGGATATATCCGTTATGAGAGTTTCAGTGCAGGGGTAGGAAACGGTAATCTAGATGAGGTTCTTCTCTACCTGTCACCTTGCAACGGATTAATCATTGATGTACGCGACAACGGAGGGGGAAACTTGACAAACTCCACCCGTATCGCCGCCCGGTTCACCAACCAAAAGACGCTGACCGGATACATTCAGCACAAGACCGGACCGGGACATAATGATTTCTCCCAAATGGAACCGATTTATTTGGAACCGTCCAACAGTATCCGGTGGCAGAAAAAGGTAGTGATATTAACCAACCGTCGTTGTTACAGCGCAACAAACGATTTTGTCAATGCGATGCGCAGCATAGAAGATACAGAAATTATCCAGTTGGGCGACCGGACCGGAGGTGGTTCCGGTCTTCCGTTCTCGTCCGAACTGCCGAACGGTTGGAGCATCCGCTTCTCCGCCAGCCCGCATTTCGATAAGAACAAACAGCCGTTGGAAGAAGGTATCGCACCGGATGTTGCTATCAATATGTCTAAGGAAGACCAACTTGAGAACAAAGATACACTGATAGAAAAGGCATTTGAGATACTAAGCGAATAACTTTATTGCCGAATAATTTGTCAAATCAGAAAATCTTCCTATCTTTGCACCGCTAAACAAAAAAGCTACCTGCGGATGTGGCGTAATTGGTAGCCGCGCCAGACTTAGGATCTGGTGCCGTGAGGCGTGTAGGTTCGAGTCCTATCATCCGCACCAAAATAAACTAGAAAGCCTTCAAGATACATTCTTGGAGGCTTTTTAATTGCTTACAATATGAAGAAACATCAACTTTGCTGTATTGGTCACATCACATTAGATAAAGTAGTTACCCCTCAAAGCACTGTTTATATGCCGGGAGGAACCGCTTTTTACTGTTCACACGCCATTCGTCATTTCAATGATATCGACTATACACTGGTCACGGCAGTTGGTGCAACAGAAATGAACGTTGTAAAACAGCTGCGTAAGGTCGGCATTGACGTCACTGCATTGCCCAGCCGGCATTCCGTATATTTCGAGAACATCTACGGGACCAATCCCGATGACCGTACCCAACGTGTACTGGCAAAAGCTGATCCTTTCACCGCTTCCCAACTCCGTGAGATAGACGCGGAGATTTACCACCTCGGCTCCCTGCTGGCCGACGACTTCTCACTGGAAGTAATCAAGGAGCTTTCCCTAAAAGGATTGATTGCAGTAGACTCACAAGGTTACCTGCGTGAAGTACGTGACACTCATGTATATCCGACAGACTGGACCGACAAGCGGGAAGCCTTACGATATATCCATTTCCTGAAAGTCAACGAACACGAAATGGAAGTGCTGACCGGACTTTCCGATCCTCACGAAGCCGCCCGGCGGTTGCATGAATGGGGAGTAAAAGAAGTGTTAGTTACATTGGGAAGCATGGGCTCACTTATTTTCAACGGGACGGACTTTTTCCGTATCCCGGCTTATAAGCCTGCGCAAGTGGTGGACGCGACAGGCTGCGGTGATACATATACAATCGGCTATCTGTATCAACGGGTATCCGGAACCGGCATTGAGGAGGCGGGGCGTTTCGCCGCTGCGATGTCGACACTGAAAATCGAGAAATCCGGTCCTTTCAACGGCAACAAAGAAGATGTCTTCCACTGCATAGAGACAGCGGAAGAAATGTTTTAAGGTCACTATTGCTATTTCACATCGGTTCCTTTTGTGTTAAAATCGGACATTCCTGTATTTTCCAAAATCTTTTTTGCCTTTCGTTTGTTTCCTTTGTTACTCTCGCCAAAAGACGGCAGAAAAAAGACTTCAACCTAAATAGTAACAAATGGAAAAATTTAATGCAATGAGGACTAGACTTTTACAACATCTTCAGAAGAAAACCACTTGGTTTAAGAGCATAGTGGCGCTCACTTGCTTATTGCTTACCTCTGCATCTGCCTTTGCACAAACAAAGACGGTGACGGGTACGGTAACAGACGCTGCTAATGAACCACTAATAGGCGCATCGGTGCTCGTACAAGGAACTTCCACCGGAACCATTACAGACATGGATGGTAAGTATTCAATCTCTGTCACCCCGGACGACGTACTGGCATTTTCCTATGTGGGAATGACCTCGCAGAGCGTCAAGGTCGGTGCGCAGACCGTTATCAACGTCACCCTGAAAGAAGATTCGCAAGTGCTAGCCGAAACGGTAGTTATCGGATATGGTAGTGCTAAGAAAAGGGACTTGACAGGTTCTATCACCAACATCAAAGGAGAAGAACTTGCCAACAAACCTGCCATGAACCCACTTTCTTCCTTACAGGGAAAAGTGGCCGGCGTGCAAATCGTAAACTCCGGACGTGCCGGCTCCGACCCGGAAATTCGTATTCGCGGTACAAACTCTATCAACGGATATAAACCTTTGTATATCGTTGACGGACTATTCAACGATAACATCAACTTCCTCAACCCGGAGGATATCGAATCCATGGAGATTCTGAAAGACCCGTCTTCACTGGCGATCTTCGGTGTCCGTGGTGCTAACGGTGTGATTATCATCACCACCAAAAAAGCCAAAGAAGGACAAACACTGGTAAATATAAACACCTCCTTCGGCTTCAAGAAAGTAGTAGATAAGGTGAAGCTGGTAAACGGATCGCAATTCCGTGAGTTATACAGCGAGCAGCTCGCCAATCAGGAAGACGCCCCGTTCGACTTCACCGGCTGGAATGCAAATACCGACTGGCAGGATGAAATCTTCCAGACAGCTTTTATCACCAACAATAATATAAGCATTACGGGAGCTTCGCCCAAACATAGTTTCTATCTGGGCGTAGGTTACTCGTATGAACAGGGCAACATCGAACATGAGAAATTCAGCAAAGTGACGATTAATGCAAGTAACGATTACAAGATTACGGATTATCTGAAAGTCGGCTTCCAGTTCAACGGGGCACGTATGCTTCCCGCCGACTCCAAACAAGTACTGAATGCCCTCCGTGCCACCCCGATCGCTCCGGTATATAATGATGAATACGGTCTATACAGTGCACTGCCAGAATTTCAGAAAGCACAGATCAACAATCCAATGGTAGACGTCAGTCTGAGAGCAAACACCACCAAAGCCGAGAACTACCGGGCGTCCGGTAATATCTACGGTGAAGTGGACTTCCTGAAACATTTCAACTTCAAAGCGATGTTCTCTATGGACTATGCTTCCAATAACGGACGGACATACCAGCCTATCGTCAAAGTGTACGACCCCACTGTCAGCGGGAATATAGCCACCTTGGGAACAGGCAAAACCGAGGTCAGCCAGTTCAAGGAAAATGAAACGAAAGTACAGAGTGACTATGTGTTGACATATACGAACAGCTTCGACAATGGCAACCATAACCTGACTGCTACTGCAGGTTTCACGACTTATTACAATTCCCTGAGCCGCCTGGACGGAGCACGCAAACAAGGTGTAGGTCTGGTGATTCCCAACGATCCGGACAAATGGTTCGTGAGTATCGGTGATGCAGCCACTGCCACCAATGGAAGCACGCAGTGGGAACGCAGCACACTGTCCATGCTTGCACGTGTTATCTACAACTATAAAGGCAAATACCTGTTCAACGGTTCGTTCCGTCGCGACGGTTCTTCCGCTTTCTCTTATACGGGCAACGAATGGCAGAACTTCTTCTCTCTGGGAGGCGGCTGGCTGATGTCCGAAGAAGAATTCATGAAAGATATCAAATGGCTCGATATGTTGAAAATCAAGGCTTCTTACGGTACGCTGGGTAATCAGAACCTAGATAAAGCCTACCCTGCCGAGCCGTTACTGAGCAACGCTTATTCCGCCGTATTCGGCAAACCGTCTATCATCTATCCGGGCTATCAGCTTGCCTATCTGCCCAATCCAAATCTCCGTTGGGAAAAAGTGGAAGCTTGGGAAGCCGGATTTGAAACGAATCTTCTCCGCAACCGACTGCATTTTGAAGGTGTTTATTACAAGAAAAACACCAAAGACCTGCTGGCCGAAGTTCCCGGTATTTCCGGAACAATTCCGGGGATAGGTAACTTGGGACAGATTCAGAATAAAGGAGTAGAAATGGCTGTGACCTGGCGCGACCAGATCGGCGAATGGGGATATTCTGTCAGTGCCAACCTAACCACCATCAAGAATGAAGTGAAGAGTCTGGTTCAGGAAGGATACTCTATTATCGCCGGAGACAAGCAGCAAAGTTATACAATGGCAGGCTATCCGATCGGTTACTTCTACGGTTATAAGGTAGAAGGCGTTTATCAGTCGCAAGCCGACATAGACGCATCGCCCAAGAACACGCTTGCCACCGTCACCCCCGGTGACTTGAAATTCGCAGATGTCGACGGAAACGGAGAAATTACTCCGGAAGACCGTACCATGATAGGTAATCCTACCCCGAAAGTAACTTACGGTTTCTCCCTCGGAGTGAACTACAAGAACTGGTCGTTGGGGATCGACATGATGGGACAAGGCGGTAACAAGATATTCCGCACGTGGGATAACTATAACTTCGCCCAGTTCAACTACCTCGAACAACGGCTGGACCGTTGGCACGGGGAAGGTACTTCCAATACCCAACCGTTGCTGAACTCCAAGCACTCTATCAACTACCTGAATTCGGATTATTACATCGAAAGCGGCAACTTCTTCCGTATCCGTAACGTACAACTTGCCTATGCATTCGACAAGAGCCTGCTTGCCAAAATCCGCCTGCAAGCCCTGAAAGTGTATGTCAACATACAAAACTTGAAAACATGGAAGCATAACACCGGATATACCCCGGAATTGGGAGGAACCGCCACCGCATTCGGCGTAGATAACGGAAGCTATCCCGTACCGGCAGTCTATACGTTCGGTATCAACCTGACATTCTAATGGCAAGATAGTAGCGTAGGGGCGAAAGAGGAGAAAGCATGCAGGCCCCTTGCGAAACTTCAGCAACTTTAATCTTTAAAACTATAATTGTATGAAACTAGATAAATATATATTTTCAACCTTTATTGCTGCGGCCGCACTCGCTTTGGGCAGTTGCAGTGACTTTCTGGACCGCAGTCCGCAAGGACAGTTTACAGAAGACGATAATCCCAATGCGTTGGTCAACGGTAAAATCTACAATGTCTACACGATGATGCGTAGCTACGATATCACTGCAGGCACTACCGCCCTCGCTATCCACTGTCTCCGTTCCGAAGACGAAGAAAAGGGAAGTATTGCCAGTGACGGGTCGGATGTAGCCGAGATGTATGACGACTTCAAATACACGGCCTCCAATGGTCTGCTAGGTGCTTATTGGGGAAAGAACTACGCCGTTATCTATCAGTGTAACGACATCCTCGACGCCATTGCCGAGAAAGAAACTGCCGGACAGACCGAAGCCGAAGACATCATCAACAAAGGTGAAGCCTCTTTCTTCCGTGCCTATTGCTACTTCAACCTGGTAAGGGCATTCGGCGAAGTCCCTCTGGTGACTTACAAGATCAACGACGCTTCGGAAGCCAACATTCCGAAAACCACCGTCGATAAAATCTACGAGCAGATTGATGCCGACCTGAAAACCGCCGAGGAGTCACTGCCGGAAACATGGAGTACCGAGTACCTGGGACGACTGACATGGGGAGCCGCCCGTTCTTTGCACGCACGTACATATATGATGCGTAACGACTGGAACAATATGTACACTGCCTCCACCGACGTCATCAAGAAAGGGCTCTACAACCTAAGAACTCCGTATAATGAAATCTTCACCGACGATGGCGAAAATAGCGGCGGTTCTATCTTCGAACTGCAATGTACCGCTACTGCCGCCCTTCCTCAAAGCGATATTATCGGCAGCCAATTCTGCGAAGTGCAAGGTGTGCGCGGAGCGGATCAATGGGACTTGGGCTGGGGCTGGCACATGGCAACCGAACTTATGGCGCAAGCCTACGAACCGGGCGACCCGCGCAAGAACGCCACTCTGCTTTACTTCCGCAGATCGGACAGCGAACCGATTACTCCGGAAAATACCAATGAGCCTTACGGCGAATCTCCCGTCTCTCCGGCAATAGGTGCTTACTTCAACAAGAAAGCCTATACCGACCCGGCTTTGCGCAAAGAATATACCAACAAAGGATTCTGGGTAAACATTCGTCTGATCCGCTACGCAGATGTACTGCTGATGGGAGCCGAATCAGCTAATGAAAAAGGTATTCCGGGTGAAGCAATCGACTATTTGGAACAAGTACGCGCACGCGCCAGAGGCACCAATAGCAATATATTGCCTAAAGTGACGACTACCGATCAGGGAGAATTGCGTGAGGCCATCCGC
>OHEM01000551.1_pt1 | contig 14972 bp, 15 predicted proteins | sample 1567281 | NCBI WGS metagenome assembly OHEM01 (sample SAMEA3879537, study PRJEB24766) | human gut metagenome | biome: human-associated habitat; feature: feces | place: USA | collected 1985/1987
TTTCTACTATGGTTATGACGGATTTTTCAAAAAACAGGCTAATCGGAGGACAACCCCGTTTCAAAAAACAGGACAGCAGTAGATTTCTTCACATTTGGATGATATAATAAGAGAAAAAGGAAAACAGGACAGGAGGACGAATATGAATCAGGAATTGATGACGCTGGATTTCTGGCAGGATACGGTCATATACGAGGATAAAACGCTGCCCACCGGCACACTTGCCTGTGATGCGCTGAATGTATCCACCGATACCCTTGCCCGGATGAACGAGCAGTGTGACAAAATCAATCTGCTGCTGGGACAGCTGAACGCCGCTCAGGATGCTTCTGCATTGTTTCCAATGGTAAGGGAAGCTGCACTGACGATGCTTGATATTCTCAGCGTCACCCCTCCGTTTCCTTATATGGACATTCCAAAGCACCGGGAACGGATTCAAACGGTCTTTACGGCAGAAAATGCACAAAAATATGTAGAGTTCGCAATAAAAGCAACGACCAATTCATTGCCATTTGAGGAAGTCCCGATGTATGCAGATGCGATGCTGCTCCAACGCTACACGGCGGTTTTCGGGCATCTGGCGTACTCTCTTGGCGAATATCAAAAGGCTATGCTTGATTTTGCCGAAAAAACGGACGGCAATGAAGCAGACCGTACAGCAGAAGGATTTGCCAAGTTATTCGGCACCTGTTTTCCACCGGAGTTCTCCATTACGGAAGGCAATGCCTGGATGGCTGCATCCAATAATTCTATCCAGTATGTTTCTGCGCTTCGTCCCGGCTATGATGTGCCGATGCTGGTCAAGCGGATGCACTTCCTTACTTTTGTGGGGATGTTCCGTACGGACTTGTTTGAGGGTCTGTGCGTGGGTCACGCACCAAAGAAATGTCGTATCTGCGGCAAATGGTTCCTGACCACCAATGCAAGGCATACCAAATACTGCGGCGGATATGCGCCGGGGGACAAGCTGCACCGCACCTGTCGGCAGATCGGCAATCTGAAAGGCAGAACCCAGAGAGAACTTGCGGATGATCATCCGCTGAAACAGATATATGAGAAGCGGCTGAACACCATAAACCGATATATCAAGCGTGGCACACTGGATGCGGAACTTGCCAAGGCGATGAAAAAGCTGGCAAAGGATAAGATGCTCCGGGCAATCAGTGATGTTGCCTATGCCCGTGGGGATTATGAAACGGAAATGGAACAGGACGCTTTGCAAAGTGAAGCTGAAAAGAAAATTTGAAGTTGTGGAGGTGAAATGAAGTGGAAATAACGCCAAATGGTTTACAAAAAGAATTGACGACTTTGCTATCAGAGCTGGTTTTTGATACAGGATTTAAAAAGAAAAAAATCGGATGGTTAACTCGAAAGGTTGGAGAATGTGAACAATTTTTTACTATCACTTTCACAAGGGATCGTGGTTTGCCGGGGAATCTCTATTCTGTAAATTTTACGCTTTCATTTACATATAAAGAGGTAGATAGACTTACAAGTTTATTTTTAGGAATGGAATATGACCCTAAGTGGTCTACGGGTGCATGGATGTTCTATACACAAATTCCAAACTACACAATGAGCACGTTTAAGTATTGTTCCGATGAACCTATGCAGACTTATGCTGAACGCATTGCAAATTACTTTAGAAAATATGCACTTCCGTATTATGAGAAAATTGATACGTTAGAAAAAGTTGCAAAAATCTTTGAACAAACTGCATCCGCAAAAGACAGCGATAAAGCGAGAAACTTTTTTGTTGTCCGCCGTTTGCGGGGGAGTGAAGATGATTGCTGTTATGCGGCGATACTTTGCGTGCAAGGAAAATGGAACAAATTGAGAGACTTTCTTCCTATAGCAAGAGAACTTAGCATAGAAGAAAAAGAGCGCATAGAAAAATATATTTCAGATAAATAATCAAGCGCACAACTTCCAGTTTGTCTAAGAGAAAATATGTCCTCACGGAAGCCGAAGGGGAGGTGCGCTTATGCTGAGAGAATATTCATGGGACATGACCGGGTACAAGCCAAAGTCCTTTCCCGATACGCCCGACAGTGGCATTACAAGATATATGGCAGAGCGCATCTTCCAACTGGAACCGGAGCTGCCAAAGGCAGAGAACATCAATGATTACATTCTGTCTGCTCTCCGGGAAAAGGATTTGAAATACTTTTCGTTTTTCCTGCACCATTACGAGCCACAGCTTAACAATCGCATCAAAAGCTTTCTTGGCGTAGACAGCGGCGATCAGTATGACCCAGAGCGTTTTTTGGATATAAAACTTTCCTGCCGGGAGGCTATGCTCCAGAAGCTGCCGGACTATGCCCCTGAAAAGGGTGCTGAATATGCTACCTACATTTATCCCTTCATACGGGATGCCATGCTCCGTTTTCGCATGGGCGAAGAACAATGGTCGGTATCCTCGCTGACCAGCTATAAGATGCTCCGCACCATGGCATGGCTTTACCACAACACAAAAGATGCCATTGCTGAATTTTCAAAAAAATATAACTGCGATCTTGCGCTGGCAGAGGAATATTTGAAAGTTGTCCGTGGTATCCGCAATCAGCAGCCATTCTTTGTGACCGAGCAGGACGAGGACGGCGAGGAAACAGGCGAGGATGTGACCCGTGACTATAGCTGGAACTATGCCGATATTCTATGGGATGGTATACAGGCTGAAAAGGTGCGGAAAGCATTTGAAAAGCTGAACTACCGGGAACAAACCTTGTTGGAAAAACGGCTTGCCATCTGCATGACCTGTGGGCGTGTCGGTTCATGGAAAAACCGCCCTACCTTTGAAGAATTGGCTGTCATGTTTGAGGGCAGCTCCGCCAGCGGTGCGGAACGAGCCTACCGGAAAGCAGCGGAACATCTGACACTGCTGTTGGTAGAAAACGGCGGTATCCATGCAGTCCGGCTGAAACAGAAGTCCAAAACCAAACGAAAAAAGAAAATTGCCACCGCAGTCTACGAATATCAGGCAGACTGCGATGGCGAATGGGGAGAAATTTTATTCGATTTTGAAAACGGCACAGGGTCGATTGTCCGGCTTGCCGACTGGGATACCATGATTTCCAATGTTTTTGCAAAACGGGTGATCCGGTATCTGCTGAATTGCGAAAATGATAGATTGCCAAAAGAAACCATGTTTGCGTTTGAGATGTATGAATAAAGGCGAGTAAAGTTTACCAGCCATAAGAAGAAAAAACTCGAAAATAAAAAAAGCCGCTGCCGCATGGTTGGTTCCATGTAGCAGCGGTTTTTCACCGGCAGCATTCAATCAATATTCAATAGGCAAATTATGCTGCTTCAAAAAAGACAGTTTATCCCAATATCCTCTCTGGAACAGAATTTTACCATTTACAACATGGAAGAAGCCGCATCCCCGCAGTCCCAGCGGGTCTTTCCACTCCAAAATTGCCCATTGTCCATCTTCAAAAATATTCTCTACAATGGCTGTCATATCGGCAGTGGCAAATTCTGCTGTAAACATTTCTCTGATTGCGTCTATCCCGATCACAGGCTCATTGGTCACCTGATGGTTGGTTGCATTATCATGGTACAGGCTCACGATTGCATCTACATCGTGGCCATTAAAGGCATCTACCCATTTGCATACTACTTCTTTTGGTCGTAACATCATGATTTCCTCCATATATCTTTGTCTACTGTTTTCATTATACAATCTTCATGTAAAAAAGCAATTCCCCCATGAAAACAGGAATTGCTTTTTTATGTAGACTTGAGACAGTTATACTGAAGATTTGAACATAGGCTTACAATTCACGCCGCTTCCACTGATTCAATGCAGCAACGATACAAGCACCCACAACAGCGAATGTCAAAACGATAAAGGAAAGTCGGAATCCGTGCAGTGCCACCTCATACACATCGTAGTAGCGCAGAGGGGTCAGGTAATCCAAAATTTGATTTTCTGTGTATTCGGCTGTAAAGGCCAGAGCATAGGCAGCCAGCATGGAAATCGTACCTGTCCTCACCGCAGCCTTATAGGACATAAACAGGCTGGCAAACAGCAGCCCCAGAGCGAAAAAGAGGAACTGGGTAAAGAACATTCCCATGGTTGTGGTGAGCACTGCTCCCGGCTGTTCCAGACCGCCCAAAGGAAGAACGATTGTAAAATAATTACATAAACCGCTGAACAGGGCAAACACCAGCAGATTTACCGCCGAAACGATCACCTTCGCCAGTACAATGGTTTTCCGTTCCACAGGCTTTGTGAACAGGTATTCCGAGGTTCCGAACTTCTTTTCCTTCGCCACACAGGACAACCCCAGAGACATGGCATAAGGGAACGCCAGCAATCCTTCCCAGAAATAGATGCACACATACCAGCCAAGGGATGTGGTTAAATCGCCTTTGACCCCAAACATAATCATGATCAATCTCGGAAATTGGCTGACCATCGTTGCCATTTCATTCAGACTGTCCTGTAGAGACAGAAGCTCAAAATAGCAGAAACCGCACAGAAGCAGCATGATCCCTAACCAGATCAACAAGAGCCTTCTGGTTTGGCGGAACTCATTTTTAATCAATGTTTTCATGTTTGCACCCCCTTATGAACGAAACTGAATGTCTTTTTTCAGAAAGACACCGTAAGACAGCACCAAAAACAGGGTAACCAGCAGCACGCCCCAGCCAAGATAGGTCATATCATAGAAGCCAGTTTCGGAAATTTTTGCAGCTCCAAAGAAGGAGTATGGGGACAGGAAACTGATAGCCCGGTTACTGATGATGTTGGAGAAGCTGGTTATGCAATACTCCACAAACACGACTAATCCGGCGGTCAGCAGTGGGCTACGGTTGCGGGGAAACAAAATTCCCACCATCAGACCCATTGCAGCAAAGAACAGCGTAACAAGGGTGAGGGACAGAGCAATCAGAAAAAACTCTCCCCATGGAGTTCCGGAACGAAACATTGCCATGGCCAAAAAAGAAGCCAGCAGATACGCAGCACCTACGACCACCACTCCGATCAATACAGTCAATGCCTTTGCCCAATAGATTGTTTTCCGAGGAAAGGGCTTTGTAAACAGGTATTCCGAAGTTCCTTCCGTACATTCTCTGGTGTGAACGGAAATGCCGAAGTGCATTCCGAAAACGCCGGAGGCAATCATGAAAAAGCTGGTCAGAAACCCATAAATGCCCAACGGGGAAGTCAAGTATTCCATCGATACGCCGACACTCCTGTAAAAGTCCGTGGTGCCCATGGTTTCAAAGAGTTCCACGGAGGCAACATCCAGGAAGCTGTAATAAGTCGGTGTCATCAAAAAGATACACACAGCCAAGGCGATGGTCCAGCCCAGGATATAGGTTCGATGCCGTTTCAGTTCATATTTCAAAATGACCATACCTGACACCTCCTTACTCATAGTAGTGCATGAAGATTTCCTCCAAAGAGGGCTCTTCCAAAAGCACATCGTCCAAATGCAGCAGGTGAAGTTTATCAATGATTGCTGTGATATTGCCGTTATACATAAAGGAAACAGAGGTCTTGTCCGGGGTCTCAGAGAAATTCGCAATACCAGGCAGCTCCCAGAAATCACTGGAAATCGGTGTTTTGGTGGTAAGGCTGACCTTTTTATAACCGCTTTCCCGTAGTTCTCTGATAGACTGGATGCTCATGAGCTTACCCTCTTTTAAGATTGCCACCCGGTCACACAGCTTCTGTACCTCGCTGAGTACATGGGAGGAGAAGAAAATTGTGGTGCCCCGGTTGTTCTCCTCCTTCAGAATATCATAGAATGCCTGCTGGATCAGCGGGTCTAAGCCGCTGGTAGGTTCATCCATGATCAGCAGCTTAGGGGAAGTCATAATGGCAGACACGATGCCCACCTTTTTCTTGTTGCCCAGAGACAGGTCTGCAATCTTCCGGGACAAATCCAAATTGAGCCGTTCGGAAAGCTCATACATTTTCGTTTCACAGTTCATGGCGTACAGGTCGGCGGTGTATTGCAGTAGTTCCCGCACCTTCATGTTTTCATAATAGCTGTTCTCGCTGGGGAGGTAGCCCACATCTCTGGCAATGACACTTGCCTGACTCTGGCAGTCTAAACCGAAAATAGAAGCGTTGCCACCGCTGGGACGGATCAGACCCATCAGAGTGCGGATGGTGGTGGACTTACCCGCACCGTTTGGGCCAATGAAGCCAAAGAACTCGCCCTGATTAACTGTGAGATTGAGGTTGCTGATACCTCTGTGTTTCCCATAGTGCTTGGTCAGTTGGTTCAAGACAATAGCGTATTCACTCATTTTAAATATTCCTCCTTATAGAAATTGTTTTTTAGAATTGAAATGGTTTTTTCAAATTCATTCATAACTGTTTCAAAATCAAAAACGGCTGCGTTACGATAACGGGCTGCATACCCCTCCGCCATCACTAAAAGCATATTGTAAACAGGTTGAGCATCTTCGGGATTTTTGAACTTTAAGGAATCATCCTCTCGTAAAACCATTTCATTTCTGAAATTCCCTGCTTCCATCTTTAATGAAGCAAGTAGGTCATTGACTTCAGGAGAAGCCTCTTCCCAAACACTTGCCATAAATTGAGTAATAAACGGGTGTGTTTTCATTGCAGCCATTTTCATCTTGCTGGAAACCAGAATGCGGTTAAACAGATCGGTTTCTGAATCAAGTATCGTTTGGTCAAACGAAGGCATAATGATTTTCATACAATATTCCAACAGGTAGGTATACAGTTGTTTTTTGCTGCCAAAGTACTGAAATACGGATGCCTTTGAAATATGCGCCGTTACAGCAATATCGTTGACAGAAGCCTTATCATATCCAAACTTACCAAAGCACTGGAGTGCCGCATTGATGATGGTAATTTGCTTTTCCTCGCTTAGTGCAAAAAATTTGTCCATTTAATTTCTCCTTTCAAGTGACCGATTCGGTTATTCACAGTATAGCACCGATAACCGATTCGGTCAAGCGATTAGAAATCTAATTCTATGCCAACATCCACTACAAAAAAACGCCTGTACGAGCATTTCTCATGCCCGCACAGGCGGCTTGCTTTATCTTTGGCAATCAATCCAAAGGTTTATATTCTGTTACAGTTTTCAAGTAGGTTTCCGTATCGCCGTTGAGGATCAAATCCGCATAGGCTGCCGGATCGTTGTAAATCAGCCAGTCCAGCTCTGACCTCTGGTACATATTGTCTGCCACCTCGTTCTCCACGGCGGTGCAGTCAATGGAAACCATGCTGCCGTCTGCATATTTCAGCTCGACACAAGCATTGTCGATATTAAACTCACAAGATAATAATCGGTTCACAGTGGTAATCTCCTTACAGATTCTAATTTTCAAAATGAATAATCTGTCGTGATGAACCCGTTTCCCGAATATCGATTCCCATAGACCGCACCAATTCCGCACCAAATGCCCATGAAACTATATGTAAGTACATGGATTTATATAACGGAAAAGTACGAAAATATGGGATTTATTGAGGTTTATGAAGGAATATAGAGATATGAAAAGGCTGTTTATCCAACGATACCTAATTTCATATATCTCACATCTCCTTTGTTTTCAAGGCTTTTTGGGTTCTCGCCATGCCCGTTTACGCCATGTTTACCTTCTGCCACATGGACATACCGATCCATGAACTCCAAAGTTTTGACAGCGTTTCCAGAACTTCTTTCCCATGATGAGAAAAAGCCCCCCTAATAATAACGTATATTGTATCATGAGGTTCCTTTTTTCTCAAGAGTGAAGTAATCTCAGTTCATCAATTTACCGCCGACAAATTGTTTGGATTCCTGCGTTTTGCAAGCTGCCGACATAGAGAATGTAGGGAATGGGGGCCGCAGCATACTTTCCTGTTTATGGATCCGGATGTTGCTCGCCAGATTTCCGAATCGTCAATGACATTTTCAGATGGTTCGGCGCACACAGTTCCTGGAGTACGGCAACACCACCGATCAAACGCATCCAACAGGGTTTGACGCGTCAATATTCCGTACTCGGAACACGAAGCCCGGTGTCTCCTCTAAAATCTCGGTGGCGGTTTTGCCCTCCTGCAAGCTTGCGAGGACCGCATCATCTGCTGGGCCTTTTCTTCAGCGACTTCTTTGCAGTTTCATTGCCTTCCCGCTCGACGAGGTGTTGGGTCTCGGCTCTAGTGGTATATACCTCCCTTGAATAAAAGAGGCTTTGTCCCCCTTTAGTGCCGGGGGATTGCGGATGGATTGGGGTTGGAAAGCAGTAGGTATGAAAAAAGATAAAAATGGAGGAAAAACCTTGCGTTTTTGGTAATTTTTCCGATAGGTCAGTTTAAATGCTATTGTATTTTAAAGATAAGTTGAGTATAATTATAAAAAATGATTATAAAATTGAGGTATCGTTATGGGAATTAGCAATGCTGAATCGCAACATGACGAGAATTTATACTTAAAGCGAATTAATCGCACCAATATTTACCATTTTATAAGAAAAAGCAAGGGGATATCCCGCCAGAAAATTTCCAGAGACCTGCATTTATCGCTGCCGACGGTCATCAGCAATATAAAGGAACTCATGCAGGAGGGCCTGATTCAGGAGGTAGGCTACGTCGGCAATACCGGAGGCCGGAAAGCGCGGATTTACGGGATTGTGGATAGGGCTCGGACGGCTATCGGCTTTGATCTGACCCGGAATCATATTTCTGCGGTGGCGGTGGATCTGCAGGGAAATATTATCTATAATCTGCGTATCCGCTGTGCCTTTTCCTACAGCGATGCCTATTTCCGCAAGCTGGGAAAGTTGGTACAACAGCTTATCCGAGATGCAAATCTGGACGCGGACTCCGTGCTCGGCGTAGGCATCGGCTTGCCCGGTTTGGTGACGGCAGATAACAGCAGTGTATTTTATGGTGAGATACTCTCTATAACCGGCGCGACCAGAGACGAATTTGCGAAATACATTCCCTTTCCCACTCTGTTGATTAATGACGCAAATGCGGCGGCCTTTGCGGAAACCTGGGAGAATACCAGTATCAATAATGCGTATTACGTCATGTTGAGCAACAACGTAGGCGGCGCGATCTACATCAATAAGAAGGTATACAGCGGCGACAGTCTGCGCAGCGGCGAAGTAGGACATATTAAAATCGTCCCAGAAGGGAAGCAGTGCTACTGCGGGCAGAAGGGATGCTTTGACGCCTACTGCGCGGCAACGGTCCTTTCCAGTGCTACCGATAAAGACTTGGGGAAATTTTTTGAACTGCTGGATAAGGGGAATCCCCGAATCAAGAGGATTTGGGACGAATATCTTGGCTATCTATCCCGTGCGGTCAATACCTTGCATACATTGTTTGACTGCAGGGTGATTTTGGGCGGCTATGTGGGTGCCTATATGGCAGAGCGCATGGGTGAACTGCAGGCTTTGGTGGCAGATAAGGAGCCGTTTGTACATAATGCGGATTATTTGACCCCCTGCCGGTATAAGACAGAGGCCATTGCAGTAGGCGCCGCTTTGAACTACATTGTCCAGTATCTCGATACAATTTAAACATCCCGTCATGGAATGAAAGGGCTCCTGCGTTGGCAGGAGCTTTTTTTATTACAATATACAATTTTACTTATTGATTTTTTACAATTCTGCAAATTGACGGACTGGCAAAAAATGATTATACTTTACTTAATCGGTTAATAAAAACGCTTTTATAAATAGAGATTTATTTGAAAGGAAAATTTAACCTTATTATAAAAAATGGAGGTCGGTACTATGGAATTGCCAAAAACGATGAAGGCGCTTGTAGCGTATGGAAAAGGCGACTACCGTTTGGAATATGCCTATCCGGTCCCGGAGTGTGGGGAGGATGACATCATCATCCGAACGGAAGCCTGCGGCATCTGTGCGGGAGATTTGAAGTGCATGCACGGCGCGGAGCGCTTCTGGGGAAATGATAAGGAGCCGTGCTGGGTAGCGCCGCCGTTTATTCCCGGTCATGAATTCCTGGGATATATTGTACAGATGGGGGACAATGTCCGGGGATTCTCCATTGGAGACCGCGTTACCGCTGACCAGATCGTACCATGCGGGGAGTGCAGGTTCTGCAAGAGCGGACGTTACTGGATGTGCCAGCCCCATGCGACCTTCGGCTTCCAGGCGGCGAACAACGGCGGCATGGCGGAATATGTCCGTTATTCTAAAACGGCGGTGCTTCATAAGGTGCCCAAGGACCTTCCTGTGGAAGATGCCTTGCTGATCGAGCCTTATTCCTGCTCTAAGCACTGCGTGGACCGCGCACAGATTACCAATGAGGATGTGGTAGTCATTTCCGGCGCAGGTACGCTGGGACTGGGTATGGTTACCTATGCCAGGATGAAGAATCCCGCAAAACTGATCGTTCTGGATATGCTCGACGCCCGGCTGGAAAAAGCACGGGAGTTTGGTGCTGACTTGGTGCTGAATCCCGCAAAGGAGGACGTGGTCGCTACAGTCAAGGGGCTTACCGACAATTATGGCTGTGACATTTACATTGAAGCCACGGGCCATCCCTCCAGTGTGATCCAGGGACTTTCTATGATCCGAAAACTGGGCCGTTTTGTGGAATTCTCAGTTTTCGGCAGCGAGGCTGCGGTAGACTGGTCCGTCATCGGCGACGGAAAGGAGCTGGACGTGCTTGGCGCCCACCTGTCTCCCTACTGCTATCCCTTCGTGATCCAACATATCGCAGATGGAACGTTGAAAACGAATGGCGTGGTCAGCAGCATTTACGATCTGGACAATTGGCAGGAGGCGTTTGATAAGGCCTCCGGTAAAGACGGAGACTTCAAGGTTGCGTTTAAATTCTGATGTGTTTCACAGGAAGAGGCAATTCCTTTTGTTCGACTGTCCCACGCAGAAGCAATAAAAATTAATCAGTGGAGGAATCAAAATGAAACAGTTATTGGTACATTGGAAAAAACATCTCGCTGTTGTTCTCGCGTTGATGATGGCGCTTTCCCTGTTTGCGGGCTGTGCAAACGGGGGGAATCCGTCGTCGACAGACGCAGCCGCTGCAACAGACAAGAACGGTGAGCTCGTAAAAGCGGAAGATACAACGTTAACCATGTGGACCTTCCTTGACATTTCCAACGCTAACAACGGACGGGCGCAGGTGCTTGCAAAGCTTATCGAGAACTTTGAGGCGACCCATCCCGGCGTCAAGATCAAGGTGGAAACCCAGGATTGGACCACCCTGGCGAGCAAGGTCTTTGCTGCGCATGAGACCGGCGAATGTCCGGACATTTTCATGATCAATACCATTAACCTGGGAGAAGCCATTAACCGCGGCGTCTTTGAGCCCTTGGAAAATCTGTTCTACAATGACTGGTCCGACGAGGAAAAAGCCGATATTGCCACCCCTCTGTTTGAGCAGAGCTTCGACGGTACGAACCACTACACCCTGCAGGTATTCTACGGTGTGTTCGGAGTCTACTACCGGAAGGACTTGTTTGCGGAGCATAACATCAATGTTGACGACCTCAAAACTTGGGAAGACGTCGCGGAAGCCGCCAAGACGTTGACCTATGAGACTGAGGACGGCAATAAGGTCTGGGGCTGGGGCACCGGCTACAGCCTGGAAGTTTCTGACGCCATCGGAATCCTGCCCGCTGCTTTGTTTGGCCAGGAAGGCGGCATGTATACTGAGGACGGTATGCCCAATAACTGGACCGGCGAGGAAGCACAGCGCGCGCTGCAGTATGAGATCGACATGATTACCAAGTATGGCGCTTCTCCCGAGAGCTCCGCCTCTATCACCTCGGAGGATGTTTATCTGGACTTTTCCGCTGGCAACTATGCGATGATCGCCGGCGCCGGGGTCCGTATGCCCACGGTTCAGAGCCAGACGGCGTTTGATCCCGAAAATGTTGGTTTCATGCCCCTGGCCGGCTTGGACGAGAATCATCCCGGCAGATCGTACTCCGCGGGCTGGAACCTGGGTGTTTGGTCCGGAACCGAGCACAAGGATGTCGCGGGAGAATTCCTGGAGTACGTTTGTTCTGCAGAAGCAGACGAGCTGTGGGTTACCGAAGCACAGCAGATTCCCCTGCGTAAGTCCACCTTGGAAAATTGCAACGAGTTTTTCAAGCAGCCCACCAACGAATGGCTGGTTACCGCTAAAGAAATTCTGGATAACTATGCTTACATTCAGGACACCAGCTTTACTGTTTCCGGTATCAACGAAGACCTGCAGAACGCATTCTTATTGGCCTACATAGAAGGCTACACTGTTGAGGATGCTTTGGCTCAAGTGGAAAAGGATTTCATTGAGAGGAACTTCAGATAGAAGTTCCTCTCTACGGGACCTTAACTTAAATGGAAGCATCTGCCCCGCTTTTCGCGGTGCAACAAAGCCTCTTTGGAAAGGGGCAATGATAATTACGGACTCTACTGCGAGGAGTGATTCTATTTGAGTCTACTCAAGAAAGATAAAGCGGGGGGGAATTTGGGTGTCAAAGCCGGCGGCCAGTTGAATAAGGTTCTGCCCTATGCGCTGTCCACGCCGGCTTTGGCATTTATCATATTTTTCCTGCTGGTGCCTCTGGGATATTGCCTGTATTGTAGCGCCTGGCGCTGCGATTACATGAATTTCACAAAATATGTAGGCCTTGATAATTATAAGATCCTGTTTGCGCCTGATACGCTTAAGAGTATCGGTTTGTCATTTTACATTTCTTTTGTCAGCCTTGCCATTGCATTGGTCGTCGGTATTCTGCTGGCGCTCTGGATCAATGCATCCAAGGAGAAAACCGCTTATGTTCTGGAAATTATCATCCTGATTCCCTGGGTCACTTCGCAGGTGGTCGGCGCCATGCTCTGGAAATGGTTGCTGAGGGATGATACCGGGTTGATGAATTATATTTTGAATCAGCTTGGTATCCAGAGCGTCCGTTTCCTGTCTGATAAGGATATTGTTGTCTACTCCCTGATCAGCGTTATGACATGGCGGGTTATTGGCTATGTGATGGTTCAAATGGTCGCCGGGCTGAAGGCGATTCCTAAGGAGTACGAAGAAGCGGCAATGATCGACGGCGCCAACAAGTGGCAATTATTCTGGAAAGTGAGACTGCCTCAGCTGAAGACGCCGATGGCAATTTCGGCGATCATCGTTGCACTGTCAAACTTGAATAACGTAACCGTTCCCATGACCTTGACCGGTGGAGGACCCGGTAAAGCGACAACGGTCATCTCCATTCTCGCTTACCGGCAAAGCTTCTCTTATTATCACTTTGGAGAATCCAGCGCTCTATCCATTGCACTGTGTTTGGTTAATTTCATTTTGACTGTCATGTATGTAAAGGCGGTGAAGTATGAGCTCTAAGAAAAAGAAAGTCAGCGTAAAGGCGATTGGCGTCATCGGCCTGGTGGCGATGGCTGTGATCAATCTGGTCCCTTTCGCCTGGGGCGCGCTGACCTCTCTGAAACCTGCTCGTGAGGTAGCTATTTATCCGCCGACGCTGTTTGGAAGCGAGGTATCCACAGAGCATTATGGGACGGTTCTGAAAGGCTCTTTCAGCAGAGCCATATTCAACAGTTCGGTTTACAGCATTTTTGCGATTGTGCTGGGGATTCTGTGCGCGATACTGATCGCGTATGCATTGACCCGGTATCAGTTCTTTGGCAAAAAAGTGATTTTTTTGATTATTCTGTTTGGGATTCCCCTTTCTATGGGCAGCGCGTCTCTTGTTGTGCCGAACTATATGCTATTCTCCACTCTGCATATGACAAACAAATGGTATACGCTGCCACTGATCTATACGGCCTATAACTTGCCGATGGCGGTTTGGATTATGATCGGTGGCATGCAGTCCGTGCCTTATGCCATCGAAGAAGCGGCAATGATCGACGGCGCGTCAAAACGGTACATTATTTTTCGCCTCATTCCCAGACTTACGCTCCCGACAATTGCCTGTGCGGCACTGATGATCTTCATCGGCGCATGGAATGAATATGTGGTATCTTCTGTTCTGGTCAGTTCTCAGGAACTGTACCCAATACAGGTGTCCATCTATAATTATATCGGGTACTTTGGCAAGGAGTGGGGTCCCCTTACGGCGGCTGCCACGCTGGCGGTGTTCCCAATTTTGATCGTGTTTACCTATCTCGGCAAGTATCTTGTCTCCGGTCTGACTGCCGGTGCAGTGAAGGGATAACCAAAAGGAGAAGCTCAAAATGGTATTATTGGAAAAAGCACAGGAACTGGAAGTTCTGGAAAAAGCAGATGTCTGTGTCGTGGGCGGCGGCACCACCGGCGTTATGGCGGCTATCCGTGCGGCCAGACTGGGCGCCAAGGTCGCTATTGTGGAAACCCAAGGGAATTTCGGCGGCAATGCCACCTCGAGCCTGGTATGTATTTGGCATACATTGCTGGACTTTGATTTTGAACGCCAGATTATTGCCGGTCTGACACAGGAGGTCTTGGAACGTCTGGATAAGCGGAATGCCCTCTGGACCAGAGATATCAACCGGGAGGGCTGTCCGAGCCGTATGAACCGAATCGGCACGTATGTGTTTAATCCCCAGGAGCTGAAATTCATCTGTGATGAAATGCTGTTGGAGGAAGGCGTCATTTGCTATCTGCATACCAGGGTCTGTAAGCCCTGGATCGAGGATGGCAAGCTGAAAGCCGTTATTGTAGAGAGCAAAAACGGCAGACAGGCCATCCTGGCGGACTTTTTCATTGATGCGACCGGCGATGGCGAGCTGGCCTGCCGCGCAGGGGTTCCCTTTGTGGAGAGGACGGGGAAACAGCCTTCCACTACTGCGGCCGTGGTGCGGGGCTATGATGTGGTGAATGATCCCAAAAAGGTGCTGCTGGACCATCTGGATGAATTTGACCTGCCCGCCCTGGGCTGGGATGTGGAATATCCCAAGGCTCCCGAGATCCAGGTGCTGTGTAAGTCCAACGTGTTTGACAACCCGCTGACTATGGAAGGAATGACCGCTGCGGAGATCGAAGGCCGTCGGCAGATCAAGGG
>OHEM01000558.1_pt1 | contig 14892 bp, 10 predicted proteins | sample 1567281 | NCBI WGS metagenome assembly OHEM01 (sample SAMEA3879537, study PRJEB24766) | human gut metagenome | biome: human-associated habitat; feature: feces | place: USA | collected 1985/1987
AATTAAAAGACGCGGCTATCGGATTGAGTTGGGAGAAATCGAGAGTATACTTAACAGTGTAACGGGGATAAAGGCTTCGAAGGTGGTGTACAAAGACAGCCAGTTACTGGCTTTTGTAGTACCAGAACAGGATTTTTCTTGGGAAATTAGTGATATTGAAACTATTATTAAAGGGAAATTACCACAGTTTAATTTGCCAGATTCAATAACAATACTTGAGCGATTTCCAGAAAACATAAACGGTAAAATTGATATGGCAAAGTTGTGCGATTATGCAAATAATAAGATAGAAACAAAAGAAAGACTTGAAAACAATATTGAAAAGCAGATTGCAGAAGTTTGGAGGAGAATATTGGGACTCAAGGAAACTATAATTTATGATGTTGATTTCTTTCAGTGTGGAGGTAATAGTTTAAAAGCAGTAGAGGTAATTGCCGAAATAAATCATTTATTTCAGGGACTTGAGTTGGAGATAAAAGATTTATTTTTAAATTCTACAATTAAAAAAATAAGTTTAAAAGTAGAAGATGAATTGAAAAAGTTTATGATAGTTGAGGAAGGAACTATTTAGGAGGAGCATAATGAAAAACAGGCTTATTGAGAAAATATCAGGCAAACAAGAGATTGCGAAGTTAAATTTGCTTTGTTTCCCTTATGCAGGGGCGGGTGCCTCAGTATATTATCGGTGGAAAGAATATTTTGGAAACAAGGTCATGATTTATGCAATACAGCTTCCAGGAAGAGAAAATAGGATAAGTGAACCTATGTATGCATCCGTTGATGAAATAATGCCAGATTTACTTGAAGCGGTAGGAGAAATTGTTAAGGAGAAATTTATTTTATTCGGACACAGCATGGGCGCTAAAATCGCATACGAACTAGAAAAAAGATTAGAACAGTCGGGTATTTATGCAAGACATCTAATTGTGTCAGGTAGCCGCCCACCGCATATACCAGAGCCAAATCCAATTTGTAACTTACCTAAAAGGGAATTTATTAGAGAACTTACCCGCTTTGCAGGAACTCCTAAAGAGATTTTGGGAAATGAAGAAATGATGAATTTCTTCATTCCGTTATTAAGAGCTGATTTCGAAATGGACGAAAAATATCTTAGAAAAAACAAGGTTAAATTGGAGTGTTCTATTAATGCATTTTGCGGAGAGAATGATACGGAAGCAACGGAAACGGATATGCAAGAGTGGGGAGAATATACATCTGATTTTGCTTTAGAGGTATTTGCAGGAGATCATTTTTTCATAAAATCAAATGCAAAGACGGTACAGTCATTAAACGAAATTATTAAGAGGAATATATAAAGGAAAGGAATCAAAGATGGAACGAATAGAAGAATTTATTGAAGCATTGAAAGAAAAAGGGATAAGGATTTGGTCTGATAATGAGAAGCTACGGTATCAAGCGGCTAAAGGGGCTATGGACAGTCAGACATTGGAAAAGATCAAGGAAAAGAAAGTTGAAATTCTGGAATTTCTAAATAACAAAAGTGATATAGAAGTAGTTTTTAAAAGTAACCAAGCGGAAAGATATGAGCCGTTTCCGTTGACTAATATTCAGAATTCATATGTTATAGGAAGAAATAGCGCATATGAGCTGGGGGACGTTACTTGTCACGGCTATATTGAGATAACGTATCAAGAAGAATTAGATAAGGAAAAGCTTGAAATGGCGTGGAATAAAGTTATTGCCAAACACGATATGCTTCGAGCAATAATATATGAGAATGGCTATCAAAGGGTACAAAAAGATGTACCAGAAGTGAAAATTGAATCCTATGATTTAAGAACTTGTAGCGAAGATGAACAATTATTAAACCTTCAAAATATTAGAGCCAATTATGCAGAAAAACATTGGGGCAGTGGCCGATGTGTGATATTGTGCTATCACTTTGGAAAGGGAAAAGTATTATACATTTTTCATTGGATATGCTTATTACAGATTTTATGAGTGCAAATTTGATCTTAAATGATTTGGATAATTATTATCATGGTAAGGCGGTTGAAGTAAAGGTAGAGACACTATACAGAGATATTGTCCTTTATAACCAGAGGAAGAGTATGTCAAAATCTAAGGAAAGAAAGAAGGCCGAAAGATACTGGCAAGACAAAATTAGAAATATGGGAACAGCTCCTGAATTGATAATAAACAATCAGAAAACCGGGGAAAGAGAAACTTTTAAACAATTAAAGTTCTTTATTGATGAGGAGGGAAAAGAAAATATTAATGAAATTGCAAAAGAATTGCGAGTTACGGCATCAACGGTAATTTTGACTGCCTTTGGGGAAGTGATCAATAAATGGTCTAAGAACTCGAAGTTTAGTATTAATATGACTATGCTCAGCCGTGATAAAACAATCCCAGGAGTGGATAAAGTGGTTGGAGATTTTACAGATGTAAATGTATATTCTATGGATTATAGTTCATGTAAATCATTTGAATCGAGAATTTTAGAGAATCAAGTAAGTTTGTGGGAAGATTTACAGAATAACGCAGTATCTGGTATTGAAGTGTTAAGAGAACTTGGACGAGAGAAAAAAGAAAATGTGATGATTCCAATTGTTTATACAAGTACATTAGGTGTAAGTGATTCTGATAATTCTTTTCTTTCAAGAAGCAACATTTCTTATAAGATTAGTCAAACACCGCAAGTATGGATTGACTGTCAAATAGCAGAGGAAAATGGTGGTGTTGCAGTTAATTGGGACTATAGAACAGGTGTCTTTTTGCAGAATGTAATTAGAGATATGTTTGAGGCATTTGAGAGAGTTCTAAAGAGATTAGGAAAAAAAGATAACACTGTTCTGAAGGAAACAGATCCTATCGGACTTCCAGAAAAAACACAGGCTGTTCGTAATAAGGTAAATGCAACAGAAAGAGAGCTACCAGAGAGTTTGATGGCGGAAGGATTTGTAAAAAGTTGTGTTTTGTATCCTAATAAGACAGCTCTGATTACAAAAGATGGAGAGTATACATATGCGGCACTTAAGCAATATGTAAGTGCTGTTCAGCACACGTTGCTTGAAAATGGACTTAAGCCAGGAGATTCTGCTGCGGTAATGCTGCCAAAGGGAATTTGGCAGATAGCAGGTGTATTAGGAACTTTATTGGCGGGTGGTGTATATCTGCCGATAGATTCAAAACAACCGCTTCAAAGAAGAAATGATATTATTCAGGATTCAGGAGTTAAATTTGTATTAACAGAGAAAGTGGAAGAATTATATAACCAGGAGAAGCTAACGACAATAAATGTAAACATACTAGATGCAACAACAGAGTATCAACTTCGTGAAATTGCAGGAGTAAGAGGTTCTGATCCAGCTTATATTATTTATACATCTGGAACAACTGGAAAACCCAAAGGTGTTGTTATCTCTCATGAAGCAGCTATGAACACCATATATGATGTGATTGAGCGTTTTTCGCTGAATAGAGAAACAGTTATTTTGGGATTATCTAATCTGGCTTTTGATTTATCAGTATTTGATATTTTTGGCTGTTTCCAGGTGGGGGGAACTCTGGTATTACCGGATGATGAGTTAAAGAAAAATCCAAAACATATTTTAGATTTAATTATTATAAATCGTGTGACTGTATTAAATGCAGTTCCTGCTCAAATGAAAATGCTGGATTCCTATATGGATAATGCGGGAATATTAGAAATTTCATGGGTAAAGCTGATTATTATGTCGGGAGACTGGATTCCAGTAGGGCTTCCAGAAAATTTGTTTAAGAAATTTACTAATGCTATAGTAGTGAGCATGGGTGGAGCAACAGAATGTGCTATTTGGTCAATTTTCCACATTATACCAAGGGGGTATGAGAAAAAGAATAGTATTCCATACGGAAAGCCATTAAGCAATCAAAAATTTTATATACTCAATGCTGGTATGGAAGATTGTCCAGATGGAGTATCCGGCGATATTTATATTGCTGGAAAAGGATTGGCAAAAGAATATTTTAAAGATAAGGAAATGACAGACCAGAAGTTTATCTTTTTGCCTAGAATTGGAGAAAGAATTTATAAGACGGGTGATGTGGGGCAGTATGACGAAGCAGGTATTATTGAGTTTTTAGGACGCTCAGATAACCAAGTAAAAGTTCGTGGACATAGAATTGAATTAACAGAGATAGACAGTATTTTATCGGAAAATAAAGAGTTGGATGATGTTGTCTCTATCATTGTAGGGGATGCCCAGGAAGATCGGCGAATTGTAACAGTGGCAGTACCTAAACAAGCTGAAGTTGCTACTGAAGATACAAGTCAGGAAATAGCTAATATCAAAAATAAGGAGGAGGAACTTACTAAGGAAGTGAATAAGGAATTGCTGTCTGAATGGGTACATGCAGCCAATAAAGTTGTATTATCAGATATTTTTCTTGCTTTATATGGAAAAGGAGTATTTACTGATTCCAACAGATTATATACATACGAAGAAATTGTTAAAACATTAAATATTCCAAATAAATTGTATAAATTAATGCACCGATGGCTGACCGTTTTGTGTAATGAAAAGATTGTGGTACATAGAGATGGAGGCTATTGTGTTAATTTATTTATCGCAGAACAATATAAAAACAACAAAAAATTATGGGATGAAATGTATTCGATAGAAGGAAGATTACATTATAGTCAAAAGTTATTAGATTATTTGAAGACTTCCAGTGATGTTTTGCCAGAATTAATGGCTGGTAAAGAAGATCCATTAAATCTGTTATTTCCGAAAGGCGAAATGGATGTTGCGATGGCGGCATATCACGATAACATTATAAATAGGATTATGAACGGGCTGGCAAAAGAAGAAATAGAGTTTTTGGCCTTAGATAACAGGCGGACACCGATTAGAATATTAGAAGTAGGGGCTGGAGTTGGTGGAACTTCTGTTGATGTTATTCCGTCACTGGATGGAACTGGTGCAGAATATTATTTTACAGATTTATCTGCCTTTTTCTTGAACAATGCAAGAGAGAAGTTTAGTGGTTATGAATGGGTAAAATATAATATCTTTGACATTAATAAAGATATTATGGAACAGACAATTGCGCCATTCTCAGTAGACATAATTTTGGCAGCAAATGTTTTACATAACGCTAAAAACATCCATTATGTTTTAGAAAATTTGAAAAAATTACTGAAACCAAATGGAACTATTATTATTTTAGAGGAAACCTTAGAAGCATATACTTTATTAACATCAATGGAGTTTAAAGATGGTTTAACAGGCTTTACAGATGAAAGAGCAGAGAACAATCAAACTTTCTTTAAAAGAGAACAATGGGAAGGGGTGTTTAAAGAGCATAAAGCAGATATCGTGTATCAGTTCCCAGAAAAGGGAACCCCTTTGGAAATGGCTGGGCAGACTATTTATGTGGTCAGATTTAAGGAAAACTATATTTGTCCGGATAAAAATAATATGCTGGATGAATTGGAAAGAAGGATACCGGAGTATATGATTCCAAGTGTGATCACATTTCTTCCAAGGCTTCCGCAAACATCAAATGACAAAATTGATAGAGGTAGAATTAGCAAGTGGATTTCTGCGAGTGCGGAAGAAAATAAAAAAGTTGATGTCGCTGAGCTTCCGCAAAACGATTTAGAAGAACAAATTGCTAGGATTTGGTGTAAAGAATTGAATATTGAGCGGATTGGGAGAAACGATAACTTTTATTTGAGCGGTGGAGATTCTTTGTTGATTGCGCAGGTAATAGCAAGGATGAGAGAAACTATTGAAGCTGCAAAACGATGGAGCTGGGATGATTTGCTTAAAGAAATGATGAAAACACCTACTATTCGCGGGGTAGCAAAGATTCTTTCTAATCAGGCAGGTGAAAATGAACAGGATAAATCTTTAGTTATTATTAAGGAGGCGGCAGAGAGTTCAGAAAAGAAGGTAACGGTTGTATTTCATGCAGGAACAGGAACTTTAACTCCATATAATTCGTTGATTGCATATATTACAGAAAGAAGTCAAGAAAACGAGGCAGTTATGGGATTTACCTTTGGTGATGAAGCAGAGTATTTAGCCATTCCGACAGACAAAATATTTGAGAATCTTGGCAAGAAATATGGGAGAATTTTGTCAGAGTTGGGATTTACGGAATACACCTTAATCGGGCATTGTGTCGGCGGCCTTATTGCTTTAGAAACAGCACATTATTTGAAAGATAAAGGAAAGAATGTTTCTAGTGTTACATTGCTTAGCACAAGTATACCTCACAAAAAAGAGGAGACGGTACTGGCTGATTTAGATATGAAAATTTTTGAAACAGCGGTTCAAACCAGTTTGTATAATGAATTGCTTTTAGAAAGAACTTTTGCAAGTCTTATTGATGCGGATATCAAAAAAGCAGGACATCAAGTTGACAACGATACCTTGCAGCAGGTAATTGAGTATTTGATTTTTAATAATGGTGGCAATATTACAGTTCAGGCGTTATGTTCTCTTACAGGTAAATTTGCAGAGGTAGGGGCAGAGTTTCAACGGCTTCATAGTATGAGTGCAACAGAGCGTATGAACGATTTGTATACAACTATAGAAAGACCAAATGGTCAATTAATGGAACATCAGAGGAAAATGCTGAATGTACTCTTTAGGGTTTTTGCACAGAACTTTAGATGTGTGTCCTCATATATACCAAAGGTATATACAGGAAAAATGCGAGTGTTTGATTGTGAAAGTGCAATAGCAAATTTCTTTCCTAGTTTATTTTCTGAAGATAAAAAGACATGGGAACAGTATGCACAAGGAGAGTTTCTATTTGATACTATGAAAGGAGATCACATATCATGCATGAATAGTCCGTATATAGAAGAAAATGTAAAGAAAATTCTTGATTTATAAAAAATGAGGGCATGTTGCTTGGTGCGGACACTTGCAATATGCCCTTTCATGCGAGGTGAAAATTAATGAAGAAAGTAGGAGTTTTAGGTTGTACAGGGGAAATTGGAAAAAGAATAGTAGAGCTTTTACAGAAAAATTATAGTGTAAAAGCTGGATTTCATAAAGTGAATCCTGATAAAATGTGGAGTAGTGTAGAATACAGTCAATTCGATATACACGATAGAAAAAGGTTGACTTTTTTTATCCAAGAGTGTTACATTGTTATAAATTGTGCAGGAGCCTCCTTTATAGATGGAATGTATGTGGCTCAAATTTGTTCGGATACTGGGGCTATCTATATTGATCCATTTGGCGCCAATTACTTGGAACAAGAGATAAGAAAGGCAAATGTACCGGGAACATTCATTTTATCGTGTGGCTGTTTTCCAGGTTTTACTGGTCTTGCAATGAAATATTTGTGTGATTCTTATGAAAGTGTAAATTCGATTTCAGGAATTTGTATTGATAGGCAGATTCCGGGTGTAAATGGAATTATAGATTTCATTATAAGTGGGTTAAAAGGATTTGGTGAAACATCGTATTATTATTATGCAGGAAACAAGAAATATGACGATAAACAAGAAAATTTTAGAGATTATGATGGAAAAGAAGTGGAAATACAAAAATATTTTACAACGGAAATTGCAGATGTGATTAACAAATTTTCTCCCCGAAAGGCGATTTGGTATACTCCAGCGTTAGGTCGAGAGATTACAGAAATTATGCAGAAAGCTGTTGTGGGATATATTCAAACAGAACAGTATATTTCTATTTTTACATATGCACAAAAGATACAAAAGCTAATTGAAGAAAAAAGCAGAGGAGAATGCGAAACCGGATGTGAAATAAATATTTGGTCATCTGGTTTAAGTGGCGGAAAACAGAGAGAGAGAAGTATTGTTATTAAGAGTAGCTTCGGAAGTAGCTTAACAGCGGCAGTCCTTGATACAGTTACAGCAAAAATCATGGAGAAAGGACTTACTCCAGGAATTTATTATGCAACAGATATTATCTCAATGCTAGATGTGATAAAACAAAATGTGAATAGAGAAATTAATTATTACTGTAACGATGAATCAATAAATATCGGAACGGAGGGAATTGTATATGAAGAAGGGATCCTATAATTGTCATTTTATTGGAAATGTAAATAATCCCAAAGTTGTTTTAATCCATGGTATGGGATTTTATTGGGAAAAATGTTTTACTCCGATTATTGAAGCTCTAGAGTTAGAATATTGCCTGATTATACCGGAACTGGAGGGACACCACAATAAGAGCGAAAAAACAGATATTAAAATTGCAGATTGTGTGAATCGGCTGGAGCAGGAGCTTACTTCAAACAATATAAAGCAGGTTGACGTAGTGTATGGAATTTCATTTGGTGCAAGTATTGCTGCGGAATTTGCGTGCAATGGAAAAATAAAGGTTAATAATTTGATTTTGGACGGGGCGATGTTTGTAGATCAAGGACTTATGAGTTGGTTTTCCGCTTTGATTATGGCATGGCAATTTAAAAGAATACTTAGTGACAAACCTATGTTTTCTTACATAAAAAAGCAAATGGGTTATACAACGAAAGATGAAATTACAATCTTAAAACCCCTAATGTGTAATCCAATTAGCTTTCAAACATTGCGAAAATCAGCTTATGAATGTTATAGGTATGATATTACGAAGAAGAACAAAATTGAAAGTAATGTACGTTTTATATATGGAAGTGGGGAAAGTTTTCCAGCACAATCAGAAGAAATTATAGCTGGTTGCACACCAAAACTAATCAACAGTAAAATATATGATAATAAGGGACATGCAGAGATATTAAGTTGTTATCCAGAAAAAATAGTAAATATTATTAAAAATATTCTACATAGTAAACAACTATAATAACTAGCGCTGGAAAGAAGGTTCAAAATGGAAGTTGATTTTAAACAGGAATGGTATGGCATACAATCTAAAATCATAGAGCAGACAGACGATTTTATTGTTATAGACTATGGGTGTCGAGGTCATGGAATTATTACCAATTACTTTCTTTTTGATGGTATACAGCTTTGCTTTTTAGATTTCGATACGTCAGAGTCTATGCCATCTCAAAAATTTAATCCGGATATTATCCAAATTACACATTGTCAAGAAGGAAGATATGAATGTGAATTTGCAAATCATACAGTATCTTATTTACCAGAGGGCTATTTTGGAGTTGCAGGAACGCGTTACTTACCAGTATCCTTTTCTTTTCCATTAAAAAGGTGTTTTGCAGTAAGCCTTGTGATTGATAAACAAATGCTCTCAACATCTACCCGTAAAATGATGGCAGAAATTCCGATCAATCTTGATAAAATAGGTGAAACACTGGGAGTTGAAAAAAAATGGTATATTGAGCAACCGTCGTCAAGCCTTCAACATTTATTTACTGAGATATACGAGGCAAAAGGTTGTAGACATGTAGGGTACTTTAAAATTAAAGCGATTGAATTGCTTTATTATATGGAACAATTAACACAGATAAATAGTTGCGATTTTAAATACTTTGACAAAAGACAGATAGAAGCCACAAAAGCAATCAGAGATTATCTTATAGGACATTTAGATGAAAAAATTTCATTAGAATGTTTAGCAAAGGAGGCACATCTGAATCTTACGGTATTTCATAATATTTTTTTCCATATATATGGAGATACTCCTTATGCTTATTTAAAAAAATATAAAATGAATCTTGCTGCAAAGCTCTTATTAGATGGAAAACGAAAGATTGGAGATATTGCTTTGGAACTAGGATATAATAATGCAAGCAAATTTACAAAAGCATTCCAATCAGTTTATGGAGTATTGCCAAAGGACTATCGGAAGAACAAATAGGAAGAATGGGCTATTTTATGCAAAATTATAAAGGAATGGAGTAGAAAATAGAATTACTACTGTATATAATAGAACAGTACAGTTAGACTAAACTAACTAAATGTTCTAGTGTATTTATGGGGGTGATGTATTGCTTGAGATGGATACGCGTATTAAGTTATTACTCTTTCTTTTAATCAATTTTATGGTTTTTGGCCTAAAAGATTTTATATTAGGCACAATTTGCTTTGCTTTAATCTGCATTCTATCGTGTTTTATGGGACAAAAGAAAATCGTTTTGAAATATATTGTTTTCTATGTAGCTATCGTTATCATACAAGAAGTTTGTGCATATACTCCACAGGCGATTGAAACGATTCTTTCTATTTTCACTTTATTTATCCGTGTTATGATACCGGTAATTTTATTCGCTTCTACCTTTATAGCAACAACAAAAGTAAGCGAACTGATTGCGGCAATGTATTCTCTTAGATTTCCACGGAGTATTACGATTACTTTCGCAATGGTACTTCGCTTTTTTCCTACATTCAGTGAAGAAATACATAGAATTTACGATGCTATGAAGTTAAGAGGAATTGCGCTTTCATGGAAAAATGTGTTTACCCGGCCATTGTTGTTGCTTGAAGCAATGGTGGTTCCGATTGTCATGCGTTCAGCTTCGATTGCGGATGAATTGTCTGCTTCTGCAGTTACAAGAGGAATTGATAATCCGGATCAACGAACTTCTTTTGTTCAGCTTAAAGTGACACCAAAAGATATTATTGTCCTAGTATCTTTTGTTATAGCGTTTGTCGCCCTCTTTTATGCAAAATATCAAATTTACGGGAGAATATAAAATGATAAATATTAACAGTGTATCTTTCCGTTACGCAGGTTCTAATACTGAAAATTTAACGAACTTTACTTTGCGGATAGAAAAGGGCGAATGTGTGGTTCTTACCGGTGAGTCCGGATGTGGAAAAACTTGTGTGACACGTTTGATAAATACGTTGATCCCACATTTTTATGAAGGTGAATTAACTGGTGAAGTAACAATTGACGGAGTAAATACTGCTTCGGTTCAGCCGCATGAAATTGCAGATAAAATTGGTTCTGTGTTTCAAAATCCGAGAAGTCAGTTTTTTAGTCTTGATACCGATAGTGAAATTGTATTTGGGATGGAAAATAAGGGGCTGCCTTATCCCCAAATGGTACAGCGATACGAAGCGACTATCAGAGAACTTCATATTGAGAAGTTAAAGAACCGGGAACTTTTTGAATTGTCTGGAGGACAGAAACAGACGATTGCTTTTGCCAGTGTTTATGCGTTAAATCCTGATATTTTTGTCTTAGATGAGCCGTCCTCTAATCTTGATCCAGAAGCCATTGAAGAATTGCGGAGGCTGTGTTTATTGATTAAAGAGATGGGGAAAACAATTATTGTATCAGAACACCGTCTATATTTTCTTAATGGGATTGCAGATAAAATTGTACTGATGAAGCATGGGATGCTGGAGAGAGTATGGACAGCAGAAGAATTTAAAAAAATCCCAAAGGAAGAATATCAAAAATTGGGGCTGCGCAGTTATTTCCCGACTTGTTTAAATCTGCCGGAGGGTAATCTTGTAAAAAATGAGATACCCGTAATCAGTGCAAAACATCTTCTTGTCGGTTATGAAAAAGGGGTAGCGGTAACGCGGGAAATAAACTTTTCTGCATACCGCGGAGAAATTATTGGAATCGTAGGGAAAAATGGTTGTGGGAAAACAACCTTAGCCAGAACAATTTGCGGATTGCAGAGGGAAATTCAAGGAGAAATTTTGTATAACGGAGAAAAAGTACCTACAAAACAGAGAATGAAGAAGGCTTACCTTGTTATGCAAGATCCAGACTATCAGCTATTTACAGACAGTGTTTATCAGGAACTATCCTTAGCTCTTTTAGCGCAAAAGACTCCAGATGAACAACAAATTATTAATATTATGGAAAAATTAAACCTGACAGAATATAAGGATCATCATCCGATGTCATTATCGGGGGGACAGAAACAAAGAACTGCTATCGGTGTTGCGGCTCTTAGAGATTGTGATGTGCTTCTTTTTGATGAACCTACAAGCGGGTTAGATTATAAAAATATGGAAAGTGTTGCTGAAATTTTACAAAAACTATCAAAAGAAGGGAAAACAATTTTGGTGATTTCCCATGACAATGAACTATTGATGAAAATATGTTCCAGAATTATCAGAATAAACGGGGTAATTTCATCTTAGTTATATAGTTATATGGTAATAGAAAGGAGTTTTCTTTTATGAACAATCAAACAAACATGAGTGGAGGAACCACAAAAATGAAGGCTAAGGACTTCATTACGCTAGGGATTTTTACCGTACTTTTCTTTGCGGTAGTTATGGTATGCATTTTTGCTTCAGCCGCAACCGTTGTTACTTTTGCTTTTGGCTGCGCGATTGCTGCTCTTCCGGGTGGTATCATTTATATGTTGATGAGAGCAAAAGTACCAAAGGCATGGAGCGTTTTACTAAGCGGCGTTGTGATTGGCCTGATAGAATTTTTAATTGGTGCTGGATGGGCGGTGGCTGTTGGCTTTATTGCAGGAGCAATTATCGCCGAAATTTTATCCAGAATTGGACAATATAAAAACTTTTGGCTGAATACGATTGGATACTCTATTTATATGACTTTTTTTGCTTTAGGTACATATCTTCCAATGGTAATCATGTCTGGATATGTAGATGATATGTCCACATCTAACGGAGTAAGCGCTGAATATCTTACAGAACTTCATAGTTTTATGAATAGCACAATGATTGTAATTATTGCGGTAGTTACCTTTGTGGCTGGAATTATCGGAGCTTTGATTGCAAAAGGATTATTCAAAAAGCACTTTCAAAAAGCCGGTATCATCTAAAAAAGATTTACAAAACTCTGGTATTTTTGGGCTATTTTTGGTCTATTCTTAAAGAAACAGAGTAGAAATAACTAACTAAAAACGATACAATAATGGCGTAGTTAGAAATAGCTAACTACGCCATTATTGTATTTAGGAGGTATCGTGCAATGTCTAACACAAAGTCTAAAAAGACAAAATCAAAGACGGGACTGGCACGCTGTATGGAGTTGGCTTCTGATAGAAAAGGATTGATTTTTCTATCTGCTCTCCTTTCTTCTTTGGCAGCGATTGCTTCGTTTATCCCGTACATAGCGGTCTACTTTATGATTCGTGAAATTTTAAATGTATTCCCTGACCTTGTTCAACTGGATATGGGAAGAATTATGAATTATGGGTGGCTGGCATTAGCCGGAATCGTTGCGAATATTCTGCTTTACTTTTTGGCTATTTTCAGTTCACACATAGCAGCTTTTGGCACACTTTATGATTTGAAGGTGTTATTTGCAGACCACATTACAAAAATCCCTTTGGGGTATCATCTTACAATCGGCAGTGGGCGCTTACGGAAAATCATGGACGAAAATATTGAAAGTGTGGAAGGTTTTATTGCCCATCAGTTTCCGGATTTTGTAGCATCTATTACTGCACCGATTGTAATGGTCATTATCCTTTTTGTTGTTGACTGGCGTTTTGGTCTTGCTTCCCTTGCAGGAATTATTTTGGCTTTTATAGCAGAGTTTATTGGATTTGGCAGTGGGGCTATGAAAGAAAATATGGGGAAATATCAAAAAGCATCCGAGGAGATGAATAACGCTTCTGTAGAATATGTACGTGGAATGTCTGTTGTCAAAGCATTTAATCAAACAGCATCTTCATTTAAAAAGTTGCAAGAGGCCATCAGCGGTTATACGGAATGGGTTTTGAAATTTTCTCTGGGGTGGCAAAACTGTATGCCGGCTTTCACAACCATTATCAATAATATTTACCTGATTTTAGTTCCGGTTGGAATTTTAATCGGATCAAATACATCTAATTTCAAAGAGTTTTCAATGAAGTTTATTTTCTACCTGTTATTTGTTCCGGCGATTGCGGGTGTTTTGAATAAAATCATGTATATCTCAGAATCCTTTATGCAGATTGATGGTAATGTAGCCCGTATGGATGAGATTTTAAATATCCCAGAAATGCCGGAAACAGCTAATCCTCAAAAACCGCAGGGAGAAGATGTGGTTTTTGATCATGTAAGTTTTACTTATACTGGAAACAACGAAGAAAAAGCATTGGAGAGTGTCTCTTTTGCAGCAAAACAAGGACAAATTACTGCGATTGTTGGGCCATCCGGCGGCGGAAAAAGTACGATTGCCAATTTGATTTCCCGATTTTGGGATGTGACAGATGGAAAGATTACCATTGGTGGGGTGGATTTACGAGATATGGCACAAAACGATCTTATGCGTCAAGTAAGTTTTGTGTTTCAGGATATTTTCTTGTTCAAGCAGAGTATTTTAGATAATATCCGTATGGGAAATAGAAATGCTACAGAGGAACAGGTAATTGCGGCTGCAAAAGCTGCACAATGCCACGAATTTATTTCAAAATTGCCAGAAGGTTATCATACGGTTGTTGGAACAAAAGGTGTTCATTTATCCGGAGGAGAACGACAAAGAATTGCGATTGCCAGAGCAATTATAAAAGATTCTCCGATTATTGTGCTGGATGAGGCGACCGCGTTCAGTGATCCGGAGAATGAATATTTAATTCAGAAGGCTTTTGAGAAACTTATGCAGAATAAAACAGTAATAATTATTGCCCATAGACTTTCTACGATTCGTAACGCGGATAAAATTATTGTTATGGAAAAAGGGCAAATAGTAGAGTCTGGAAAACATGATGATCTGGTTACTGCAGGAGGCCGTTATTTCCAAATGTGGAATCATTATACAGAGGCAATCAACTGGAAACTCAATGGAAAGGCGGTGTAACAATGAGTAAATTACAGAAAGCCCTGTTTTTATCGGATAAAGGGTACAAAGACTTAAAAAAGGCAATTTGTGCATGTACTTTAACAAATTTAACAATGCTCCTTCCTTTTTGTGTTACGGTTATGATTTTTAGTGAGATACTGACACCCGTAGCAAATGGGGGAAATGTCCAGTGGAATCATATCTGGCTGTTATGGGGAGTTGGAATTATATCTGCTTTATTAGTTTTTTTAGCGGCTAAAAATGACTATCGTAAAACGTATATCGC
>OHEM01000560.1_pt1 | contig 14860 bp, 9 predicted proteins | sample 1567281 | NCBI WGS metagenome assembly OHEM01 (sample SAMEA3879537, study PRJEB24766) | human gut metagenome | biome: human-associated habitat; feature: feces | place: USA | collected 1985/1987
AAGGATATGCCTTTGGTTTTGGCTTCCTGATATGCGCGCGTACAGTCTACCTGAACGGTCACTCCGAAAAACGGATCGTCAAAAGCACTGAAATGTTCGTAATGTTCTCTTCTGTTCCAAGTAGCAATATCAATAATCTTCTCAATCTGATTCATCTAAACACTCTTTTTATAGGTCTGTGGCATATAAACGACCGCTCAATCCTAAATTATCAAGCGGTCGCTTTCTCTAATATCTATAATTGGCTGTAATTATCATCTTGTTTTTTCAACATCTGATTACTGGTGTTGCTCACGCAACAAGTCATTTACAGTCTTTACCGGATTAAAGGTAGTAAGCGGTACTTCTACGAATACCGTATTCCAGTCACTCATGGCACCATTCCATAAGCCGGGAAGCTCAAGAGCCTTCAAGTCTTTACCATTCTTCGATTTATATGAAATGAAACCGGTTGCTTTATCTACAAATCTCACTAAGTCAAACTTATGTCCTTTGTAATCACGAACAGCACAAACCAAGTCTACCGGATTAAAGTGAGTTCCCTTCTCAAACATTTCCTTTTTTGCAGGGTCATTCATGTCAATCTGAGAACTTTCGAGGATTTGCAGGGAGATTGTTCCGTCGCTATTGTATGCCAGGAACGGACCACCACCCGGTTCGCCTACGTTCTTCACCATACCGCAGACACGCATCGGACGGTTCAACTTCTGTTTCAGATAGATCACCAACTCGGCGTCTTCGAGATTTTTCACTTCGGGATTCTTGCAGAAAAGTTGTTTTTGCAGGAACTGAAGAATTTCCATAACTTGCTCATGCGTATATTTTCCGCTATCAAGCAACTCAAGATACTCGAAAGCTTTTTTCTGCAAAGTTACCAGTACACCGGCAATCAGTTTCTTATAAGTCACTGTGTCAGCTTTCAGTTTATCGGGCACTACATTGTCGATATTCTTGATAAAGATAATATCGGCGTCAAGGTCATTGAGGTTCTCGATTAGCGCACCGTGTCCTCCCGGGCGGAACAACAGTTTACCGTTATCACGGAACGGTTGGTTGTCCATATCGGCTGCAATAGTGTCCGTGCTCGGTTTCTGCTCGGAGAAGGTGATGTAGTAATCCACTCCGTAGCGTTTCGCAAATTCTCCGGTCTTTTCTTCCACTAGTTTCTTGAATAGTTCGCGATGTTCCGTAGATACAGTGAAATGTACATTGACCTTGCCACTTTTTCCGGCAGCATACATAGCACCTTCAGCAAGATGTTCTTCGAGCGGGGTACGCGGGCCTTCGGGATATTTGTGGAATTTAAGCAGCCCTTTCGGAAGTGCACCGTAATTCAATCCGGCCGTTTCGAGCAATGCGGCTACCACAGCTTTATAATTGCCTTCTTCCAGTAGTCCCGGTATGTCTTTTCCGGCAGTACGCTGGCAGGCTACATTCAAATCGTCATAGAAAGCAAAATTCCTGATACCGTCAAAAAATGCCTGTTCGAACTTTGTAGTGGGCTTGTCATATTCGGCAGACAGAAACTCGAACAAGTTCTTGAACATACGACTCGCAGCACCCGAGGCAGGAACGAATTTCACAATAGTCTTATCTGTGTTCTTATATGCGTCCCAAGCAGCTAAATAAGCTTTTTGTTCTTCTGCATCGGGAGCTAAGATACCTTTCTCTATGGAAGCAGCCGCATCCAGTTTCAAAAAAGGGAAACCCGTCTGGAGGCATGCTAGTTGCTCTGCTATTTGCGCTTCCGTGATGCCTTTTTTGGCAAGCAACTCTTTGTCCTGTGTCGTTATCATACTATCTATTTTAATTAATTGATGCCCAAAAATACAAAATGTTATTTACTTCTTACCGAATAACCAAGAAAAAAAGTAATTTTACGTCGAATTAACAAGATTGAATATGGACGACTTTTTTACATCAGAGGAAAAAAAGGAGCTTTTTTCACTCTACCGGCATTTAATGCAATCCGCCGGAGACAGTATTTCCTGGAGGGATTGCCAAAAGTTAAAGAAACATCTAATCAAAGCCGCCCAATGTAACGGGTTGCAACGCAATAACTTCGGGATGAATCCCGTCATCAGAGATTTACAAACGGCTGTTATCGTAGCCGAGGAAATCGGAATGAAAGGTTCGTGCCTTATCGGAATCATGCTGCATGAAATTGTGAAAGCACATATCCTGAGCATTGAGGACGTGAACATCGAATACGGGGAAGATGTAGGCAGTATCATCAAAGGACTGGTGAAAACGAATGAACTGTACTCCAAGAGTCCGGCTATCGAATCGGAGAATTTCCGCAACCTTCTCCTGTCATTTGCCGAAGATATGCGTGTGATCCTGATTATGATTGCCGACCGTGTGAACGTAATGCGCCAGATTAAGGATACCGGAAACGAGGAAGACCGCGTCAAGGTTGCGAATGAGGCAGCTTACTTATATGCTCCACTGGCACACAAGCTGGGGCTTTACAAGCTAAAGTCGGAGCTGGAAGACTTATCATTGAAGTACACCCAACGGGAAACGTATTATTATATAAAGGAGAAGCTGAACGAGACGAAAGCTTCCCGCGACAAATATATTGCCGCCTTCATCGAACCGATAAAAAAGAAGGTCGCGGAAGCCGGACTGACGTTCGACATTAAGGGACGCACCAAGTCGATACATTCTATATGGAACAAGATTCAGAAGCAGAAGACTCCGTTTGAAGGGATTTATGACTTGTTCGCTATTCGTATTATCCTGGATTCCGATCCGGAACCCGCTAAGGAAAAGCAGGAGTGCTGGCAGGTGTATTCTATTGTGACGGATATGTACCAACCGAACCCGAAGCGTCTGCGCGACTGGCTCTCGATTCCGAAAAGTAATGGTTATGAGTCGTTGCACATCACCGTCATGGGTCCGGAAGGAAAATGGGTGGAGGTACAGATCCGTACCCGCCGAATGGACGAAATCGCAGAGCGGGGTTTGGCCGCCCACTGGAGATATAAAGGTATCAAAGGCGAGACGGGACTGGACGAATGGCTGACTTCCGTCAGGGAGGCACTGGAAAACGCCGACAACGATTCGATGAAGGTTATGGACCAGTTTAAAATGGACCTTTACGAAGACGAGGTATTTGTATTTACCCCGAAAGGGGATTTATTCAAACTTGCCAAAGGAGCTACTGTACTCGATTTTGCATTTCATATTCACAGTAAGCTGGGATGCAAATGCATCGGCGCCAAAGTGAACGGCAAAAATGTACAGTTGAAACAGAAGCTTAACAGCGGCGATCAGGTGGAAATCATGACATCGAACACCCAGACACCAAAACAGGACTGGCTGAACATCGTGACGACCTCTAAAGCACGCACCAAGATACGGCAGGCACTCAAAGAAATGGTGGCACGCCAGCACGCTTTCGCTAAAGAGACGCTGGAACGAAAGTTCAAAAACCGCAAACTGGAATATGATGAAGCGACAATGATGCGCCTTATCAAGCGTCTGGGATTCAAAAATGTGACGGAGTTTTATCAGAAAATAGCGGACGGAGCGCTGGATGTCAACGAGACGCTGGATAAATATGTCGAACAGCAGAAACGGGACAACGACACGCATGATGAAATTATTTACCGTAGCGCCGAGGGTTACAATTTGCAAGCCGCACAGGAGGAATCAACATCCAAAGAGGATGTGCTTGTGATCGACCAGAACCTGAAAGGACTGGAATTTAAACTGGCAAAATGTTGTAATCCTATTTACGGAGATGATGTGTTCGGATTCGTGACAGTGAGCGGAGGTATCAAGATTCACCGGGCAGACTGTCCGAATGCTACGCAAATGCGGATATTGCGTACCTACCGGATTGTGAAAGCACGTTGGGCGGGTAAGTCGGTAGGTACGCAATATCCTATTACGCTGCGTGTTGTAGGGCATGATGATATCGGTATCGTAACAAATATCACTTCTATCATTTCCAAAGAGAATGGTATCACGCTGCGTTCTATCGGGATTGATTCCAACGACGGGTTGTTCTCCGGAACGTTGACTGTCATGGTAGGTGACACCGGACATCTGGAAGCTCTTATCAAGAAGCTACGGACGGTAAAGGGAGTAAAACAAGTAAGCCGGAATTAAGAACCGAATCTATATAAAAATAGTGACGCTATCCACAAGTAATAGCGTCACTATTTTTATATCATAGCGTCATAATGCCATAGGGATAATGAGGCCTTATCTCACTTTCTTTTTGATATAATATGGATACGTTATCAGCACAAAGAACAGTAAGGCGACCGAAGCAACGATTTGTCCTATGTAAAACATTTGATCGGTATCCGTATCCATATAGCACGCAACAGCAATTCCAAGTGTAATGCCGGCTTCACCAGCCAACAGATGAGTTGTATTGGCTGTACCCCGTTGACAATGGTGAGACAGTTTTACGAACATCACCAGAAATTCCGGCATTATCAGTCCTAATCCCAATCCCAGCAGAACGGAAGAAATACCGCTAGAATAACCTGCTTTCAACAGGCAGATTGCCAGTATCTCCAATCCGAGTCCCATAATCACCAACCTCAGCGTTTTCTCTTTCAGGATAAACAAGCGAGCGATAACCAGGGAAGCCAGATAGCCCATTCCCACTCCGGCGAAAAAGGGCATAGATACACCCGTATCTCCCAGTACGATATCGTTGAGGGAAGGATGTACAAGCGGAATCAGTAACCCCGGTATAAACGTTATCAGGATCAGGTTTATGGCAGGAACCCACCCGCGAAGCAGCAGAAAGCGGTCGAATGAATACAGCTTAGTGACAAACGGTGCACGAAAGGGAACATAAACACCGGCTACTGTCAGAATCCCCAAAGCACCAGTGGTAACGGATACCGTTAGCAAAGTCTTAAATGCATAGTGTTGGTCGAACCAGACGCCGAGGATAATTCCGAGAATCATTCCCAGTCGTGCTATCCATGAAAAACTGACGTTTCCGGCACTACGAAGCGTAGAGTTCGTAATGTCAATGGCTAGCGTAATTCCTGCGGTAGTAGCGATACCGAATGCCAGTCCCTGCACGGTGCTCAGCAGGATAAGTTCCGTAATGTTTGTCACAAAAGCATAACCTACCGTTGCCGCTACCATAAGGGCAAAAGAAAACAGGCATACATTCTTACGTTTGTATGCATCTACCAGATAGGCATGGAAAGGACCGATAAGGAACATTCCCAGCGTGAAAAAGAGAAAGATAACCCCTGTCTCCGTCACCGGCAATCCGAGACGTTCCGACATTTCAATGGGAAGCACCGGAAACAACACGTACAAGGATATAAACAACAGCAAATTAGCTACACATATCCGCATAAAATGTACTGTCCACAATTTAACTGCCATATATTATCTTAATATTGTTCCTTCTCGTTGGGGAAGTAGCAATTCTTCACGTCGGATACGTAACGGCTGATCGCGTCGGTCATTACCGTGTATAAATCGGCATAACGGCGAAGGAAACGCGGACGGAATCCGTTGTTCATCCCAAGCATATCCTGAATAACCAATACCTGACCGTCTACATGACCACCGGCACCAATACCGATAATAGGGATTGTCAGTTCGGCAGCTACACGTTCGGCAAGAGTAGCGGGAATCTTTTCGAGAACAATGGCGAAACAACCCGCTTCTTCAAGCAGATGAGCGTCACGAATCAGTTTGTCCGCTTCAGCATCGTCCTTGGCACGCACAGTATAGGTTCCGTATTTATTGATTGACTGCGGCATTAGTCCCAAGTGTCCCATGACCGGAATGCCTGCACTGATAATACGTTTCACCGTGTCGATGATTTCTTCTCCACCTTCCAGTTTCAATGCGTCTGCATGGCTTTCTTTCATAATACGGATAGCAGAAGCAAGGCCTTCCATTTCATTTCCCTGATAGGAACCGAAAGGCATATCGACTACCACCATAGCACGTTTTACTCCGCGAACCACGGATTTAGCATGATAAATCATCTGGTCGAGAGTGATAGGCAATGTAGTCACATTACCCGCCATTACATTAGAAGCGGAGTCGCCTACAAGGATTACATCCATTCCCGCACCGTCTACAATTTGTGCCATAGTGTAATCATACGCAGTAAGCATAGATATTTTTTCGCCTCTCTGTTTCATTTCAACCAGGCGATGAGTAGTCACTTTTCTTGTATCATCTGATATATAACCAGCCATGTCTTTTAAATTTTAAATTAAAAACTAAAGTACCATAATAGCGTCGGACGCTATCAAAAATTGCGGCAAAGTTATAACATTTAATTCATAACTGGGAAAGAAAAACAAGAAATCCTTTCAATCGTTCTCTAAAATTGCCTTGCAACGATTAAAAGGATAAACTGAAATATTGTAGGAAATAGCGTTAACGTTGCATCGTAAGCAATTTTTCGTAGGTCATTTCCGCAAAGTCATCTATTATATAGTGTGCTTTTCCGGTAATGGCCTTTCGTGTGTTAGTAGTGGCGAGACCGATAACGGTAGCACCGGATGTCATTCCGGCTTGCAACCCGTGGAAAGAGTCTTCAAATACGTAGGTGTTTTCGGGAGTCGCACTGAATACTTCCATACCCAACAGGAAACAATCGGGAGCAGGCTTGGAATGGGCGAACATCTCGCCGGTCAGGATTCGGTCTACCATTCCTTCAAATTCAGGGTGAGCGTTATAAACATTCTGCATCTTATCTTCATTGGAACTGGTCACCACCGCTATCTTTGCACCATGACGGCGAAGGTCAGCGATAAAAGCTTCCACACCGGGAATATATTTGTAGGACATCGCTTTCTCAAAGAGATTGAGGCGGGCGGTTATTTCTTCCTGAGCTTCCGATTTGTCCGAGAAATATTTCTCATAGATTTGTGTCAATGTTTGCCCTTTAATACAGCGGCCGAAGTCTTCTTCCCCCAGGTACTTATGCCCTTGCTCGTCCCAAAAGACAGTATACTGGGTTTCGGTGTCCATAATCACACCGTCAAAATCGAATAATACTGCAATTATTTTTGTTGTATCCATAGCTAAACTTTCTTTTTACCTTAAACGTTAAACCTTGTGTATTGACTTGTGCAAAGTTCCGAATAATCATCGAATCAGGCAAATTATTCGTACCTTTGCACTACTTAAAAAAACGTAACTTTCGTTTTTCATCCAACATTAAAGATTCAGGCGCATGAGTAAAAACGACCCGCATATATTAGGAAAAGAGAGTATCGGCAAACTGCTGTTGCAGTATTCTATCCCTGCCATTATCGGGATGACAATTACTTCTATCTACAATATTATTGACAGCATATTCATCGGGCACGGTGTAGGCGCCATGGCTATCGCCGGACTGGCGGTGAGTTTCCCTCTGATGAATCTGGTGGTTGCCTTCTGTACACTTGTTTCTGCCGGAGGTTCCACGCTCGCATCTATCCGGCTAGGGCAGAAAGATATGAAAGGGGCTACGGAAATCCTGTCGCACACGTTAATGCTTTGTATCACCAATTCTTTCTTTTTCGGAATATTGTCTTTTATCTTCCTCGATGATATACTAGTCTTTTTCGGTGCCAGCGCAGATACGCTTCCTTATGCCCGCAGCTTTATGCAGGTTATTTTATTGGGAACACCGATCACGTATACGATGATCGGGCTGAATAACGTGATGCGTGCCACCGGATATCCGAAGAAGGCTATGATTACTTCCATGGCAACGGTGCTCTCCAACATCATCCTCGCTCCTATCTTTATCTTTCACTTTGAATGGGGAATGCGAGGAGCTGCCACGGCAACAGTCATTTCACAGTTGATCGGTATGGTGTGGGTAGTGAGCCATTTCTTCAAGCAGGACAGTACGGTACATTTTGAAGGGAAGGTATGGAAGATGAAGCGTAGAATCGTCGGCAATATCTTCGCTATCGGCATGTCGCCGTTCCTGATGAATGTATGTGCTTGTGTCATAGTAATCATTATCAATAACAGTCTACAAAATCATGGAGGCGATATGGCTATCGGGGCATATGGTATTATCAACCGGTTGCTAACGCTTTATGTAATGATTGTGCTCGGATTAACTATGGGAATGCAGCCTATTGTAGGCTACAACTTCGGAGCACAGAAGATAGACCGGGTGAAACAGACGTTGAAACTGGGAATTGTTTCGGGGGTGGTTATCACCAGTAGCGGATTCTTTATCTGTGAACTTTTTCCCCATGCAGTATCGGCCATTTTCACAGACAGCGATCATTTGATCGATCTTGCCGTCGACGGGCTTCGCATCACGGTGATTATGTTCCCATTCGTAGGAGCACAAATTGTTATCGGTAACTTCTTCCAAAGCATCGGCAAGGCTAAAATAAGTATTTTCCTGTCATTGACACGGCAGTTGCTTTATTTGTTGCCTTGTTTGTTACTTTTCCCTAACTGGTGGGGATTGAAGGGGATCTGGATTAGTATGCCGGTGTCGGATGCGTTGGCATTTATCACGGCGGTAATCAGTTTAATAATCTATATCAAGAAGGTTTCCAAACAACATCTGATAGCAGAATAAGGTAGTATCTACCCTATTCTGCCTATTATTTCTATTCGGTTTTGATACTCTTTACCGGATTTTCATTGGCAATATACCATGCTTTGAGTACCACACAAAGTATAATCAGCAATTGAACAAATAAGGCTGTACCTATAAAAAGTAACGGATTCAAATCAATCTGTTCTGCAAACTGGTCGAGCCATGCCCGTCCTGCAAAATAAGACACAGCCGTACCTATCAGGATAGAAATGGCGGAAACGCAAAGAATATCGCGTGTCAGTAACCTCAAGATGTGTGAGGCTTCAGCTCCGTTCACCTTCCGGATAGCTATCTCTTTGCTCCGGCGTTGAGTTTCATCGTTCACATAGCCAATCAGTCCCATGATGACAATCAGCAGAATGAAAGCAGAAGTAATCCAGACGGAATTGCGGAAACGATACACATCTTTATATACACCTTTTATTATATCATCAACCAAGACAAAGCGTAAAGCGACATTCGGGAATGTATTTTCCATAAACTTATTCAGACGTTTCAGATTTTCACTATAAGGTTCTTTCAGGCGAACATTGAATGCATGATTCGCATGATACTTCTCATCTCCGATCAGCGCAATGGGAGACTGGGGTGAATAAAAGCTAGTGTTACGGATATCCCGGAAAACACCTACAATCGTTCCCGGAACGTCATTCAACCGCTTCCCCACTGCACCGTCGGTCCACTTCATCAGGCGCACCACTTCTTCATTTACCAGCAGATCGTCCTGCTTTTTCAAATCAGTTCCTTCTATTATTTTGATGCCCATTACTTCAGGATAATTATAATGGCAATAGTTGAAATTGAGTGTAGTAATCCGTTTACCCTCGTTATTCATCAGCCCTCGTGTCCAATACTCGCCAAGCACACTATTCGCTGCAACCGTTACTCCTTCTACCATGGGTTGGCGGCGCAATTCATCCTTTATATGCGCTACCGTCTCTCCGGGAAGCCAACTTTCGGCTTGAGTCAAACCAGGCACAACGATCCCCATATCTCGGTTCATAAGATGACTGTACTGTAATAAAGTGACCAATAGTAACCCCAAAACGAAAGATACTCCTGTAAATTGCACAAATAGCAGAGAGCGTTTCCAACCTTTCTTTCCGTCGGTATACCGACGGAACACTTGCGTGACGGGAATACGTGAAAATAGTCGTCCCGGCATGCCGCCCGCCACGATGAAAAGTACAAGGATAGTGAGTAACGGCACCCATAATGTTTCCCATGTAAAAAGCGAGGAAAGCCGGACAGAAAGTAAATCTTCAATCAAGCCACGTGTATTGAAAATCAGTAAGAAGCTAAGTAATACGGAGATAATGACAAGGACTCCTGTCTCTACCAGAAACATATTGAAGATATTGGTCGAACTAGCTCCATTACATTTATGTACACCTACTCCTTTCGCACGGCGGCTCAAAGTGGCAATGGATATCAACATATAATTCATGATTGCTACAAAGAAAACAACAAAGCCGAGGAATCCGTAAATAGCCAGCCGTTTCTGTACTTCAGGAGAGGACAAATGACGCTTCACCAGTGGGATAGCACTAAATTCAACTTTCCAGCCGTCCAAATCCAAAGACGTATATTTTTTAATCACTCGCTGAATATTACTGTTCACCTTATCAATATCCGAAGCATCGCGTAAACGGAGAAAAGCATAAAAGACATCATTTCCTCTCCAACCTGCTCCTCCCTGATAACCACCGTTCCGATGAACAGACACAACAAAGTCGTGAACGAGCATCGTATTTTCCGGTACGTCCTTATATATGCCACGAATGATAAAGTCATGTCGTTTATCTGCCGAAAGCACCTTTCCTATAGGATTTTCATCCCCAAATATTCTACGGGCAAAGCTTTGAGATACAAAAACGCTTCCGGGCATAATCATATCTTTGGGGGTTCCTTTCAGTACCGGTATGCCGAAGGTCTGAAAGAAACAAGTGTCTCCGTAGATGTAATTTATATCAGATAGCAGTTTATCTTCATAATAAATACTAAAACCTGTTTGAGGAAGTACACAACTGGCTGTTTCTATTTCATCGGGCATATCTTGCGCCAAAGTAGCTGCCACCACATCAAAGACGGTATAATCATAGCTATTTTCTCCATCATCCCCTCTTGTCTCTCCTGTACTGGCATTTGTCATCTGACACCGCACAAGAGCCAGACGTTCCGCTTCCGGATAGCATTGTTCATAGCTCAGTTCAAAGGCTATTTGTGAGAAAAGCAGCACACCAATGGTAAGACCTAAAGAGAGGGATATTACTCTTATGATATTCGACCCGCATTCGCGTAACAATGTGCATAAAGTATAGTAGATTTGTCTCATTGTCGATTTCTCATTTAGGCTGTTACACTCGCTACAATACTTCCATCGAACAAATGTACAGTGCGATGAGCAAAACTCGCATCATGCTGTGAGTGAGTCACCATAATAATTGTAGTTCCTTCCTTATTCAGTTCTGTCAGCAGGTTCATTACTTCGGTACCATTCTTTGAGTCAAGGTTACCCGTAGGCTCATCGGCAAGAATTAGTTTAGGATTGGTGACAACCGCACGGGCGATTGCCACACGTTGTTGCTGCCCGCCGGAGAGTTGTTGCGGGAAGTGTTTGGCACGGTGGCTGATGTTCATCCGTTTCAGAATATCTTCTACCATTCGGCGACGTTCGGAAGATTTTAGTCCCAGATAAGTAAGCGGAAGTTCTACGTTTTCATAAACATTCAATTCGTCTATCAGATTGAAACTCTGAAATACAAAACCTAACTTACCCTTACGCATATGAGTACGTTCTTTCTCTTTCAGCCCGGCAACTTCCTGCCCCATTAACTGATAGGAGCCTTCGGTAGGATTATCCAAAAGTCCGAGGATATTCAACAAAGTGGATTTACCACAGCCCGAGGGTCCCATAATAGCTACGAACTCTCCTTCTTTTACTTCTAGATTTACATGATTCAATGCAACCGTCTCCACTTCGGAAGTACGGAATACTTTACTGATGTTTTCGATTTGTATCATTTTTCTCAATTATATTTTAAATTCATTATATTTCAATTATTCATTCGCTATGCTGTTCACCGGATTCTCATTAGCAACTTCCCATGCTTTAAGTATTACACAAACTAGTATCACAACTAATACAAACGCTATGACTCCGGCAAATAACCAAATACTCAGATTGACGGATTCACTAAATTGTTCCAACCATTTCATACCTATCCAATAGGCCAGTCCTGCACCGATAAGCACCGCCGGAAGGGCTGTCCACAATACGTTTGCGGAAAACAATTTCAATATGCCACAAGTATCCGCACCATTCACTTTTCGGATAGCAATCTCTTTCCTGCAAAAACGAATCTCGTCACCGACATATCCCAACAATCCCATTAAGGCTATAAAGAAAATAGAGATTGACGCCAAAAGTACTGCATTCCGAAAACGTGTAATATCCGTATATTGCTCATCCAGCTTTTGAGTCAGCGAATAAAAGACAACGTCTTCTGTTGGAAAAGTTTCTGCCATTAATGCATTCAGTTTCTTCAGGTTCTCATCAAAAGGCTCTTTCAATCGTACGTAATGAAGTCCCGGGTTAGAATCACTACCGCTTCCCAACAGTAATACCGGATACTGAGGATGATATACACTTTGAACAGAGAAATTCTTCATTACGCCAACGATTGTAACTTCCTTTCCCCATATAGACAACTGTTTCCCTATCGGCTCATCCGTCCATCCGGCCCGACGTACAAACTCTTCATTCACTAAGGCCTCTTTTGGAGATGTTACATTTTTGCCATGTAATATCTGTATTTTCATCATAGGTACAAAATCATCTCCGATCCACTCAAACCGGCCTTTGATAGTCCGTCCTTCCCCCACATTGAACACCTCTCCCGACCAACTTCTCCAGATGGCCTGCTGACCTACCCCATGTTCCTCAACCATAGGCAAATTCATAAAAAAACTCTTGGCATTTTGCCGGTTACTGCCCAGCTTCTTCCAACCCATTACCACGCGTTCGGGATTATATCCCAAATCTTTGTTCATCGCCATGTGATATTGGCAGAATACAACCATAAGAAAACCTAAAATAAAAGTCATACCGGCAAATTGGATAAACAACAACGGACGTTTCCAAGATGTCTTACGTTCTGCATAACGTCGAAAAACTTGCGTTACAGGAATTGATGCGAATATGCTTGCCGGTATGGCGCCCGCCAAGATAAAAACAACCAAAAGTACGGTCAACGGTACCCAAAGTGTCTGCCACGTAAAAAGTGAACTTAAACGTATACCGGCAATTTCTTCCACAAACTCCCGAAACTGAAAAATGAGCAACATCGTCAGCAATACTGAAATGAAAAGAACAAGAGCTGTCTCTGTCAGAAACATTCTAAAAATACTGTTATCTGTTGCACCACAACATTTGTGTACTCCGATAGACTTTGCCCTCCTGGCTAAAGATGAAACGGCAATGAGCACATAATCAAAAGCTGCAATCAACAAGATTGCAATCCCCAGCACGGACATCATTAATATCATAAGCCGTACTGTCGGATCTGCCGTATGATATTCTAATAAAGGACGGAAAGAAAAACGATGAGATTTCTTTTTATTCGAGGAGTCAGCCATGTATTTCTTAAGCATATCAGGTATTCGTGCTTCCACCGCCTTTATATCTTTAGCAGGATCGCGAAAACGAATAATCGACATATAACTGATATCATATCCCCAGCCCCCACGAGCCAGATTCCACAACTTGCTCATCGGTACCACTACATCAAAATGTATATCTGCGTTTTCACCCATATCTTCAAAGACACCACGTATGCTCATCGGCTCTTTGCGGTCAACGGATAAAGTCTTGCCTATAACACTTTCCAAACTGTTCCCTTCTCTTATTTTTTCCGCCAACGAACGGGATATGAATAAAACATCAGGACGGGTTAGTTCTTCTGCCTTACCGATTAACAGTTTTAAACCCAATGTGGAAAACAAATGCTCGTCAGCATATATCGTAGACTCCGTTAGGCGAACATTTCCATTATAAAAAACATTTGTTCCCATGTCCCTCAATATGGTGGCATCCTCCACTTCTTTCGGGAAGTTCTCACGCATAGCCGCTGAAAAAGGACTATAAGTAAAAGGTCCATCCATATATGTGACATATAACTGCTCCGACTGAGGACAAAAATTATAGTAACTCAACTGGAAAGCAACACAGGAAAACAATAAGATACCAACAAATATCCCCAATGTCATTGAGATAATCTTGATAATATTCACGCCTCGTTCATGGAGCAACGTTTGAATCGTATAATAAAAGTGTCTCATCATTAATTTATTTTGTTATATCTTCAATTTGAAAAACAGAAAGTATGCCAAAGTCATCTTTTCACTCATTATCAACCAGTTATACCATTCAACATCAGATAGTTTTTGTCTAATAATTAGACAGTGATGTCTAATTATTAGACAAAGATCAATAGTTCAGTTCTTTCTCATAAAGAATCGAAAGTAGATATTTCCGCCTCTTTATTGTTCTTTTTTTCCTATTTATCATAAGTAATCATCGTTATCTCATTTGAAAACTCTATCTTCGCATCAAGTTTTCAATAACTAAATGTTTTATTTATGTTAAACAAGAATTTATTCACTCTTCTGTCCTGTCTGCTTCTGACCGGGTGTGGTATGATCGACTATCATCCCTATGATGTGCGTATCAGTGGAGAGACAGATGTAAACGCTCATAACATTGAACAAATAGAAGCTGACTGTAAAGGTAAAAAGACAATCCGCTTTGTCACTATGGGCGACTCACAACGGTGGTACGATGAAACGGAGGATTTCGTAAAAGCAATCAATAAGAGAAATGATATCGACTTCGTTATTCATGGCGGAGATATGAGTGACTTCGGAGTTACTAAAGAATTTCTTTGGCAACGGGATATTATGAACGGATTGAGTGTTCCCTATGTAACCCTCATAGGAAACCATGATTGTCTGGGTACGGGGGCAGAAACGTACAAAGCGATATTCGGTCCTACCAACTTCTCCTTTATTGCCGGTGATGTGAAATTCGTTTGTCTCAATACGAATGCATTGGAATATGATTACTCAGAACCTGTACCGGATTTCACCTTTATGGAAAATGAACTGACAAACAGGACAGATGAATTTAACAAAACAGTCATAAGTATGCATGCACGACCGTATACAGACGTATTCAATGACAATGTAGTAAAAATGTTCCAGCATTATGTCAAACAATATCCCGGAATTCAG
>OHEM01000611.1_pt1 | contig 13853 bp, 9 predicted proteins | sample 1567281 | NCBI WGS metagenome assembly OHEM01 (sample SAMEA3879537, study PRJEB24766) | human gut metagenome | biome: human-associated habitat; feature: feces | place: USA | collected 1985/1987
ACGGGCGGTGTGGCCTGCGGGTCCATCACGTCGGCATAGATGGCTTCGAGGGTCTCCACGTCGGCGGTGCCGGTGGCATAGATGCCGTTGGCCTTCTGGAACGCCTTCACGGCTTTCTGGGTGCCGCTGTAGTAGCCGCCGGTGATGGTGCCGGTGTAGTAGCCCAGCTCCTTGAGGCGGCACTGGAGCCAGTACACGGCCTCGCTCTCCTCGCCCTTCTTGAGCTTTTCAAAGGGCTGGGGCGGCATTGCGCCGGATACATAAACCGGCGCGGGCGTGGGTTCAGGGGTGGTGACGGGGCCCGTCTTGCTGGAGTTGAGCGGCGGGGCAGCCACGGCCTTGCGCAGCTCCTCATCGTCGGGCAGATCCTCGGTGACGGTAACCACCACGCCCTCGCCCACGTTGTCGTAAATCCACTTGGCGTCGCTCACCAGAAGGCGGATGCACCCGTGCGAGGCGCGCGAGCCCAGCAGCCGGTAGCTCTTCGTACTCATGTTATTCAGGTCCACGGTGTTATAGATCACGCTGTGGAAGGCAATGTTTTCATTGATGCGGGTCCAGTACTGCGCATGGCTGCCCCAGGTGGGGAAATAGCACCAGCGCGCCTTGCGGCCGTTGAGGACCCATTCGCCCACGTCGCTGGGCGTGGCTTTCATTCCCGTGGAGCACACCATCTGCTTGACGGGCACGGTGTATTCTCCGTTTTCGTCCAGGCCATAGACGGTGGTCACTTGGTTGCGCACGTCCACGGTGATGGCGTAGGGCACGGGCGTGGGCACGGGCGTGGGCCGGGCGGTAGCGCTGATGTCCAGCACGTCGCTGCTGTTAAAGAGCATGTTCCAGGTTTCCTCGTCCGTATCCCCCGTGACGAACATGCCGTTGTGCTCCTGAAACGCCTTGATGGCCGCAATGGTCTGATTCATATAGTTGCCGCTGATGGGGCCGGTGAAGAAGCCCAGCTCCGTCAGGCGGGTCTGCACCTGCTTGACCTCCTCGCCCTGGTCGCCGCGTTGCAGCTTATGGCCGCCGTATTCGTTGGTGCCCAGGCTGTCGGGTGTGCTGGCGCCGTCCTCGACCATGACCACGTCGTTGATATCGCCGAGATCCGCGTTCGGGTCCGGTGTGGGCGTGGGCTGCGCGCCCTTGGCCAGAGCCGTATCGCCAAAGAGCAGGCGCTGCGTCTCCAGATCCGCCTCGCCGGTCGCCTCCACGCCCATGGCCTGCTGAAAATCCGCTACGGCTTCCTGCGTGGCCGCGCGGTATTTGCCGGTGGAATTGGCGTCCAGATAGCCCAGCTCGCGCAGCACCGTCTGCAGGCGCTTGACGTCATCGCCGTCGTCGCCGTAGCGCAGGGAACGGTACTCGGCTTTCTTAAGCAGTTCGGCGCTTTCGGGGTCCAGCTCGCCGGTCACTTCCAGGCCGTAGTCCTCCTGAAAACGTTTGACGCCGTTCTGCGTGCCCTCCAGAAAATTGCCGCTGATGCGGCCCACATAATAGCCCAGTTCGCTCAGCCGGCTCTGAAGCTCGCTCACCGCTTCGCCCTGATCGCCATATTTGAGCGTGGGCGGCGCCGCGGTCGGCGACGGAGTCGGCGCAGGCGTGCCGGTAGGCGCGGGCGTATCCGTCGCAGCGGCGGTGGGCGCCACCGTCAGGGCCACCGTGGGCGCCACGGTTTCGGCGCTTCCGGATTGTACAGGGGCAATCGTCTCCCCCGTGCTGAGCGTAATGGTCACCTGCGCCTCGGCAAGCGAGGCCGCAACCTCTGCAACCACAAGCAGCGCAAGCAACAGGGCCGACAGACAGGCAGCAATTCGTTTCATCTTTTTGTATCCTTTCCGGGTTCCAAATAGGGGTTCATGGCGCTCAGGCGCTCAAAGATCAGATCGGGCTGTACGCCCGTGGCGGCGACGTCCGCCTCGCTGGCCTCCCCGGTCAGCACCAGAATGCTCAGGATGCCGAAGTTCAGCCCGGTGGCGATGTCGGTATAGAGGCGGTCGCCCACCATGGCGAGCTCTTGTTTCGTCAGGCCGGTTAGCTTCAGCGCCTCCTCCACGATTCCGGCGTAGGGCTTTCCCAGAATCACATCCGGCCTTCGCCCCGCGCTGGCCTCGATAAAAGCGATAATGGCCCCGATATCCGGCGCGAAGCCCGTCTCGGTGGGGCAGTTGAAATCCGGGTGCGTGGCCACATAGGGCAGCCCCGCACGCACCAGGTCGCACACTTTTGTCATTTTTTCGTAATCAAGGGTGGTATCGTAGCCGATGAGCACATAGTCGGGATGCTCGTTGTCGATGACCAGCCCCATCCGCTCCAATTCGGCGCGCAGGAGTTCATTTCCCAGAAGGAAGGCCTTCTGCCCCGGATAGGTGCGCAAACAGTAGTGCCCCGCCGCCTGGCCCGAAGTGAGCACGTTCAAAAACGGCTCTCTCACGCCCATGCCCCTGAGCTTTTCCACATACCGGTCCGCCGATTTGCTGGAATTGTTGGTTACAAACAAAACGCGACGGCCCGTACGCTCCAGCGCATCCAGAAAATCCAGCGACCCGTCCAGCAGGCGGTCGCCCAGATAGAAGGTACCGTCCATGTCCAGCATAAAGCACTTTACCTGGGAAAGCCTTTCCCTGAGGGCGTTCTCCGTCACAAGCGACCAACCTCCAGCCATTTGGGGCATAAAAAACCCCGGGATGCGCATATTGTAACACATCCCGGAGAATTTAACAATTAAGAAATCAAATTTTAACACCTATTGTCTTTGACGGCTTTTTCATTCAGCCAGCCGATCAGGTCCGCATATACCTCGTCGCGGTTGGTTTCGTTGAACATCTCGTGCCGCCCGCCGGGATACAGGCGCAGCGTCACATCCCGCACGCCCGCGTCGCGCAGCTCCTGCGCCACCCGCTTCACGCCTTCCCCATGACCACCCACGGGGTCCATATCGCCGGAAAACAGGTATACGGGCACATCCTTCTCCATCGCGCCCAGCTTCTGCGGGTAGAGGCGGCTCAGGCCGTCGAACATGTCGCGGTACGCCCCCGCCGTGAAGGTGAAGCCGCAGTACGGGTCCGCGATGTACCGCGCCACCTGCTCCCGATCCCGGCTGAGCCAGTCAAAGGGGGTCTTAACGTCGTCATATCCCCGGTTGTAGCCGGAGGAACTGAGCTTTTCCACCAGACGGCTTGGCTTTCTTTCGCCGCCCAGGGCGCATTGCAGGCTCGCGATGGCTTTTGCCAGCGTCACCACGGGTCTGGTGAAGTGACCCGTACCGCTGAGCACCACGCCCGCCAGGCCCTTTTCATGCTTGAGGCAATATCCGCGCACAACGAAGCTGCCCATGGAATGTCCCAGCAGAAAATAGGGTGCGCCTGCGTATTCCTTCTGGGTTTCCAGCCGCAGGGCATGTACATCCTCGATGAGCGCATCCCATCCGTTTTCCCAGTACCCCAGCAGCGGCGCCTTTTCGCCATGCCCCGGATGGGTATGCCCCACCACCGCGTAGCCCGCCGCGTTGAGCGCCTGCGCCGCCGCGTCATAGCGGCTGATGTGCTCCGCCATGCCATGCACCAGCTGTACCACGCCCCTGGGCGTTCCTTCGATGGGCCAGAGCACCCTTTCCAGCGTCTGACCCGTGGCGGAAGCAAAGGTCCCGTAAACTGCCATGTCGTTTCCTCCTTCTTTGGTATCCTGAGGCGCGCAGGGCCGCGCGGCGTTCGCCGCGCGGCCCCTGTGAGTAGAAATCAGGTATCGCTGCCCTCGTCATCCCCACCTGCCGCATGGTAGCGCTGCATGCGGGTAGACCGCCTGCGGGTGGCGCTTTCCGCGCCCTGGCTTTCCTGCGTGGAAGACTGGGAAGCGGGTGCCGTGCCCAGCGGGCGCGCGTAGGGATTGGCAGTCTGAGCGGCGCTTTCACCGGAAGCCGAAGACGTGCTTCTGCTCTCCAGGCTGCCCGCGCTGTGCAGGCCGCTCGACATCGGGCTGCCGGACGCCGGATTCATGGCGCTGCCGCCGGCGGAAGCCGTGGAGGCCCCGCTTGCGGAGGATGCGTCTGTGGAACCCGTGAATCCGCCCGCTGTGGGCATCGTTCCGTCCGCATAGGGAATCCTGGAGGCCGCGCCTGCCGCGTAGGGCTTCGCTGCGCCGGATCCTGTACCGGTGGTCTGCGCCGAAGCCGGCTTAGCGGATGCGGAAGCGCTCTGCGTGCCGGTGGCGGCATAGGGGTTCTGGGCCGTGCCCGTCGGCGCGCCGCCGTGAAGGCCCTGGTTACCGGCTGTCGTGGCGCTTGTGCCCGGTCCGGCCGTGGGGCGGCTGTAGGGATTCTGCGTGCCGGTAATGCTTCCGCTGCTGTAGGGATTCTTCACACCGCCGTAGGGCGCGCCTCCGGTCGGCTTATTCTGCGAATTGGTGTCGTTCTGCTTGGTTCCCGGCGCGATGGGCGCGGCAGCTGCGCGGCGGGCATAGGGGCTGGCAGCCCCTGCCGCTCCGGCGGCAGTCGTCCCGGCCGCGGTGGCGGCGCGCCTGCTGGCAGCCGCGCGCGCGGCGGCGGCCTTGCGCTTCTTGTTCTGGTTGAGCGCGTAGGCATAGGCGCCGCCCGCGCCGCCGATGATGACCACGGCCCCGCCGATCAGGCCCCAGGGCACGCCGGAGGTCTGCGTCTCGATGGTCTCATCCTCGTAGTTGATCGGAATCATGGTACCGATGACGAAGGTGCTCGTGGGCGTGGGGCTGGCGCTGGCGGTCACTTCCGTCAGGGCGGCCTCCGCCTCCACATAGCCGGTCTGGCCGTTGTACTGCACCTTGTACCACGTCTTGTTGTTCTGCGTCACGGTTTCCAGCACATTGAGGGTGGCGTTGGCCGGCAGCGTCAGGCTGCTGGAGGCCGCGTCCGGCGACTGGTAGAACTTCACCGTCGCATCCTTGGTCATGTACTGATCCTTGGGCGTGGTGGTGGCCACCGGGGTGGCGTAGGGGTTGAAGGGCGCGTAGGTATTCTGCGTATTCGCGCCGGTGTTCTGCCAGGTGCCCACGTTCCAGTCCTCCACGGAGGATACGCTGCCCTGCGTGGCCGAGCCCTTGTTGCCGGACGTATTGCCCGACGTGCTCCCGCCGGTGCTGGGCTTGGGCGTGGCCGTGGCCACGGCGTTGTTGGCCAGGCCCTGTTGGTACTGCGAGCTGCTGAGGAAGGAGTTGAACTCGGTCAGCGTCATCTGATGGAAGTAGTCGCCGTGAATCCAGCCGATCTGGCCGTTGTAGTTGACATTGTACCAGGTGACGCCGTTGACCTGCCGGGTGCCCAGAATCATGGCCATGGCGTACTTGTTGAGCTGCTTGATGCGGCTGCCGTTGGGCGCGGTGCGGAAATTGACGCTGTTGGCGGTGATATAGCCGTAGCTGGACGCGCCGTTGGGGTTGTAGGGATTTCCGCCCGGATTCTCCGGCGTGGAGGGATTGCCGCTGACGAGGTAGTTCTTCTCTTCCTCGTCGGTCAGCTTGCGCAGCTGGCCGTTGAGCACATAGCCGGTCACGCCGTCATAGGTGGTCAGGTGCCAGATGTTGCGGCTGCCGTCGTACTCCTGGCTGTGCACGTACACCACGGTATCCTTCTTGAGGTAGCGGGCCTCGGCGTAGATGTTGGTATAGGTGCGCAGCGGCACGCTGTTGTACAGGGTGATATAGTAGCCGGGGCTCTGCGTGGGCTGTTGCTGCTGCTGGTTGTACTGGTCGATGAGGGCCTGCGCCTCGGAGGCGCTGATGTGGCGCACATCGGCGTCGGTCACCCAGCCGGAGGCCGAGGTGCCGCCCAGCACGGTCTGAGAGCTGTCCCAGGTAACGCCGCTCACCTGCTGCTGGCCGTTGATATACAGCAGGGTGTTCACAGTCAGCGTCTGCGTCACGGCGCCGTTGGCGGCGGCGCTGGCGCGCATGGCCGTCTGGCGGGTAGTCACGGCGTAGCCCACGTAGCTGGTGTTCTGCACGGACTTGTAGTAGAAGGAAATCGTTGCGGGCACCACGGTGCCGTCCTCGTTGACCTGCACCTGCTGGTCGGCGTAGCCCTCGGTGCGCTGGTAGTTGCCCGCCTTGGCCACGACCGAGTCGTCCGCCGCCACGGTCTGCAGGCCGGGCTTGAGCGGGCGCTGCTCGGTGGCGATGGGCTTGCTGAGGTCGGCGGCGTCGTAGTAGTTGATGGTCAGCGTGCCGGTGATGTTGGCATCATAGCAGGTAAAGCTGATGCTGTTGGGCGTGGCCACCAGATCGTTTGTTACGGTGACGGTCTGGGGCTGCGCGCTGCTGCTGACGATATAGCCGGCCGGCACGTTTTCAGGCTGAATGGTATACGTTCCGGGGCCAAGCTGCTTGATGACCGGCGAGCCGGGCAGGTCGTCGCCGATGCTGTTGCGGTAGTGGACCTGAACGGTCGCGGTGGTGGGATTCTCGGTGTAGGTGAAGGTGACCTTGGCAGGCGTGGCCACGCCGTCCGCGCTGACCTCGACGGTCTGGCTGCTGACGGACTTAAAGGTGTAGCCCTCCACCACCTTGCAGTATTCCATCACATCGTTGGGGCCCACGGGCAGGTCCACCGTCATGGGGTTATCGACCACGCGGCCGCTCTCGGACACGTATTCAAAGGTGACGGGGGCGGTCACAGCGGGCTTTTGCGCGTAGGTAAACACCACGGTGATGGGCGTGCCGCTGCCGTCCACGGTGAAGGTCTCCGGGTTGGCGCTGGCGTAGAGGTAGCCCTCCGGCGCAGCCGCGGCATAGCTTTCGGAGCGGTAGGCCTCAGCCGAAGGCGCGATCTCCACGGTGCGGTCCGCCATCAGGGGATTGCCGTCCGCGTCCACATGATGGAACGTAACCTTCGAAGCGACGAGGTCTTTGGTATAGGTGAGCGTCACCTCAACCGGCGTTCCCTTGCCGTCCACGGTGAAGGATTCGGGATTGGCGCTGGTGTAGGTGTAGCCCGGCACCGCCACCTGATAGCCGGAAGCGCTGTAGGTGTTGGGCGCAAGCTCCTGCTGGGTATCGGCGGCAATGGGCGTGCCGTTTGCGTCCACATGGTGGAACGTTACGATGGAGTTGACCACCTGCGGCGCGTTTTTGGTATAGGTCAGCGTCACCTCAATGGGCGCGCCGCTGCCGTCCACGGTGAAGGTCTCCGGGTTTGCTCCCGCGTAGGTGTAGCCCTCCACCGTCGCCTGATAGCTGGCGGAACCGTAGGTGTTGGGCGCAAGCGTCTGCTGCGTGTCGCCGGTGATGGCCGCGCCGTCGCACAGATGGTGGAAGGTCACCACCGAGTCAAGCTGCTGCACAACCTTCGTATAGTTCAGCGTCACCTCAATGGCCGCGCCGCTGCCGTCCACGGTGAAGGTCTCGGGGCTCGCGCCCGCGTAGGTGTAGCCCTCCACCGCCGCCTGATAATCAGCCGCGTTATAGGTGTTGGGGGCCAGCTCCTGCTGCGTGTCGCCGGTGATGGCCGCGCCGTCGCACAGATGGTGGAAGGTGACGACGGAATTCACCGGCTCCGTCTGCTTCACCGCGTAGGTAAAGACGACCGTTTCCGGCTCCACGGTGCCGTCATCATGCACGATGACCTCCTGCACGTTGACCTGCAGGGGCTCATAGCCTTCGGGCGTGTTGATGGCAAATTCGTTGACGGAGTAGTTGCCGGGGTCGCGTTCAAATGTCTGCGGCTCCGCCACGGGCTTTTGCGCCTCGTCCACATAGATGGCGCTGACAGTGCCCTTCACCGCCTGCTGCTCCTTGGCGAAGGTGAACACAACCTCCGCCGGGGTCAGCGTGCCGTTGGCATCCGCGGATACCTGCACGCTGGCCTCGCTCACAAGCGTGTAGCCCTGCGCCTGATTCAGGTCCACCTCGACGGTCACGCTGCCGCCCTTCATGCACTGGGCGGTGGTGGTGTAGAACGCCTCGCCGGTGGCCTGATCCACGTATTTGACGGGTACCTCCACGTTCAGGTACTGCTGCATCTCCTCCTCGGTGAGCAGGCGGAAGCAGTCGTCCCGCACGTAGCAGTCCGTTCCGTTGTAGTTGACCCGATACCAGCTGTAGCCGTCGTTGTCAAGGCTCTGGACCCGCTGGGTCGTGGGCATGACGACATCCTTGTTCACACCCTGAACCACCTTGTTGTTGTCCTTGGTGGTCGGGCTGGAGCGCAGGTTCAGGCTGCCCTTGGTGGTGATGCCGTACTGGTTGGTGTACTCCTCCAGCACGACGGGCTCGGTGGGGGCATTCTGATTGTAATACAGCGTTACGTCAACAGGCGCGCCCGTGCCGTCCACCGTAAAGCTCTCCTGAGCGGCCGAGGCGTAGGTATAACCCTCGATCTCCGTCTTGTAGTCCGCGGAGGCGTAGGTGTTGGGCGCAAGCTCCTGCTGCGTGCTGGTCAGCTCCTGATCGGTGGCGGCGTCCTTGTGATGGAACGTCACCGTCGAGTTGACCGGCTCCGGCGCGTTCTGCGCGTAGTACAGCGTCACTTCCACAGGCGTGCCCGCCCCGTCTACGTTAAAGCTCACGGGGTCCGCGCTCTGGAAGGTATAGCCGTCGATGCCGATGGCGTACGCCGTCGAATCATACGGTCCCGCCGGGAGGCTCTGCGTGGTGTCGTCGGCAAGGGAAACGCCCGTGTCGGCGGCGTCCCTGTGATGGATCGTAACCGTCGAGTTGACCTGCTCCGGCGCATTCTGCGTATAGTACAGCGTCACCTCGACGGGCGTGCCCATGCCGTCCACGGTAAAGGGGTCGGGGCTGCCGTATGAATAGGTGTATCCCTCCACCGCCTGCTGATAGGTGGAAGCGCTGTAGGTTTCGGGGGCCAGATCCTCCCAGGTGTCGCCGGTGATCTGTTGGCCGGTCACTTCGTCGAGATGATGGAACGTCACCGTCGAGTTGACGACCTGCGGCGCGCTCTGCTGCACCTCAAAGACCACGGGATTGGGGCTGGTGGTGCCGTCGGGATTGAGCGTCACAAGCACTTCGTCCGTGCTGACAAGCTCGTAGCCGGCCGGTACCAGCGATGCGTCCGGGGCGAAGCTGCGCCCCTCCGCCGGCACCGTCTCGTCAAAGCCGTAAACCTCGGCGCCCGCAAAGCTGTAGGAGATATGCACCGTACCGCTGGTGGGCCCCGCCGGCTGATACGGCGGCATGGGAATCACGGACAGGTACAGCGGATAGGCGATCTCAAATGCGCCGTTGCGCCATACCTCAATATTGACGGCCGGAATGCCGTCCACCGCCGTGGAATTGCCGTTCACGGGCGTGCCGGCGGCGGGCGCATAGGTCACCATTGAGGGGTCCTCCGCCCCGGTGATGGCGGCGATGGTCACGCCGGTCTGTAGCGCCTCTTCTGGCACGGTGGCCCAATAGACCACCTGCTCGCCATAGAGGCTCGCCATCACGGTGGTGCTCTGCACGCTTCCGTCCGCAGGTGCTATCCACTGCAGCGTTACGGTGGGCAGCATGCTGATATCCTGCGCCAGAGCGGCCACGGGCAGCACCAGCTGCGCCGCGATGAGCAGCACGCTGGTGGCAAGCGCCAGCACGCGCCTGAAAGCTCCGGGAATATGCTTTGCCATATGGTTATCCTCCTTCGTTGCAACTGAGGCCTGTTTTCCCCTGCCGGGCCGCGGCTGGTCGCCCGCGGCCACTCTCATTGTACGGGGTTTGATTTCGACTGTCAAGGAAAGTGGGGCGGCAGTTTCTGTCGGTGCGGGTCAGTTTTTACAAGTAATACGCTGTTCTTTCCCCGCCCTTTTTGCTCTTTCCACAAGGGGGAAGGCACTCTGGCGGCGAATACACAAGGGAACGATATTTTGGAGGCGACCCGCTATGTGCGATCATCCCGACCTGCGTGAGGTTCCCCTGTCCGAGAAAGAGATGTTTCACGGCGTGCTTATCGACGTAACCCACATGCAGGTGCGCCTGCCCAACGGCCAGACCGCCCTGCGCGAGGTGGTGCGCCACAAGGGCGCGGCGGCCGTGGTGCCCGTGGACGATGAGGGGAACGTGTACCTGGTGCGCCAGCACCGCGTGGTGGTGGATCTGATGACCCTGGAGATCCCCGCCGGCAAGCTGGACTACGTCGGGGAGGACCCCCTCGCCTGCGCGCACCGCGAGCTGGAGGAGGAAACGGGCCTGCGCGCCGGGAAGATGGAAAAGCTCACGCATGTGGTGACCACGCCGGGCTTTTGCACCGAGCAAATCGGCCTGTACCTGGCCACGGAGCTGAGCCAGCATGAGGACCACCCCGATCCGGACGAATTTCTGCACGTGGAGAAGATGCCGCTTTCCGAGGCCGTCAGCCGCGTGATGAGCGGCGAGCTGTGCGACGCCAAGACCGCGCTGGGCCTTTTGATGGCGTGGCAGAAGCTGCACGCCTGACGCTCGCTTTGCGCCTCATGAAAAGTAACGATTCATCCGCCGGAAAGGTTCCCGACTTTTTCAGGCTTTTCCAGAATTGGCGAATGAAATAAGGAGGATTTATATGTCCCGGTCGCGTCGTTCCCCCGCGTTCTGGCTGCTGATGACAGCGCTGCTGCTATTGCTGGCGCTGGGGGTGTACCTGCTCGTCCTGGGCGTGACCCGTCCGCCCTTTGCCCAGCCCGGAAGCCGGGTGATCTGATGTCCGCTGTTTATTGAAAGAAAGGGCTTCCCTGCCATGCAGACATATCTGGAGGTCTTTGGCCGCCTGCCCACCATGCTCACCCGGCGGCTCATCCTGCGCCCCGTGCGCATGAGCGACGCGCAGGACCTGTACGAGTATTCCCGTGATCCGGAAGTGGCGCGTCACGTCCTGTGGGATGCGCACCGCTCCATCCACCAGACGCGCGCCTATATCCGCTACCTTCTGCGCCAGTACCGCAGCTGTGCGCCGGGCACGTTTGTCATCGCCCTGCGCGACACGGGCAAGGTGATCGGCACCATCGGCTTTATGTGGGTCCAGACCGAAAACCGCTCCGCCGAGGTGGGCTACAGCCTCAGCCGCGCCTACTGGAACCGCGGCTTCATGACCGAGGCGCTGACCTGCGTGCTGGAATTTGGATTCACCCGCCTCAACCTCAACCGCATCGAAGCCCAGCATGAGTGTGACAACCCCGCCAGCGGCCACGTGATGCGAAACGCCGGCATGAAGCACGAGGGCACGCTGCGCCAGCGCATCTACAACAAGGGCCGCTTTTCGGATGTGGACCTGTACGCCATTTTGAAAAGCGACTTTGATCCCGCCAAAAGGGAGGTGCATGCATGAACCGCGCGCGCCTTGGAGCGCTGCTTGGCGTGTTCGCAGGCGTTCTTCTGTGCCTGTCGGCCTGCTCGACGGATTACAGCCGTTCCTACAATCGCGCTCTGGACACCTTCGCCTCCGGCGAATACGCCGAAGCCGCCGAGGCCTTCGAGCGCCTGGGCGATTACGCGCAGGCGCCCGCCTACGCCGCCTATTCCCGCGGGCTGGTGCTCTATGAGCAGGGCCAATACGCCGAGGCGGAGCCATACTTTGCCCAGTCGCTCGACATTCTCTATGGCCAGGAGCGCTACCAGTACTGCCACGCCCACGTCCTGGCCGAGGAGGGCCGTTTTGCCGAGGCTGCCGAGGCGTTTGAAGCCATCGGTGACTTTGAGGACGCACCCCTTCGCAGCCAGTATTGCCTGGGGCGCGACGCCGAGGCAAACGCCCGCTATGACGAGGCGCTCTTTGCCTATGAGGCGGCCATCACCATCGACGACGCCGAGGACCGCCTCTACAATCTGCGCGGGCAGATCTACAACCGCGCCATTGCCCTCAAGCAGGAGGGCGATTACCAGACCGCCATCGACCTGTTCATGCTCCTGGGCGATTACCTCAGCAGCGCGGATCAGGCGGTGGAGTGCAAGACCTACCTGCGCGACGCCGAGTATGACCAGGCCGACGCGCTGGAGGCAAGCGGCGATCTGCAGGGCGCCTATAACCTCTTTTCCTCCCTGTCCGGCTACCGCGACGCGGCGCAGCGCGCCGAAGATCTCGCGGCGCAGCTGGGCATCCAATAATCTCATTTTCTTTCCCGGAGGCTGATTCTTCCATGGCCAAGCTCTACTTTCGCTACGGCGCGATGGGCTCCAGCAAAACCGCCAACGCCATCATGGTGCGCCACAACTACCTGGAGCGCGGGCAGCGGGTTTTGATGCTCAAGCCCCGCCTGGACAACCGTGACGGCGAAACCATGATCGCCAGCCGCAGCGGCCTTCGCTGCCACTGCCATTTCATTGAGGACTTGGACCGCTTCAACGTGCGGGACTATGACTGCCTGATCGTGGACGAGGCGCAGTTTCTCACCCGCGCGCAGGTGGAGCGTCTGGTGCGGGTGGTGGACATCGACAACGTGCCGGTGATCGCCTACGGCCTCCGGTGTGATTTCCGCAACGAGCTTTTCGAGGGCAGTCAGTGGCTGCTGGCCTGGGCCGACACCATCGAGGAGGTCAAGACCATCTGCTGGTGCGGCAAAAAAGCCGTCTGCAACGCGCGCGTGGTAGACGGCAAGGTGGCCCGCGAGGGCGAACAGATTGTGCTGGGCGGCAGCGAAAGCTATGTCAGCCTCTGCCGCCGGCATTGGGCGCAGGGCAAGCTGGGGCCCGGGGAGCCGGAAGTTGGGGAATGACGGGGGTGTTTCCGTTATGTATCATAATTGTTTATACAGAGCCTGATCATTTGACTTGGGAACCGCCAATACCATACCATCCGTTAACATCAAGCTCCAGCAGCGATGCACCGAAGCGCTGCAAAAAGCCCAATTCTTCTTCCACCGCCTTATGCTGCTCTTCTTCTGTTCCGCTATCGTCAGCACGAACATAGCACAGCTGATATAAATCACTGCTTCCGTTTTCAGCCTGCACCCGATAGGTAAACAGGATCGCCGGTGCGCTTGTTTCCCATTGGTACGGGTATGACGACATTGGAACTGCAAAGTGCTCATATTGCAGGTCTCGCAGGTCTTGCAGCTTCATGACGGAACGAATCGTCTCGATCTCTGCTTCGTCAAAGGAGAAGGAAGCCCATTCATGATCCCATTGGGGAATCCATTCCTCATCAAGACTTGAGATTCCCCATTGGCCCGTCTCCTCGTACAAATGCCGGAAAAAATCAGGATGGCCTCGCAGGATTTCAGCAGTGCGGGTGAACAATTCCCGGTTGTTTTCCAGAAGTTTATTGATTTCTGCAATCGTTGGATATCCCGGCGACTCGGCAAGCGCGTACGATGTAACGAGAATCAACGGAATCATCAGAAAGGCTAACGCCTGTATGGTTTTCATGAAGAGGCCTCCCAGCTGCTATCATCTTCAAGGAACGGAATTCCCGATTCCATGCTGCTCGCCATTCATATGGACCCACTCTCTTTGAGATAACGCCGTCTTCGTGCCGCCCATATATCAAGCCCATCATACTCTTTGCAGGAAAGATGGTTTTTGTGCAGCTTTCAATACCTCTGTGCAAGTTATCATTTATATGTATATCATACTGAATGATGCTGCGTGTAGCTTTGTCATGATAAAGAAAGCATTGCAGTGCCATGGTTTCCTTTTTTGATCGTCAGTATCTCATTTCCATCAAAGGACCACAAATAAGTCTCATGATTCTTTTCATTCCCTTTTCACCCCCTGTAATTGGGGCCAATGCGACGTCTCATTCTTTACCCCATCTTATTTAGCATCTTGAAAAACAGGCTTTTGCCCGGACCTGTTCGTCGCTCTTTTATCAACAGCGCATCCTGCATGCGCGGGGGCTTCCCCCTCTTGAGCCGCAGCCGCGGCGGCGCAGACCTCTCCCCCATCATTCTCGGACCGCGGCCCTGTGGGGCAGCGGCGCGGCGGGG
>OHEM01000620.1_pt1 | contig 13762 bp, 9 predicted proteins | sample 1567281 | NCBI WGS metagenome assembly OHEM01 (sample SAMEA3879537, study PRJEB24766) | human gut metagenome | biome: human-associated habitat; feature: feces | place: USA | collected 1985/1987
CGGAAAACTGCTAGCCACCTATACCACCCGCAATTCTTCTCTGAGCAACAATGTTGTATTAAGCCTCGCCGAACGGGAAGGGCAGATATGGATTGGAACAGACGGAGGAGGCATCAATATCCTTGACCCGGAAACGGGACAATTTTCCTTACTGGAACACATCCCCGGAAGAGATAACTATTCACTTCCTGCCAATTCGATCTTATGTCTTTATAACGATCGGAATAATAATATGTGGGCAGGCAGCATCCGAAACGGATTAATCAGCATCCGGGAAGTTTCTATGAAAACATATAAAGATGTATTGCCCGGCAATGACCGCGGATTAAGCAACTCCACCGTTTTGAGCCTTTTTCAGGAATCCGAAAACCGGATCTGGATAGGTACGGACGGAGGAGGCATAAACAGCTTTAACCCGTTTACGGAGAAATTCGCCCATTACCCTTCGACTTGGGAAGACAAAGTAGCCTCTATCTGTCCGTTTACTCCCGGTAAATTATTAATTTCCCTTTTCTCGCAGGGAGTATTCATTTTCAATCCGGCAACAGGAGAAAAACATCCCTTCACCATTGTCGATAATGAAACGAACACCCGTCTCTGTAACCGAGGAAAAGCCGTGAATTTACTACAAAACACGCCTCACAGCATATTATTCCTGGGAGATCATGTTTATAAATACAATCTGAAAGAACAGACTTTCAATATTGCTACCGAGCAGGAAGGGCAAGATATCATCGGTACCCTTTTACCTATTGGCAATTATCAGGATTATACTTATATAAACGATACAAAACACATCTACGAACTGGATAACCGTACAAACCGGTTGAAAGCATTGTACTCTTGCCGGAAAGATACTGTTATCAACTCCGTTTCACGGGATAAAGAAGGGCACTTCTGGATCGGGAGCAATTACGGATTGATACATTATCATCCCGGAACCAAGACAAAGACTTTGATACCGACTTCCCTGTTCGGCGAAATTACTCTACTCGTATGCGACCAGCAGGGAAAAGTATGGATAGGAGCCGACAGTATGCTCTTTGCCTGGTTGATCAAAGAAAAGAAGTTTGTCCTATTCGGAGAGTCGGATGGAGCTATTCTAAACGAATATCTTTCCAAGCCTCAATTATTAAGTATGCAGGGAGATATCTACATGGGCGGTGTAAAAGGCTTGCTTCATATCAACAGCAAGCTCCCGCTGACCACCTCCGAACTTCCACAACTCCAATTGTCAAATGTCATTATCAACGGAGAATCCGTCAACGATAAGTTAAGCGGTAATCCGAAAGGTATCTCCGCTCCTTGGAACAGCAATATTACTATCCGAATCATGTCGAAAGAGGAAGACATTTTCCGCCAAAAAGTATATAAATACCAGATAGAAGGGTTGAATGACCAACAAATCGAATCCTACAACCCTGAACTGGCTATACGCTCACTGCCACCGGGCAGTTATAAAATCATGGCTTCCTGTACGGCCAAAGACGGTAGTTGGATTCCTAACCAAGAAGTACTGGAGTTAACGATTCTTCCTCCCTGGTATCGTACATGGTGGTTCATCCTCAGTTGCGCAGTTTTCGTTGTCGCCGTTATTATAGAGACTTTCCGAAGAACCTTGAAACGCAAAGAGGAAAAGCTCAAATGGGCTATGAAAGAGCACGAGCAACAAGTGTATGAAGAAAAAGTACGCTTCCTTATCAATATCAGCCACGAGCTTCGTACACCGTTGACACTGATACACGCTCCACTTAGCAGAATATTGAAATCACTCTCCTCCGAAGATCATCAATACCTTCCGCTGAAAGCTATTTACAGACAGTCACAACGTATGAAGAACCTGATTAACATGGTGCTTGATGTGCGTAAAATGGAAGTCGGAGAAAGTAAAATGCAGATACAGCCTCATCCGCTCAATAAATGGATTGAGGACGTATCACAAGACTTTATCAGTGAAGGTGAAGCCAAGAATGTGCGAATCCGTTATGAGCTCGACCCACGGATTGAAACTGTCAGTTTCGATAAGGACAAGTGCGAGACTATTTTAAGCAACTTGCTTATCAACGCGCTCAAACATAGTCCTGAAAATACGGAAATTACAATTACCTCCGAATTGCTTTCAGAAGAAAGCAGAATACGTATTTCCATAATCGACCAGGGAAACGGATTGCAGCAAGTAGACACCCGGAAACTCTTTACCCGTTTCTATCAAGGGACAGGAGAACAAAGCGGAACGGGAATCGGATTATCTTATTCCAAGATTCTGGTTGAGCTGCATGGTGGTTCTATCGGTGCCCGCAACAATCAGGAAGCAGGTGCAACTTTCTTCTTTGAACTGCCACTGAAGCAAAAGACCGAAGAAATTATCTGCCAGCCTAAGGCATATCTGAACGAACTGATAGGCGACAATGACAATGAACAGATTCCTGATGAGGACAATTTCGACACGACCCCTTACAGTATTCTGGTAGTGGACGACAATTCCGACCTGACGGACTTCCTGAAAAAATCATTAGGAGAATATTTCAAGCGGATCGTAATTGCTGCAGACGGTGTAGAAGCCCTTCAACTTATCAAGAGCCATACTCCGGATATCATCGTCAGTGATGTAATGATGCCGCGAATGAACGGATATGAATTGTGTAAAAACATCAAAGAGGATATTACTATCAGCCACATCCCTATCATCCTGCTGACAGCAAGAGATGATAAACAAAGCCAGCTGAGCGGTTACAAAAACGGAGCAGACGCCTATCTCACCAAGCCTTTTGAAATAGAAATGTTAATGGAACTCATCCGCAACCGGTTGAAAAACCGCGAACATACCAAGAAAAGGTATCTGAATGCCGGCTTGATTCCTGCCCCGGAAGAAAGCACGTTCAGTCAGGCGGACGAAACATTCTTACTCAAAATGAATAAGATTATCCAGGAAAATCTGGATAACAGTAATCTGGATGTCGCTCTGGTCTGCAAAGAAATCGGCATGAGCCGGGCTTCGCTCTACAACAAGCTAAAAGCTCTTACCGATATGGGGGCCAATGATTATATTAACAAATTCAGAATGGAGAAAGCGATCACATTAATGACTGGCACGGAACTGTCATTTACGGAAATCGCCGAGAAAGTCGGGTTTACTACTTCCCGCTATTTCAGTACGGCTTTCAAACAATATACAGGCGAAACGCCGACACAGTATAAGGAAAAGCGGAAACAGGAAAAGAAAAACGAATAGCCATCCGACAACTAAAAAATAAAAAACGGTGAACACTGTGCAGCAACGAACTGCCTGATGTTCACCGTTTGTTCTATATATTGAGCCTTGTCTACTCTCAACCGTTGACTTTTTTATAGTCTTCCAGGAATTTTTTCAGTCCCGAATCCGTCAACGGATGATTCAACAATCCCTTAATGGCACTCAACGGGCAAGTAGCAACATCCGCCCCCACTTCCACACATTCGATAATGTGCTTCGTATTACGGATAGAAGCTGCCAGCACTTGTGTCTTGTAATCATACGTGCGGTACATACGTACAATATCCCCGACAAGTCCTATCCCATCTTCACAAATATCATCCAGACGGCCGACGAAAGGAGATACATAAGTTGCCCCGGCTTTAGCCGCCAGCAACGCCTGTCCCACCGAAAAGACCAGCGTACAGTTCGTGCGTATTCCTTTCTCCGTGAAATACTTGATGGCTTTGATACCGTCGGCAATACAAGGCACTTTCACTACGATATGCGGATTAAGCGCCGCCAGCTCCTCGCCTTCGCGAATCATCCCTTCATAATCGGTCGCTATCACCTCAGCACTCACATCACCGTTGACGATATTACATATCTTGACATAATGGTCACGCTGGTTCTGTGTTCCCTTAATACCTTCTTTCGCCATGAGCGAAGGGTTGGTAGTCACTCCGTCAAGTACACCGAGGTCATGTGCCTCCTTAATCTGCTCCAAATTGGCTGTGTCAATAAAAAACTTCATACTCTTATTTTTTTAATGGTTAACTATCTAATAGTCAAAGATAAGAAATTATTTCCATTCACAACCGTATCAAGCGATCGTTATTGACGGATCAAGATAAACATCCTGGATAGCATTCAATAATTCTACCCCTTTATTCATCGGTTTCTGGAAAGCCTTACGTCCGCTAATCAGTCCCATACCTCCGGCACGCTTATTCACTACGGCAGTAATGACGGCATCACGCAAATCGGAAGTTCCGTGAGATTCCCCACCGGAATTAATCAGTCCTACACGCCCCATGTAGCCATTAGCAACCTGATAACGGCAAAGGTCAATCGGGTGGTCAGTCGCCAGTTCGGTGTACATACGTTCGTCCACCTTGCCGAAGCCGATAGCTTTAAAGCCGCCGTTATTCGTCGGAAGTTTCTGCTTCACAATATCCGCCTTAATGGTCACACCCAGGCGGTCAGCCTGTCCGGTCAGGTCGGCAGCAGAGTGATAATCTATTGCTCCTTTTTTGAAATCATTGTTACGCAGATAGCACCACAGAATGGTTGCCATACCCAGTTCGTGCGCATATTCAAACGCCTCGGCAATCTCTACCAACTGACGGCGGCTCTGTTCCGAACCGAAATAGATAGTGGCTCCGACAGCTACTGCCCCCATGTTCCATGCCTCCTTCACGGTGCCAAACAACACTTGGTCGAAGCTGTTCGGATAAGAAAGCAGTTCATTATGATTCAACTTCACAACGAAAGGTATCTTATGGGCATACTTACGCGCTACGGAACCCAGGATTCCGAAAGTGGAAGCCACGGCGTTGCAGCCGCCTTCAATAGCCAGTTTCACGATATTCTCCGGGTCGAAATAGATCGGGTTCGGAGCAAAAGAAGCCCCGGCAGTATGCTCGATATCCTGATCGACAGGAAGAATGGACACATATCCGGTATTTGCCAATCGGCCATGCCCCAAGAGAGACTGAAGGCTATTCAATACCTTTATATTACGATCTGAATCCAACCAGATTTTATCTATTGTATCGGGAGAGGGAATGTGAATCAGCGATTTATCGATGGTTTTACAGGTGTGATCCAAATAATAACAGGATTTATCTCCTAATAATTCTATAACTTTATTCATAACTTCATTTTTTTAATGTATAACTTTATTCTATTTTTTCTTTCCCTGGTTGGCTACTGCCTCCATTAATTTTCTGATTTCTTCGGGATTACCCAGAAAGTAGTCATTAGCTACATTAAGATTCTCGTCGAACTCAAACACATAAGGCACGGCAGTAGGCAGGTTCAGTTTTATAATATCTTCATCCGAAATATGTTTCAGATGTTTGATAATCCCCCTCAAACTATTACCGTGAGCTACCACCAGTAAAGTATGGGCAGTTTTCAATGCAGGAAATATATTTGATTCCCAATAAGGCATAATACGTTCAATGGTATCCTTCAATGATTCGGTACGGGGCAGTTCAGCATCGGGTACCTCGTGATATCGATAGTCGAAACGTGGATTTCTAAGGTCATTCTCTGCAAGCGGATTAGGAGCAATGTCATAGCTGCGGCGCCATACAAGCACTTGTTCCTCCCCATACTTCCCGGCGGTTTCCGCTTTATTCAGCCCTTGTAACTCTCCATAATGCTTCTCATTCAGGCGCCAGTTCTTTTCCACGGGAATCCAGTCGAGATTCATCTTATCAAGCACGCAGTTCAGAGTTTTCACTGCACGTTTCAGATAGGAAGTATAGGCTTTATCGAAATTGAAGCCATATTCTCTCAGCGTCTCCCCTGCCTTCTCGGCTTCGGCAACTCCTTTTTCCGTAAGGTCTACATCCGTCCAGCCGGTGAAACGGTTTTCCTTGTTCCATACACTCTCTCCGTGACGAAGTAATACTATTTTTTTCATTCTTAATGATCTCCTTTCTTTTTATATCTACGCATTATATATAGAACATTTTATTTCTTCACAAAGTTCACGAAAGAATAAGGAGTTATCAATACCTAAAAATGGTGGTTTATTAGCAGGAATCCGACAAAAATGACTACTTTTACATATTAAACAAATTTTTAACCTTCAGAACAAACTGTAAAATGCCTGAAACAGACACACACAGAGAAGACATCTTCCTACGGAAATTAATGAATAAAGCCAACATCGGCTGGTGGGAGGCAGATGTAAAAACAGAGTGTTACAAATGCTCCGGCTTCATAGCCCAACTTCTCGGTCTCGACGAGGATGGCATTATTAGTTTCAATGATTTCAACAAGCGGATTCTGAGGGAAGACCAGCAACACACCACTTCCCACTCTTTCGATGAATTACAGCAGACGATTGAAGAAGTATATCTACTCGATACTCCTAAAGGGGGTGTATGGATACGCAGCAAGATATGTTACCAGGAAACAGACGAGGCAGGAAACACCAAGATATATGGCATAGCCGAAACACAAGACGGACCACATATGGCGTCCGCTTACCAGGCATTGCAAAACAGTGAACGCATTCTGCATAATATCTATAAAAATATCCCCGTAGGCATCGAATTATACAATAAAGACGGGCTCCTGATCGACCTTAACAAGAAGGAACTGGAAATGTTTCATATAGCCAGCAAAGAAGATGTCTTGGGAGTTAATCTGTTCGAGAATCCCCTGCTTCCGGAAGAGATCAAACAGAAACTCAGAAATAATGAAGACGCCGACTTTACATTCTGCTATGAATTTTCCAAGATAAACGGATACTACCAGTCACAAAATTCGGGAGGCAGCATAGATTTAACAACCAAAGTAACTACGCTGTACGATCATAATCATGAGCCGATCAATTACTTGGTGATTAACGTAGACAAGACCGAAAATACCATTGCTTATAATAAGATTCAGGAGTTCAAAAATTTCTTCGACCTGGTAGGCGACTATGCCAAAGTTGGTTATGCCCATTTCGACGCTTTGAGCCGGGACGGTTATGCCCTGAGCAGCTGGTACAGGAATGTAGGAGAGAAAGAAGGTACCCCACTACCGGAAATCATCGGCATACACTCCCACTTCCACCCCGAAGACCGGGCTGTAATGCTTGATTTTCTGGATAAGGTCATTAAAGGGGAAAGTAGCAAATTATGTCGTGATATGCGTATTCGCAGAGCTGACGGAAACTATACGTGGACACGCGTGAATGTGTTGGTCCGGAATTATCTCCCACAGGATAATATCATCGAAATGTTGTGCATCAACTTTGATATCACCCAACTGAAAGAAACGGAACGAATGCTCATTCAAGCTAAAGAGAAAGCAGAAGAATCCGACCGGCTAAAGTCTGCCTTCCTTGCCAATATGAGCCACGAGATACGTACACCGCTCAATGCGATTGTCGGTTTTTCGAGTATGCTGCAAGAGGCGGACAATCCGGAAGAAAAACTGCAGTATGTCACCATCATCGAAGAGAACAACAAACGCCTGCTACAACTTATTTCCGATATTCTCGACTTGTCAAAAATCGAAGCTGGAACTTTTGACTTTACCTTCGAGAAAGTGAACGCCAAACGGTTATGCAATGAATTATACCAAGCAATGCAGATGCGAACCTCCCCGCAGGTGGAACTCCGCCTGTCTCCCGATCTGCCGGATTTGCAACTCACCAGCGATAAAAGTAGGCTTTACCAAGTATTATCAAACTTCGTAGTAAATGCGTTAAAATTTACCTCCGAAGGGAGTATAACCATCAGTTACCAAATAAAAGGAAAAGAAGCGAAATTCTCCGTAGAGGATACGGGTATAGGAATCGAACCGGAAAAGCAAACGGCTGTATTCAACCGTTTTGTCAAACTCAATAATTTTATTCCCGGCACCGGTCTCGGTCTTTCTATCTGCCAGAGTATCATCACACAACTCGGAGGAAAGATCGGAGTAGATTCGGAACCCGGAAAGGGTTCCTGTTTCTGGTTTACACATCCACTCGGCTAACCCGGAAAGCAGGTTCACAATTTACTTCCAGAACCCCCGTTACGATACATTCAGGGCAGGGATTATTCTCACCATGACGAGAAAAAATTCTCATAGTAATGAGAAAAAGTTCTCACTATGATGAGAATTTTTTCTCATCATAGTGAGAATGGTTTGAGAAAAACCTTAGTTAATAACTTATATAAATGAATAGAATAATCAATTCATAAAAGAAGATTAGAAACCAAACTTGAACGGTGTACCATCTAATTTCTTTTCAGGAAAATGCGGTCTGTTATCGTGCCCGGAAGCTCCGATTCATAATGTGTCACCATAATCATCGTTTTATCTTTACGTTGGCAGAAGGCTTCAATCACCTTCTTCACCCGGCGACGGTTGTAAGTATCAAGTCCGTGAAGCGGTTCATCCAAAATCAACAGTTCCGGATCTTTGACGAAAGCACGTGCCAGCAGAGCCAGCCGTTGCTCGCCACTGGAAAGTTGCAGGAATGCTTTATCTTTCAATGCTGCGATACCGAATACATCCATCCACCATTCACAAATATCCATCTGCTCCGGTTGCGGACGTCTGTACAACCCGATACTATCATGTAAACCGCTTGCTACAATCTCAATAGCCGGCAGGTTTTTAAGGTAAGCACGATGCATCTCCGGACTGACGTAGCCGATGTGTTTCTTAATTTCCCAGATACTCTCCCCGGTTCCTCTTTTTCGTCCGAACAGGCTGATATCACAGGCATACGATTGGGGATTATCCGCACAAACAAGACTCAGCAAGGTTGATTTGCCTGCGCCGTTTTCTCCACTCAATGCCCATTTCTCCCCACGATGCACAGTCCAATCGAGTTCTTTCAGAATAGTACGGTCACCATAGCGGATACTGACTTTGTTTAGTTTCACCACCTCGTCGGCATCGTAATTATTGTCGTTGTAAGGCAAATCAATAATACGTTGTTGTAAATCGTCAAAAGGAACGACCGTATCTCTTGAACGGAAAGCATCCAAATAGACTTCACGTTCCATTTTCGGAAAGACTTCCATTTTGTCAACGGGAATGACATGGGTAATGAAGGAAGGAATATCATCCAACATGGAAAGCACCAGAATTATCTGTACCGACGACATCTTCGTCAGACGATCGAGCAAAGAGAAAAGCAATTCGCGTGTAGGAGCATCCAGTCCGATAAACGGGTTATCCATAATCAGAACACGGGGAGCAGTCAGCAGGGTCTTTGTGAGCTGGAATTTGCGTAATTCCCCACTGGAAAGAAGGATAATCTTCTTATCCAGAAGAGGCTCGATACGGAAAAGGTCGAATAATTCGTTTTTCAGTTGCTCGTCCTTGATCTCGCCCAGCATTTCGCGGACATCGGGAGCCTCATCCTGGTCATGGGCATTCCAACGTTGCTGATAGTAGTAATTGGCGTCGGCAGCTCCATAGGTATCACGGAAAGCAATGTATTTCACATTATCATAAAGAGTCTGGGTGGCAGAGGGGGAAAAATCATATTGTACGGTTCCTTCACGCAATGGATATTTTCCGATCAGGGTATCTACAAAAAGACTTTTACCGCCACCATTGGGACCTACAATAGCTATGTGTTCATTCGCTCCGATAGTTGCCGTGATGGGTTTGGCTAAACGCACAAGCGGGTTGCGTGCTACGCCCCCCGCCATGCTGAATGTATTTTGGCTCATATTCTTTTATTTTTATCTATTTATACATAATCAGTGCAGACTGGCCGGGAACAATTACTTCCGGTCCGGTTTGCGTCCCAAGTCCGCGAACATCTATCACACCGTCCTTACATACTACCGTATATTTGCCGGCAGGTACTTCCAGACGTGCGGGAGTAGTGCGGGAGTTGAAAGCAACGATAATATCTTCCCAACGGTCACCGTTCGCATGCTCCTTCAAAAGGAACGCAATCAGATTGTTCCCCTCGACAGGCAGGAATTCCAAATGTCTCCGAACCATTTCCGCGTCTCCCATACGGAAGGCGGGATGAGATTTACGCAAGTCAATCAAACGCTTATAATAGGTGAAAACATCCTCATTCGTAGTTTTGCGCCGCCAATCAATAGCGTTTACCGCATCCGGACTCTTGTAGCTGTTGTCCACTCCTTTCTTATCACGCATCACTTCCTCGCCAGCATAAATAAAAGGAATACCTTGTGAAGTAAAGACCACCGTTTGCGCCAATTTATCCAGACGGACCAACTGTTCGGGAGTAATTCCCGGCATACTTGCCTTTATTCGGTCAACAAGGCATAATCCGTCATGACAGGAAACATAACTAATCATCTGTGTAGGTTGCTTCGCCCAAGGTTGCCGGCTATAATTCACCGAATCACAGCGCACTTGCGGATGTTCAATCGCACCCACAATACCAAACTTTACACTCGCCTCTCCTCCCGGAACACCGGCAAGAAACGCACCTTTATCTTTTTCCCATACAGGTCCGCAAAGCCCATCACGCAGTTCATCCGAAAAGACAGCGATATCCGGCATACGGGCAACATTTCCTTTCATGGCCAACGAATCCGCCGGATATTGAGGAGCTTCAGCAGCCCAGCCTTCTCCATAAATGCAAATAGTAGGATCAATCTTGTTGACAGCTTTCCTGATTTCGTTCATCGTTTCGATGTCGTGTATTCCCATGAGGTCAAAGCGGAAGCCGTCAATATGATATTCATTAATCCAGTAAAGGACAGATTCTATCATAAATTTACGCATCATAGGACGTTCACTTGCAGTCTCATTGCCGCATCCCGAGCCATTTGCCAGAGAACCATCTTCTTTCCGGCGATAAAAGTAACCGGGAGCGGTACGTTCAAAGTTACTCTCTATCGTATTGAACGTATGGTTGTACACTACGTCCATTATCACTCGGATACCTGCCTGATGTAATGCCTGTACCATTTGTTTGAACTCCTTCACACGAACCGCAGGCTGATAAGGGTCGGTCGAATAAGAACCATCCGGCACGTTATAATTCAGCGGATCATATCCCCAGTTATAGTGGTTTTCTTCCAACTTCGTCTCGTCTACGGAAGCATAATCATAAGAAGGAAGCAGATGTACATGCGTGATCCCCAGTTCTCTCAAATGGTCGATCCCTGTCAGACGTTTATCAGCATTCATGGTTCCTCGTTCGGTCAAGGCAAGATATTTTCCTTTGTTCTTTACCCCCGAAGTAGAATCCGACGAGAAATCACGATGATGCATTTCGTAGATAATCATATCGGCAGCAGATTTCAGGGTAGGGCGCCGGTCACTCTCCCACCCTTCCGGCTGGGTCGATTTCCAGTCGATAATAGCAGCACGCTTGCCATTTACTCCGACAGCACGAGCGTTAATACCCGGTGTATCTCCTTGCCATTTATCATCAATCTTCACATTGAAGGTGTAGAATTTACCCAGCAAATCTTTGTCTACGGTCACCGTCCATGTTCCGTCTTCAGCAGGTTCCATTTTCTCCGTTTCGTAAGCATGACCACCTTCCCCTGCATCATAAAGCATCAGGCGTACCTCATCAGCCGTAGGCGCCCAAAGCGTAAACCTGGTAGCCCCCGGAGCATACTCCATTTCGACAAGATTCCCCGAACGAACGGGATAGAGTTCATAAGAAGCGTATTCCTTTTTTGCAGAAGAACAACTCATCACTGTTGTCATCGTAGTTACTCCCAGTATTGCTAAATAATTAGTTCCCATCTTCATCTTAACCCTTTCCTTTGATGTATAGTGCTTTATCGCACCTATAAACTTATAGCATAGAACTTATATCCTCAATTATTTCACCTTATCCGGGTTCTTTGCTATGTAATCTTTCCAACTATTATATCCTTTTTCCAATGCCGGTCGTCCCATTTGTAGAAAATGGCAATATGCGGCCGCCAAACCGTCTGTCGCATCCATGAAAGTAGGCATATCTTCTTTCGAAAAGTGAAGCATTCGCTGCAACATATCCGCCACTTGCTCTTTCGAGGCCTGTCCGTTTCCGGTAATAGCCATTTTAATTTTCAAAGGAGCATACTCGGTGATTGGTATGTCACGGCTTAGGGCCACTGCCATTGCTACTCCCTGCGCACGCCCCAACTTCAACATCGACTGCACGTTTTTGCCGAAGAATGGTGCTTCAATAGCCAGTTCGTCAGGCAGATAGCTTTCAATGATACTCAATACACGCTCATGAATATGACGTAGTTTCAGATAGTGATTGGCAAATTTACGCAAGTCGATAATCCCCATTGCAACCATTTCGGGCTTGGTTCCTTTTATTCTCAAGATCCCATATCCCATGATCGTAGTACCGGGGTCAATACCCAGGATTATCTTTTCTTTTACCGGTTGAATCACTCTATCACCTCCATTAATGTCGGAAAACCAATCACCTTATCCTTAAATATTTTTGTAAGTTCATCATTCAGGCGCACTCCCTGTTCCAGATGCCAGCGGTGCAGCAACCCACTACTCTCTACCTCCCACTGCAAGGAGTAAGCACTTCCTTCCTCCCGGTGGCTCAATATCCGGCAGATACGCGGCGTCTTCAATGCACCATGCTTCTGTACTTCGGGAATATAGGATTCTTTAATCCAAATCAGAAAATTATCGTGAACGTCGTCATCCACCTGAAAAGTCGTATTATAAATCAGCATTTCTTTATTTTAAACTATTATTTACCGCAAACATAGCAATTATTTCAGAATATTGCATTATATTTGCACCAACAAAAAAGATTCGTTTACAAACGTTATCATATAAGATTAAAGAAGGGGCGTTAGCTCATCTGGCTAGAGCGTAACACTGGCAGTGTTAAGGTGATCGGTTCGAGTCCGATACGCTCCACTTCTTCAAAAGAGTTATTCGGCAACGAGTTACTCTTTTTTTTGATTTACTTATATGAAGTGGCTTTACTACATTTTATACCCACCAAATAAAAAAAGGACCTTTATTCAAGGTCCTTTTTGATTACTTCATCCATTTCTTTTATACGTTTCTTGCGGTTCTTGATAGGACCGTCTTTCGTATCATCTTTGAAAACATTATCTGCACGGTCAGTTACTTCACTGCTCCATTCTTCAAACTGATTTTTAGCCGGACGGCCATTCGGTTCGATATTCTCTTCGGCAATCGAATCGTGTCTGTTAATCATATCATCCATAAGTTTTCGTTTTAAAAGTTTATGGCTATAAGACAATACAAACGAAGAAAAGTTTTCTATTTTAATGATTTTTGAAGAAATCAGCCATGTTATTATACTATCAAAGAAACACTCCAGCCCAATCTGTGTCATTCATCCAGATACCTATATAAATTGCAGTTGCCGGCAACGTCCAGTACATTCAGCTCTTTCAAGCGTTTTTCCACTTTCTTTTGTGAAACCAGCCCGAAATTCCGTAACATATCACGCAACTTCCTAAACCCATATTGAGAAGTGATTTGTAGCAGTTCCCGAAGTGTTTTTATATCAGCTTCAGAAATGATCCGCTGCGACCGAATATCGAATTTCAATTCTGTGATAGGAGTATCAAGTAAAGCCTTTGCCGCTTTTATATCTTCGGGAATAAAAATTTCCGGATTCGTTTCTTCCGCCTCTCTCATGAACATATCATTATCAAAGCCATTTTGGCGGAATTTCATTTCATACGCCCGTACTGTTGCTTTAAGACGGATATTTTCTTCCTTATAAGTCCTAAGGAATCCCGCTTGAGATTTTATTTCCTGTACAAGTCCCTCAAATGCTTTCTGCGCTTGACGATATTTCATGCGTTTCCGGACACTAAAATCCTTAATATTTCCTTGTAAGACGGTATAAAGAAA